>OBIC01000081.1_pt1 | contig 45804 bp, 47 predicted proteins | sample 1519831 | NCBI WGS metagenome assembly OBIC01 (sample SAMN03019805, study PRJEB22545) | beach sand metagenome | biome: beach; feature: sea beach; material: beach sand | place: USA: Municipal Pensacola Beach, FL | collected 2010-10-20 | depth 40-45 cm m
TTTTTTTATAATTTTTTGTTTTTGGGACCCACGGGACCCCCTTTTTAGTTTTAAAAAAAAAAAAAAAAAAAAAAAATTATAGAGAATAAATCCCTTAGGAAAAGATAAATTATTCACAGTGAATATCACTTATTTATGGGATTTGTGTTTCATCAATTCTATGGATTGTTTGACTTTTTTGAATCCAACAGAATATGTTCACTCAACAATTCAGTCCATTATTATTTTAGATTGTATGATTCTTGACAACGTCAATATACTTCATTTAACAATCTAGTCCGAATAAAAATTGATTTCTTTATTTAATATACTCAATACTAAATAATTAAACTAATAAAAAGATGGATAAAAAATTCCGGAAGATATTCAATGATGATGAATTAAAAGATAAAAATTTTGTGGAAGAATACTTGGAAACTTCTTTTAGGCGAAGAAAAGCTAAAAAGGATTTTAAACTTTATATTAATATATGTAAAATTTATGATCATTATCCCAAAACAGTTGAAGAACTTCTTAATAATATTCCAGAATTAGGATATTATAAAGACTATTTTTACATTTTTATGTTTTCAAGAAGTGATAGTTTAAATGAATATATTTTAAATTTTGTTGTCAATCAACTCCATAAAGATGTGGAAGCTTTGAAAAATAATAATCAAGTATCTACTTTAGGGAAATGGTTACCACGAGAAAATCATAAAATTAATAGTAAGAGTAATTTTATTGACAAGTTTTGTGAAAAATTTTATCCAGGGATTGAACAAATGGCAGCTAGAAGAAAATATAGAAAATTGAAAACTGATTTGAATAGTAAAATTGGTACATTAGAAGCCAAGGTTTGTACAAAACAATTCGATCAAATAGATTTTAACAAAGTGTCTTACAAATCCTTAGAAAGAAACATGGAAACTTTGCTCAAAAATGAAGAATGCAAAGAAAAATTAGAAGAACATGAATTATCACAATTAAAAAGACTAGAATTACATCAGTTCACCAAAGAAATATTATCAGATAAACATAAATCAGAATTCCTGCAAGAAGTTTGGAATCACAATCGATTTGTCATGGAAATCCCTTATATGGAAAAGCAAATAGGGAAATCCATTTGCTTCATAGATCTTTCTCAAGATAGTTTTAGTTGTGATCTTTATTTGCACAGTATTGGTATGGCACTTTTAATCAATGAATTTTCTGTATTAGATGATAAAGTTTATTTGTCTAATAATGCTGGCCAAAAACAAATTCAATTAGAAGGAAATATTGTTAATCAAGCACAAGGTTTAATGAAATTATGCATGCCATTAAAAGAGTTAAAAATTGAAGAAATATATGACTTATCTCAAAAAGCAGGAGCAAAAACCATTATAGTAGTTTCAAATAAAGAAATCAAGTATGAATATTTTGAAAATAAGAAAGTTAATCTATTACATTTTACTAAAAAGAATTTTGATAATTACAAGATTAGTTATTATAATGGTGATAGAGTAAAACATTTAGTTAGATATAATGATAAACTAACTAAAAATTTAATAAAATTTAATAAAGAAAAGAAAGATATGAAAGATATTATTGTTGAATCTGGTGAGTTACACGATCATATGACACCCTTAATAACTATTTTGGTGCTATTTGTAGTTTTAATGTTTGTGAAATCATTTGAATATTTCTAAATTTATTTATTGCCAATAACCAACTGATCCTCCATCTTGTACAAATTTATCAGCAGCTAAAATAGTACCTTCAAAAAGGGATGCAGTATTAATAAATTTATCAAGGGATTTGAAGGCTACATTCATTATAGTAATATTTTCTTTAACAACTGCAACAAGTTCTTTTAATTTTTCTACATCTGTATTGGGATTATTTAAAATTTTGACTAAATTAGTCATTAATTCTCTAAATGGGAAAAGTTTAGGATTGTTATTGCTGGTTTCTAAATAGGTTTTAATATATCCTAGTGCTTTTTGTTTATCTGCTTGATTTTTAGAATTGGCATATTGACTAACTTGATCCATAATTTGATTCACAGTGTTAACATAAGTTTGTCGCATACTGTTAGGAATCTTATTTAGGAAAAGTAATAGCATATACATAAACAGAATTCTTTTAATTCTTTTAACATATTTAACATCATCCCAAGGGAATTCACTATCAATAAATAAGATTCTTTCCAAATCTTCCAACAAATAAACAATTGAATAGGCTTTAAAGTACAACATATTATCTGGATCAGATCCTATTTTATAAGTAGAAATATATTTCTTTCGGTTGTCATAGAAATGTGCCAACGATGCATCTTCACGTTTGCCAATACTAACATCAATTAATTCACCATCTAGACGTAAGAGATCTGGATTTCCTGGCACACTAGTACCTGGTTTGCCAACATCAAGATTTTCTGGTCTATTAACATAATCAAAATAGGCATTGAAAGAAACTTTTGTACGGACAAGGTTAAAAGCAGTTAAGCGTTTAAATTTCTCAAAAGTTAGAGTATTGTTATAACTAATATACATTTCAACATCTGTTTTATCACCTAGAATTTTCTTTTGTTCATCAACTAGAGGTTTAAGGTTGTTATAAATAGGGTCGGAGTTTCTAATAGAATTTAATTTTTTGAGACTAAGAAGTTCTGTGTCTTTAGTATTAGGGACATAGTCAATTTGAAAATCTCTTTTAGGGATATAAACTAAATCTTCTGGATCTCTTTGATTGTTTTCTGAAACTTTATTATTTTTAAAAACAATGGTATCAAATTTACCATCAAACCCAAATTTCTTTTCTTTGATAGTACCAGATTCATTAAGTTTATCAAGGTGTTTTTTCAAAATTCTAGTTCTGGCATCAGAATCTAAATTATAAAATTCAAAATATTTCTCTGGACTTGCCAAAAATATATTTCTAATTTCATTTTGAAGTAAGAAAGCAAGATCATTCATGTCTTTAAAGACTGCCTCAAAATTTTTGAGGTAAGGATTAATTGAAATAGTGAAATCAGCATCGGATTTCTTAAAAGAATCTTTATAATAAGCACTAAGACGATCAGAAACAATTCCCGGCAGTTCATGCATGGTTTCATATGCCACAATTCTTAAAATATTTCCTCCTTTATAAAGGAATATAACATCATCTTGATCCATCCCTTTTTGTTTTAAATAAAGATTAATAGCATTGTTAAATGATGTATAGATTAAATCAATAAATTGTTTTGTTTGGCTAGATGTTTTAGTGAATTCATTAACTACGAGATCAGTAAAAACACCTTTAAATTCTTTAGTTGGTTCAACAAATTCTTCTTCTGAATCTGCTTCGCGTTTAAAGATAATTGACTTACCAGTTCTTAGCATTTCTGTCTTAAATTTATTATTAACAACAGAATTAACTATGAACGATATTTTATTTTGATCCATTATATTAATTATAATACAAAAAAAAGTTAGAATTTTTGCAACAAATGATTATTAAAAAATTTTATATTATATTTAGGTATAATGGACAATTCTATTTGGATAGAGAAGAATTATGATGCATTAAAAGAAAAAGATGTTGACAAAATTATTATGCCAGGAACTCACAATGCAGGTGCATATAAGATTGAGTTTGGAGTTTTTTTAGAAAATATCGGTCTTAATATCGCATCTGTAGTTGGAACTGTTTTGCCTTGTGTTGGACATTATATTAAAAATTGGACACTGACTCAAGAAAACAGTCTTTATAAACAATTAACTCAAGGAATTAGAGTTTTAGATTTAAGATTAAGTTATAAACATGACACCAATGAATATTTTGTTACTCATTCATTTGTCTTAATTCCTTTAGTTAAAGCCATGGAACAAATCAAAAAGTTTTTAGATGAAACCACAAAAGAAGTTGTAATTATTACTATTAAAGAAGATTGGACACATCGTCATGATTATGATGGCAGTAATGCTATTTCTACTATTGAAAAAGTATTTGAAAAAAACATGATTACAAGAACTTTTAAACCATTACAAGAAATGCTTATGAATGATGAAAGAATTGTTTTACTGGAAAGATTTAATGCTCCTTGGATAAAAACTGATAAAGCAAGTGTTAAGTATGAATTTCTTTTAGAAGAATATACTAGATTTAACTCATTTGAATACAATATTTTATCCTTCACTGTTACAGCTGATGTGAAAACAGTATTAAAAAGATTATTATTCCCTTGCAAAGACATTAAAACATTATCAAAAGATATCCATAAAAAATATCCAGAATTTAACACTGCAAATCCACATCCAGTAAATACTTCATGTATTATGTTTGATTTTCCAACAGACGAATTAGTTAATCTTGTGATTCAATCTAATTTTTCTTAATTATGATCGAGTTTTTTTTCTTCAAATATTTATATATATAATGTCAAAGAAAGAATCCAGATCAAAATTACTATTTAAACATGAAGTTTTGAACAAAACCATTAAAGACGACAAAGTTGTAATGCACGAAGAACTTCTTGAGCATAGAGAGAAAGGAATTTTCTTCAAACACTATCATAAAGAAGGTGATAAAACTGAAAAATTTATTGGTGTTCAAAATGAGGATGGTACATTCAACGTTAGAATCCTTAAAGATGGTGAAGAAAGTAAGATGGAAGGTGTTTCCAAATCTGATCTTCTTAAAATGTTGGCCAAAGACTCGATGATGAAATTTGCTTTAGAATACCTCAAGAAACAAAAGGGTGGTAAAAGAAAGAGCAGAAAGGGATCAAGACGTGGATCTAGAAAAGGTTCCAGAAAAGCCAAACGTTCTACCAGAAAAAATAAGAAGAGCTCTAAAACAAGAAAATCAAAGAAAGGTTCTAGAAAAACTAAAAAAAGTTCTAAGAGAAGATATTAATTATAAATATTTATATTCATAAGATTTATTTTTAGGGTAAGGTACTAGTACTCGAAAAGTTGATATTTCTTGATATAATATGAAAAAATTGAATTTTTAAATGAATCAGATTAATGTTCTTATAAAAAGAGTAGTTCCTAGATCTCATTAAAAAAACTAGGATATATACATATAAATAAATGATTAATTATACGAAAATCAAGTAAATTAATAAATTTATATGTATATATGTTAATTATTTACAGATTACCCATAAATTAAATGAGAGTTGGCTCCGTCCCTGAGCTAGGGACGTAACAGTGTCTATTTATAGGCGCTGAAAATATGTAAATAGATAAACTTGATAATTCTATATGGTCTTGTGATAAAGGCCATATTTTATCAAGAAATATCAAGTTTTTATTTATTTATTCCAACGGTCATATATAACTCCTGATGGATTACCAAAAGGATCCTTATAAAGAATTGTTAAAGGAATATTTTCATATTCTTTTAGTAAATTTCCTTTTCCATCTCCAAATCTTTCACAAAGAAGGCAACCATACCAAGGTATTCCTACCTTTAAACAAAGATTAACACCATGACAGCCATAACATTCAGCATATTTCTTATTTAATTCCATAAAGGTTAATAAATAATATAATTTTATATATATATGTCAACTGATATTAATGATATTTTGAATAATATAGATTTAATTTATAAAAGGCAACTAACTATTAATAATCTAATAACTGATATTGAGATCACCGGGTTGTCTCAAAACAATATTAATTTTGATAAACGTACTAAAGTATATTTTAAAGCAGAATTTATAGATAAAATAATGATGAAAGTTATTAGAGAGCAACTAGGAATTACTACACACGAAAACTATAATCCACATATTACTATTTTTAGTTGTCGTATGACATGGGATTTTTATGATAATTTGTTTAGAAAATGTATTGATAAAAATGAATTTAAAAGTATTATCAATAAATTTAAAAACATTTCCTTAAAACCTGCCCAGGTTGAAATTATGGGTCAGAAAAAATTTTTAGCACTAGTATTTGATGCAGATGATCATATTCAAGGAATATTTAAAGATTTAAGAAATTATTTTAATACTTGTTTAGATTTAACAACATATACTTTTGAAAAAGAAAAAATATCTGTAGGTGAAGGTAATTTTCAGGCACATTGTGTTTATTATGATAACAAGAAACCAGTATTTGCTATTCCAATTTATGATTGTATGCAGGATTGGAAACCACATCTTAGCATTTGTCAATTAAATGAAACATCTAAAGACATTCAAACAGATTTTGAAAATATATCTAAACAAGTAAAAAGTTTTTTTAATATGGCTCAATTTAATTTCAAAGGAAATGTGAATATAAAGATGGAGAGGGAAACACCATATTTTTCAAAAGATAAGACTAAGAAATATGAAGAAATATTATTCAATTAATTGATATAATTTTTTTTATTTCTTAAAATATATTATATTAATGCAAATAGAATATATAGTATTATATCAGGGTTGTGGAAATAAAAGAACTCCTGTGAAAACAATCAATCTAAATACTAAGATGCTTGATTATTGGTCATCTAATAGATTGAGAGCTGATCAAGTTTGGCCAGAAAAAATAAGTGAGGTTATTGTTGGACCGAAAACAGTATTTGAATTTTATACATCTCCTGCATTCTCAGGACAAAAATATAGAGTTATTAATTCATCAAAGGATAGTTTAAAAATATATAGATTTGGTTGCTTTGAAGATCATCATTTATGGAGAGGTAATTTGGGATCATTTATAGTTTGGACTTATGATTACTGGAATGATATTCATGGCACAAAATATTGCAACAGTGATAATGATTGTAAAGAATATGAAAAATGTTTATGTAAAACAGGTAAAAGTCATCCTTCATGGTGTCCGAAGACCGGTAGACGTTGTATGAGTAATTATTATTTCTGGCATGAGTCACCTATTCCTCTAGAAAGACTAGATCGAGTATATAATAAATGTTTGACAGAAGAACTCAGAAGAGCATCTGGCAATAACCAATCTATGTCTAATGCCTTGCTTGAGGATTTGGCTCGTAGATGTGCAATTGATAAATTAGAAAATATTGAGGGGTTTTGTGGAGGCAATCATAATTATAATAAATGGTGGTTATTTATCATCATTCTAATTGTTATCTTGATGGTTCTATATTATAGAAATCAACAACAATATATTCAATTTATCTAGACAGTAACTTTTCTTTTTTATTTTTATTTGGTATTTTAATCCAACTAAATTCATTCCATTTAATCTTATCATAATAAAATTTAGTTGCTAAATTTATGTCATTCACCCATTTGACATAAACTTGATTATTTTTTTGACTATAGTTTAAATATTCTACATTAGTAAAACCCCAATCTGTCTTTTTGATTACATTCTCCAATCCATATCCTTGATATTTATAAACAATAAATTCACCTTCTCTGGTATAATCAAACCAAAAAACATAAGGTTGTTTTTCAGTATAAAGACCACATTGAATGGGTGTAAAAACTAATTTCCTATTATAAGGGTTTTCATAAAGCCATAAATCTTTACCTTTTAATTTAATATAACCAAATGGAGTTTTTCTTAAGAAATCTGCTTTCTGATAAACACCATCTGTATTTAAAAGTGGTTGAAAATTATAACTTCTATTTGTCATAATTTCATTATATTCTTTTCTAAAATCAGTCATAAACTCAATAATTAAATCATCTATCTTATATCTATTTTCATCGAGTGGAACCGGAATCATAACATTATAAATATTATTACTCATTTATAATTAATAATAAGATTAAATTACTTAAAAAACAAGTCTATTTATATTAAAGAATATTCTATTTTGTATAATATAATGGATAATAATGACACAAGTTTTATTCAAGATATAGAAAAATTTTCTAAAAAAAGGAATAAGGATATTAATATTCAAAATTGTGATTTAAATCTAAATTTAATTCAGTATAATGAAATTGGGATCGTAGAACCTCTTAAAAATTGGAAATTATATCTGGGCATGATTGGTAAAAATATTTTGTTTAAATCAAAAGATGTCTGGAAAGTTTTGTATTGCTACTTAAGTGATGCAATGCTCCTAGAAAGTATAAATGGAAATAAAGTAGATATTGATTTATACGACAAATATAAAAATAGGTTTTATCGGTTAGAAACAGTAAATGAAAAAGAAAGGAACATCAAAATTAAAATCTTTCCCATTTGTAATAATATGATTGTGATTGACAATAAAAATCCTAAAAGTTATAAAATATATGAGCTTTATAATCTAAACTTAATTAAAGATTATTATGATACAAATAAAGTTAATTTTGATCAAATTTTAAAAGATATTAAATTGAATCCTTTTTTCAGTGGTAATGTTGATGATTTAGAGAATGATTTCAAAAAGTTATCAGTTGTAAATTATAAGATTGATCATGGTAAATTAATTGAGCAAATTGAAAAATTCTTATCAAATAGTAGAGAATTAGATAAAAATATTATGAAAGAATATAAAAAATTTTATAATTCAGCGAAATATGAACAAAATCAAATTAAAATTTTAACTCACAGCATATAAAGGTTTATTTCTAATAGGTATCCATGAACTCCAATTAAAAGGAAGCCATGCTTTACTATTTATACTAACATCTCCTCTTAAATCATAGGACATGTTTCGAGTTGATCTTAAAGGAGCATTCCAAATAAATTGATTTTCTGGATATTGTGGATGTGTATAGTAAAGAGGATCTTTGTAATAATATTGGTAATCTGGGTCGTAATCCCAGTAACCACCAATATTGGGTAAATAATGATCATATTTATTGGAAGAAAAAAGCTTTAATAATAGTAATAATGTCGATACTATAAAGATGGCTGCAAATATAACCTTATACATTATATATATATTTGACATAAAAAAGTTGAAAAATAATGTTTAAACAAGTATTATTTATTAATTTCTATAATATGGTCTAGCAATCAGAAATGCCGCTAACTAAAAGATGTGATATTTTAAAAGATATTGTGGGGAAATATACTTCTTTCTTAGTAACATTTAATGAACACAACTATTCAATTCAATTGATGGAACTCTTATTACATTATAGACTATATGATGAATTTTATACATTCATTGATCAATGTATATCGGGAGTATTATTATTTACAGATAATATTATGAGAATGGACAATGCCTATACTGATATTTTTAATAGATTTACAGAAATTTGTCTTTATGAAGATTTTGATAAATATAAAGGAAATCATATTATGGCTAATCTTTTCCTTATCAGTGCAAATGCTCCTAAAGAATTCAGGGAAGTATGCCATAAGCTTTTTATGAAAGCAGAAGCAAATCAAAAATATTTGGGCTATAGAGCAGTTTGTACTATGGTAGTATTCAGATATTACTTGTCTAGAATTGTAGCTAATAATATTGAGAATCGAGGAATTATTAATGAATGTAAAAAAATTCAAATGGAATGTAATTTTAATGCAGAAGAGGTCGAATTTCCAATTGAACAAATTAGTTGTGAGGTTATGTCAATTATTAACATCTTGACATCTAAAGATCTTGGTAGATCTTTAGATTTTTCTTTGAGTCCTAAAGCAATTGAAGAATACTTTGAATCATTAATTAGTATTCTAAAAACCCATTTTGATGAAATTAATTCAAATCCATTATATAATCTCATAAAATTAGATGGAAGTAAAATTGTAAGACATCCAACCCCACGCAGTTTGACAAATTCATCATCTGGACATTCAATAATTAATAAAAATAACTCTGGATCAAAGATTAGTACTTTCTCTAAAACTAAAAGTATTGATGAAAAAGAGAACAAGAATGGTGGAACACCCAGAAGTCAAAGACTATCCCGGGAAATTACAAAGAGAATGCTTCATAATGCAGGAATTTTTGAATATGATGAAATTATTGATGATAAAGAACTCTATCATTGTGTCTTTTTGAAGATGGATCGTAAAGAATTGAAAAAATTAGGAATTACAGATAAGACACATCAAGATAAAATTCTAGAAGTGACTAAACAATACAATAAAACATTACCTGATAGTGTTGAAGGTCTGAAGAAAGCCAGGGGTTTATTGATGACATCATTGCCAACCGGTAGATTACAAAGCCAAGGATCTGGGGATGAGTTTTTTTGATTTATTTATGCAATTGATTATTAATTATATAATATATATATAATGAATTCGACCCAACTTCGATATATAAAGTATAAAAATAAATATCAACGAGGAGGAAATGATATGGTCAAATTAGAAGGTGTAACACCGGATTTATATATTCCGAGAGATGTTGTGATTGTTGGAAATGCACCATCCTTATTAGATAAAGATCATAGAATGATTGATAACCATCAATGTGTTATCAGAGTAAATTGTAATGGATTAGAGAATGAATTATATAAAAATAAAGCAGGAAAAAAATGTGATATATTTGTCTTGGCATTTTCCTATCATGAAAATTCTCATCATCATGATAAATTAAACATGGAAAAAATTGTTTCAATTTTAAAAAAACCAGATTATGTCAATTCAAAAATAATATGTAGACAGGAAACAGGTAAAAAATTTCTTATTAATAATGGAATACCTGAAAATTTAATTTACTTTGTTGATGTGAAAAATAAATATTATTGCAATTGGAGTGTCAAAAATTGCTTAAATAAGGTTAATATTGATGATGATATTAATGTTGAATATGAAAAACATAAAGATCCTAAAAGGATTAATCAAAAAAAGTTTCCTACCACAGGATTTATGACTATTATGATTTCCATAGCATCTGGTATTAAACCAACAATTTATGGATTTAGTAAAAATGGTATAACACGCCTATCTTTAGGCCATGTTTATGATAAAAATATCCAATACAAAGATTTAAATGATATTTTTAAGATATTTAATAAAAAATATACTTCAAATGAACATGATTTTGAAAGTGAATATAGAATACTTAATAAATTAATAGATAATAATATAATCACTTTCGTAGAATAAAAATTATTTATATAATACTTCATAATAACTTTTAGCCATTTGAAATTGCCATTCATAATCAATATCAAAGACTTCAAACTCTTCCATTTCAAAAAGTTCTGGATCAGTTTCACTTTGAAATGTCCCCATAAATTGGTCTTCATATATCTTATCCATTGTACTTGCATATAATGAATGCGCCGCCTCATATGTAATTTCAACTGCCTTTGTATTTAAGATTGTTTGGTCTTCTGGCCAAGGTGTAATCATAATTTTATTTTTGTTCCAATAATAGTTTTTTCTTTTTATAACCCCAAAAAGACCATCATAATGTGAATTTACATAATAATTTACAAATTTATCAATTGTATCTATAGATAAAAAAGGTTGACACGCATTAATTAAAATTACATATTTAAAGGGTAATTTATTATACCATTCATAAATTTCTTTCAGACTACTTTCGGCATTGGCTGATGTTTCACTCCTGTGGTAAATATTAACCTTATATTTAGATGCAATATCAATTAGTTCCTTTTCAAATACAGATACATAAATATTATTCTGTGGAATTATTGATGACTTGGTTAATTTTTCCAAACATATATCTAATAACGTTGTATCACAAAATTTTTTAATCATTTTTTTAGGCACTCTAGATGAGTTTAATCTTGCAGTCACAATAAATACAATATCATTTAAATTTTTCATTATATATATATATATATATATCAATTATTTATTTTTTACTTTTATTAATTATTAACAATCCTATTACGATTAGTACGACTCCAACAACTTTATAAATATCTATATTTTCATCAAATAAATAATATGCAAATAAAAGATTTAATAAAATTACAATTGGCTGGATTTGTGGAATAATATAAGAAGTATCATTTCTTTTTAATAATATACCCATTATAACCGTTCCTATAATGCCACTAATTGCTGCTAATAGACATAGCATTAAATTATTTCCATTAATTTTTTTAACTAATGATAAATCACATTTATTTGTTCTAAAAAGATAAATGGCATAAACCATAGCTACGAGATAAAGAAAAAAATTACTATAAATAAAAAATTCTTCATCTGTAAAATCTGCAGTTATCTTCTTTCTCAAAAATGGTGTGATGGTAAATGAAAATATCAATATAGAAAATAATAGATAAGTATATTTATTATCCGTCATTTATATAATAAATAAATAAAATATAATTAAATTTTTTCAATAATAAAACACCAGTTATCAGCTTCATAAAACTTATTTATTAACTTTATTCCATTTAATCTCAAAACCAATTCATCTATTTCATTTTCTGAAAATAAATGATAATATCTTTTACTTACATTATTTTCTCCAGAATGATTAACTTTAGTCCAAGTAACAAAAAAGTCATTTTGATCATTAATAGGGACAAATTTACGAGTTAAAGTTTGTTCACGTGCCCAAACTTGAATCATTATTTGACCACCTGGCTTTGTAATTCTAATGAGCTCACAAATGGCTTGTATACGCTCTTCAGGATTTACAATATGATGTAAAACTGCAATACAAATAATATAGTCAAAATAATTGTTATCAAATGGTACTGATTTAATATTTGACGCCTTAACATTAAATCCTCTTTCACGACAAATTTTGAGTAGGTTTTCAGAAGTATCAATGCCAACAAATTGAAGATCATTTCTGATCCCCATATTTTTACCATTACCACATCCAGCATCTAAAACAAGACTATTTGGAGGAAATGAATCAACGAATTTTTTAACACTGGGCCATGGACTATATCGGGTTTGACTGAATTCCAAAGCAATCTGATCATAAGTGTCTAAGACATATTGTTGCTCTAATTCAGTAGGAGTGGGAAGAGGATTATCCATGATTGGATAGTTAATAATATCAAACTATTATATATCTGACAAACCTTATTTTTATCAATTTTTTTAATAAGTTTAAACGTAAGATATTTATTTATTTGTCAGATATATAAAATGAATATTATTATTCCATTAGGTGGATTAGGCGAACGATTTAAAAAAGAAGGTTACAATGATCCCAAACCATTAATAAAAATTTTAGGTAAAGAAATGATTTTATATGTCATAGAGAATCTAAATTTGAATATAGAAGATAAAGTCCATATTATTTATGACCCAGATCTTGACAAGAAGGGATTTTCAGATGTATTGAATAGATGTAAAAAGAAAATTAATTATATTAAATTACATAAACAAACTGAAGGAGCAGTAGAAACAATATTAATTGGTTTAAATACATTAAATAATAATGATCTAACCAAAAAGTGTATGTTATTAGATTGTGACACCTTTTATACGGCAGATATAGCCAGTATTTATAGATATCAAAAGGAGAATGCCGTCTTCGCCTTCATAGATAATCAAGACAAGCCAATTTATTCATACATTAACTTTGATAATGATAAATTAATCAATGAGATCAAGGAAAAACAAAAGATCAGCAATTATGCAAATAGTGGGTGTTATTGTTTTAAAGATGGCTATATCTTAAAACAATATTGTGAAAAAATAATGCAAGACAATATTAGACAAAATGGGGAATATTATACATCATGTGTAATTGATAAAATGATTAAAGATGGTCATAAATTCTATGCAAATATAATTAACCATGAAGATTTTCATTGTGTTGGTACTCCATTACAATTAAAATTATATTGTATTAATAATATTAAAGAAGGTCATAAACTAAGAATCTGTTTTGATTTAGACAGTACCCTTGTTACAGACCCTAAAGAGACTGGTGATTATTGTACAGTACAGCCCATTAATAAAAATATAGAGTTTCTAAGATTCTTAAAAAGTTTAGGTCATGAGATTATTATTTATACGGCGAGAAGAATGAAAACTCATCACGGAAATGTAGGTAAATTGATGAAAGATATTGGAAAAATTACTCTCGATACATTAGACAAGTTTGATATCCCTTATGATGAAATTTATTTTGGTAAGCCATTTGCTGATTATTATATTGATGATAAGGCTATTAATGTTTACAGTGATTTAGAAAAAGAATTTGGTATTTATACAAGCAAAATCAGTGAAAGAAGTTTCAACCAAATATCAACCACCAACATGGAAGTCATTGTCAAAAAGGGTAGAATGGATAAATTAAAAGGAGAAATACATTGGTATAAGAATATTCCTAAAACAATTACAGAATTATTTCCCTCTTTTATAAAAGAAGAGCATGATGGATATATTATAGAAAAGATTAATGGAATTTCTTTATCTCATGCATATTTGAAAGGGTCTTTAAATAACGATTTATTACTAAATTATTTGATAAATATCGATAAAATTCATAAATCTAGTGACATCAAAGAAGATATAAATATTTATGAGAATTATTCATCTAAAATAAAAGAAAGATATTTAGCCTATGATTATTCAAAATTTAAAAATCATGAACAGGTTTATAATAAACTTTTAGAATATTTTGACCAATATGAAAAAGAAGATGATGGTATTTATGGTGTTGTCCATGGTGATCCAGTTTTTAGTAATGTACTTATCACAAGAGATTCCACATTTAAATTTATTGATATGAGAGGTAAAATTGGCGATAAATGTACAATTTATGGTGATATACTTTATGATTATGCAAAAATTTATCAATCATTAATAGGTTATGATGAAATCTTGTTAGATAAGCAGGTTAATGTAGATTATAAAAACAAATTAATTAACTGTTTTGATAACTTTATAATAAATAAATATGATAAATCAGTAATACCTAAAATAAAGATGATATGTAATAGTTTATTATTTACATTAATACCATTACATGACAACGATAAATGTTATGCTTATTATGATCTGATCAATATCGATTAGTAAATTAACCATAAACAACTATCTGAAAATTTATCTAATAAAAGTATTTTGTTACCGAATGAACATAAATACTTTTTGTTTTCTGTTTCAAGAACCCAACATAATTCCTTTGTTTTATGACGACTTATTTTGATATGTAATTTTTGATAGTTATTGGTGCCATTATTAATATATTTTTTATTAACATATTTAGGATTCATCATGATTGAGCCTATATCTGCTGCAGTTCCTATATAATTATTATTATTAGGGTCATATACCAACATGGCATTATCGAATTCACTGATTATATTATAAAGTCCATTTTGATTGAAATATATTTTAAATTTAGATGGATGAGTTGCAAGTCTTATAGAATTCTTATCATTGAGCATGTATTTTTTGGTTTTATAATTAAAAAATATCAATTCCTTATCTGGTAAGAAAATATCCTCTATTTGATGTCTAACATGATAATAAACAGGAGTGCCATGAGAAATTATATAATTACCACCCACTAAAATTTTTATTCTGTCCAATCCAACAAGTTGACACATATTTTCATAGTCAAAATGTAACATCTTTGAATTATTTCTATTACAAAGAATATGTAAATATTGTTGAAAGGTATGGGCATCACTAACAAAAAAATTATCATCCATGAGTCTTTTATTTTCTGTCATACAACTAATATTAAATTTATTTTTTTCTAAAGGTAATTCTCGTAGTTTAATTTTAAGTAATAAATCAAATCTAGTTAGAATTATATAGTCATATGTAACATCATTTTTTAAACAATATTCATAAAATGTATTAAGGACCATCATTAATGAATTTACACAGCTTTGATATTTCTGAACTATAGGTATCTCACTTAATTCAGTATCTTTAGACAATGAAAAGGCTTTTGGTCTATATTCTCTGTTTAATTCATCAATATCTAAACCATCTGAATAATAAGTATGATAAAAAACATCAACATCATTACCTCTGATTATATATTCTTTATAATTCTCAACACTTTTCCTGTAATCCACATAAAGTCTTTTTCCACTAGGGTGTTTATATTCTTTACAATAAGCCATTCCTCTTAATAGTAATGCAAATCGCATATATATATATTTGTTATATATATACTATGAAAAAAATAAACCAAATTATATGCACGTCATTTGACAAAATCCCATAAACATTCTTCCATAGAACTATCTCCATCGGATAAAATAGAAAATTCTGAAACATATAAATATCTTCCAGGTTTACCCATTTTATTTAATTCTTTGTGTGGAGTTTTTAACAAATAATAATTTCCAGATTTTTCAACAGTAAAGGTAGCCCAAGGTCCATTATTACCAGCTCCATATAAAATATTATTTTTAGGTACAGTGTATAAATGCCATCCCTTTGTATCATTTTGATTCATAATATCTAGTTCTAATTTGATTGATAATGCTCCATTATTACTATATACAACAAATAATGCAGGTTTTTTATTAGCTACAACAGTATTATTAACTTTAGGTGAAGGATTAATAACATTAATATATTGTTTAGTTTTAACATTAATGATTTTATATACTCCACCTTCTAATTGTTCAATTGGATTAACTTTAGAAGGTATTAATTTCCAATATGATTCTTCCATAGAAATATCACCATCTGCTTTGATTGAATGATCATTATCTATGTACAAATATTTTCCTAAATTATTGTATTTATTACGATTTTCATGAAATGTTTTTATTAAATATTTGTCTTCTATTCTAATAATTTTGAAAGTTGCCCATGGACCATCATTACCCGATCCAAATAATTTAGGGTCATTAGGTAAAGTATAAAGATGCCATCCATCACTTCCATTTTGATTCTTAATATTTTTATAATAAGCAATTAAATATTTTGATGATTTAGGATCTTTAGATAAAGATTTAATTTTAAAAATTGTTCCTTTATTATGGGTATTAACTCCCTCCTTATTTTCAGGTGTTGGTTTATCAATATTAATGTATCTATTTGTTTTAACATTTAATAATTTAAAAGTATCATTTGGGATTGGCATAATTTTCTTGTTGTTAATCGGCATAAATGTGTCACATAAATAAAAAAGAATATTCTTAATAGGTTGACCTTGATAACCATCTATATTAATTTTTGATTCATTGAATACTTCCTTCATTTTTTCAAATTGGGATTCATGCATGCCAAATATAAATCCTTTTCTAAGTAATTCTTCTTTATGACTAAATATGGTTTGCAAATTAACATGAAATTGAGTATTAGTTAATGGCGATGATATGTTGTCTAAATTAATTATATCATTATAGTTATGATCATACCCAAGCATTAAAATCATATCATACTTTTTATTTTTTGCTAAAATATGTTTCATAGTGAGACTAATAACCGAGAATAAAGAAAAAATATTAGCCTGAATGTAGTCAATTGGTGTTGTGATTTGATTAGTGTAACTGACCATAAAATCTTCTGGATCCAAATCATTTATCAAAGTGCTTATATTATTATTAACTACATAAGTATGAAAATAAACTGAGACTTGATTCTTTTTATTTTTTTTTAATTCCTCAATTAATTTAAGTACATGATCCTTATAATGTAAATCATGCAATGTATAGTTTTTATATAATTCTCTATTTAAAATAGAAAATCCCCTTAATAATATTGCTATTTTCATTTATATATTTAATTATAAAAAAAATTGAAATTCTAAACGATTAACCTGGCCAATAAAAAAAATGTCTTTTGTTCCAGATTCTGTCATACACATTTTCATCCTTTTTAAAATGGATGAAGATGATGATTGGATGAATCAGGAGGTAACCCCATTGGTACCACCAATTCTGACTCAGATGTCTTTGGTATCAATTAGAGAATCTGGGTTGGATATAGTTAAGGGATTGCATCAATCTAATTTATTAAGGGCAGATGACCAAAGAAACTACATTATTAAAAATAAGGCACAATTTGAAAGATTTAATCATCAAAATAGATTTTCAGAACCTAGATACTTACCAGTTGACAATTTTTCAACAGAAAATAGTTTCAGTGTTACTATTGTTGGAATCAATGGTAAAAGTAAGAAAGTTAATGCAATTTTTGACACTGGTTGCATTGCAGATGGTGTTATTGGAAAAGATTGTGCTAAAGAACTTTTGATCACAGAAAACAAATTCGGTGTGTCATTCATTTACATAATTGAGATTGATGGACATGAATTTGTTTGCCATAGTTTGACGGACCCATCAACTAATTCAAAAACATCATATACAAAAGATTGTTACGGCGGGCATGTGTCTAATACTCTAGGAACATCTGACAAAGAACATTATGTTGATTTGTTAATTGGATATCGTACAATGAAACAGCTAGCAGAATATTGTAATATATTTGTATCTGCAGATGTTCTCCTCTCAATCAATAATACATTGATTCATTTTCCATTTACTAATTCAAATGGATTATGTACAACCTTAGGAGAATCATTAAAATTTAAAACATTTATTGATACTGGATGTTATTTAGAATGTGATCTTATTTTCTCTAATGAATTTGTTAGAAAGAATAAAATCAATTTAGACAAAATAGATAGGAAATTAGTGATATCTTATGGAGACCATTTTGTTGTAATTGAAAATTGTCAAATCACCGTGACTTATCGAGAAATTCTTCTAGGTGTGGATTGTATGGCTGGAGTTCATTTAATGAAGAAATTGTTACAAAATAATGTTATTGTGACAATACTCTAAATTTATTTATCAATTGGCAGAGGATCCTCTGTTTTACTCAAATAGAAATGTGGTGCTATGTATTTCAACATATTAGTAGACAATTCATTCGTATCTATACTTTGAATAATGTTTGCGACTGAGTGCATTTTAATTAAACTTTTTTCGTATTCATTCATATCTGTAGTTTCATCCATTACTGCTTTTTCAGAAAGATAACTTCTTAATAGATCTTCAATATGATCAAGTAAAGGGTTAATAATATATTTGGTTGTCTTAATTCCTTTTTTATCAACCGTCCAATCAAGTTTATTATTATTAAGTAACTCTCGAATTACATAAGTTAATCTACTAGTATCAGAGTTCCAAATTGATTGTTGAGAAGGGTCATCCTTTTTATAAGTTTTGATTATAATATCACCTAAATATTTATCAATACATTGTTTGTCATAGGAAGAAATTAATATATCAATAAATTTTTCTTTATTATCAATTTCTTTAATACCATCAACATCATCAAAATTATCTGATTCATCAAAATCAGATGACCAAATTGTATCCTTGTCTACAAAGTTTGGTCTTTTAAAAATATTATCACCATCAATAATTATATCATTATCTTCTATCTCATCGTTATAATTACTTTCAGATGGAGAATCTTTATCATTTTCATCGTCTGTATATTCTCTATCATAAGTTAATTTTGAATAATCATCAACAGATTTTAAAGGAGGCGCATCTTTATAGTTTTTAACAACATAAGACAAACTTGAAACAGATGATTTAATTATATTACCAGCATTATTGACCATAAGTTTTAAATATCTGTTTTCCGATTGTAAATTATCTATAGTTTTTTGATCTTTATCTGATAATTCTCTTAGGTAATTAATATTAATTTTAAGTTTATCTATTTCTGAATGTAATTTATTCAATTCTAATTCATGAACATTATTTAATTTATCTATTTCTAAATTATGAGCGTTTTGAATAGAGTTTATTTGATCAATGTATGATGATTCTAGGTCTTTTCTTTCATTGCACACTCTTTGATGGCGTGCCAAACTACTGGCAGTTGAATAATTTTGATTGCAGAAACAACAGTTATATCTGGATGTGTTATTAATCTTTCCTTCGAGTTTCAACAACATTTTATTTTGAGACTGAATAACTTTTTCATGATGTTTTTTAGAATTTAAATGTTTTTGAAAACAAAATTTGACATCAGTCGCGTAACCACAAGTTTCACATGAAAATTTCATATTTCAACTTTTATATATAGTATCTATATATTTTTTTGCAACTTTAAACTTGCGTTTTTTCAATTTGTTAGGTTAAATGAATATTATCTTGATATACTTTTTCAACCAATTTCAACTTCTTCAACATATTGACAGGTTTACTTTTATTTTTTACACAGAATTATAAATAGTTACATAGTTTACTTTATCAAAAAAGTTGAAAATTGGTATTTCATCAATTTAGTTTAAATTTTAGCTCATTACTTTTTATAGTTTTACAGTAATTTAGAAAAAAAATTCTTATAAGTTTTTAAATATAATTATTTTTTAATAAAAATTTTATTTAATTACCTTATTACTTTTAACCATAAATTTTTAAAGAAAAATGGAAATTTTTTAAATTTAACAGGTAATTTTTTTCCAACACACAAAAGTTTGTGTGTGTTGAAAATTTTATAAACAATTAATTAATGGAAAATTTATGATTTTTTTAAAAAAATTTATAAATATACATTCTCTTATAAGATTTTCACACAACCAAACTTTTATTCAAATTTAGTTCGAACAAAAGTTTGTGTGTGTTGAAAATTTTATAAACAATTAATTATTAGAAGATATGCATTCTCTTATAAGATGGTCATACAACCAAACTCTTATTTGAATCAAGTTTAACTAAACAATAACATCATCCAATCTGATTCCATTGACTTTTGAAATATCTAATGATTTATTCTCTAAGACAATTAATATATAAGATATTAATATATGACAGATTTCTTGTGTGATTTTACTTTGATAAAGAAAAATACTGCCGGAAAAGCATTTGGTCATGTTTATTATACATGTGAAAACCGTGTTCCAGGTGGCATGAAACAAAATATTTCTGATGGACAAACAATTAGATTCAACCGTCATGGAAAATTAGGTGCAATTGCTTTAACTGCAAAGGACACTTTAACTGTTCAGAAGGCAGCAACATATAGAATGAGTTTCCTTGTAAGTTACTCTTCACCCTATCCAAGAACTCAAATTGGTATTATGGTAAATGATCAAGTGATTGCAGTTTTTGGTTTAAATAATCCTAATCCACCTCTTATTAGTCCTCCGACAATCAATCCACTTATTGTTCCTCCAGTTACTCTTGGTTTGCCAGTAAAACAATTGAAAGGAGAATTTTCCGGGTTTTTAAATGAAGGGGATACTATTAAACTTGTTGGTATTGGTCAACCTTTTATGATACGAAGAGCTGGTAATTTTGATGAAGTTATTGTTAACTTAATTGTGGAAGAGGTAAATAAATAATCATTATTGCAATTCTTCACAAAAAAATTGATAAATTTACTATATATAGTAGTTAACTATTACTTTTTTATTGATTCCTATGAAATGTTAAGTCAATATTTCATTACTCTGATATCTGCTTTTGTGAGCCTTTATATGCCATTTAATGATGTGGCTACTCGTGTTGCGTGTAGTATGGCAATATCACAAATTATCGTGTTGGTAATGGAAAAATTTTATAACAATGCCTTTTACAGATTTAATATAATGAGATATTTTTGGGTTAACAATTATATTGTAATTAGGCACACTGATCAATGTTATGAAAAGCTAATTGAATTCTTTTATAAGAATAATCAATCAAACTTAGCTGGATGTCAACTCTCAACAGGTCATGGTAAATATAAAATGATGATTGATGAACTTGCAAAAGGAAGATTATATGATACTTTTAAACCAGAATCATCATCTAAAACTTTTAATGTTAAAATTGAACTTATAAATTCAAGTTCTCAAGCAAATCAATCTATCATTTATAATGATTCCAGTGAAGCAAATTCTCCTAAATTAAAAGATATCAAGATTAGTTCAAATGCATCCATTAATATTTTAGAAGAATATATTCAAAACTTAATGAAACAATATAATAATCAAATGGTTAATAGTTTGCTTATTTATAAACCACATATCTATAATAAAAAAAATAGATATATTAATTGGAGACAAAATAATTTTTCAACAAATAAGACAATTAAAAACACAATTGTGTCAGATGATGTTAATAGATTATTTTTTGAAGACGTGTATCATTTCTTACACAATGAAAAATATTATATTTCTAAAGGACTTCCTTATAAAAGAGGATATCTATTACATGGAGAGCCTGGTTGTGGTAAAACATCCTTGATTAAGGCAGTTGCAAATGAATATAATATTCCCATCTTTATAATTGATCTGAGTGTTTTTGAGAATAATAATGAATTAATTAAGATCGTTCAAGATGTTAATAATATGATTGCTAGTAAACAGATGCATTTATTAGTATTCGAAGATGTTGATCGATCGGATGTATTTAAGAGAAGAGAGTATGCCTTTGAAAAAAAAGCAATCACCGAAGATTGTATCTTGAACATTCTAGATGGATTAGATGAAGGGTATGGAAGAATTACTATCTTAACAACAAATAATCTGGAAACAATTAAATCTCTTCAATCTCTCGTCAGACCTGGAAGAGTAGATTCTCTAATCCATGTGACTCTTTGTACTCATAAACAAATTAATAAAATAATGGAATTATATTACGATCATGTATTTGAAAATGAAATTAATAATGAAATTAAAATTGCTCCCGCTAAATTAATTCAACTTATATCGATTATTAAACAAGAGCAAAAAGTTATCACAATTTTAAATAAGTTTAAGGATTTTCAAGATTTTGATGTTGAAAAACTAGTTCAGAAAATTAATTCGAAGAAAGAAAAAAAGGATAAGATTGATGATAAATCTTCTAAAGATGAAATTGATGAAGAAGAAACCATTAAAGAAATTAATTTAGATGAATGTAAAGGAGATGAAAAGAACAAATTGAGCAAAGATGATAAGAGGAAATTATTCCATGCCTTGAAGAGAGCTAAATATTTAAAATCTAAAAAGACAAGATTAGATAAATTAAAGCAAACTATTAATACATTGGAGAAAAATTTTGATAACAATTGTGAAAAATCAAAGCTGTTAATTGAAAGACATAAAATAAATGCCAAATTAATGGAAATTGAATATCAAAGGTATGAAGATTTTTGTAGGTTACAAAACAAAGAACAAAAGGTTAATGAAGAAAAAGTTAATGAAGAATTAAATAAAGTTACCAGTTAAATAGTATTTTGTAAATAATCCAGCAACCCAACCAACACTAGTCATCCACAATGCAGTTTTTAGACTAACATTGAATCGATTATTAAGTTGATTCTCAGATTTGATTTCATCTAATTCTTCTTGTAAACATCTAATTTGAACATCTTTCAATCTGTTTTTTTCTTGTAATAGAAAATAATCATTATGATAATGAATTACGCTGTCAAATCTTTTAAGTTCATGATGATTAGGCATGTATCCTCCATAAAGTTTTTCGCATGATGCTTTATTATGGGGTCCTGATTTAATTAAAAAAAAGTGTCCATTTCTTACATAAGGACTAATAAAGTCATAAACTTTATTTATATTAATGACATGATCCATGAATTTGTGTTCTGCATTTATATAATACATATTTCTTAATTCCGGACAAATTTCTTTAACTTTTTCAAACAATGTAAAGGTATCAACAAGAGCATCATTCTCATAATCCTTCATAACATCTAAGATGGCATTATCTAATTGATTAAGATTATATTCCATATTTATATTAATTATTTAGTTGTATTTCTTTATGTAGATTAAAAAAACTGAAATTTTGAAATAATATCATCATAATGTTATTTATTAACAATCCAATTATGTCATTCTTTCTTTTTGGTGGTGATAATTCTAAGGCTGAGCAGACTCCTTTGACTCAAAAATTAATCGAACTTACTATCTCCGGAAATCTTTCAGTTCTTAGAAATGAAGTTAGAGGTAGGTCTAATATTGAATTAATCAAAGATTATTATGGAAACAATTTACTTCAAATTGCAACAAGGGCCAGGAGATATGAGATGATGTCTTACCTAATAGATTTAAATATTTTTTCATTAGCCCATTTAAATCGGTTTGATGAAACAGTGTTCGATATTGCGGTTAAGAATCATGATAATCGTGCCTTTGAAATTCTAATTAGATATGACAAAGGAACCCAAGATGCAAAGATGAAAGAATTAGAAACTCAAAATAAATTACTGTTAGATGATAATCAATATTTTGAAAAAGAGATTGTAAAATCAATCACAGAAACAGATAATCTTAAAAGAAAGAATAAAAGATTATTAGACGAGAATAATAAATTAGAAAGTGATAATAAAAAATTAAGACAAGATATAATTAAATATCAAGATATGCTTAAAAAGTAAATCCATATAAAGATTATTATTTATTTATTATTTATAAAAATGAGTATATATATGATTTCCGGTTCACAATTAGGTGATAAAGTAAAATTAGGAATTACATTTGATCCTGTAAACAGAATAAAAAACATGCAAACATATCATCCAGAACCAGTCCGATACATGAAAATATATACATTAACATACAGTCGTGACATCACACTCCGAAGTTTAGAAAAATATATTTTTACTTTTTTAGAACCTTATAAATATACCAGCACTGCATTTTTGGAAAATGAAAAAAAACCAACAGAATTTTATTCAAATCAAATTGTGGGTTTATTAGATTATTTTATGGAGGCATGTAGGTTTTACGGTTTAATAGACTATGAAATTTTTTTTGATCTGAACACCTATAGGGAAAGAGAAGATGATCTTATTAATTATACTCTTTATGATATTCTTAAAGGAAAAGATAGTGAATATAGATCCACATAACTTTATTAAAATTTATTTTTTTTTATTAAACTTTACTAAAAAAATTGATTATTAAATGGCTTGATATCCGTATTACTTTTGCCCATTTATAGCAGCCAGTCTTTCCATTTTTCTGGAAAAAGTCTTTTTTGCAACTGTGAAACATCAAAAGTCATTTGTTTTACCCATGGAGAGTGAATTTGTTATGCGCCGTGGTGGACATGGTGGATATCGTGGTCGTGGAGGATCATCCATGTCTGCTGCTGCTGCAGCCGCACCATCTGCAAGAATAATATCAACATCCAATGTGTCAACGCCATCATCATCATCACAACATACAAACCGTGGGGGTCGCGGTGGTCGAGGCGGTCGGGGTGGATACAGTTCATTTCGAATTGTTGAATCTTCAGTCCCAGATCTTTCCCAAAGTTCAACAGAACCACTAAAACCTCCGAAGATTTATGAAAATGAGCAATTGGTTTCATCTTTCAAAAATGCTTTAAGTGATCCTAAGAAGAAAGTGATTGTTGTCAGTGCACCAACTGGTCATGGTAAGACAGTTATGACTGATACTGAAATGGCAAAGTACTCGAAAGAACATCCTGATACCAAGTGCACAACTGTAATGCCATTTCGCGTGAGTGTCAAGGAGATGTATGACTATTTACAAAAGTTTGCACCAGACTGTCGAATTGGTTATGCCATGCGTGGTGATAAATCTTCACCTTCAAGCGATCCAAATCATCTAACTCTGATGACAGCCGGTTATTTTGTTGCAACACAGATGACCAATGAGATTTCCAAGACACAATGGATTGTGATGGTTGATGAGGCACATGATGCATCAAAGGAAACAGATCTTATATTGAAGTATTTGTTTTGGCTTCAAAACCAAGGTCATCCTGTGAAAATTGTGATCACTTCTGCCACATTGAACATTGCTGAAACATTGTCAAAAGTTCCTCAAAATCATCAACTGATCCTTTCTGTTGAAGATCAAAAGGCTAATTATGAGACACATTATCTTGATTGGTATTGTGAAACTATTAATGACAAAGGTAAGATGAGTGAACAATTAATTGGAAAGATCCTTAATCAAGCCAAAGAATTGGTGGAGGATAATGATCATGGAAATATTTTAATTTTAATGCCAGGTTCAGACGAGATCGACATAGTTTGTGATGCTCTTGAAAAGCAATTTCGTGACAATTCGGTTAACATTTTCCCAGTGCATAGTCAACTTTTGCCAGAGGAAATTGATTATGCTATTAAATATGATGGTCATAAGATCCTTGTGGCAACCAATATTGTTGAGAATGCCATTACGATCGATGGGTTGGATTTTGTGATTGATTGTTGTCTCCGCAAGATTAACAAGATTGATACTAAGGGTGTGAGTGAACTTGTTCTAGGGGCGGCCGCGCAATCGAACATCAAACAAGCCAGTGGTCGTTGTGGGCGCCAAGGCAAGAAGGGTCATGTCTATCTTATGATTACACATGATGGATATCAAAATCTTGCGAAATTTTCTCAAAATGAAGTTCAACGCAATCCACTTTATTGGCAGATCATGACTCTTATTTCTCGTGGTCTTCCAGTTAAGGAAATTTTGAATCATGTTGATAATGCCCGTATTACTCATGATATTGAAGTGTTGAAGCAGCATGATGCACTTCAAAATAATCCTAAAACTGGATCACTTGAAATGACAGAACTTGGTGAGATTATGGCACGTCTCCAGCTGTCTCTCAATGCCAGTCATTTTCTTGCCCATGTTATCAAAAATTTACCAAATACTACTTGGTATACGGCGATTGTGATTGCAGCTTGGATGGATGCGAATATTCAAAACATCTTCTATGATAGTCGTCAACGACATCATGAATCTGATGAATCCTTTGTAAAGCGTATTGCATCTGCCGAAATGAAGTCGAAGATTTTGACTGATTTGAAGAAATTAAATAATGATGCCAAAGAATCTTGGATTACTTCTTATGAAGTATTATCACATATTTCAAGGAATCGTGACAAGATTCGAGGTGATGATTGCCTGACAACATTTTTGAATGTGTGGATTGGTTATAATCAGAATAATTCGAATAGAACCAAGTGGTGCAAGGAAAATGGTATTTTTCAACCAGCTTTGAAAGTTATCAAAAATTCTGTTTGCCAACTTATTCGTTCGTTGGATGAATTACATTATAGTGTTGATGATTGTCAAGACTGGACGCATCTGCAGAAAAATACTAAGACTATTTTGAAGAGTTTCCTTCCAGTTTTCCGAACAACTTTGAAAACCTGTATCTATAAGAAAGATCATATCGAAATTAGCAAAGGATGGATTTATAAAGGGTTGGATGAATCTGATTATAACTATTATTCATTGGACGGTAAGGCGCATCTTAGTGTCCCAGATCCCGATCAAGTTTTGGCTTTTGGTAAGTTTCGTGTACCCAATGGCCGTGTGTTCTTAACTCGTCTGTTCATTCTCTCGGATTCTCAAAAGTTTACTTGTGATTATTATGATGATGATAGTGATAGTGATGATGGTTATCCTTAATTTTATTAGAAAATTATGCAACATGAATTTAATTTACTACTTCTTTTATTAAACTCTGCACTAATTTGATTTAGTTCTCTTGTTCTTTCTAAAATATCATCTAATTTTTCACCTCTTTCTAATAGTTTATCTATCGAATTTAACATAATTATTTTGGTTTCATCTAAATCGTTTTGTATACTTTTTATTTTATCTTGATCCTCTGGATGATCATTATAATTTTTACATAAAATATTTAATAATGATCTATCAAGTCCTTTTCTCTTCGCCTCTAAAATAAATTGATATAAGATCCTGTCTTCAAATTCTTCATCAGAGATTGCAATATAATAATTAACATCTAAATGGCAAAATACTTTGATTGTTTGATTATTCAAGTTTTCTTTTGCATTATAAAGAATATGACTGTCTAATGTGTTTAATGAATTTTGTGATAAATCAAGTATTAAATTTTTAACTTTTGATCTATAAAATATAAATACATCTCCTAAATTGAAATAATCGAAAACTAATTTTTTATCTGAATTATATATGATAAATGAATATAATTTCATATATAGTTATTTATTTAATAAATTTTTATGTGGTTGTTTATTTATTGTCTTTGTTCTTCCATGGAACCAGAACCTCTACCTGGGAGGAGAGTAAAGCCTAGGCCAGTGCCAGCGCTGAGGGCAGAACCTCTTCCACTGGAAACATATACATAGTAGTGGAAAGTTACAACTCCAAGAATAACGAGAAGGAGTAAGAAAATAAGAGCATAAAATGAATCAGCATTCATACCAAGAATAGTGTAGTCCATTAGTTATATTATATCTTATAGTGATAAAAAAATTTATTTGTATTTATTTTTATATTCTAAATATTTTTGTTTATATTTGTAATATTTTAACTTATAATTAACTTGCCCACCAGTTTGGTGCATTGTTAGTAATGGATTATTAGAAAATTCTTCTATATTGTATATTTCAACAATTGACATTCTAAAAGAATCATTAAATTTATTTTGAGTTATAAGATTTTTTATTTTTTTATTATATTCATCTGATTGGATTGTCTTCAGAATTAAATTATAGATATCTTGCATACTGCCTTTATTTTGTATAATTTCTAAAAATTTATCATAATTTATAAGTAATGCTGTTTTAAGAATATGATATTCAAATGCAGCAGTTGATTGGTATATTTTTCTATTATCATCATTTTCTTTTAAAAAGTCATTCATATCTTTAAAGCTAAAATGATTTAATATTTTAGCAGTTTGTACAAGACCATGATTTATTTCTTTTTCTAATACTTTATTAAAATCTTCATTCTTTATTTTTGAATAAAGTATACAATTTAATAATTCAGCAAAGGTTTCTGCAATTACTTCTTGGAAAATGAAAGGTTGATTCAATTTTAAATTATGAGATGGATTTTGGCAGAATAATTTATCAAATCTTGTAGCGTGTACAATTTCATGCATTAATACTTTGATGAATTCTTCAGATCTATAAATTAATACAAATGGAATATCATACATAGTCGCAGCTGCAGAGTTTACATGGGATGATGTAATAAATTCTCCTTTTTTTTGAGGAAATTTTTTTTCAGCATTAGAAAAATATAACATAAGATCAAACTTTTTATTTATGTTTTGTCCTCTTAAATGAGCTAGTTTATTTAAGGTGTTTACGGTTAAGTCAGCAATTTGGCAAATCAAGATTAATTTATCCTCATTTAAACACTTATTTTGTAGATTACAAGATGTAAGTAAAAATATTTGATTAATATAACTATCTGTTTCATAAATGGTTACATCATTATAATTTTTTTGAGCCAAATCTTTAAAAACGTCATATGCCATAAATTTTGACATATTAAATAATATGAGCATATCTATTAAGCCAGGATGTAAAATTGAATCATTTGACTTTAAATTAAATATTGCACGAAAACTAGTTTCATCACCTTTTATTTGATACTTATTGCTCGTTAAATAGGATAATTCATCTGTATTTAATTTTTGTTGGAGTTTCTTATTCATTTGATTATAAGGAATAAAAGAATCTAAACCATATTTTTCTAATGTTAAAAAGTCTTGATGAATCCTTTTTTGGTTATGATCATCAATCACTAAATTATTTAGAAGACAATTTTTAAGTTTTTGATAAGATGATTTATTATGTATAATATTTTTATAAAATTCATTTTGATCATTGTAATTATTTTTATTCATCATTTGATTCATTTCTGTGATAAAAATAACATTATTTAGACAATATTTTTTTGATATCTTGAAGCTATTTTTTTTATAAGATAAATCATTAGAAATATAATCTAACAAATTCATTTTTATATTACTATTATATAAGATATTATTACTGCATGGTTGATACCGATATTCAGATAATTTACGGGAATAATAAATCATATTTTGATGTAACTGATATTACAATGCAATATTTCCTTAGAAAAGATAAGATTGTTATATTAACAAATTTAAATATTAATCAAATTTATGGTGATCCACTACCGAAACAAAAAAAAGAATTAATATTTACATTAGGGAAAAATAAATATATATTTGATGAACAAAAATGTAAATTAATTAGTCCGGTAAATATTATTGTACCATCAAATATTCTTAATCATTATCATAATATATCAAAAAAATTTGACATGAGTGCAAAATATGGTATAGCAGATAATTTGTCATTTGATGTGAGTTATTCAGTCATTCGCTATTTTCTAAAAGATAATAAGATTATAATACCGGCAAATACAAACTTTGATAAATATTTTGGAAAGAGATATTTCAATAAACCTAAACATTTACAAATAAACCTTAATAAAAGTCATTATATTATTCACAATAGATACAATCAGGAATTTTCTTTAGAATTACCTTTTAACAAAAAATTACTTAATGTAAGTAGTTCTAAAGTAAAAAAAATTTTAATTTTAGGCAAAGGTCCAACAGCAATAGATATTAAAAAAAGTGACTACCCTGATCATATTATAGTTGGTATCAATCATGCAATTTTGATGATTGATGAAGTTGATTATTTTTTCTTAAATGATATTGAATCGTTAAATGGAATTCCCAAAGAAAAGTTTAATCATATTAAAACTATTGTTTTGCCAGAGTATCCACATAGGAAAAATAGGGCAGATATAAATACGACTTATCTCACTGCAAAGAATAAGATTGATAATAAAAATATCAATTTTGAAATATTTAATCTATTTACCTCACCTAAACCTAATCATAATTTAATTCATATTGACAGTGTTAAAACAACAACTGATACTGCAATTAAATATTTAACATTAAAATATGGTTATAAGCATTTTGATTTATATGGAATATGTAAAGGTAGTGGATATCATAATTCTATTTATAATAATATACCATTATATAATAAAAAGATAAGTAGGATTTACAATCAGAAACGTTTAGATTCTATAAAGAATAATATCCTGAAAATTCAAAAAAAGTTTAAATTAACCATAACCTTTAATTAACTAGAATGTTTTATTATAATTTATTTATAAAGATATAATAAATAATGAATGGTATAAAAGCTGCTCTTAAGGATGATCCAACTAATCCCCATAAAAATTTTGAAGTTGATAATTTGATAAAGGATTCAGGAAATAAAGTAATACAAAACAAAAAGATTACTAATCCACAGAAGAAAAAAAATATAAAAAGGCCAATTAAAAAGCCTGTTCGCAAACAATCTCCACAAATTAAAGTTCATTATATTTCTGAGCTGAAGGATAAACATAAAGGTGATGATATATATGTCATATGTTCTGGTAAAAGCTGTGATTATATAAATCCAAATTTTTTTAATGGAAAAATAACAATTGGTGTAAATCAGGCATACAAAAAATTTAAAACAACCTATCTGGTTAGAAAAGAATTACGTTATTTAGAAAAAGTAATAGAAGATGCATCAGAAACAATACATTGTATAACAGTCGGAGATTGTGGAGGAGATAATAAGAAAAATCTGATGCATTATTTAGAGAATAAAGAATTACATCAAAAAGAAATTTATTTTATGAAACATGCGAAAAATATTCATACATTAGTTTGTGGAACAGGAGATAATATGACAGTATCTTTCAGTACAACTACAACTGCATTACATTTAGCTGCATACATGGGTGCTATAAACATATTGTTGGTTGGTAATGATGGAGGAATTTTAAATGGGCAAACTAATTTCGAGGGTTATTATGATGGAATAAAACCTATACCCAAAGATTATGGTGCTTGGGTCAAATCTGTATCAAATGATACTGGCAAACTTAAGAGTATTCTTGAAAAAAGATATAATTGTAATATATATTCTATTAATCCATTTACAAATTTAAGATTAGACGGTAACAATTTTCAATAATATAAAAGAAATATGTTTTAATAAAAATATTTCTGTCTTATTCTTATTATAAGTATGAATAATTTTCAGATTGTCTATGGTTTTAAGGATAGGAATTTTGATGTGACTGATGTAACTTTAGAATATTTTTTAAAAAATGACAGAATAATAATATTAACAAATGTAAATATGAATCAAATCTTTGGCGATCCATGTCCTGGAATTAGTAAAAATATAACTTTTATAATTGACAATGCCAGACATAATTACCCAGAAAAGGGCGGTAAGTTATTTAAATCTATTGACATTTTAATTCCATCACAATTAATTAATGAATATAAAAATATTTCAAAAGGTTATCCATTTACAGCCAAATATGGTGTTAATGAAAATTTATCCGTAGATGTTACTTTTTCTGTCATTCGGTATTTCTTAAATAATGATAAAATTATTATTAAAAAGAATACTGATTTTGGTAAATATTTTGGGAATTTATATGGCCATCGTATAAAATGTTTATTCATAGAAATTGAAGAAAATAAATTCATCATAACTAATAAAAATACTGAAGACACAGAAATAATAATTATACAGGATAAAAGTAATCCAATTGTAGATGATAATATTAGAGTGACTATTGAAGATAATGAAGATGATAATAATAAATTACCTTTACAAAAAGAAGGAGATAATAATAGTGAATTCACAAAAGCTTCAGACTCTCAACAAAAAGTCAATGATGAACCCATAATATCTACTGAACAGCGAGTTTTAATTTTAGGTAAAGGCCCAACTGCAATAAATGTTAAAAAAGAAGATTTTCCAAATCATATCATTGTAGGCATCAATCATTCTATTTTAATGATAGATGAAATTGATTTCTTTTTTATGAATGATATTGAATCTCTGAATGGAATACCTGAAGAAAAATTTGACAATATTAAAAAAATTGTTTTACCAGAATATCCTCATAAAAATAATAGAGCATGCATTAATTTAACATATGAGTATATTGTAGAAAAAATAAACAAGGATCATATAGAATATGAAATTTTTAATTTACACACTTCTCCCAAACCTAATAAAGATTTAATTAAAATAAATACTGTTTTAACTACATCAGACACAGCAATAAAATATTTAGCATTAAAATATAAATATAAAAATTTTGATTTATATGGAATTTGTAACGGACCAGGATATCATGAAGAAATTTCACAAAATATTCCACCATATAATAAAAGTTGTGCTAGAGGATATAATAAAACTAGATTGGATGCTATAAGGAATAATATTAAAAGAATGCAAAAAGATTATAAATTAGATATAACATTTAATTAAAATAATTTTCTGAATTGAAGGCTTTGTCGTCAATAAATAAATCAAATACTGGTTTACCCATTCTTAATTCATGGAACTTTGCTTTCCAAGAGACCAATTGATGATAGGTTAATTGAAACCATTGTTTACCAGTTCCAGATCCTCTTGCCGTCCAATAAACTATAATATGATCTTCATCATATAGCTTATTAATTTTTTTAATTCTATCATATAATGGTATTGCATTTTCATAATCACATCCTTGGGTATTAGTAATAGTGTTATCAATATCAACGTAAATTATCATTAATTATTATATATAATAATATATACATGTATATATTAGCCATAATACCCGCACGAGGTGGTTCAAAAAGTATACCAAGGAAAAATATTAAAGATTTTTGTGGATATCCGCTCATCTATTGGTCAATTAAACAGGCTAAAGAATCAAAACATATAACTCGTATAATTGTTTCAACTGATGATGAAGAAATAAAAGAAATCAGTTTAAAATATGGTGCAGAGGTTCCATTTTTAAGACCTAAAAGCATTTCAGATGATTTGTCAACAGATTATGAATTTATGGAACATTGTTTAACATGGCTGTCTAAAAATGAAAACAATCAACTTCCAGATTTAATTGTGCAATTGCGACCCACATATCCAACAAGAAAAGTTTCTAAAATAGATGAATGTATTGAAATAATGATTAACAATTTAAATTATGATTCTTTAAGAAGTGTAATTGCTTTTGATAAATCTCCTTATAAAATGTATAGGGTAATAAACAATGCACTCAAACCCTTATTTGAAGAATGTGATCAATTAAATGAACCTTATAATAGATGCAGACAAGAGTTACCACAAACTTATTTACATAATGGTTATATTGATATCATTAAAACAGACACTATCATTCAAAAGAAATCAATTACAGGTTATCCCATCTATCCTTATATAATGAATAAAGAAGAATATCATGATATTGATACAATCAATGACTGGAATAATGCTGAAAAAATTAATAACGACTGATATTCTATTAAGAACAAGCTAGTGTTTTTTTAACAGAAAAAAAAAGTTATTAATAATATATAAAATTTATGGAAGAATTAAAAATAAAACCAGATTCAATAATTTTAACAACAAATATAAGGGATGAGGATAATATTCTTGAATGGATTGCCTATCATACTTTAATTGGTTTTGATTATATAATAATATGTGATCATATGTCAAAAATACCAATTACCGATATTTTATCTAATTATGAGTTTAAAAATGTTAAAGTTATAAGAATTGATAAGGAGAATATATTAAAAAAAAACATGATGAATCAGTTGTTACAAATATCAAAACAATATAAGGCCAGATGGTCAATTCATTTAGATGGTGATGAATATTTATCATTAAATGGAAATTATAATTCAGTGAGAGATTTTTTATCTAATTATGATGACTATGATATAATTCCAATTGCATGGGTACATTTTGGTTCTAATTATCACTCGAAAAAGCCTGATGGACTTGTGATTGAAAACTTTACAAAATCGCAATATAGAAATACAAGATGTGTCATTAAGACATTTATCAATGTAAATAATGCTATAAAATATAATCATCCACATATGTGTGTTATGGCACTAAATTCTAAAGGAATTACGATGGATATGCAACCATGGAATAATTCTTTTATGAATGGTAATAGTAAAGGTATTGAAGATAAGGTTTATATCAGTCATTATTCTATGCAGTCATATGAAGATTATTTAAGACGAAAAATTTGTAGAGCACGAGATGATAATCGTAAAACTAGAACATTAATCGAGGAAAATGAATTTCATACCTATTATAATGATACAGATAATACTTTTCTTAAAGACAATTATGCTGAAAAAGTAAAAGAATTTTTGAAAGAACGTAGAAAAAAAGTAAATTCTACTTTATATAAACATATGGAAATTCTAGATATAAGACCAAATTCAATAATTCTAACTACAAATATGAGGGATGAATATACAATACCAGAATGGATTGCATATCACACTTTAATAGGATTTGATTATATCTTAATTTATGATCATTGTTCTATAATTCCAATTGAGGAAACATTAAAAAAATATAGTTTTAAAAATGTTTATGTTTTTAGAGATAATAATGAAAATACCAAAAAAACAACAATGATGAATAAGTTATTAAATATTGCAAAAAAATATAAGGTCGAATGGATGATCCATTTAGATGCAGATGAATATTTATCTTTGAATGGTTATTATAAAGTGATAAAGGATTTCATTGATGAATATAAAAATATAGATGCAATACCTATAACATGGATACATTTTGGTACAAATAATCATTCAAAAAATCCACCAGGCCTAGTTATAGAAAATTTTACTAAATCCACTATTAAAATTAAAGATTCTGCAATTAAGACATTTATTAAAGTTGATAAAGCTATTAAATATAACAATCCTCATTGGTGTAGAATGGATAAAAATATTGTTGGAAAAACAATTCATGGTGAAAATTGGACTCCTTGTCCATTTGTCAAAAATAATTTAGGTATTAAGGAAAAAGTTTACATCAATCATTATATCTATCAATCTTATGAAGAATATTATAGGAGGAAATGCAGTCGCCGAAGAGATGATAATGGTGGGATGAGACCAATCCTAACAGAAGAAGTATTACATACCAAATTTAATGAAGTTAATAATACTTTTTTAAAAGATAATTATGCTAAATTAATAAAAAAATTTTTGAAAGATTCTATAAAAAGAAGAGAGCAAGAAGATTTAGAAGATCAATACATAGTTGAAATTGAATACTAATAGATATAAAGATATTTTTTTTAATATAAATTATATATATATGAAAATTGCACATATATATGTATGCGATGTAAAGACAAACTCTGGTGATTTTATGATTGGTATTGCAGTCAAAAAATATTTTGCAGAAAAGGTATTGAACATAAATTTTGATGAATGTGAGTTTACTAATTTTAATTCAAGATTACCTCAACATTTTTCTCCAGAAAAGGTACAAAAATTAAATGAATTTGATTATATTTTAGTTGGAGGCGGTGGTCTTATTCTCCCTGATACCGCACCCAATAAAATATCTTGTTGGCAATGGTTGATACCTAAAAAATCATATTCTTTAATCACTAAACCTATTCATGTAATATCTATTGGATATAATTTATTTTATAATCAGACAATTACAAATCAGTATGTTATGAATGCTGCAAAAGATGAATCAAGATATAAAATATTTAAAGAGAATATTGAAGAATTGATAAAAGTATCTGAAAGTTTTAGTCTGAGACATAATTATGACATTCAAGAAATGAAAAAAATTATAGATCCATCATTACACCATAAATTAAAATTAGAATTCTGTCCTACAGTATGGTACAGTCAGACTTATATAAAACCTAAATTAAATTTTAGTAAAGAATTCATAGCATTTGAAATCAAAGATGATAGAGAATGGAGAAGATACTACAAGATAGGAAAGACTAGATTCTATAATACTTTAGTAAATGTTGTTGAAACATTATTAGAAAAAAATATAGCTGTTTGTTTTTTGGCCCATGATGTAAGTAGAAATTTTTATAATACATTAAAATCAAGAGGGATAGACATACCTTTATTAGACAATTCATGCGGTAATCATGATAAAATATTTCAAAATTATTCTAGAATTAATAAATTAATTTGTACTGCAGGACACGCGCAAATGATCGGTTATGCATTAGGTATAGATATTATCAGTTTGATTACTCATCCTAAATTAAAAGCATTTTGTGATGATGTTAATGATAATAATTATATAGTTGTAAATGAAGAACTTGATTTTAAAGACACGCTATTAAAAATGATCGGATTATAATTTATTGATTAGTATATATAGATGGATAATAATGCGATTGATAAAAAAATGGAGGAATTCTGGAATAAATGTGAAAAAAATTTTGCCCACGTAGAGCTTGGACGTCATCTTCCGGGGTATGAAAAATTGTGTATTAAGTGGGAAAAAAGTTTTTGTCAATTTTTAGATTTTCAAAATAAGACAGTGATTGATTATGGTATTGGTGGGGCATATTTAGGATTATATCTTTTTCAAAAAAAGGGTATTAAAAATTATATTGGGTATGATATTAGTGAAAGAAGTTTAAATAAAGCAACATTAAATTTAAAAAATTATCAGAATAACTCTTTGTTATTAAAATGTGATAAATTTTATGAAAATCCCGAAGACGCAGATATATTTATTTCTCAGGCATGTATACAACATTTTCCAAATGAAAGTTATTTAAAAAAATTTTTAACTACTCTTAATAAAAAAAAATATAAAACACTTATGCTTCAGTTTAGATATGCCCCTAAAACAAAGTTTAATAATGGAGATTTAATGAAAGAAAGTGTTGTTGTTATGAGATGTCATACAAATGCAAGTTATATTTTAAATATACTATCAAATTATAAAGCGATTTATAAGTCTAATATTGAACCAAACAAATATCAGTTTTGTATATTTGAGCTGAAATAAAAATGTTATTAAATAAATATGATCATAATTCATTATAAATCCACATACCTGGCTATGGCACCAGATGAAATATTAAAAGTTCAAAAAAAACACGGAAAATATAATTATATCTTGATCTATAACGATTTCTCCAGTTTAGTGGGTACTGTAAGAAAATTTCTTCAAGAAAATAAAAAAATAATAATACATTTCCATAATAAGTTTATAAATCATAATATTTTTGAAAATCAAAATATCAGAAAAATTATACATTATCATAGTGAACCTTCAAATCCAAGTATAACTTTATTTCCTGAAAATAATCGATTTGTTGATGCCAAGTTAGTATTAAATCAATATCATTGTACTTTAAACAGTTATAATGATTGTGAACCTGTTAGAAATTTTTTTAATTGGAATCCAGAACCTATTTTCAATGAGAACAAAATTACAATCGGATATTCGCCATCAGTTACAAGATCAGTTAATAGATTTTGGGATAAGGGTTACAGTGAAACAGTTCTTATTTTAAATAAAATCAAAGAAAAATATGATGTTGAAATAAAAATTATTACAAATCGTCCATACAATGAATGTATTAATATTAAAAAAGAGTGTCATATAATAATTGATGAATGCAAGACCGGAAGTTTTCATAAGTGTACAATTGAAGGATTAATGCTTGGTGCGGTTGTTTTCGTTAATATCAATGAAAAAATTAATCAGCGCCATATAAAAGAATATGGTAAAACTCTCCCAGTAGTTAACTGTGATTTAATAAATTTACAAAATAAATTGGAGGAATATATAAATTTAGGAAAAGAAAGATTAGAAGAAATTGCAATTGAAAATAGAAATAAGTTTAAGTCTTATTGGAGTGCTCAAATTGTTTGTCAAGAGTTTGATAATATCTATGATAGAATATATATGAATCATAATATAGTAAAAGGTGTAAATCATAGTAAAAAGAATTGGGGAGATAGTATTAATAGTTATATATTCAAAGAATTAAGTGGTAATAACTGTAGATTTTTTTCTCAAGTACAGGCAATAAATAGTCCTCATTATATTATTTGTGGAAGTATTATGAGATTATCAAACAAACATTCTATAATATGGGGAACTGGATTTATTTCTCAAAATGATAGTATCGGTTTAGGAAAATGGGAAAATAAAAATAATATTGTAGGTTCCAAACCTTTACAAGTATGTGCTGTCCGAGGCAAACTAACTAGAGATAAATTAATTCATATGGATATTCAATGTCCAGAAGTTTATGGGGATCCTGCACTATTATTTAAATTTTTTTATAATCCACAATCTAATAAAAAATACAAATATGGTATAATTCCCCATTATATTGATAAAGATACTGATTTTATAAAAAAGATAATATCTTCAAAACAACCTAATATTAAAGTTATAGATATTTGTGTTAATAAAAATGGTACTATATTTGATATCATTGATCAGGTTTGTGAATGTGAGATAATTTTTTCTTCAACATTACATGGATTAATTCTTGGAGATATTTATTGCCATAAATCATATTATATTAAATTATCTGATAAGGTAGAAGGTGGTGATTTTAAATTTAGGGATTATTTTACTTCAGTAAATAGAAATTTTATTTGCTTGCATGAGGATGAAGTTAATACAATGTTAAAAAATCAAGTTCCAGAAAAATATAATTATAATTTTAAATTTGATTATGATTCTTTAATTAATTCATGTCCATTTATATCGAATAATGTGAAAGAAAAAATGATAGAGTTTTATAAAAATTTATAAAGATTCTAAATGTTTTATGATCTTATGATATTTTTTAATACTATTAAGATTATCCATTGCATGCTCTTGACCATTTTTTCTAATTTCATCTATCAGAATTTTATTTTTTGTATCAACTATAAAATTTATAGTTTTATTAATTTCTTTTAATGGGCATATAATACAATTTTTATATGATTCTAAACCTATATCATTTAAAAAAGTTTCTTCACTTTTTGGGCACAATAAGAGAGAACCTGCAGCCAATATTTCAAATACCTTTAATAAAATAGTATGTGTGTTTAATATTTTCTTATGTTTCATGTTATAAACGTGAACTGATGAAGTAAAACAAGCTAAGTATTTATTTAATTTATGATTAAAAGTATTTTTATCTGTTAAAAGGTCATAATTATCAAAATTTATGATTATTTTATTTGGGTTTTGTAATAATTTAAAATAATGTCTTTCAGGATAGCTATTTGGATTTAAATTTCCAGATAAGGCAACTTTATTAATAGGGTTATGATTAAATTGTATAAATGAAGAATTATATGCATACCACAAGTTTTCAAAGATAAATTTATGTTTAAATTTTGTATAAGAGCGATTATGAAATGATTCTAATATTTCTATGTTAGGAGAAAATGTAAATATATAATGATTAATAGGATTAAAGAAAATATTGGGAATAATTTTTTTTACAATAGGATCTTCTCTAATCCAGAAATCAAATGTAAAAAAAACTACCTTAAGCTTAATATTATTAACTTTTAAATTATTTAAAAAATTTGAGAAGTCAATACCTAAACTGTAATGTTTACTACCTATAAGGTAGAATAGCATATATATTTTATCATTATCAATATTTAAATTAAAAAAAGTTTTAATGTCTTCAATATTTTGATTATAGTGAAAGATAAAGTCTGTGTTGTTTATAAAATGTATATTTAATAGATCATGTATTTTATGATTATAAAAATCAAGTTCATTGATGAAAACATGATATTTATTCATAATTTAATATTAGGCAAGATTATTATCTAAATAAAAAAATATTTGACTATAATATAATGGTAAAAATAATTTCAGAAATAGGTATTAATCACAATGGTGATATAGAACTCGCTAAAAAGCTAATTATGTTATCAAAAATTGCCGGTGCAGATTATGCAAAAATACAAAAGAGAAATCCAGATGTTTGTGTACCAGAACATCAAAAATCAGTTATAAGAGATACTCCTTGGGGGAAAATGACTTACTTGGAATATAAACATAGATTAGAATTTTCAGAAGAACAAATTGTTGAATTAATTAATTTTTCAAAAAATATTGGTATCGAATTTTTTGCATCTGTTTGGGATAAGGATAGTGTTGATGTAATGGCAAGACATACAGACATTGGAAAGATTCCATCTGCCTTAATTACAGATTTAGAATTATGTAAATATGCTCGTGATCATTTTAAAACTCTTATTATTTCAACAGGAATGAGCACCGAATCAGAAATTATTGATTGTGTTGAAGTGTGCAATCCAGATGTAATTATGCATACTAATTCATCTTATCCTTGTCCAGTAGAAGATTTAAATTTAAGATATATCGAATGGCTCCGAAATCAATATCAAGATAAAGAAATAGGTTATAGTGGTCATGAATACGGTCTTGTAACTACATTTGCTACAGTTAGTATGGGAGTAACTTGGATTGAAAGACATGTCACACTTGATAGAAATATGTGGGGAAGTGATCAACTTTCTTCCATTGAACCATCTGGATTAATTAAGTTAGTTAAAGGTATTAGAGATATTGAAAAGGCCATTCAATATCCAGCAGGACCAAGAAAACAATTTGAAAAAGAAGATATTAAGAGAAAGAGTTTACGCAAATAAGGACTCGAGCGAAATGAACATTTCGCTTCGCTACGCTCAGCAGGCAAGACCTGCAAATAAGGATTAAAAACAATTTTTGCGAACTCGTTCGCCGAACGAAGTGAGATGGCTTTAGCCATTCGGCGACAGCAACAGGACTTGCACCTGCAAAGGTTTTCACCATGCTCCACTTCAAATGGAGGCCCTTTCTAATTCGGGTCATACTGTCAGAAATCTTTAATAAAGAATTCTGATTGTAATTATATTAAATACATAGTTTGCGACAGTGACAGGACTTGCACCTGCAAAGGCTTACGCCATACTCCGATTCCAACGGAGGCCCTTACTAGTTCGGGGCACACTGTCTCGACAGTAACAGGACTTGCACCTGTAAAGGTTTAACACCATACTTCATTTCGAATGAAGGCCCTTTCTTATTCGGGTCATACTGTCGCGGTAACAACAGGACTTGCACCTGCAAAGGCTTTCGCCATACCCCGCTAGCAACGGGGGCCCTTTCTTGTTCGGGTCATGTCACCAGTATATATAAATAAACAAATCTTTAAGTATTTTAATAAATTTTTAAATTAATTAAAAATTTATCACTTCAAGTGACTGCGTCACTTCGCTCAGCAAACAAGTTGCAAATATGTTTTTATACTTTTCACTGTGAGTGGCATAAAAATTAAGTATAAAAACCATATTTGTAAGCTTGCTTACTGAGCAAAGCGAATGCGAATAAAATGAGCCGAACGAAGTGAGATAACTCGAATGAAATGAGAGTTATTCTTATTGAATAATATATTGATTTATATCTGATTTTGGAGACCATGACATTTCAATTGGCATTGTTTTAATTAATTTTAGTTTAGGGTTTGGATCTAATTCCTTTGAACAAAAAATAATTGAACCTGGTTGTAGTTCTTGAGATACTTTTTTGGTTAGTTGACTATTAACATGTTGTGGAAAACATAAATTTGAAATAAAAATCACATTGCCATTACTGATATCTTTTTTTAGAATATCATCATTAAATAGTTTAATACGATCTTTAAATTGATCAGGTACTTGACTTAATAAAAATAAAGCTTTTTCATGTCTATTATTGGAGAGTTCTATTCCATTGCTAATCATATTATGATCAACAGTGGCCCAAATAACAGATTTTCCTAAACCACTACCCAGATCATAGTAAATTTTATCTTGTGTATTAATACCTTTTAACATTTCTTTTAAACCATCCCTTGTAATTTCACCGTATGTTGAAGCATATTCAAATAAATTAAAAGCCATAATATCTTGATCTGATAGCTCATATCCATTTAAATTTTTATCATATAAATTGAATTTACCACCATGTTGTTTTCTTTTGTATATAATAAATTTATTCATCAACCTTTAGTTTATTTAATAATAATATTTATAATAATTTTCTTTTTTTTATATATATATAATGGTATTGTCATATTTTAGAATTAATAATCCGAACTTATATTCTGTAATGGTATCACTTTTATTGGTTGTATGGTTTAACGGTGCATCTGGACTTCTAAATCACTATATTCCAGATAGAGGGTTAGTAACTTCATTGATATTATTATTTATCCCTGCTGTATTGTTTTTAATGGATGATGGTAATTTAGATAAATTATATAAACAACAAAACACAGAATATCCTATTTTGGCAAGCATTCGCCCGGTGAGAAGCTCTGGTAGAAGAAGATAAACAAAAATATTATCTTATAATATAAATGAACATTGAAACTAGAATTGCAAATATGAGTGATTTAAATATTTTACATGAATTAAATAAAGCATGTCTGCCAATTTATTATAGCAAACTAGATTATGCATATATGTTATTTATGACCAATAAATATATATGCATGTTGGCAAATTATAATGGATTAATTTGTGGTTATCTTGTTGCAGAATACAATATAAATAAAAATGTACATATACTTTCATTTGGAGTATGTGAAAGTCATCGTAATAAAGGAATTGGTAAAAAATTAATAAATGATTTAATTGATATTGTAAAAGAAAATTATCAGGAATTATCACTTAATGTTCATGTTGAAAACACTGGAGGTATTGAATTTTATAAAAAGATGGGGTTTGCAAAGGCAAAATTGCTTAAAAATTATTATGGTGGAAGTTTATCTGCTGATTCTCAGGATGCTTTTAGACTTATTAAATATTTATAAAAAATTGAATAATATATTTTATATTAAAATGTATTATAATTTTTTGTTAAAATCATGCCACATATCAAAATTTACTATTATTGTCATACTAAAGCCAGTATTACACAAATAGGATGGATAGCTTTAGGAAAAGTAACAATTGATGATATAGATAAGTACTATGAATGTATCTATTCATTTGATACAGAGATAAAAGAACAATTTATTGAAGAGTTTCTAGAAAACATGTTTAGACGCTTTAATTCAGAAGAGAATCCATTATCAGCGCCTGAATATCAAAAAAGAATTCGTGATATCAAGGCACACACTTCCATGAATACAGGTGATATCATTCAGATTGATGATGATTATTATGTTGTTAGTGGTTGGGGATTTACAAAATTAAATTAAAGATAAAGTCTACCATCTGGTGCTAAAAAGTTATAAATTGCCTCTAATGTTCTAGTTGGAATGGTAAAATGAGGAGTATGTCCAGTATTAAATCTTCTAATTCTAGAATTATTAATTAGGTTGAACAAATTCTCTGAACCAGTGATAGAAATATGGGCATCTTGAGTACCATGGATAATAAGAGTTGGAATAATAATTGTTCTGGGAGAGGTTGCAAGAGAAGGCATATCTGGATTTTGAGTAAAAAGTCTTTTAAGAGTTGGTGTATCTGCAGCATTAATTGAATTTGTTATATCAAGTTTTAATTTTTCAACTTCACAATCTTCTGAAGGAGTATTGTAGGTAACATTTGCAACTGCAGTAGCGAATTGACTGGTTGTGATTGTACCATTTAACCATTGAGTTAAGGTTGGTTTAGGCAATAAATATTGTGAATAGACAGCATATGGTGCTGAGCCAATTAGAATTAAATTTCGAAGTTCAAATTTATAAGTAATTGCCCAAAGTTGAGCAATGGCACCACCAATACCATGTCCAATAACAATTGGTTTTTTTACCATTTGATTAAGTTCTTTTGCAATATATCTGTAATCTTGTATAATGTCGGCATATTTTACACTTTGTGCTGAATAGGATTGTCCTACCCCTCTTATGTCTAGGACTATGGATGAAAATCTTCTTTGAGCCAATTTATCTTGCATGCACTCATAAACTTTGTTATCCACACCAAAATCAGGTATAATTAAAACTACTGGATTGAATGGACTGGGTGGATCTAATGGATCACTGAGAGGTTCAGGAATGACCCAAAAGTAAGTATATGAAATAATTTGATTATTTCTTTCAAAATCTGCTTTGATTATTCTGTATTCAACAAATTGATTTCTATCTAAATTACATGCACATTCTATTATAATAGATCTAATAGGTAAATTAAAATCATTTTCGAAACCAGTTACCTTGAGAACCTTATTTCCATTATTTGTTATTACATGTTTGGGTCCTCGGAAGTTATCCTGACTATATAATGTTATCATTGCATGTGGTGCAAGTTCAATTGATTTAAATTGAGACATTTTTTGACAAAGTATTTGAAACTTATATGAACCATAATCTAATTCAATAAAATTTCCTTCTAACTTCGGTTCTTCATAAAGTTTAGTTTTCATCTATTATATATTTATATAATATATTTTATTCTAACTATTTACACTGTATGCCTAACTGCATCTTACTTCGTTAGGTTGCTTACATAACTTTTTATAAAGTATTATTTTTCGGGAATAAAGGTAAAAAAAAATTGAAAATATAATCATATACAATCTATCCCATAATAAGTATTTATAATATATTATATTAATGGCACAAGTAAGATATCATCACACACGTCATCCAGATGATGTTGCCAGATGTGGATTTTGTAGACGTATTGAATTAGTTGGTTCTGGTATAGAATCATCCACTCTAGGTGAACAATTTAATCGTCCGTGGTTTTGCTGTCAAACATGTCTATGTATGGCACTTTATGAAAATGGCACAGCATCTGCATTTATGAATAATCATGAATTTTATCAGGATTGTTTACGACGATTTTATCCCAGCATATATGCCAGACGTTTTGGTCAAGATGTAAAGGGTCGTAAGTTTAATCGCAGAGAACGCATTGTTGGTGAAGCACCAGAAGATGACTATGAAGAGGTTGAGGAACAAGATGAATAATAATTTTTATTTATAACAAATTATTTTCTCTATAAAATAAATATGAAAACAGTTATAGTAGTTGTATTAGTTTTATTGTGTCTCTTATCTATGATGAACCGTCGCGAAGGTTATAGCTCCATTAACAACGTTGCGGATGATTATTACTCATGGAGAGCATATGGTCATGATGTTTATGACAAGGCAAGATTATTAAGATATCCTTATAATTATAAGAGATATCCATATCATAAACCATTCAATTGTTATCCTACCGATCTTGATTATAATTATCCTCTTTATTAAAAAAAGGGGATGTAGAAACAACCACTTCCGTCATCCCAATTTTTTTTACTTTCCATAAATGGTTCATAAAAAAAATTGAGATTTAGGAACAACCATTTCATTCATGTTCCGGCATCCCAATTTTTTTTATTCCCATAAATGGTTCATAAAAAAAATTGAGATTTAGGAACAACCATTTTATTCATGTTCCGGCATCCCAATTTTTTTTATTCCCATAAATGGTTCATAAAAAAA
>OBIC01000082.1_pt1 | contig 45789 bp, 41 predicted proteins | sample 1519831 | NCBI WGS metagenome assembly OBIC01 (sample SAMN03019805, study PRJEB22545) | beach sand metagenome | biome: beach; feature: sea beach; material: beach sand | place: USA: Municipal Pensacola Beach, FL | collected 2010-10-20 | depth 40-45 cm m
ACCATTTTGGGGTTCATGCATGAACCCCAAAATGGTGAGAAAAATCCCAAAGCTGATGCCCAGATGTGTCAAAAAGACTCGGGGCTTACCGATGGTCAGTAAAGGTAAATGGAATAAACCTGTCGCTGTAATATTGTTTTTTTCCGACGGAGATGTCGCCATTTTCATTCAAGCAAGCCCTGCACGTATTGACGGATCCTCCCAAATGGAGGAGTACACCACTGATATCGGCCGCTGGGGGAGTGACTTGAATGATTTGTTTGAAGGTAGGGTTGAGGGGCAGGACTCGACGCCCAGCCCCGGAGTGCTTAAATGTCCGTGTCGCCGGATAGCAGCTGTCTGGCGATGGTTCGGCGCTGAATTTCAGCCGTACCGTCAGGAATGCGCATGATACGCGCGTAGCGGTAGCCGGCTTCAATTTTCAGCTCATTAGTCAGACCCATGCCACCATGAATTTGAATAGCCTCATCCATAACTTTACTCAGCATTTCGGTACAAAATGCTTTGATGATAGAAATTTCCTTGAGCGCTTTTTCACCTTTTTCCAGCTTCCAGGCGCAATGGAGCACCATGTTACGTGCCGCATAAATATTCATGGCCATTTCAGCGAGTTTGATTTGGATCGCTTGATATTCCGCGATGGGTTGGCCAAATGTTTTACGTGTTTTGGAATACTCGAGCGATTGCTCAAGACCCCACTTGGCCATGCCGACACAGCTGGCTGACATGCCCACCCGACCGGTATTCACCCCCGTCATCAGGACCTTAAAGCCTTCATTCTCTTTACCCAGCATACGGCTTTTGTGAACACGTACATTTTCAAGGGAAACAATACCGGTTTCACTGCCATAAGCACCCATGACGGGAATGACGGAAGGCACAGTAAAGCCGGGTGTTTTGGTGTCGATGAAGAAACCACTGATGCCGGTTCCGGTGCGTTTTTTGAAAGCCTCCGGGTCGGTTATCGCGAAAAGCATACAGTAATCGGCATAAGGTGAATTGGTGATCCACTGCTTGGTGCCGTTGATCACCCACTCATCACCATCTTTAACCGCAGTCGTTTTCATATTGAACACGTCGGAACCGGCGTCGGGCTCACTGATGCCACAGCACAGGGTTTTTTCACCGGATGCAATGGACGGGCAGACCTCATCGATAATATCGGGGTTTAAAAAACGCAGGATGGGCGACAAGCCATTTGTAAACGGTGAGGGAATCACCACCGTATGAATGAGCGGTCGATCTGGGCCGTATTTCTCATTCATAATTTCGTACAGGTGTGCGGCAGTAAATGGCCCCATATCCATACCGCCGAGCTGTTCGGCGCCAAAGACATTATAAAATCCCGCTTCGGCTGATTTCATACGAACGGTTTTCCGCAATGCTAAGAATTCATCCGTATAGCGTTGATCCGGGCCATACATCTTCCGAGGGTCGGCCAGCAGATCGGCATGCTCCTTTTCGAGGGGAACCACTTCCTGATCAATGAACTTGATCAGCGCGTTGCCAATTTCTCGTATTTCTTCGGATATTTCGAAATCAATCATGATTGTCCTCCAAACGTAAATGAATAACTGATACGGCCTATTATGTGTCTACCCAGGCGATTTAATGAACCATCAGTTTAATGCGCTGGAACCAAAACAGACCCAAGCCGGATGCGATAAGAATACCGAGGGTTGTAATGAATACGCCAGCAATATTCATCAATGTGGGGTACTCGCCAAGGACCGGCATGGACATCAGCAAAGATACCGTGGGTACTGCCGCCATAAAAACGGCTGTAGTGGTCGCTCCCAGAAGAGAGGCTGCTTTCGTGAACAGCCACAAGGAAATCAGGCTGACAATAATTCCTTGATAAACCCCATGAAAAAGCAGCTCGGCCGGTGGCAGTTCCCATACCTGGGTATCACAAAAGACAAACCAGAGCGGTACATACACAAAAAGTGAGATCACGGGTCCGATGGTCATCGCCTGTCGCCCAGTCACACCCCAGTGATTGGAGGCAACCAGGTAGCTGGAGAGGATAAATGAAGCACAAATAAACAGAAGATGCCCCAGCCACTGGCCGGTAATATTGTAGTGCAGGCCTTCCCAGGCAATGGCTGTACAGCCGGCAATGATCAAGAAAGTGCCTTGAATCTGGCTGAGCTGTGCACGCTGCTTTAACCAGAGATACGCAACTAACATGGTAAAAACCGGCAAGGTGCCGTTGATGAAGAGCGCGGCGTGTGAGGCGGGAGCGAAATGCATACCACTGACCGCAATCAGGGAATAAGGGGCGCCCGTACCTATCGCCATGAGGCAGATTTGTTTAAACGACAATCCCATGAAGCGGTGGCGCAAAAAGACCGGGAGCATAACCATGCCGGCTACGGCAAATCGAATCGCGGTGATATCAAAAGCGTTGAGCGTACTTTTAACGCCAAAACGGGAAAAAACCGTCCACCCAGACCAGATGCAAGTCACCAGGAGTCCGCAAAGAATGCCCAGCACAATTTCCTTTTTTATATTCACATCAGTCCCCTAAAAAACTGGCGCTATTATGTCAAAGTTTGAACCATTAGTATCGTTTCTTTGCGGATGTTGGTTGGGCAAAACTATTGGCCTTGAAACTTAGGCTTCCTTTTTTCCAGAAAGGCCGCGACCGCTTCGGCGTGATCCTGGGTATGGACCATTTGATATTGCAGGCGTAGCGTGTGATCACAAGCGGCTTCGAAGGACATGTCGTAAGATTCATTGATTGCTTTTTTAATGGCTGAGATGGACTTGGGTCCCGCCGCCAGACGTTTGGCTAAGGCTTCTGCCGTGGGGAGGAGCTCTTCCTGCGGTACACATTGTTCCACAAGGCCGATTTGCTCGGCTTTTTTGCCATCAATCAAGTCGCCGGTAAAGGCAAGCAACTTCGCCCAGCCAATACTTACCAGACGGGGTAACAATATGTTACCGGCTTCGGGGACCAGTCCCATGCGTACAAAAAACTCGCCTAATTGTGCGTTTTCCGAGGCGATCCGGATATCACAGCACAGCAATATGTCGAAACCGCCGCCGACGGCGTGACCGTTGACCGCGGCGATCAGCGGTGCATCCAGGTTCATCAGGTTACGGTAAGTGGTCATCGCGTCGCCCAGGTATTTGTTGAAGTCTGTGGGGTTCATGTGGCGCAAGGGATCTACGTCTTCATGGATGTCTCCGCCGGCACAAAAAGCCCGGCCGGCGCCGGTCAACACCACTGCGCGGATGTCGGGGTCGGTCTCAATCAGTTCGCAGGCCTTTCCCAGATCTTCCAGCAGTTGCGGATTCATCGCATTGAGGACATCTGGCCGGTTCAACAAGAGCGTGGCGTAATACCCTTCATGCTTAATGACTTTAACCGTACCAAGATCATGCGTTTCGATTATGCTCATTGATGGATTCCTTCGTTAACGTTGATTTGAAAATGAATCTGAGGCAGGGCATAACATGCCTGTGTTTGGCCTGGCGGAGGGTATGCGGATGATGTCAGCATGCATTTTGATGCATTATGTTTTTTATCCCCTTGGCCTCGTATTGGCCGAGCCATCCAAGCGAGCAGTTTGCCGGCTTCGCGATCATGCAGATGGCGACTTGTAATAATGTTGCCTTACTATAAGGTGAGATGTTGCAGCCTGCAAAGACATAAAACGGAAGGAGAGTGTTTGTGAATTACACCATTCGTTCGGCACGGCCAGCTGATGAGCCAGAAATTGAGCGACTGCTAACGGCTAGCTCACTGACCTTTGAAGGCGTAAGCGCGCACCTGGAAATGTTTTGGGTGGCGCAGACAGGTGAACGTCTTGCGGGTGTTGCCGGAATTGAATGCTATGAGGCCGATGGCTTACTTCGCTCTGTTGCAGTGAAAGCCAGTGACCGGCGTAAAGGGTTGGGTGCACAGCTTTGTGATGTGGTTGAAACGCAGGCCAAGTTAGCCGGAATCCGGCGTCTCTTTTTGCTCACGGAGTCTGCAGAGGCTTTTTTTGCCGCCCGGCATTATCACAAAATTGCGCGCAATCAGGCGCCGGTAAGCATTCAGTCAACCGATCAGTTTTGCCGCTTGTGTCCAGATGCGGCTGTCTTGATGTGTCGCGATTTCAATGCTCAGGCCAGTGCAGGTGCTTAAAAGTGCAATACCCATTGCACAGTCAGTGGGAAGTCCCAGCCATCATTGTCTTTTAAAAGGTTGGCATTTGAGTAATGACGCCAGGCCAGGTTCAGTTCGTACCGATAAGCTGGCCCAAAACGCACGCCTGCACCCACCATTGCCTGAAAAGAAAAGTGTTGAGCTTGTTTTCGCTCCCCCAAGAGGTTATGGCTGATGTAACTCGGACCAAGCGCCCGTAACAACAGGTGCAATTGAGTGTTGGTCTTTTGTGTGGCTGGCAGCCTAAAACTGATTTGAGGGACAATCGAATAGGCCCAGAGAGCGTCATTTTGAGCATGGCTGGAATACAGTTTTGCGGCTGTGACAAAAACAGTGATCTGCTGCCGAGGGCTTCGCGCGTGCTGGTAAAACGCCAGCTCAGCGGCGTAGAGTTCGTTTCTATCATGTGTGTCGGGCTGATCGCCACCGCCTACGGCGAGCGCCATGCCGTGCAGCCCGAGTTCGGCAGCGGCCGCCGGTAACCCACTCAAAAGGCACGTGAAGGTTAAGTACGCTACCGGGAGAAAGCCTTGTAACTTCATCTACCCGGTATTAAATCGGTACAGCGGTTGGCAGAGTGCCTGCATGGTCTGCCCCCGCCAGTTACCAATGATCAGGCCATGCAGGTGAAGGGCCTGCCGAGTGATCCGTTGACGGAGGTGTTTGATGTCTTGTGTGCGGATGGTAAATCGGCCATCGCTGATCAGCAGGATGTCGGCTTTTTCCCAGTTTTGTTGCTGCTGTTTATCCAGAGCCCGGTGCAGTACTGCGCGAACGTCTGTGCCTCCTTGAAAGGACTGTGATAAAAAGTGAAGAACAGCTTTTAGGCTGCCTTGCTTCGCTGTCAGCGTGTGTTCCAGCAACTGGTTTGTTCCACTGAAACTGAAAATATGGCTGCTGCGCATTTCTCGGCTGGCAATATTCAGCACTTCCAGGGCCACAGCTTTGGCGATCTGCTCAGCAGGACCTTGCATCGAGGCGGATGTGTCGAGGCACAGAATCACAGGCCCGTGCCCTTCCTCACTGCCCTTTTCTTTCTCGGGTGAGGGTTCCGGTCGGCTGGCCGTATTCGGCTCAGGCCATAACCCCTGATGGCGGTAGGTGGTTAAAGTGCGCTCAGCGCGTTTGGCATGCCACAGCTTTTTTAACACCGGGTGTCCCAGCAAAACCAGCTCACTGGGTAAAAGGTGGCTGAGGTCGTCACTACGTTCAATGCCATCGGCTTCCATTTTGATGCGAGGAACGATCTTTTCGGTGAGGCCCACGGGCGCCTCAAGGGTCTCATCTGTTTGCTGAGCTGTGGTGTGATGCGGGTCAGAGGGAGAGCGGCTTTTGTGAGCCTGGCCGAGTGCATCAGCAATCGCTTTTAACTCCGGACTGCCTTTAATGAGTTTGCGGTGTTGGATAAAGTCGCGCCAATCCTGGGATTTTAGCCAGCCCGGGGTGAGATCCCAGCCTTGCCCTAAGTATTTCCATAGTCCGTCGTATTCCGTGCGAACGGTTTCCCAGGCATCAGCCAGCGCTTGCCACTGCTTCTCCAGCAGGTGATCCGCGCTGTATCTTGCCTCAGACTGCGGGGCATCGCGTGTGTGGGGCTGTGCGCTAGAAATATTGTCTTCGTAAGACCAACCTGTTGCTTCCTCTGCTTTTCCACGAGCGCTGAACTGTGGCGAGGCTACTGGTTTGGGGGTGGCCGGTGTGAATGGTTCCGAAGAGGGTGTGTCGGAGGGTGTACGTTTTCCTTCTCCGGGTGGGCCGTCGTCAGTTTGGCTGGTGGTGCCGCTGTGCTGTTGATTTTCAGCAGAGGGTGCTTGTGGTGGCGATGGCGGCTGAACATGATCAGCCAAGCCTTCCTCGTCCATAAACGAGCTGTCGCGATCGACGATTTTTTGCCGCTGGGCGAGCTTGTCAAAAAAGCCGTCTGGCGCATTTTCGTAATAGTGCTCTGCTGCATTGATCTGTTCACAGATGTCTTGAATGATCGCATCCACAAGGTTTGGCTGGTCTTTGCAATGGCGGACCAGGTCCAATGCTTCAAGGCGCATTAAAATGGCCTTGCTAAGGCGAGCACTGGGCCAGTTGAGTGCGGTAACAGGGGGGAGCTCTCCTTTTAACAAAGCGTTACGTAATGTGGTGATGCTTTCTGCCCGCGTGACAACATCGCTTCCCGGCGTTGTAATAACCGTGTTGTAGAGCGACTCAGGAAGGCTATCCAGAATGGCCAGGTGCTGATTGATTTGAGAGAGGTTCATTAAAAGCGTGGTTTTTGCGAAAGCCCGCACCAGTGTAGCAGTTTGACGTAGTGAAAGGGATACAAGAAAGAAGCCAGCGAAGATACTGAATGGAACACAAGAAAAAGCAGCATAAGGCAGTACTGGGATGTTCTTGTTGATGGCGTTCGGTGCGTAGAGTGTAAAGAAGGCAAGTCCATCCGGAGCGTCTGCTGTAAAGTTAAGCGTAAATACCTTGTAAAAGAAGCGCCTCTAAGCAGTTTTTTTCTGGAGACTCATCATGAAGTTACCAGACCCTAGACAAGTACATCAAACCACACGACATGAAGAACGGTAACGGCAGGTGACCCTTATGCTGCCGACGATGCTGCGTGCAGGCAGCCTTGTGGATGCCATTATCCATCGGCGCCGACCTCAGCCAGGAATAAAGCGGGTAATAGAGCCCTCGAGATATATCAGACAAATAAAGTAAGGAATGGTGCTTTGAGATGAAAAGGCTTATGGGTATTGATGACACAAGTTTTTGATTCATAAAATCGCAGCCACATCCGCCAACAGTCACGACATCACTCAAGCCGGAAAGCGGCTGCACAGTTATGAACACCTTGCCATTGACTTGGTTGAGAGTAAGTTCTCATAAACAGGCGTTGCTTTAGAGATTTGGCGAGCAATTCGACTACGATATGAGCGGCTATTTGCTTTCTGCTTGGTTACTCTGGAATTTATGAGGTTATTTTTATGGGGAAATTTATGGGGAAATTCCGTTTTACATTTATGATATCTGCTGCGCTACTAACCGCTTGTGGTGATAGTGGCTCTGATGGTGCGAATAATAATGAAGAAGGTGGTAATACTGATACCACAGCTTTTTTTATTGATTCTGGTGTCGCCGGTCTTAATTATAGTTCTACCAGTCATCAAGGTGTTACTGATTCAAACGGTGGTTTCCTTTTTTCAGCGGGTGAAACAACAACTTTCAGCTATCTGGGTGTGCAACTTGGCAGTATTTTGACGCCAAGTGGTATCAGCATGGTGACACCTCTGGACCTGTTTAGTACTACGGATGTTAACAATTTGTCAGTAAAAAACACCCTGGTTTTTTTACAGTCACTAGATAATGACCAAAATCCTGATAATGGCATTTCTTTATCAACGCGTGGAACACTTCCAGACTTGCAATCATTAGACATTCATAGTGCCAATTTTCAAAGTCAGTTGTTATCAGAGGTAAGCGCTATCGGCGTCACCACTTTAGTTTCAGAAAGTGATGCTCTCGATCACTTTAACGATACTTTGGCATTAGCTAATGCCGCGCCAAATATTATTGGCAAGTGGGTTATCCGTAATGCTGTCGATGGTGATGTGAGTGGTGTTATGACCTTCTCGGATGACCAAACTTTAACCGCCAAAGAGTTCGAAGATTGTAGTAATAACGATATTTTCTGGACGGCATCGGAAGCCTCAGCCATGCGTCATTGCAGTTCTGTAAATTTAACCGCGAACTGGACTCTCAGTGGTAACCAGCTATCAATGTTCAACGATACCCTTTCAGATAACTGCACCATAATATCTTCTTCCACTTATTTCATCGAAGCTAATTGCAGCTTTCAAGGTAGCGGGCTAGGTACTGAGCTTACTCGATTTGAGCGTGATTTAACCCAACTTTCTGATCATCTCATCAGCAAGAACTACCGGGAAGTATCAGCAGGGAGGACGAGTTTTTCAGAGCTCACTTTTAATGACGATTTATCGGGTTCATATGTTTATCATAACTCAGAGGGAGTCGCACAATCTGGTCCAGGAGACCAAGGTAATTACACATGGTCTATGACGGGGGATCAATTGACTGTCGGCGGCATCGATAATAATGCAGAGCAGTTTTCATTAACCTGGACACTACAAAATGATATGAGAGGAACTTTAGTTGTTTCTGCTGCTGAGAGCACGGAGGGGACGGAGGCTGCTGCACTTTTACCGAACTTCAATGATCAACTAGCAAAAGATTTAATCTATCAGACTATTTTTGGTGTTTATGATGCGATTAGTGGTGCTTGTAAACACATATATGTGATTAATAACTACTCCAGTGGCGATTCTAGCTCTAAGCCACTTCGAAAAGAGTCTAGTGTAGGTGTTAACGATGATATTTGTGATTTTGCAACACCAATAGCTGCGCCAGAAACAGGGGATACGGGTGTGTATTCAATGACCATTAAAAATGGTGCTTTTGTTATAGAAAGAGGTTCTGAAAGAGAAGTTTGCTGGCCTATTTCGTATTCGAGGCAGTCTGATGCTTCGGATTTTTTTGCGCTAGCTTGTTCTACAGACACCAGTACCGCTTTTAAGCTAGAAATTTGGCGAGGATTATAAGGTTTTTATAAAAATGTTTAAGGGTAGTATGGTGAGGTACGAAGATACTACCCTTGGGACCGTACCAGTTAAGGGGGGCTCTGAACTAGCGCCCTCTGAGTTGAAAAATAGTGTCTCTTTCGATTCAGTGATAACCCATGAAATAAAGCCGGTTTTTTCTGAAGCTTAGTATCGCCACCAGCGACGAACAATTCACGTAGGAAACTTCTGGCCCAGATGGACAAACTGATTCCGTGGGGGAGGCTGGAAAAGAACATCAAGCCACATTACTCGAAGAGTGGTAACGGCAGGTAACCCTTACGCTGCCGACGCTGCTGCGTGCAGGCAGTCTTGTGGATGCCATTATCCATTGGTGTCAACCTCAGCCAGGAATAAAGCGGGTAATAGAGGCCTCGAGATACATCAGGCGAAAAAGTAAGGAATGGCACTTCGGGTTGAAAAGCCAGCGGAATATAAAGGCCGCAAAGTCGAGGGGTTTACCACCGCGAAGCCGGGGAAACCACGTTTACTGCCAAGCACAGGTGCGGGCCAAAGTTGAGCACATCTTCCTCTCTATCAAAAGGGTCTTCGGTTACGACAAAGTCCGATAGCGCAGGCTGGCGAAGAATAATAATCGTTTGTACTTCATTGGCCACTTTTACCAGCCTGATGGTGGCCCAAAAGCACGGGCTTATATAGGGCAAGTGGGCTTGTCATCTGCCTAAAGGCGAATGCCAGACAGAAAATGCGGTGCAGTATATCGTCGTCAACAACCTTTGGATTGGGATATTGGAACGTTTGGATAACTGTCGAGGACGTTCGGGGTTTCCGCAGCTGAGTTACGGAAGTTAAAAGTGACATAAGTTGTCATGCTGGCCACTGAAATCATCATTGCCATAGCGTCAACAACGATAGCTACATCTGCAAAGTAATTTGGCTTAGCAAAGCACCCAGGTCTGGCCAGACCTTCTGGTCGCTGTGTTCCCGGCAAGTTGACCAGACGTTTATTTGCGACACGTGTTGGCTGTTGAACTTTTAGCCATCTAGTCATTCTAACGGTTGAACAAAAGCAGGGAGAAGTCTATGCAGTCCAGTTGTGCGAAAGGCCCTGTTGTCTACCTTGTGTTGGCCGCGTTACTGACGGTGCTTCCTTCGTGGTTGGCGGCAGAACCCTCTGAAAGTGTGCCCGGTTGGCCAAACACGGATTTTAGTCGAAAGTCTATTGACCTCTCTGAGGTTAGGTCGGGCGGACCGCCCAAAGATGGTATACCGTCTATCGATTCCCCTAAGTTTGTCAGTCTTGAAAAAGCAGCTGAGTGGTTACATGCGCGTGAGCCCGTCATTGCCCTGACGATAGCTGGGCAGGCACGGGCTTATCCTCTGCAAATTCTGATGTGGCATGAAATCGTGAATGACACCCTCGCAGGTGTGCCCGTGGTGGTGACGTTCTGTCCTTTGTGTAATGCGTCCATCGTATTTGATCGCCGGGTCAACCAGGTTGTGCTGGATTTTGGCACCACGGGGCGGCTGCGCAAAAGTGATATGGTGATGTACGACCGGCAAACCGAGTCCTGGTGGCAGCAGTTCACCGGCGAAGGCATCGTCGGCGACATGACGGGGGTTGTACTGCGTCAGGTCGATTCACAAATAATTGCATTTGAAGACTTTGCCCGTGCATTCCCCAAAGGGGAGGTTTTGTCCCGGGAAACAGGCTACGTTCGCAATTATGGTGCGAACCCCTACGCGGGCTACGACAACATCAACAGTTTTCCTTTTTTGTTTTCCGGTGAACAGGATGACCGCCTGCCTCCAATGGAGCGGGTACTAGCGGTTCGGCAGGGGGAGCGCTATACGTTATTTCCCTTTGAGCTATTAAAGAAGGAGCCCATTATTCATTATGGGAAGTGGGTTATTTTTGCGCACAATACCGTGCGTTCGGCACTGGATCAAACCCTGATAGCGGCGTCGCGGGATATCCCCGTAGCAGCGGCGTTTGAGCCGACTGTCAAGGGTCAATCGCTTCACTTTGAATGGCGGAACGGCAAGGTGGTTGACGGTGAAACAGGTTCGTACTGGAATGCCCTGGGGCAAGCCGTATCAGGCCCCCTCAAGGGTGCACAGCTTAAAAAAGTGGATGCCGGGGTACATTTTGCTTTTGCCTGGTTAGCGTTTGATGCCGGTGCTGAAGTTTACAAGGCCCGTCAGAACAGAGACTAATCAGGCGGGTTGCTGATCCAGTACGGCATTAAGAACCCCCCGTGTTTTTAGGCTGGAAGCGGACCAGTTTCCCTTTTGCTTTGGGAGGGTGACTGTTCTGAGGGTGGCCGACCTTTTGTACAATGGGTGTCAGTGTCACGGCTGTCATGGCCTTGTTTACTTGTTCAGCAGAAACTGGCTCATATAGCGTGTTGCGCTGTTGGGGGTGCCTTCCCAGGCTTGTGATTAACTGCTGCATGGCTTTTGGAGGGAATTCCTGACCAAAGCCAGCACCCGCAGCGCGAGAAATTGACTCGTTCATCAGCGTACCGCCCAGGTCATTGGCCCCAGCTTGGAGGCAGGCACTGACGCCATCAGGCCCCAACTTCGGCCAAGATGTTTGAATGTGCGTAATGTACGGGTGCAACACCAGCCTGGCGACCGCGTGCATGAGGAGTACTTCCCGGAAGGTTGGACCACTCCTGGAGCGCCCGCGGAGAAACATGGGGGCTTCGGCTGGCACATAAGGCAGTGGAACAAACTCGGTGATACGCCCGGTTCTGGAGGCGAGTGATTCCATTTGCAGCGCTCTTAGTGTGAGCAGGTGCCTCGCCCAGTGGATCGGATGTTCGACGTGGCCAAACATCATGGTAGAGGTGGTGTTAATACCCTGTTGATGCGCCGCTGCAATCACGTCCAGCCATTGTTGCGTGTTGATTTTGTCCGGGCAGATGATCGCGCGGACCTCGTCGTCAAGAATTTCAGCTGCGGTTCCGGGCAGTGTATTGAGCCCGGCTTGTTTTAGCCGTTTCAACAGCTCATCAATGCTCACGCCCAGCGTTTTGGCGCCTTGCCAGATTTCAAGAGGAGAGAAAGCATGAATGTGCATCTCGGGGATTGCGGTTTTAATGGCCTGGCAAATATCAATGTACGTTTGCCCGGTATAACTCGGGTGGATGCCGCCTTGAAGGCAGACTTCCGTTGCGCCACGATGCCAGGCTTCTTCGGCCCGCCGGACAACTTCTTCTGTATCCAGTAAATAGGCCTGGCCGCGTAGCGTGTTGTTTTTCTTGCTCTTGGCAAAAGCGCAAAACTGGCAGTGGAAATAGCAGATGTTGGTGTAGTTTATGTTGCGATTGACCACATAGCGCACAATATGACCGCTTTGCGCCTCTCTTAGCTGGTCTGCTATTGAGCAGAGGGTGTTGACGTCTGACCCGCGGGCTGAAAAGAGGGTCACAATGTCTTGCTCTCCGAGTGGCTGGCGGGATTCTATACGCGCTAGGACTTCAGCAATGGCAGGATTGATGTCACTGGTTTTTCCTGGCCCTGGCCTCTGATTCAGAGGCGGCTTGATATCTGGCCTGCCGGGTGTCCAGACTGTATCCCTGGCCAGCCCCTCGGCATCGCTGGCTTTTAACAGTGCGGGATGGATGTTTTTGTCAAACCAGTGCTGTGGGTGATGGACATAACTTGGATAGGCAGTTAAGCGTTGGACGAGCTGCTTACCGGCTGCTTTTGTTTGTAATCGAAGCTGTTCCAGGTGAGGCCAAGGTGCTTCTGGATTGACGTGATCCGGAGTGATCGGGGATACGCCGCCCCAATCGTTGATACCCGCTTCAATCAAGGACTTCAGTTTGCCTGGGCTGAGATTAGGAGGGGCCTGAATGTTCATTTCGGGCGGAAAGATCAGGCGCGCCATGGCGATAGTCCAGAGCAGGTCTTCGTGGCTAGGCTCCGGAGCCAAAGCCATACCTGTGTAAGGCTTTGGCTTAAAATTTTGAATGATGATTTCCTGAAGGTGGCCGTATTGTTCGTGCAGCTGCCTCAGTTTGATCAGGGTATCGATGCGTTCTGCCCGTGTCTCACCGATGCCAATGAGCAGGCCACTGGTAAAGGGAATTCGCTGCTCGCCCGCCGCTTGAATGGTTGCTAGCCGGATTTGAGGGTGTTTGTCTGGTGAGCCGTAATGTGGTCCGCCTTTTTCGCACAAGCGTTCTGAAGCGGACTCCAGCATGATTCCCATGGATGCGCTGACAGGGCGTAAGGCCGCTAACTCTTCGGGTGTCATGCAGCCGGGGTTCAGATGCGGCAGCAGGGAGGTTTCAGTCAGCACGGTGCGTGCAGCAGCAGCCAGATAATCCAGCGTTGTGGCGTAGCCATGCTGGTCGAGCCATTCGCGTGCCTCCGGGTAACGCAGCTCGGGCTTTTCTCCCAAAGTGAAAAGCGCTTCTTGGCAACCCGCCTGTTCGCCCGCTCTGGCAATTTCAAGCACCTGGTCTAATGAGAGGTAGGGCTGTTGTACTTTTTTGGGTGGCTGAGCAAAGGTGCAATAGTGGCATACGTCTCGGCAAAGCTGGGTTAATGGGATGAAAACCTTTTTTGAATACGTAATGGATGTGCCATGCGCAAGGTCTCTGCGTTGGTGGGACCATTGTGTGAGCTTTTCAATCGGAAGGCGTTCAAGCTCACTGACAGCTTGCTCAGATAAGTATTGATCGCTGGCCAGAAGAGCAGTGAGTGGGGTTTGGGACCGTTTAATTTTGTCGTCTCTTTTCATGTCCAAAGATTATCAAAGCCTTTCGGTTTTGTCTTTGAGTAAACCTGTTCGACAAGCTGGTGTGTATTGAATGTCTAGCAATACTTGTAGGGTGTGGGTACCTTGGGCGGATGGGCTGGCGAGCAATTGTTCAATGTCCTGCACTGTGTCGAGGTCAAGACCAATATTGGGCAGGGTTATCTGCTGCGGTTTAATGCCGACGCGAGAAGCGTTTCGCTGGTGTCGATAAAAGCTGTCAGGGCCATAACAGAAAGGGATGACTGCTGGCGGGGAGCAGACGAGCGCATTGGTGCCTGAGCTGTTGGTCGCGGGTGCCAGCGTTACCGCTGGTGCGGTGTGGTGGTGCGAGAGGAGCGCCTGAATATCGTGTGGGCGGATGAGTGGTATGTCGGCAGGCAGGCAAATCAGGTGTTGAACGCTGCGTACCATGAGCTCCCCTGCCGCTGCGGTGATTGCCGTGTTGAGATCCGCACCAGGTGGCTCTTCAATCCACAATGCTTCGAACGCGTGACAAAGCTGTTTGGCCTTTTCATCGGCAGATACAATCGCGATGCCGGCAAGCTGCTCACAGTCTACCAGGCAGCTGAGGACATCCCGCGCCATGGCCAGTGTTAAGTCTTGCCTCTGGTGTCTAGTTAACGCGGGAGATAAACGGGTTTTTGCGGTGTCCAGACGTTTGATTGGGATCAGTGCCCAGGTTTCTGTCATCGTATTTCTGTTAACTGACATGGGAAAGGGTATGCTTGACTCTCTATAAAAGAGTCGCTAGCGTGCTAGTAAATAATTAGTCGAATTTAGGGGGAGGATACAGATTAATGGCCAATTTACCAAAGCGTGCGTTAGAAGGCATTCGAGTCATTGATTGTTCGACCGTGGTTGCCGCGCCAACGTGTACTCAAATATTAGGTGACCATGGTGCCGATGTTGTCAAGGTAGAGTCTCCTCATGGCGATGATGGTCGGCGGCTGGGGGTACCGACAGACCTTGGGATCAGCGCACACTTTTTAGGGCTAAATCGTAATAAACGTTCAGTTGGGCTGGATTTGGAGTCGCCTGAAGGGCGTGAAGTGCTTCTAACGCTTCTGGAAGACGCGGACGTTTTTTTAGAAAACTTTAAGCCAGGCACCTTGGAAAAGTGGGGGATTGGTTATGAAGAGTGCCTAAAAGAGCGATTCCCGACTTTGATCCATTGCCACATCACCGGGTTTGGCAGCAATGGCCCCTTGGGTGGTTTGCCTGGCTATGATGCTATTGCACAGGGATTTGCCGGTATCATGAGCTTTAACGGTGAGGAAGGGGGCGGCCCCTTGCGTTTAAGCCTGAATGCAGTGGACACCTCAGCCGGGCTCTATGCCAGTGGCGCGATTTCCATGGCGCTTTTTGAACGTACGCGTTCAGGGCTGGGGCAGACAATTGAAGTCACGCTATTAGATACATCACTCACCATGATTCATCCTTTTGCGGCCAACTGGCTTCACTATGGTCAAGTGCCTAAACGCATGGGCAGCCGACACCCTAATGCGGCGCCTTATGATGTTTATCCTGCAGCAGATGGGCACGTACTGGTTTGTGTGGCCAATGACAGACACTTCAAACGTTTGTGTGAATTAATGGGGCAGCCAGAGATAGCTGAAGACCCCCGCTTTACAAAAAATGCCGATCGTGTCGCGAATATGCCGGCACTGACTGAGGCTATGGCCGGTTTGTTTGCCGATAAAAAGAAGATGGAGATCTCGTTGATGTGCTTGGAGGGTGGCGTGGCTGTGGCGCCTATTTTGACCGTGCCCGAAGCATTGGAGCACCCTCAGGTAGCGGCACGTGAAATGATTATTGAAGAAGGAGAATACAAAGCCATCGGCATTCCAGTCAAAATGAGTCGTACGCCGGGGCGCATGTCGCGCCTGCCCCCTAAATATGCTGAGCATAACCGTGAGGTGCTTTCTGCTGCGGGGTTTTCTGATGATGAGATTAATCGGTTCATAGAAAAAGGTGTATTGAGGGAAGAAACAACCTGATGGCCTGTGTAGCTTGTGTTTTGGTAATGAAAGAACATTACAGTGTTCATACTTATGAATAGGCGAACAGCGTAAGCTTTTGGCTTTAAGTCATATTAACAGGTAGCGCCAAGCATGAGGGGACGGGTTGTTTCCATCTGGGTCAGTGTGTGTATCGTACTTCTTTCACAATCGATACGTGCCGAGTGGTTTTCGAGAGACGGCACCGTGATGGGGACAACGGCCCGTGTCGAAATTTGGACAGTCGACTCAGCTCAGGCCCAATCCTTGATTGAGCTGGCGTTTAAAGAGCTTCGCCGCATTGATCAACTACTCAGCCCTTATCGCCCTGCTTCAGAGCTGTCACAAGTTAATCAGTCCGCTGGAGACTCTGCGGGCGTTCAGATTTCCCCTGAGTTTTTTCATTTGTTACAGCGGGCGCTTGCGTTTTCTGTTGAAACAACGGGACGTTTTGATATCACCTTTGCCAGTGTGGGGCACCGCTACAATTTCCGCGATAAAACCCGCCCTACTGTTGAGGAAATGCCCCCGCTCCTGGATGCGATTGATTATCGCCATGTACAATTGCTGACCGCCTCGAGTCAGGTTATTTTACGCCACCCCAAAACGCGTATTGACTTGGGCGGTATTGCCAAGGGCTATGCTGTCGAGCGAGCGGCGTCACTTTTGCGGCGGCAAGGTGTTCAACATGCCCAGGTCACAGCCGGAGGAGACACGCGCTTCATCGGTGATCGCCGGGGCAGGCCTTGGCGTGTCGGTATTCGAGACCCTCGACAAGAAGGGGCCACCGTTGCTGTTCTACCTCTTGTGGATGAGGCGATGTCAACATCGGGTGATTATGAACGTTTTTTTATTGAGGACGGTCAGCGCTATCATCACATCATTAACCCAAAGACCGGCCTGTCAGCCACGGGTGTGCAAAGCGTCACGGTGATTGGTCCGGATGCGACTGTGACAGACGCCCTGTCTACAAGCGTTTTTGTGATGGGTATTGATCAGGGCCTGAGACTGATTAATAACCGATCAGATTATGAGGCCGTCGTGGTAGGCCACACTGGGGGCCTGTTTTTTTCAAACGGGTTGTCAAAACAGACTGACTGAATATGACTGACCTTGGCTTTGTGACCAAAGTCGCTGAATTTTCGACACCAAGAGTTGAATATTCGACACAAGGGATTGCTCCTGAGTGTTTATTGAGACCTGTTTCACATAAAAAACAAAGGCTTGTTGAGTGTCTTAAAATCAACGCCGTCGGTCTATTTTGTTTGGCTTCACAGTGAATCAGGAACTTTAATAGCTTTAAGTGTGAGGTTTGTCCTCAACGATTGAATGGGGTTAGTTATGAAATATTTTCACCGATTTGCTATAGGGTTGCTTATAGCGTCGTTCATGGTCGGTTGTTCTGATGAAAAGGATAGCACCGTGGTCGTCGATGGCGATTTTAAGGTCACCTATGTGCAGCGGAAATCATCCGCGATGGGGAATCCAACAGATGGAACTCGTTTTGCAGCAGGTGGTGATTTGTATATGAGAGACCTGGCATCGCCGGGTTCCGATCCTGTGAATATCACAGGGACTTACACGCAAGGTCAGGGTGATGTGTCTGACCCTGAGGTATCTTATGACGGGAATAAGATCCTCTTTTCGATGCGAGGGCCGAATGATTCGACCTGGAATATCTGGGAGTACAATATAGAAAGTGGCAATTTGCACCGCATTATCTCGGACGATGCTACGGCCAATGCCGGTAATGATGTTGACCCCGTATATTTGCCTGATGGGCGTATCCTTTTTTCGTCCAGTCGCCAGGAAAAATCCATGCAAATCATGACGTCAGAGGGTAAGGAACCTTACGCTTACCGCGACGAGTATGAGCGCGAAGCTGTGATCGTGCTTCACGTGATGGATTACAACGGGGACAATATTCGCCAGATCTCTTTTAACCAGAGTCACGATCGTAATCCGGTGGTACTGTCTTCCGGTGAGATCATGTTTGCCCGCTGGGATCATGTAGCCGGGCGGAACCATTTCCCACTGTTTACAACAAACCCGGATGGTACGGGGATGTTTGTACTGTATGGCGCGTTTAGTCCGGGTAACAGCTTCTTGCACCCGAGAGAGTTGCCTTCCGACGGCTCTTACGCTGGTAAGGTGATCTCCTCACTCATGCCCTTGTCAGGGACCCATGAGGGCGGTGCGCTGATGCTTGTGGATATTGATGAGTCAGATGATGCGCAAACGCAGGCAACCGCAGAGGAAATCCCCATCGGAGGTGGTATTTCTGAAAAAGGGCGCTTTAATACTCCGTACCCTTTGTGGGATGGAACAAATCGGGTACTGGTTTCTTGGTCGCCTTCCCAGCCGCAGGAAGTGGAAAACCCATTGACGGGTGAGACAGAAATGGAAGAGGGCCCACCTCATTATGGCATCTACATGTTCGATCTGGACAAAAAGAGTATGGATCCGATTGCACTGCCGCCAGAGGGGTATTCACTGACGGATGCGGTTGCTGTTATGGCCCGGCCTATCCCCAACTTAAAGTCGGATACGATTGATCCGGCGTCGACGGAAACAACCGGTATCTTAAATGTTAAAAGCGTTTACGATACAGACTCTCAGGGCTTAATGGGTGACCGTGTACTGGCTGATTTTGAAACGATTCCCAAAGTAGACGGCGAGGCAGACATTGCCCGGCTTAAAGATCCGGCGCAAACCACAGCTGCCGAACGGCCGGGTCGATTTTTGCGAGTGACCAAAGCGGTGCCAACCCCGCCGGGGATGTCAACCGATATTGGTCAAGGTAATTTTGAAATGCAGCAGGTCATCGGGTACACAGAGATCGAGCCTGATGGTTCTTTCAAAATCGAAGTGCCAGCAGATACACCCATTGGTGTCGCCGTTGTCGATCGTGAAGGGCGGGCGTTTCAGACGCATACTAACTGGATTCAGGTGCGGCCAGGTGAGCGTAGAACCTGTAATGGCTGTCACTCACCGCGTCGGAGCAGTGCCTTAAATACCGGCGCTGAGGCGGGTCAGAATCACCCGAACACCGTGCTGGTGGCCGAGCAAGGCGAGTCCATGGCGGAAACGCGCACACGGCTGGACCCCAGTCATCTCCAGCTCAAAGCGGATATCCTTTATGCAGATATTTGGACGGATGAAGTCGCCGCCGGGCGAAGTAAAGATGCCGACCTGAGAATTGCTTATGTGGGTAATACCAATGCCGCGGATGATTTGATGACGCTGGTGCCGGTTGATGGTGCGATTAACTACCCGGATCATATTCAGCCAATCTGGTCAGTTAGCCGCGGAGTGGGTGGTGCGGACACCTGTGTTAACTGCCATAACCCGTTGGACTTGATGGGGAATCTGGATTTATCCGCGACAGTATCAGGAACCGGGCGATTGGAGTCTTACGAGTCACTGACAACCGGCGCGCCGGTACTGGGTGCGGACGGGTTACCAATCGTTGAGATTGATGACGAGGGTGAAGTGGAAATTCAGCGTCATCCTGCTGCGATCAGTGTTGGTAGTGCGTCCAGGAGCTCTCGTACCAGTTATTTGATTGAAAAAATCTTTGAGCAGGAGCTACGAGCAGACAAAACGCTTGAAACCACGGTGAGCCATAGCCCATTTTTAACCAAGGCCGAAAAGCGTTTGATTGCCGAGTGGGTTGATTTGGGTGCGCAATACTACAATGACCCTTACATTTCCGGCGCCGGTGACGATGGACTTAAGTCAATCTCGGAATTGCGCCGCTCAATGTCCGGGTTGAGTGAAGAGGGTTTTGCCAGCTCCGTTCACCCAGTCTTGACGGATAACTGCCAAAGTTGCCATCAGCCTTCGGGCAGTACCAATGGTGAAACGGTTGAAAGCCGCTCGGGTAGCCGCTTTGTCTTAACGGGTAGCGAAGAAGGGGACTACAATATCACTGTCAGTATGGTCAATGATGTGTGTTCACCGGAAGATAGCATTCTGCTCGTTCGGCCGACATCAATGGAGACCAGTCAATTGCCACATCCTCAGATTGCAGATACCGCTTCGAGTGACCCGAATGCCAAGAAGCCGGTACTCGCAACCACGGATGCCGCCTATCAGGCCATCCTTGACTGGATAAATACAGCGGACAAGTCCAGCTGTAGTTCATAACAGGCGTAAAGCAGGGAGCGTAGAGTCAATGATCAGAGTGTTGTTAATGTGTGGTTTATGTCTTATTGCGCTCTCTGCCTGTCTGGATAATGTTGAAGTTGAGCCCGATGAGGAAGTTGGGCAAACCCTTTGTCTTGCAGACTATCAAGCCTGTGTTGACCCTGTTTTTCACGCCAGCATTAACGGTAGGGCAGGGCCTCTCACCTGTTCAGCCAGCGGTTGTCATGACATTAACTCAGGCTCTGGTGGCGGGTTCAAAATTTTCCCTAACCCCGGTGATGATCAGGCAAAATTACTCGCTAATTTCACCTCAGCCAAAGCATTCGCCAATATGTCCACGCCTCCTCAAAGTAAATTGCTGCTCGAACCACTCAATGGTATTTCAGCCATTTCTGGCACGCATACTGGGGGCGATATTTTCCCTAATGAAAATGATGTTTGCTATCAAGCGATTTTAAGCTGGATTGCTACGCGGGTGAATGAGGAAACGGCCGATAGCTGCGGGCGGTGTACAGCACCCACAATCAGTGCGTGTGGGTTTTGAGCGTAATGGTTGGTCGTTTTTTGCTGCTGTTGGGCGTTATGAGTGTCTTGGGTTTTCACTCCAGAGCGCTGGCGGATGAATTTTGGCGAGTGAAAATAGTTGAGCCCTACATAGAAATGCATACGGGGCCTGGCCGTGGATACCCTGTTTTTCATGTTGTACCGCGCGGGGAAACGCTGGTCGTGCTCCGGCGAAAGACAGATTGGTACAAGGTGCAGTCTGGCGATGGCAAGCAAGGCTGGGTCACGCAAAACCAGCTGGAACAGACGGTGACTGGGGACGATACGGGCATAAAATTTGAGGAAGTCCTTCTGGCGGACTACGAGAGCCGGCGCTTCGAGTTGGGAGTGACCGCCGGTCTGTTTCAGGAAGATCCGATTGTGGCCTTTCATACCGGTTTCCGTTTCAACGATGCTCTCTTGCTCAATTTTTCCTATAGCCGGATTGCAGGCACGTTTTCCAGCTCCTCTCTTTATCACTTGGAACTGCTGGGCCAGCCTTTTCCTGAATGGTCATGGCAGCCGAATTTAGCCGTCGGTTTTGGCGAGTTAGATAATGAGCCGCAAGCCAGCCTGGTCAATGCGAATCAGACTCAAAATACGGTTTTTAGTGCCGGTTTAGGTGTCCGCAAATACATCACCCGGAGCTTTTTGTTCAGAGCGGACTATCGCAATTACTGGCTGTTGGTGGAAGATGATCGCAACGAAGAGTACCACGCTATTACCGCAGGCTTTTCGGTCTTTTTTTGATGGGGATTTTAATGCGCTTAGGTTTATTCGGTTTCATCGTGAGTGTTTTCATACCAGCCTTTCTTTTAGCGGCAGAGGCCCCCAGCCCGGAACAGCGTCAGGCCTCTGTCATTCGCCAAGATATTGATCGCCGGGATGTTTCCCCGCCTTCCATTGATGCCTATGACTTTGAAGCCAGTGTATTTGCCGGGCTGCTCAGCATCAATGATTTTGGAACAGAACCCGTTTACGGCGCAGCGCTGTCGTTTCATGTCACCGAGGACTTTTTTTTGGAGGCTGTCTACGGCTTATCAGAAGTTTCAGACAGTACTTACCGGAATATCGGTTTGACTTTGTTCGAGAGCGAAACCGAGAGCATTGATTACTACCAACTATCCATCGGTTATAACTTTTTACCGGGTGAAGTTTTTTGGAGCAAAAGCCGGGCATGGGCCAGTAGCTACTACCTGGTGGCGGGAGCTGGGAGTACCAGCTTCGTGGTTGATGATGAATTTACCTACAACGTTGGGTTTGGCTTGCGTATTTTACCGGCCGAGATGTTCAGCATACGGTTTGAGGCAAGGGATCTGATCTTTAAAACGGATGTGCTGGGGCAGTCGGAGCTGAAGCATAACCTGCAGATGAATATGGTATTGGGATTTTATTTTTAGGGTGTGACATGAAACGAATCGTCAAATACACATTAGCGTTCATTGTGGTTGTGGCCACTGGCGTGCAGGCTGGAACTGTTCAGTTACAGCAACCGGCGCCGGACTTTGTATTAAAAAGCCAAGGTGGTGAAAACCTCCGGCTCAGTGAACAGCGTGGTCAAGTGATTTTGTTGAATTTCTGGGCCAGCTGGTGCGGCCCTTGCCGGGAAGAAATTCCCATGCTGAATACCCTGCATAAACAATATGAAAAGCTGGGGTTTCAGGTCATGGGAATTAATATTGATAAACGCCGAGATGCCGCAAAGCGCATGATGCAAGATTTTCAGATTGCCTACCCGGTTCTTTTCGACTCGCAACAAGGCATCAGTAAACTGTATGGCGTGGATGCGATGCCCTCAACGGTCATCATTGATCGTGACGGTATCGTGAGGGCTGTTCACCGAGGGTACAAAAAACGGTATGACGCCATTTATATGGATGAAATCCGAAAGCTGGTGAGAGAGTAATGAGCTTGCCTGCCTACCGACCCTGCCGGCATCTCCTGATGATACTGATCGTCGCAGTGCTTTTAAGTGGCTGTGGCCTCAAGCCTTGGGTGCAACCTTATGAGCGAGAGAACTTTGCCGACCCGATCATGAGCCTTTCACGCAACCCGATTGCCGATCGTTATCGCCAGCATGTGATGGAAGTGCGTGAGGGTGCACGAGGCGCCAGCGTCACGCAGGGAGGGGGCTGTGGTTGTAATTAATGTGATTTGCCGAGCGAGTTTTTTTGCTGTGCTGGTCACTTGGAGCACGGGGGGGCTGCTGGCTGCTGTATTGCCGGAAGATCGGGCTGATGTGATGTACCACAGTTACGACGGCGGTGGCGTGGAAGTGAACGGTCCTGCTGTTCTGGTGCGTAAAGGTTTCCGGCAAAATTTTTCGCTTTCTGCCAGTTATTACCAAGATGCAATCAGCGGTGCTTCACCGGATGTGATTGCCACCGCCTCGAAATACTCCGACACGCGTGATGAGTTTTCTGTCAGTGCGGATTATTTACATAACGATGCCGTCATCAATATGAGCTTTACCAATAGTGAGGAGAGCGATTACACCGCAAATACCTATCACTTGGGGCTGTCGCAGGAGGTTTTCGGGGGTATGACAACGGTGACATTGGGTGTTTCGCGTGGCGATGATGAGGTAGGTAATGTGGATAACCCAGCCTTCTCTGAGGACGTTGATCGAATGTCCTATCAGTTGGGCCTTAGCCAGATACTCAGCGACTCCCTCATCGTCAATGCCAATCTGGAAACGGTCGCTGATGAAGGCTTCTTGAATAACCCTTACCGGAAAGTGCGGATTCTAGGTGTATTCGCCGGTGATGAAGTGTACCCCAGGACACGGACCAGTCATGCGCTTTCATTCTCGGGCAAATATTACTGGGCCTCACGCCTGGTGGGCTCCGTTGGCTACCGGTATTTTACGGATACCTGGGATATCGATGCACACAGTTTCAATATCGGATTGAGCTACGCTCTGGATACCTTGAGCATTTTGGACGTGTATTACCGCTATTACGATCAAGGGCAAGCGTCTTTTTACAGTGATAACTTCGACGCGCAGCAAAATTACATGGCCCGCGACAAAGAATTGAGTCAGTTCTCGAATCATACGATTGGTGTTCAGGCAAGCTACCAGCTCTTCAATGCACGCTATGGCTTGGATCGAGGGACACTGAATGTGGGTTTGGAAGGCATTTCCTATGATTACGACAACTATACCGATGCAACGGGCACGGGTGAGAATTACTCGTTCGATGCCTATACCGCAAAAATTTTCTTTTCAGTCTGGTACTGATTAATGATGAGAAATACAGGTGAAATCAAATGACAAAATGGAATAGACGCATGCGCTGGTTTCAGCGGTTGATAGAGGGTATCTGCCTGGTATTGATCGTGCTGCCTGCAATGGCTGCCGCACAAAGCGAAAGCCAGGTCGCCCAGTCGCTGGATAAAGAGGTGCAGTCACTGAAAGAGGAGTTGATTTCGCTCAATCGGGATCTGTTTTTACTGGAAGAAGAATTGTTATTTCCTTCCAGCACCCAAGTGGCTGTTTTCATTTCCATGGATGTGGGGGAGTTCTTTGCTTTGGACTCGGTAAAAATTGAATTGAATGGTAAAGAAGTTGCCCACTATTTATACACTGAGCGCGAAGTGGATGCGCTCCACCGAGGCGGTATTCATAAAATCTACCTGGGTAATCTGAAGACGGGGGAGCACGAGTTGTCTGCTTTTTTTGTGGGTAAGGGGCCGAGTGGTCGCGACTATCTTCGCGGCGCAGATCTTCGCTTTGAAAAGGGCTTGGGCGTCAAATACTTAGAGTTAAAAATCGATGACTCTGTGACCAAAAGGCAACCCGAGTTTGTGGTCAAGGAATGGTAAGCTGCTCTCAGCAGTGAGTGGCGCATGATGGTGACCTTATTCCCCAAAAGACGGCTCTGTGAGGTGATGCACACAGCCATTTTAGCCCTCGGTATAAGCATGCTTTTGCTTATTGTGCCGGTGGGATCCCATGCGCAAGAAAAAAGCTTTCAGCTCAGCGCCGTCAACGACCTCCACTACGGCGAAGTCCTGTTTCATTTTTACCAGGGGGAGCTGTTCCCGTCCTTGGTGAAATTGTCTGTTGTCCAGGCGCAATCAAAAATCCCTAACCACACGCAAGATGGGCAGTTGCTCAAAGGTGGCTTGTATCTGGCCTATGGCATGCACGAGCAGGCAGAAGCAACGTTTATCGAACTGCTGGACCGCGCAGAAGATGAGGATATGAAGAATCAAGCCTGGTTCTACTTGGGAAAAACACAATTCCAACGCGGTAAGCTGGGTGCGGCGAAAGTTTCCCTGACACGCTCAAAGCTACCGTTGTCAGACCGACTGGGTAGTGAAAAAGTCTATCTGGAGGCGCAGCTCTCTTTCCGGCAAGGGGCAATAGTCCAAGCCGCGAATAATCTCTCAGATTGGGAGAATATGCATGATGAATGGCGCAATTATGGTCTCTATAACCTGGGGGTTATGGCCGTGCGTCAGGCAAATGAACAGCAAGCAGTAAAGGCTTTTACCCGGCTTGTGAGTGATAAACCTGATGATTCACTCACAAAAGCACTGCAAGACAGGGCTCAACTCACGGCGGGACTCTATCTCCTGGATAAGAAGCGCCCTGAAGATGCCGCTGAGTTTCTGCGCGGCGTCAGATTGAATAGCACTGATTCTGCAAAAGCCCTGCTGGGTCTCGGTTGGGCTTACAGCGAACTGGGTCAATATCAAAGGGCTCTGGTTGTGTGGGAAGAACTGGCGACGCGCGATTTTAGCCATCCTGCTGTGCAAGAAACCCATATGGCGATTGCTCATGCTTACGGTCAGCAAAAAAACTATGCCGTTGCGGCGGATCTTTATCAGCAAACTATTGAAAAGCTGAATCAGGAGTATACCCGTCTTGAAACAGCCAAGCAGGTCGTCAGACAGGGGCAGTTTAGCCGTGATTTGACCAAGATCCCATTCATCGCACAAAAAGACTGGTTCTGGATGGTCAGCGAATTGCCCGACAGTGCTGTTAGCCCGTATCTCCCGGAGCTGCTGGCAGAAACACATTTCGTGGAAGCGGTAAAAAATTACCGTGATTTGCTGTTTATGCAGCAAAACCTGGCGCACTGGGCAGAAAGTATGGTGTCTTTTAACGACATGGTTGCTGCCAGGCGTGCGCGTTTTAAGCAATCTGCGCCGTTAATTCAGCAAACTTTGAATCGGGTCAATATCGACAGACTGAAGACACGGCAGCAAAGCCTGCTGCGCCGGTTTGAGGTTGAAAAAGCCACACCTGAAGGGCTGGCTTCCCCCAAAGAGCAACGCCTCCTGACTCGGCTTAATGAAGTTGATCAACGTGTGGCGAGCCTTTCAGCCGTTACCGCCTCGCCGGAGCTGACATCCATGGCGCAGAAGCAAGCCTTTTTGCAGGGCATTCTGACTTGGGACATCAGTGCGCAATATGTGGAACGACGGTGGGCGATCGAAAAATCACTGAAAACCATCAACACAACGCAGGACAGCATCAAAGAACGTGTAAAGGCACTGAGACAAGCCAGAGCTGCCGCAGCGACGACTTTTGCCGGTTTTGACCAGCGCATACATCAAAGTGCGCAGCGGGTCAGACAATTGCAACAACAGGTTCAGCCCCTTATGCAGCGGCAGGTGGAATACATCAATCAGCTCGTGTTTGATTCACTTTCATTGAAACAACAGCGGATTCAGGAATACCGGCAGTACGGTCTGCTGGCCTTGGCTGAAACATATAATCTTGCGGGTGAAACAACAGGCGAGGCCGCTGATGATGGGGGCAATGACTAAGATGCGATGCGTGCGCTTTGTATTACTCGGTGCGATCTCGACTCAGCTTGTCGCCTGTGGTCTTTGGGGTGGGTCGGGTGAAGTGACCCTGGCCAGCCTGGATAAGCGTAAATTTGTTGAGCGAGAAGCGCCTGCGATTGAAGAAGCAAAGCAAAAAGCGTTAAGCCAATACCAGGTCCTGCTAGAGCGAGGGGCCCCGGTTGAAAAAAATGAATTGGTGCGTCAGGTTGCCGATATCCAGCTGGCGATTGCGGAGGCAAAAGATGCTGAGGCCGCAGAGACACAAAGTGAAGCGAAAGCAGGAGAAGCGTTGGAGGAATCCAAGCAGCGCTATGCCGATGCGGTTGCACACTATCAAAACTTGATTCAGGCTGAAACAGCCGGAGAAGCCAATCCAGAAGTCTATTACCAGCTCTCCCGTGCCTACCAACTCCAAGGTAATTCTGAAATGGTGCTGGCAACCTTGACGGATCTGGTCAAGCGCCGTCCAGGTCTTGAAAATCTGGATGAGGTTCAATTCAGGCGGGGAGAACTTCTTTTTGAACGCCGTGATTATGAAGCAGCGGCACAGGCCTACCAGGTTGTTTTACAGACTCAGCCGACGTCCAGTTTTTACCAACAGGCCCTCTACAAACAGGGGTGGACACTTTTTAAGCTCAGCCAGTTTAAAGCCTCGACAGATCTGTTTATTCAGTTAATAGACTCCGTACTGCCAGGGAAAGAGCTGGGGCAGGTTGAGATAGCGGCATTGAGCGGGTCTGACCGGGAGTGGGTGGAAGATAGCTTTAGAGCCATTAGCCTGAACTTTTCCTACCAGGAAAAGGATAATCAGGTGGGGCGTTATTTTGACGCAATTAATGGCCGTCATTACGAAGACCAGATTTATGACCGCCTGGCGGCATTGCTGTTCGAAAAGAAACGTTACAGTGACGCCGCGGAAGTTAATCTGGCCTATGTGAACCGGTCCCCGGCCTCAGTGCGTGCGCCTTATTTTACTGTGCGTGCGGTAGACAGCTACCAAAAAGGCGGCTTCCCGGAAAAGTTGATTGAAACGAAGAAAAAATTTGTCAATCTGTATCAGCGTCATGCACCGGCCTGGAAACAAGCGGATGCAACTTCTGCTGAAAAGGCACAAAGCCATCTTGAGAGTTATCTGATCGATTTGTCCAGTCACTATCATGCACTGGCACAACAAACGGATCCGGTCCGTAACAAGGAGAAAAAAGCTTCTGCAAAAGAGCGTGCCCAAAAACGACAGGAAGCATTGGCACACTACGGTGCCGCGGTCAGCTGGTATCGCCTTTATCTGGCAAACGTTCCCAGTAGCCCGAAGCGGATGGAACTGCATTTTCTACTGGCTGAAGCACTGTATGAAAGCGAACGTTATGAAGAAGCTGCAAAAGCCTATGAGGATGTGGCTTATGTTTATCCCGTTTCAGCGAAGTCAGCCGAGTCAGGATACGCGGCACTTTTAGCCTATGAGCAGCACCAGAAACGTTTGCCAGCGCTGAGTCTTGCCAGCCAAGAAGCACAAAACGCGGAGCAAAAGGCTGCTGTTGACTGGCGGCTGAAAGGCATCGACAGCGCTTTACGGTTTGCTGATCGGTTTCCTGCTCACGCTGAGGTCCTGTCTGTACTGGCCCGAACAACGGAGGACCTTTATCAATTGCAGGCATATGATCGGGCTATGAAGGTTGCCGGGCGTATCCTTAATGCACAACCACCGGCGCCACCCAAGTACACACTGGTTGCCTGGCGAACATTGGCGCATGCCGCTTTTGAGGAAAAAGACTTTGCCATGGCAGAAAAAGCTTATCGGGAAACGCTTGCTCGCTTGCCCAAGCAAGATAAGACGCGGGAGGAAACACGTGAGCTGTTGGCTGTTGCGATTTACCGGCAAGCAGAAGTGAGCCAACAGCAAGGCAATTTGGCTCAAGCCGTCAGCCATTTTCGACGCGTGTTGGTGGATGCACCAGGGACATCGACGAGCGCCAATGCGCTCTTTGATGCGGCTTCTGTCTTAATTACCATGGAAAACTGGCAGGAAGCTGCGCTTACATTGGAGGGCTTTCGCAAAACATTTCCGCGTCATGCGCTCCAACCACAGGTCGCAAAAAGTCTGGCGGTGGTTTACATGGAAAGTGGACAAAAGCAACAGGCAGCCATGGCGTTTGAACGTATCGCGAATGATGCCTCGTTTGACCAAGTGACCCGGCGTGATGCCGGTGCCGAAGCAGCTGCGTTGTACGCGGCTACGGGGGAGACAACAAAAGCGATCACGGCGTATAAAAATCTCATTCAGCAATACCCTCAATTATTTGATGAGACTATGGAGTGGCGTCAGCAGATTGTTGATATTGCTGACGGGCGTGGTGACCAGCGAACGGCGAATGACTGGCGTAGACAAATCATTGAAGCTGACCGTAAGGCCGGCAAAAATCGCAGTGATCGTTCACGTTATCTGGCTGCGAATGCCTCATTAAAGTTAGCGGAAACGACGATGGCATCTTTTTCTCGCGTAAAGCTGAAGGAGCCTTTTAAGAAAACGCTGGCGCAGAAAACAGCCTTGATGAAAAAAGCGATTCAGCAGTTTGAGCAGGTCGCAGGTTATGGTGTTTTGGAGACCACAACGGCGACAACCTATTACAGCGGTGAAATTTACCATCAATTCAGCCAAGCCTGGCTCACGTCACCACGCCCTCGGGGCTTAAATCAATTGGAAGCGGAGCAGTACGATTTGCTGCTTGAGGAAAAAGCCTTTCCTTATGAAGAAAAAGCCATTGAAATTTTGTCAATCAATGCAGACAGGGTGACTGAAGGTGTGTTCGATAAGTGGGTGCGTAAAAGTTTATGGCGTTTGTCCAGCCTTCAACCAGCGCGTTACGCGAAATATGAGCAAACGGAAGATTATGTCGCGACCATTCACTGATCAGCTGAAGAAATATATCGGTCTGCTACTTGTCTTTGGGCTGGCGGCATGCAGTGGGGTGGGCACTAAGCCTGTTGATACCGCGGTGACCGAGCAATATCAGCAGGGTTTACGTTTGATGAAAGAAAAAGAATATCAGTCCGCCGTTGAGGTCTTTCAGGCCATCACGCAAAAGCGTTCTGATCTGGTGGGGCCTTATTTGAATATGGGCATTGCTTATCGAAAACTGGGTCAGCCGGAAGCGTCTCTGGAGGCGTTCACCCAAGCCCAGAAAATTAAGCCGGAGTCCGTGGTCGTCTACAACCAGTTGGGTGTTTTACATCGTAATGAGGGCCGCTTTGATGAGGCCAAAAGCGCTTACCTGAAAGCCATTACCGTTGATAAAAGCTATTCTCCCGCTTATCGCAATTTAGGCATTTTGTGTGATCTGTACCTGCGTGATTTTTCCTGTGCTATCGATAATTACACGCAGTATCAAACGCTCACTCAGGGTAAGGATAAGCAAGTCAGTCTATGGATCAAGGATTTGCAGCGGCGTATAGGGCAGGAATGATGAAGCATTCATGGGTGAAAAAAAACGTCTATAAATGGTTATGGCGCGGCGTCGCTTTAATCTGCCTCAGTACGTCAGTATTAGCACTGGCCGCTGATGATGAAACCAATCGCGCAGGGATCTCTATTATCGGTAACCGGGAGCTGCCTAAGGCGGTCACTATTGTGCCTTGGAAAAATACACAGTCGGGTGCTTTGCCGAATCGCCCTGTCAGCAGTGTGTTGAATGATGAAATCAAGCCGGTTGACCGAGATGAATTCCAGCGTGAAACCTACTATTACCAATTAAGTGTGTCGGACTGATGACCCAGTCACGGGGGTAAGATAATTTTATGGAAGCATTTGAAGCAGTTATTCGTTTTTTTCAAACCGGTGGGGTTTTTATGTACCCCATTGTTATTGTTTTGGCGATTGGGTTGGCCATTGCCGTTGAGCGCTTGGTTTTTTTGAATCGCACAAAGCGCGAGAATCGGCAAGCCTGGTACGAAATTGAGCCATTGCTCAATGAAGGTAAGTTCCAGGCGGTATTGATGATGACTAAAGACCACAACACCGCGATGGACCGCGTCATTGGCTATGGTCTCAGCCGGGCCGGTGGCTCCCAGGTTGAAATTGAAATGGCGATGGAAGAAGGGCTGATGGAGGTGATTCCAAAGCTGGAAAAAAGAACACCATATCTTGCCACGTTTGCGAATATTGCGACGCTGCTTGGGTTGTTAGGTACGATTATTGGTCTTATTCAGGCATTTACTGCAGTCGCTTCAGCAAGCGCAGCTGACAAAGCTGATTTGCTGTCTGCCAGTATTTCGGTTGCTATGAATACCACGGCTTTTGGGCTGATGGTAGGGATTCCTCTTTTACTGCTGCACGCCTTTTTGGTTTCCAAAACCACGGAAATTATTGATAGCCTGGAAATGGTTTCAGTGAAGTTTGTCAACCAGCTCATGCGCCGGCGGCGATCTAAACCGAAGGCTGCCGCGTAATGAGACGGCGGCGTGCGTCAAAGCGGCATGAAGTCGCTGAGCTCAATGTCACAGCCTTTATGAATTTGATGGTTGTTCTGGTTCCTTTTTTATTGATAACCGCTGTTTTTTCTCGGTTAACCATTCTCGAGTTAAACCTGCCTTCGGATAACGCTCAAACCTCTCCGCCTTCCAAGGGGCTTAACTTAGAGTTGTCTGTAACGCAGAGTGATATTAGCGTGGTTGACCGCAACGGGCTGATTCGTACTTATAAAAGACGGAAAGATGGGACTTTTGATATGGCTTCCTTATCCGATTTGTTGGTGAAGATAAAAAGCCGCTCCGGCAATACCAAGGATGTTCGTATTCTGCTTGAAAAAGACGTCAGCTATGACACTTTGGTGCAAGTGATGGATGCGGCCAGAACAGCGGTCGTCACGATAGATGGCAAGTCGCAGCGCATTGATCTGTTTCCATCCATTTCGTTGGGTGAAGCGGGTTAGTGAGGGTAATCAGCTGATGAAAATGTCACGCAGAGCCAAGCGGATGGATAAGCATCACAAGCGAGGGAAAAATTTTCCAGCGTTTAATATGATTTCTCTGATGGATATTTTCACGATTTTGGTCTTTTTTCTGTTAGTGAACTCGTCCGATGTAGAAGTGCTCAAAAGCTCAAAAGATATCAGTTTGCCGGAGTCAGTGGCTGAACAGAAGCCCAGAGAGACGGTCCAAATCACGGTATCTCAAAAAGCCGTCGCCATTGAAGGTAATCGCGTGGCGTCATTTGAGCAGGTTGCCGGAAGCAAAGAAGACATTATTCCAAGCTTGCACCAAGCCTTGAAAAGGCTCGCGGCAAGGCAGCCGCTGATACGGAAAGAAGAGGTTGAAGCTGGCCGTGAGGTCACCATCATGGGCGATAAGGAAATTCCTTTCAGTGTGCTGAAAAAGATCATGTCGACATGCACTCATGCAGGTTACAGCCGGATTTCGTTATCGGTGATGCAAAAATCTGCGGTTGGAGCGTCTGGATGAGTGTGGCTTTTTATTCACCTCATTTACCGTGGTACGTTTCTCCGCGGGATAAAAAGCGTTTTCGGAATATTCTGTTAGCCAGTGTCACGCTTTTCTTTTTTTTCAGCGTCGTCATTCCGTTTATTACGTTACCTGAGCCGGAAGAAGACAAAGTCATTGAGATTCCTCCGCGCCTTGTTCAGCTCATCACTGAGCAAAAGAAGCCCCCTCCTCCAGCACCCAAAAGTCCCCGAAAGCGTGATGGAGAAAAAGTGGTACAGAAAGAAGAAACACCCAAGCCAAAACCTAAACCGAAGCCCAAGCCCCAGTCCCAAAAGACTGTGGAAAATACCCAAAAAGTTGCGCCCAAACCGAAGCAGTCACCTAAGCCTAGTCAAGCCGTTGAGTTAGCGGCTGCGAGAAAAAAAGCCGCGAGTGTGGGTTTGCTGGCTGTGAGTGATTCCTTATCGGATTTGAGGGACAGTCAACTTGTGGCTCAATTGGGTAAAACGCCGACGGTACGAAGCGGGTCAGGCAGCCAGAGCGCTACTGGTGGCTCAACGAGTGGTGGGGTTCCGTCACGCATTGTGGCTGGGGTGGGGGCAGGCAGTGGTGGTGTCAATTCAAACGGACTTGCTCGGACGACGGGAGGCACAGCGTTTTCTGGACGGGGCACCAGCAATGTCAGCAGTTCAAGTGCAAATGCAGTCAGTGCCGGAAGCTCACAGGGAGGGAGTGGCAGCTCAGGCAAAGGTAAGCGAAGCTTTGAAAGCGTGAAGCGAACGATTAATCAGAGTAAGGGGGCAATCTACAATATTTACAATCGAGAGTTGCGTAAAAATCCTTTATTGGAAGGTGTTATTTTGGTCGAGTTGACTATTGCGCCTTCTGGCGAGATTACAGGCCTGAAGCTGGTATCCAGTGAACTGCAATCGCCGGACCTGGAGCGTAAGTTACTTGCGCGTCTCAAGCTGATTAATTTTGGCGCCAAGGATGTCGAGGTGTTTGTCACACGGCTTCCTTTTGAGTTTTTCCCAGCATGATCAGCCAATATGCTCGGCGTGGAACCTTCATGATGCTGTTGCTGCTCATCAGTGGCCTGATTTCTGCGGATGAGATGTCGCCCAAACTCATAGGTACACTGTCGGGTCAGCATCCTGTGGCGATTTTTTCTGTAGCGACGGAACAAGGCGGTACGCGCGAGGTGATCTTGCAGGCGGGGGATACGTTAGGCCGCTGCGTGGTGAACGCCATACTTCCTGAAGAAGCGGCATTGACGTGTAATGGTCAGAAAACCAAAGAGCTTCTATCTTCCGGTGAAAAAGAGTCCGGGGCCTCTATATCACAGTGGAAGACAATCTTACTGGAGGCGGAAGAGCTAAAGGGCTGGATAAAAAATGGCCAGCAGATTGTGAATGATATTGACTTATTTCCCCATGTAGATAGCGGCACACTGACTGCGTATGAGATTCAACGCGTGAGACGGGGTAGTGTCGCGGAGCGCTACGGACTGAGAAAGGGAGACCGGATTAATGCCTTCAATCATATTCCGGTTTCAGAGCTTGAGACGGTGCTGGCGGCTGTCAAGGCTATGCAGGATAACAATCACTATTTCACGCTATCGGTGAGGCGGGGTGATAAGGACTACCAACTCACCTACTTGCTCTACTGAAAAAATATGACGCAGTTATTACTTTCAGAAGACAAAATTACCACTCTGTGATAACTGCACGCATTACTGCACTTGCATGTGAACTGTTCAAAATTTCAACTGGCCTTGTGTGAGTATCATCACCTTCGTTGTTATTGCCTTTAATTTAAGAGCTGAAGTGATTTTTTCGCTGAGCTGAAGGGATGCTTAATCTTAACCCAGTTGGAAAAGGCCGTTTTGGAACAGTTATAGGCAGGTGAAAGTATGTCTCATGTTGTGATTATTGGTTCCGGACTGGCTGGATGCGCCACAGTACGCACCTTGCGGCAGCAAGGTTGTGACGCATCGATCACAGTGATTTCTCCCGAACCGAGTTTATTTTATTACCCTGGGTTGCTGCGCAGTTTGGCTGAAATGCGCGTTGAAGACAGTGTATTAATTAATTTAAAGCGTTTTTTTGAAGATCAGGACGTCGATCACTTCGCAGCGAACGTTACTGGGCTTAGTCCAGAAGCCGCTGTTGTTAAAACCGATGTGACGGATGTGGGTTATGACTATCTGGTGATTGCCAGTGGAAGCCGATACTCTCCAAGTATTGCGGGTAGTGAGCATGTGATCAATCCGCTTAAGAGCTGGTCAGAAATGATGCGCTATCAGCGGGCATTGAATGAGCTGGAAGGCGGTTCGCTGGTGATTGGTTTTGGTGCTCACCAAGAGGACCCACTGGCTTTTCAGGGTGGCCCGGTTTTTGATCTGTTATTTGCCATTGACAGCCGGTTACGCAACCAGCGACAGCGACGGTCTTACGACATAACCTTTGCAAGCCCCAGTTTGAAACACGAGTTACGTTTTGTCGATGAACCGTTTGATAATCTCCTATCGCAATTCAAACGGAATCATATTCACTTTCTTGGAGAAGATATTGTTTCCTTTGATCGAGATGGTCTTGATACGCTGAATACCCGGGTTCCCAGTAACTTGACGGCCTTTGTACCGGGTTTGGCGGGGCCTGAATGGTCTGCAAGCAGTGGACTTAAAGTCACCGGGTCCGGTCTGTTTGAAACAAATGCAGCTTGCCAGGCGGTTGGGCATGAAAATATCTATGTAGCCGGAGATGCGGGCCGTTTCTCCGATCGCCCGATGAAGTTGACGCAGTATTATTTGGCAGACTTAACGGGCGAGATTGCTGCTCACAATATTGCGGCACTGGCTCGAGGTAAAACGCCGATTGCGGTGCTTTCCTCAGATGAACATGGCATTACCGAGTCTGTTGACAACAATAGCTTGATTTGCCGGGGTAAACAGCGGAATTATATTCGTCGTGGTGTTCCGCTCACTTGGAGTCGAAATCTGATGGAATGGCAAACACTGCGGCGTTATAAAAACGTTTCTTGAATCTAAATTTCTTTTCTGGCAGCCGGCGTCATCTAATTGACGCTCTGAGCTGCCAATCTCTTATTACTACGTAAATGTGTTGTGTCCGTGTGCCTTGGCAAAGCCTTTGTGAGGTGGTGCTCTGTTTAAAGTTTGTGAGACAAATTGAACCAGCGCTCAATTCACGATAATAGCCAAAAACTATTATTGTATTTTTTCTCCAAGCAAGTAGCATGGTCAAGAAATTGACATAGACATTGGTTCGACTGCACGGATCCTGAAAATAGGAGATGAACATGAGCATAAACTACGATGACTCCTTCACCAAAAACGAGTGCATAGAGTTTGACTTCGACGAATGGATGGCACTTAATCGGCGAGACCCTGAGGCGTTTGAAGCCCGACGGCAAGCGCTGGTTGAACAAGTGATCGAAACGGCCCCGCAAACGATGCAACGTCGATTACGTGGGCTTATGTTCGAGATCGATGCAGAACGGGCGAAGGCTAAAACACCCTTGCAAGCGTGTATGAATATTTCATCTCTGATGTGGGAGCGTTTTGATGCGCTTCGTCTACACATGAATATTCTGACACACCCGGAGAAGCTCTCTGAGTCAGAGAAAATTCAATTGCACCGGTCGACCGAAGAAGAGCCCGCGGTTGTCTTACCATTTAAGGCCAGGCCTAAAGCTGAGTAACCGGTTTTTAGGGAGGGCTCTTCAGAGAGCCTTTTCGGTATGTACTGCTATCCATTAAGTCAAAGTTGGCCAAAAGGCTGAAACTCTTTACACTACAAAACCTACCTCACACTGATAACAATAACGATTCTTAAGGCACAGCCTAGCGGGGAGGAGAGTATGTCAACACAAACCTGTAGCCAGGATTATGCCTGGCAACCGGATTCGGAAATCATTGCGTCCAGTAATCTAAAGGCATTTATGCGCTCAATGGGTGTGGATACCTATGAAGCATTACTGAACGTATCCTCAACCGAGCAAGAACGTTTTTGGGACACCTTGCTGCGGCATATCGATTTACAATTCTACAAACCTTATACAAAAATTATGGACCCATCCCAGGGGATACCCTACACGCGCTGGTGTGTGGATGGGACAACGAACCTGGCATTGAACTGTATCGATAAACATAGGGATACGGCCGCTTACCAAAAGACGGCTTTGCTTTGGGATGGGGAGAACGGTGAAAAGCGCACTTTAACGTATGCGCAGTACGATGCCGAAGTATGTCGCTTTGCTAACGCTTTGCGTGAACTGGGTATCCACAAGGGAGATGTGGTTGGCTTGTATATGCCGATGATCCCCGAAGTCTGTGCGGCATTTTTTGCGATAGCGAAGGTTGGGGCAATTGTATTGCCCCTGTTTTCAGGCTTTGGTCCACAAGCCATTGCCTCGCGCCTTGAAGATGCCGGTGCAAAAGCCGTCATAACGGCTGATGGTACTTATCGGCGTGGTCAGGTTGTAGCCATGAAAACGCTGCTGGACGAAGCCCTTGAAATCTACACGCAGATTGAGCGTGTGATTGTGGTGTCTCGCGTCGGTCAAGTGCTGTCAACGCCTATGCAGCCGGGTCGGGATTACGCATGGGAGCCGCTGAGAGCACGTCAGCCGGACACCGCACAAACAGAAGAAATGGATGCGGAAAGTATTTGTATGCTGGCGTTTACCTCTGGAACGAGCGGTAAGGCCAAAGGTACTGTGCATACCCACTGTGGATTTGTCAGCAGCGTGGCTCTGGATATGGGCATCTGCATGGACTTTAAACCGAGCGATACGTTCTTTTGGATGAGTGACTTCGGTTGGCTCATTGGTGCTTTGGCATCGGTGACAGCGGCTTTTCATGGTGGTTCATTGTTACTGGCGGAAGGTGCGCCAGATTACCCCGATCAGGGGCGCTTATGGCGGCTGGTACAAGACTACCAGGTCAGTTACTTCGGGATTGCGCCGACAGCTGTTCGAGGGGCTATGCGCTATGGTGTTGAGGAAGTCAGCAAATACGACTTCTCTCACCTGCGGATTACAGCCTCTTCGGGTGAGCCGTGGACAGACGACGCCTGGTTGTGGTTTTTTGAACACGTTTGCCAGCGCAAAGTGCCGATTCTGAACTATTCCGGGGGTACCGAAGTTGGGGGTGGCATCCTGGGCGGCACAGTATTACATCCACTCAAACCGTCCTCATTTGCGGGGCCACTGCCCGGTCGAGGCTCTGCTGTTTTTAATGAAAAAGGCGAAGCGGTTGACCCTGGGGAAGTGGGTGAACTGGTCATGACCCAGCCCTCTATCGGTTTGACGCGTAGCCTCTACCAGGATGATGCACGTTATATAAAAAGCTATTGGGACGTATTTCCCGATGTTTGGGTACACGGGGACTGGGCTATGCGCGACCATGATGGTATGTGGTATGTGCTGGGGCGCTCGGATGACACGATTAATGTTTCTGGAAAGCGCATTGGTCCTTCAGAAATTGAAGGTGTACTCATGTCCACCGGCAAAATTTTGGAAGCCGCCATGATTGGCGTGCCCGATGCACTGAAAGGAACGGCACTGGTGTGTGTTTGCGTGGCTAACCCGGGCGTTGAGACAGGTGATGCTCTGCGCCATGAACTTTCACAAGCTATTGTGGAGGGTTACGGAGCGTCTTATCGGCCCAAAGACATCCTCTTTGTTCGCGATTTGCCCAAAACCCGCAGTCTAAAAATCATGCGGCGGTTGATACGGTCGGTTTACCTGGATGAACCCCGGGGAGACACGGCTGCGCTCGTGAACCCTGAAGCAGTCACTGAGCTGGAACATATGCTGTCACCTGCCTGATCACAGAGTGGTGACCAAATATAATAATCACAAAGCGTGGGGAGAAAGATGAATAATATTCAGCGTGCAGCAAACGTCACGGTCGGGGATTTACTGCGGGTTCAAGCGCAGTTGCACGGAGATCAGCCGGCCGTAATTGATGGTGAGGTACAGCAGACCTACGCGGCGTTTAATCAGCGTGTTAATCAGCTGGCCAATCACTTGATCGATCAGGGCGTTCTGCGCGGTGATCGCGTGGCGATCCTGTCTGAAAACCGGATGGAGTTCCTGGAGTTAATCTTTGCTGCCGCCAAAATTGGGGCGATTGTGGCGGCACAAAACTGGCGGTTGGCGGCCGATGAATTGAGTTACTGTCTCGACCTGGTGGCGCCCAAGGCCACACTGGTCTCAGAAAAACATCAAGGTCTACTGAACACCGCTAGCCCGGCGATCGCGGAGACTGCGCTGTGGATGGGTGAGTGCTATGAGGCTCGGTTGGCTGCCTCAAGTTCTGCAGAGCCTGATGGTTATGTCGAGTTGGAAGATGGCTTGATTATCTTGTACACCAGCGGTACGACCGGACGCCCAAAGGGGGCGTTGATCAGTCATCGTGCAATGATCGCTCGTTTTGAAGTCATGGCCTTTGATTGTGGTTTGTCCAAGGGAGACACCACCTTTGTGTGGCCGCCCATGTTTCACATGTCTGGAACCGATGCCTCGATTGGCGCGTTGATCAGCGGGAGTAAATTGATCATTTCGGATGGGCCCGATGTGGATCGAATGGTTGATGCGATTAACCATGAGCGTTTAGGGCGGCTGTCCATCATGCCCGGTATGATTCAGCCATTGATCAAAAAACTGCGTGAGCGGGATGTCAGGCCTAAAGGCATCAAACAAATCGGTGCAATGGCCGATCTGGTGCCGCCGCGTGAGATTGCAGAAATTACGCAAATATTGAATGCGCCTTATACCAATACCTTCGGTGCGACAGAAACAGGGCTGGCTCCAGCCAGTGCTGGTTTACTTGAGATCGGTGTGCCACCGCAAAATCTGGCGAAAACACAAACCTCATTTTGTGCCATTAAACTGGTTGATGAGCATGACAAGGAGGTGCCGGATGGCCAGCCCGGTGAGTTGGCTATCCGCTCGGCTACGATGTTCAGTGGCTACTGGAATGCCGATGAGGTCAACGCGCAGGACTTCCGCGGCGGCTGGTTTCATATGGGGGATGTGTTTGTCCGCAACCCTGATGGTACCTTGAGCTTTGTTGATCGGGTCAAATATTTGATTAAATCGGGTGGAGAGAATATCTATCCGGCGGAAATTGAACGCGTCATCATGGCGGATCCCCGGGTCTCAGACGCCGTCGTAGTTCGCCAGGACGATCAGCAGTGGGGCGAAGTGCCGGTCGCTTTTGTCTCTCGTCATGAGGATACCCTCAGTGAGGCTGAAATTTTTGCCCGGTGCCGTGAGCAGTTAGCGGGTTATAAGCAGCCAAAGGCGATTCATTTTGTGGCATTTGACCGTTTCCCCCGCAGCACTACGGGGAAAATACAACGTCATGAAGTGGAATCCTGGCTTTGAAACGGGAGCTTGCGTTTGATGAGGCGTTGCTCTAATTCGCCCACAACGCCTTGCCGGAATGTCAGCACACAAATGACAAAAATTACGCCCATGATAATCGTCACCCATGAGCCCAGGTATTCCCCAAGATAGTGTTCCATGCTGACAATGATGGCGGCTCCGACAATTGGGCCGAAAAGCGTGCCTGTGCCGCCAATTAGCGTCATCAGTACCACTGTGCCTGACATGCTCCAGTGCACATCGCTCAGTGAAACCACTTGTGACACCATGGCCTTCATGCTTCCGGCGAGCCCGGACAGTGCGGCAGAGATAATAAACGCAGCGAGTTTGTAGCGATCGACCCGGTAACCTAATGAAATGGCCCGGTCTTCATTTTCTCGAATGCTCTTGAGTATTTGTCCAAAAGGTGAATGGATAATACGAAAAATAATCAGAAACCCCGCCAGAAACAGCGCCAGAATAAAGTAGTACATAGTGACTTCATGGGTGAGGTCAATGATGCCAAAAAGATTGCTGCGGGGGATCGATTGCAAGCCATCTTCGCCACCGGTAAACGGCGCTTTTAACGCGTAGAAAAAAACCATTTGCGCAAGCGCCAAGGTGATCATTGCAAAGTAGATACCCTGTTTGCGAATGGCAATCAGGCCAAACCCTACGCCGAGCAGTGTGCCGGTCAGGGTTCCGGCGAGGATGCTGAGTTCGATCGGAAGCCCCCAGACTTTTGCGGCTTGCCCTGCGATAAAGGCGCTGCCACCCAGGAATGCCGCGTGACCAAAGGAAAGGAGGCCTGTGTAACCAAGCAGCAGGTTAAAAGCGCAGGCAAATAAGGCCATACACAAAAGCTGCATGAGAAATACCGGGTACAAGACATGAGGAAGCAGAGCCAGTAACACCAGAAATGCCAGAAAATACGTGCGCGGTAACATTTATTGCTCCTTACCGAAAAGACCTGAAGGGCGAACGATCAGTACGATGATCATGAGGATAAACACGACCGTGCTTGAGGCTTCAGGGTAGTAGGCTTTCGTGAGGCCTTCCACGAGCCCGACCAGGTAACCGGCGAGTGTTGCGCCTAAAATTGAGCCCATTCCACCGATGACCACTACAGCAAAAATCACAATGATTAAGTTGTTGCCCATCAGTGGGTTAACCTGGTAAATCGGCGCAGCCATGACGCCGGCAAAAGCGGCAAGCCCGACACCCAGGGCAAAGGTTGCGGTAATTAACCGTGGGACTTTGATACCAAAGGCGCGCACAAGCTCTCTATTCTCTGTGGTCGCACGCAAGTACATGCCCATCTTTGTGCGTTCAATCAAGTACCAGGTGCCAAAGCACAAGATGATCGACATGAGTACGACGAAGGCGCGGTAGTTGGGTAGAAACATAAATCCGAGATTGGTCCCACCCTGTAATTGCGTTGGGATTTCATAAGGCAGGCCCGATATGCCGTAAGCCTGCCGGAAAAGACCTTCGATAATCAGTGCGAGGCCAAAAGTGGCCAGCATGCCGTAGAGGTGGTCTAAGTCGTACAGGTGTTTGAGCACCAGGCGTTCAAGTATCACACCCAACAGTGCAACAATCAGGGGCGTTAATATCAGGGCGGGCCAGAACCCTATCCCGAGATAATTCATCAGCATCCAGGCCCCAAATGCACCGACCATGTAGGTGGCGCCATGTGCGAAATTGACGATTTGCAGCATGCCGAAAATGATCGCAAGTCCCAGACTCAGCATAGCGTAGAAGGCGCCATTGATGAGCCCAAGCAGCAGTTGTCCAAAAAAAAGCTGAGGCGGCATTCCTAATAATTCAGCCACAAGTTTACCCCTAAAATCCGGCGTTATCGTGCGTCCCAGCAGCAGTGAGCTAAGGGAGTCACGCGGCTGCCGGGGCGGTGTGGATTATTTAATTTTTAACAAGTGCGCATTCACTTTCAGAGAGAGGCCGGTAGGCTTCGTTACCAGGTAGTGTTCGAACTACTTCGAAGACATCCCAGTCGCTTTCGGCTTCATTGGCGGGCTTGATTTTGACAAGAAACATGTCGTGAACCATGCGGCCGTCTTCGCGGATAAAACCATTGATCGCGAAGAAGTCGTCGATCTTCAGTTTGCGCATGTGCTCGGCAACGGCTTGTCCATCGTCAGTTCCTGCGGATTCAATGGCGCGCAGATAATGGAGGGTGGCAGAGTAGACGCCGGCATGAATGGTATTGGGTTTTTTGTTGGCCTTTTCTTCAAAACGTTTGGCGAATGCGCGTGATTCATCGTTCCGGTTCCAGTAGTAGCCAACCAGCACACTGAGCCCGGCGGCTTCTTTTACGCCGATGGCTCTTGCATCGTCGATGAAGAAGATCATGCCCGTAAGCTTTTGGCCGCTGCTGGTAATGCCAAACTCTTTGGCTTGTTTGATGGTGTTTCTGAGGTCAGAACCTGCGTTGGCGGCCCCGATTACTTTGGCGCCAGAGGCTTGGGCCTGTAATAAATAGGAGGAAAAGTCCGATCCGCTCAGAGGGTGGCGGACGCTACCAATCACTTTGCCACCGTTGGCTTCAATCACTTGTTTGGCGTCCGCTTCCATTGAGTAGCCAAAGGCATAGTCAGCCGTGATGAAAAACCAGGTGTCATTGCCTTCCAGTGTCATCGCTTTGGCGACACCATTGGCCAGCGCGAAGGTGTCATAGGCCCAATGGAAGCTTAAGGCGCTACAGTCTTTGCCTGTCAGGCGGGTGGTGCCGGCAGCATTGTTGATGGTGATTTTACCGCGCTCAGTCATGAGCTTGGTGACAGCGAGCGCTGCAGATGAGGCGGCAATATCGACAACGGCATCCAGCCCTTTCCGATCTAACCATTCACGGGTAATTCCGACAGCCACATCCGCTTTCAGGTGATGATCACCAGTTAAAAGTTCGATGGGTTTGCCCAGGACTTTGCCGCCAAACTCATCAATCGCCATTTGTGCTGCGATGGCAGAGCCTTTTCCTGTCAGGTCGGCGTAGATGCCAGAAAAGTCAGATGGCATCCCGATCACGACTTTGTCATCAGAGATACCGGCCGCCAGCGCGGTGGTGCAGGTCAATAAAGAGGCGAGTGTCACCCCTGCGAGAGATTTGATATGCATCTTTTTTTCTTCCTCCAGGTTTGGGTCGTTATTTATGGTTTTGTTGCGTTATATGCCCAGATAGTTTTTGAGTTTTTCTGTGTTTTGTTCGAGCTCAGTATTTTTTATTTCATCGATGACATGGCCTTCCTCTATGACATAGTGACGGTCTGCAATAGAGGAGGCGAAGTAGAAGTTTTGCTCGACTAATAGTATGGTGAATCCGCGTTTTTTGATTTCCGATAAGATGCTTCCGATCTGCTCAATAATGACAGGTGCGAGGCCTTCTGTGGGTTCGTCCAGCAAAAGCAGAGTTGCGCCCGTGCGCAAAATACGGGCAATTGCCAGCATTTGTTGTTCCCCACCCGAGAGATGTGTGCCTCGGCTGGCAGCGCGTTCTTTTAGGATGGGGAAAAGCTCATAGATCTCATGAATAGTCATACCGCCTGCTTGCAGTACGGGTGGGAGTAACAGGTTTTCTTCGACGCTGAGCGAAGAAAAGATGCCGCGCTCTTCCGGGCACAGGACAATGCCGGAGCGTGCAACCTCATCAGAGGTCAAATTGAGCATTTCTTTTTCCGCAAACGTTACCGAGCCCGTGTGCTGTTTAAGCATGCCCATGATCGTTTTTAATGTGGTTGTTTTGCCTGCTCCATTGCGACCAAGTAGTGTGACAACTTCACCCCGGTGGACGTCAAAATTCAAGTCGTGAAGTATGTAAGATTCGCCATACCAGGCATTCAAGTTGCGTACTTTTAATAAAGTATCAGGCATGTTTTTTCCCCATGTAAGCTTCAAGTACAAGAGGATTAGAGGAGACATGCTCGTAGGAACCTTCGTCCAAAACCTGGCCAGCTCTGAGCACAGTGATAACGTCAGAAATTTTGGCTACGACACTGAGGTTATGCTCCACCATCAACACCGTCCGGTTTTTGGCCGCTTTCTGTATCAACTCAGCTGTACGGCTAATATCGCTTTGGGCCATACCTGCCATCGGTTCGTCGAGCAACAAAACTTCCGGATCCAGCGCTAATGTGGTGGCAATTTCCAGCGCACGTTTGCGACCGTAGGGCAGCTCTGAGGCTTTGTTTTCTGCGTACCTTTCTAGGTCAACGTGTTCCAGTAGCTCGTACGCCTCTTTGTTTAAAGTGTGCAAGATTTTTTCTGAATGCCAGAATTGATAGTCCATTTTGTGTTTGCGCTGGAGTGCAATTCGGACATTTTCCAAAACCGTCAGGCCAGAGAAAACAGCTGAGATTTGAAAGGAACGGACCAAGCCCTTTCGGGCGATATCCGGCGGTTTGCATGGGGTAATATTTTCGCCCTTAAAGAAAGTGGACCCGCTGGACGGGATTAAAAATTTGGTGAGGAGGTTGAAGAGCGTCGTCTTGCCCGCGCCGTTGGGACCAATCAAGGCGTGTATGGTGTTGCGCCTGACCTGCAGGTTGACATTATGAACAGCAGTGAATCCTTTAAATGATTTACTCAGGTCACGTGTCTCCAGTACAACAGGCTGATTTTCCAGCATCCCCACTTCCCCGGACAAATTATTGTTATAAGTATCTTTTTTGCAGAGACTTTGAACTATTTTTGATTTCTTTGTCAAGGCGTCCGTTTTATGGTTTTTGTCGCGCTGGCAAGCTGTGTTAGTCTTTGCCTGTTTAATGGTTAATATGTCAGACCATTTATGACCGGTCATGCTGCTTAAGATCAGAGGGAGTGGCCGAAAGAAGTTGTATTTATTAAAAATCAATGAAAACTGTTTGGAGGATTGCCATGTCGGGACCGCTTTCAGGGATCCGTGTACTTGACCTTACGGCTGTTTACTTGGGGCCTTATACCACCCAGGTTTTGGGTGATATGGGGGCGGATGTCATAAAAATTGAACCCCCCTCGGGTGATACGACACGTGCGATCGGGCCGAAAAAACACCCTGGTATGGCGGGTGTCTTTTTAAATGTGAACCGGAATAAGCGCAGTGTTGCCTTGGATCTGCAACAGGAAGAAGGTCGTGAAGCCTTTCTGGAGCTTGCGAAAACAGCGGATTTGATGGTCAACAATATGCGCCCGCAAGCACTCAAAAAATTACGTTTGACCTATGAAGACGTGAAAGCGGTTAACCCCGAAATTGTGTACTGCTCAGCTTATGGTTATGGCAAGGATGGGCCTTATGCCAGTCGTCCAGCCTATGACGATATGATCCAAGGTGCCTCAGGTCTGGCAGCACTGCAAGGGCAGTTTTCCAAAGGAGACCCCAGTTACTTCCCAACAGTGATTGCAGACAAGACGGCCGGGTTAACGTTCCTGTATGCCATTTTGCTTGGCTTGATTCATAAACTTCGTACAGGCAAGGGGCAAGAAGTGGATGTCCCTATGTTTGAGACAATGGCGGCGTACGCCATGGTCGAGCACCTTTACGGTCATGCTTTTGAACCACCGATGGGGGGAACAGGTTATCCTCGTTTATTAAGCTCGAGCCGAAAGCCGTATAAAACGCAAGATGGTTTTATTGGTATCTTGCCTTACACAGACCGCCACTGGCTTAAGTTTTTTGACGTGGCGGGTATTGCTGAGCTGAAAGAAGATCCGCGCTTTTGTGATCTTGCAGCACGCACGGAACATATTGATGAGCTCTATCAAAAGCTGGCTGAAGTCGCTGTCACTAAGACTACTGATGAATGGTTGGCCTTGCTCAGAAAGGCAGAGATTCCTTGCACAGAAATCAATAGCATTGATGATTTAATGCACGACCCGCATCTCGAAAAAGTAGGTTTCTTCGCAGTGATGGATCACCCAACGGAAGGAATGGTGAGATACACTAATCAGCCTGTACAAATGTCTGCAACGCCACCGGCGATCACAAAGCATGCGCCATGTTTAGGGCAGAACAGTATCGAGGTTATGAAAGAGGTAGGTGTGACAGAAGAACAGATTCAAGCCCTTATACAAAAGGGCGTTCTGATCCAGCCATAAAATCAACAATATGAATGATAGAGATGAGACTAATGAAAAATCATGAACATATTCAATTTGAAGTGGATGACTTAGGTGTCGCAACGATTACGTTAAACCGTCCGGAAAAATTTAACGCCTTTAATGAGCAAACAGTTTCCGAGTGGTACGAGTGCTTAATGCACTGTTATCACAACAGTGACATCAAAGTTGTTGTATTGACCGGTGCGGGAAAAGCCTTCTGCGCGGGTGGCGATATTGACCATATGCTGCACTCTGCGGAGCACGAAAATGCCTTAGAGCGGAAAAATTTCCTGTGGCGAGGTGTTCATCAGGTTGCAAAGACTGTCGAAATGCTGGATAAACCCTATCTTTGCGCGATTAATGGTACTGCGCGTGGAGCGGGAATGGATATGACGTTAATGTCTGATATCCGAATTATGGCTGAGTCGGCAACCATGGCTGAGTCCTATATCAACGTTGCGCTCATGCCCGGCGATGGTGGCGCCTACTACCTTCCGAGAATCGTAGGCATGGCAAAAGCTCTAGAGCTTTTCTGGACGGGACGTGTTGTTAGCTCGGCCGAAGCGCTGGCCATGGGGCTTGTCAGTAAGGTCGTGCCTGATGATCAACTTATGGCAGAAGTGTATAAGTTAGCCCATGCCATTGCTTCGAAGCCGTCGGCGCCAATCCGGTTCACCAAGCGTGCAGCTTATCGGGGGATGGGGCAGGACCTACATACCGCGCTGGACTTAGCCTCCTCCAATATGGCGGTCCTTGAGGATCTGCCCGAACACAAAGAAGCGCTGCAACAGTTTGTTAACCGGAAGAAATAAAATAACTTTAAAAAACTGTTGATTTCACATTGACAGGTATTAAAAAAGGGCTATA
>OBIC01000083.1_pt1 | contig 45752 bp, 42 predicted proteins | sample 1519831 | NCBI WGS metagenome assembly OBIC01 (sample SAMN03019805, study PRJEB22545) | beach sand metagenome | biome: beach; feature: sea beach; material: beach sand | place: USA: Municipal Pensacola Beach, FL | collected 2010-10-20 | depth 40-45 cm m
CCGATCTGGTATTGCTGTGCCAAATCCCGCCAGCGTTGCTTTTCATGAGGCAATGGGGTTTTCAAAAGTGGCGCATTTCAGCGAGGTAGGCCATAAATTTGGCTGCTGGGTGGACGTGGGTTATTGGCAAAAGGTTTTCTAGCGATTTTTATTGTGGTTAGGGTGCTGTTGCTGCTAACCGAGGAAAATCAACGACGTTCCAACAACGACGGCAATAGCGCCGACCCAGGCACCCGCTGAAGGGCGCTCGCCAGACAACATCCACAAAATTGGTAACATCAGTACAGGAGAGGTAGAAGACAAGGTTGCCACAATGCCTGTTTGGCTGCCTGTCAGTGCGAACAAAAATAAGGTCATTCCAATGCCCATGCCAATCAAGGCACTGGCAGATGCCTGCAGAAGGAGGCGCGGCGTCAGCCGTGACTGCGCACGAAAGTGTCGAACGGGCAGTGTGCCCAGTAGCACCAGAAACGCCGCAGAAGCGATTGAGCGAATGGCTGATGCGGCGATTGCATCCACGCCGTCAGCCATGACCGGTCGGGCGATCAGAGACCCCATGGATTGACCCAACGCACCCAGCAAAGCTAACAGCACGCCGGTAATCAAAGAGCCCTGGATGGCTTCCCAAGGATTATTTGCTGTTGAACGTGAGCCATAGAATACAGCGGTAATGACACCCATCGTCACCAATAGTGTCCCCAGTAAGGCTGTGTAGGTGAGCGTTTCGTTCAGCCAGAGATATCCTAAAGCCAATGTCATCGGCGCGTGAGTAGCAAACAGGATGGTCGCACGCCGGGGCCCGATACGCTTTAAAGCGGCAAATAAAGCGGTGTCGCCAAAAAAAATGCCCACGATGCCCGAGAGTAGCAATAGGTTGATCTGATCCGGTGACAGTGTTTCCCAGCCACCGGTGAGGGTTGCGGCCAGGGTGAGCATGGCCGCGATGAACAGCATCCGTATGCGGGTGAAGGCAATGGCGCCAAGTGAACGGATGGGTGTGGTTGCGATAATGCCACCCATTGACCAGCAAAGGGCTGCGCCTAGGGCCGCAATTTCAAACACATCTTTCCCTGTGATTACCGATGAGCGTGGTTAATGATATAAATGCCAGACAAAATCAGCAATAAAGCCAGCAGCTGTTGCCCGCTTAAGTGTTCATTGAGAAATATTATGCCAAGCAGTGCGCCGATGGCCGGTACCAGATTATTAACTTGTGCAAAAGTGGTGGCCGCAATCCGGCTTAACAGCCGGAAGTAAATCAGCGTAGCCAGTGCGGTGGAGATTAGGCCGAGAAACAAGGCCGCGAGTACGGATGCCGATGAGATCGGATAAGGTGGAGGTGGTAAAGACATGCCGCTGAGAACAAGCGCCATGAGTGCGCCGGTCACCATGGAACCGGCAGCCATGGACAGGTTCGATGCGCTGACGTAACGGCGAACGTAGATGGTGGTGATCGCATAACAACAGGCGCCTCCTACAATGGCCAGTTGTGATAAAAGTGCATCCCCCAAGTGACTCAGGTTGTGCCAGCCCACTAAAATGACAAGCCCCGAAAAGCCAACAGTCACACCGCTCAAGCGTTTGATATTCAAGCGCTCATCTTGGATGAACAAATGTGCGAGCAGCGTTACAACAATGGGCATTGTGCCCATGAGGATGGCGGCCAGGCCGCTATCAACATGTGTTTCCCCCCAATGGATAAGACTGAATGGCAGGACATTGCCAAAAAAGCCGACAAAGAGGCATGCAACCCAGTCATGAAGTCTGCGAGGCAGTGATTGTTTGGTCAAATATATGATGGTTGTGAGTACGAGTGCTGCGATGACCAGGCGTGAGGCTGTCAGCAAAGTAGGTGGAATGGTTTCGACAGCAACCTTGATGACCAGGAATGAGGAACCCCAGATAACGGCCAATAGAAATAGCAATGCCAGGTCGAACCAGCGGGCTGACCTACGGGTTTTAGGAAGTACGGACATGGTTAGGCGGCATGTTCAGATGATCTTTGAATAACTCAATGGCATTTGGCATACCAATGATGACCAGTGTATCGCCAGGCGTGAGGCGATGATCGGTGCCTTGTACAGAAAAAATGAATGGATCTTCCCGTTCCGCGCCGACAATGCCCAGTAGAATTAGGTCAAAATCCTTTTTCAGATCAATGTTACTGAGACATTTTTGGTTGAGGGCGCACGCCTCGGTAATTTCAATTTGCGTCATATTAATTTCATAGCGCCCATAGAGCGTGTGGTCGAGTACATCCACGACTTCTGGCTTACGCATGAGCTCAGCGATACGGCGGCCACTCATGGTGTAGGGATTGATAATATGGTCGGCCCCGGCAATGCGTAGTTTGTGTTCGGCCTCCTGAGACTCTGTAATGGCTACGATTTTTAACTCGGGTGCCAGTGCCCGGGCTGAAATTGTGAGAAAGACATTTTCGGAGTCATGCTCAAACAGACAGAAAATGCAGTCAACATGCTGGCCAATGCCCGCTTCGCAAAGTGCTTCATCCTGGGTGTAATCAAGTCCTATCGCAGAGAAACCATCCTTCTGAGCTTGCTCCACACGGATAAGGTCATTGTCGGCGATGACGAGCGGCCAGCCTTTGGTTTTGAGCTGTTCGGCAATATGAAAGCAAGCGTCGGAGTAGCCAAATAGCAGAAGGGGGTTGTCTTTCATGCAATATTCCATTTTCTTTATTTGAGCCGACGGGCCTGTTTGCGGAAATGTGCAATATTGTCCTGGTGGCCAAAGACAATCATCACGTCATTGCCGCGTAAGGTGAACCGGTCGTGCGGGTTGAAAATAAAATGGCTGCGGGTCAATTCAAAGTAGTATTGCTCGTCGGCATTGTCTGCTTCTGTCTGAATCACACCGAATAAAATAAGTTGGTGGTGTTTAAAGTCGATGGCGTTCAGTTCGACACCATCAAAAACCGAGTTTTCGAAAAGTTTGATGGCATCAATCACGAGTTCATCTTGGCCGCTCAAAATGCTGTAGATGGCTTCAAAAGCAACAGGTTGCCCAACATATTCTGCGGCGACCAGTGCCATGTCCTGATTGGGTGTCACAACGTGATCAGCGCCGGCAAGGTAAAGCTTTTTAATGCTGGCTGTTTCGTTCGCACGCGAGATGATGTGAACGTCCTGGCTTAAGCTGCGCGCTGTTAAGGTGATGTAGACATTGTTGATGTCATTTTCAGTAATGCACAGTACCGTTTTTGCCTTTTGCGCCAGATTTAGTTGTTCGAGCAGGTGGCTGTTCGATGCGTCCCCTGTAATCGCCAGATATCCGCGCTGCCGGGCTTCCTCAATCACTGTGTTATCCGTGTCGATAATGACAACGTCCTGACGGCTTGTGGATAGTTCTTCCAGGATCGTATGACCCATGCGACCATAGCCACAAATCAGTGTGTAATCGCTCAGGCGACTGATGCCTTGAAAGATTCTTTCATGTTGTAACCGTTGCATTTTTTCGCTGAAGGCTGACACAAAGATGGATGTGGCGAAGGCAATAACACCAATACCCGATACGATTAAAGCGATGGTAACCACACGCCCTTCAGGTGAGTGGGGCACAATATCGCCGTACCCCACCGTGGTGAGTGTGATCAAAGCCCAATAAATGGCGTCAAAATAACTTTGAATATCGCTAGAAGGCCGTTGCGCCTCGAACAGATAAATGGCCGTTGCTGCTGAGACGACAATGAAAGTGAAAAAGATCCCCAGTATGTACAGTTCGAAACGTTTTTCAGCCAATATATTCGCAAATTGATTGATGCCCCGCGTGTAACGAAAGAGTTTGAATAGCCTGAAAAGCATGAAGATCCGCAACAGACGGATGGGGCGATATGTTGGCAGGATGGCGAGTAAATCGATAATACTTAATGGACTTGTGATGTACCTCCATTTTTCCTTCAAAACTTCCTGGATAGCCCGTCTTAGTCTAAAAGGTGTGTTCAGTTGCGCAGCTTTTTCATACTGCTTGATGATAGTGTTATGGGCACTGCTGTGAAGCCAAAAACGGAGCAGATATTCCACGATGAATACTGTTACAGCAAAGGTTTCAAAATGCTGTGAAAAAGTACTGTTAAGCGGTTGTTTTACTTCGCGTATGAGCAAAAAAACACTCGCAATAACAAGCAGACTGAGGCCTCCGTCGACAGGCTTGCGCCAGCGGGATTCTGGGTCTGCTAAAATTGTGTACACGGTTTTTTTTGTTCTGCTATATATCTTGGCATTGTGCAGAAAGTAACAAGCTTTTAAAACAGGTACATGGACAATATTCATTGAGAAATCAGATCAACCTTCAGGCAATGGTTTAATGATAGCAGTTGCCTTGAGGTTGAGTACCTATAGCCATCCAACGGACTGATTGTGTTAAAAAATCTTTTTATTCATTTCTCTAAATACTCACTGAGTAATATTCTTATTGCTTTAGCCGGTTTGGTATCTTTTCCGATCCTCACCCGGATGCTGACGGTTGAGCAATACGGTGTGATGAGTTTGATCGGGGCGACTTTGACGCTCGTCATTTCGTTTGGAAAGCTGGGTGTACAGCATTCAGCCATCCGTTTTTATTCAGAAATCAATGCCAATAAGTCACCCTTTAACCTCACACAGTTTTTCTCCACTGTGTTGACATTTTCGGCTTGTGCGGGTGCTGTTTTTACCGGGCTCTGGCTACTTGGCCTTGTGTTTTTGCCGGAGCATCATTACGAAGGCACTGTGGTGCCGGCCTTGTTTATTGCCTCAGTCCTGGTCTTTGTGCGGATTTTTTACAGTTCAATTTTGAATATTTATCGGGCAAAAGAATTGAGTGGCCTGGTGAGCGCGCACAGTGTTTCGATCAAATACGGCGGTTTAATGTGTATGTGTTTGTTGCTGTTTTACTGGCAACAAGACTTAAGAAGTGTGTATGGGGGTATGGTCATTTGGGAGCTGCTCACATTGGTGTTGATTGGCTACCATCTGTTCAAACATTTTGGTGAGCATATTCGTTTCTCTGTCGACCCTGCGCTGCTAAAAACGATGTTGATGTATGGCATTCCCATGCTGGGTACCGAATTAGCCTATGGACTTTTGAATACAGGAGACAGATACATTATTCAATTGTTGATCGGGTCGGACGATCTTGGTCGGTATGCGGCGGCTTACAACCTCTGTAACATCATCAACGGTGTGATTGCTCTGTCTGTTGCCATGGCCGTTCGGCCTATGTATTTACGACTATGGGCCGAGGAAGGAAAGGAGAGAACCCGACAGTTTATTGAGATGTCAACCAAGTACTACTGGATGGCGTCTATGCCTATTGTGTTTGGCCTTTCTGCCATCTCCGAAGATTTGATTAGCTTATTGGCTTCATCAAAATACGTTGAGGGTGCCGTGATTGTGCCGTATGTCATGTCGGGTTTTGCCATTTACGGCAGTGCGGTCATTATTGCGGCAGGTATTTTTATCTACAAACAGAGCATGAAATTAATGATTTTTGTGTTAGCAAGTGTGTTGCTGAATGTCAGTTTAAACTTTGCGCTCATTCCTCTGTTTGGCATTAAAGGCGCGGCTATTGCAACCTTGGTGAGTTTTTCTGCCTTAACGGCTGTTATGTATTTTTATGCATCGAGATTGCTGTTCATACGCCTGCCCCTGCTGAAGATAATGCAATACACACTTGCGGCGCTCGTTATGTACATCGGCATCATGCAGTTTCATTATGAAAGCTACTTATACAACTTGCTCTTTAAAATTACCGCAGGCGCAGCTATTTACGCGGCCATTATTTTTCTGACTGAGCGGGACATTCGCTATATTGTTTTAAAGTACACCGGGATTAAGGCTTAAGCCCTGGCAGTCCATACATCAAGCATTTTTGCTTGATTTTTGGTTGAAAAAAGCCGCCATTTTTATTTCAGGCTCGTTGGTTTTATAGGCTTCCACAAACGTATCAATGCCCGCTTCAATGGACTCTTTGAGCGAACCGGTTTCCCATTGAGAGATCAGTTGTTTTTGCAGGCGAATCGCATTGGCTCCGGCCGTGCAGATTTTTTGGCAGATACTGTGTGTGCTTTGCTCAAGCAGCTCCGGCTGCACAACCTCTTCAAGCAGCCCCCATTGCATGGCGGTTGCTGCTGAAATCGACTCACCTGTATAAAGCAGTCTCGATGTTTTACCCCAGCCGATGAGCCTGGGCAGGAGTGCCGCTTCAACAACGGATGGAATGCCCACTTGTACTTCGGGCATGGCAAAGCGTGCATTATCCGAGGCAATACGCAGGTCGCATGCGGCAGCGATTTCCAGTCCCGCACCGAGGCAGTAGCCATTAATTTTTGCGATCACAGGGACAGGGACAGCACGAATTGCGCTACATGCCTTGTGAATATTCGTGATAAAGCCCCGGGCTTTTTCAGGCGTCAAAGATTGCATCTCGTTGATATCTGCCCCGCCTATAAAGGCTTTGTCTCCCTCACCTGTGAGTACCGCCAGCTTTAGCGTGTTATGGCCTATTAAGTTTTGAAAAGCTTGTATTAAATCATTGATGATCACCGAGTTGAGGGCGTTTAATTTTTCTGCACGATGGATTGTGATGTGCGCAATCGGGAAGCCCTCAGAGCATTCAACGAACGTTGTTTTAACATGAGTCATTTGTTTTCTCTGATGTAGAAAAGGTGAACCTTTGGTATTCTTGCGCATATAAAAGCCAGAGTCTATGCATAAAAATAAGGGGAAGGAAATGAGTGTGGTTGAGACAGAAGAGCCAATCAAATGGGCGAGACGCATCGTCATAAACTGCCCGGAAAAACGTAATGCACTCACGCTGGAAGTGAAACACGGCGTTCGTGATGCCATAGCGGCGGCGCTGAAAGCCGAAGAGGTAAGAGTCTTAATCTTGACAGGGCGGGGAGGCGCTTTCAGTGCGGGGGGTGATATTTCGGACATGGCCAAGCGCGATGAGAACAAAATGCTGCGCCATCTGCGGGTCGCGCACGATACGGTTCGGCTGTGTGATATGGCTGAAAAACCAATCATCGCGGCTATTGAAGGGCCCGCCATGGGCTCTGGCGCCGGGTTAGCGATGTGTGCAGATACCATTGTCGGTGGGAAAAGCGCCTCCGTGGGTTTCTCTTTCCAAAAGGTTGGATTGATCCCAGACTTTGGGACCATGCACAATGTCACCCGGCGGATTGGCATTAACAAAGCACGCCAGGCTTTCCTCTACGCTCAACCGATTAAAGGCCAGGAGGCCTTCAATATGGGTTTGTTTGATCACTTGGTTGCGGATGAGCAGGTGCAGGAGAAAGCACTGGAGCTGGCACAGCAGCTTATCAATTTACCGGCCTATTCGCTCGGCATGACCAAGCGTATTTTAAATAAAATGCCGACCTCAGTGAACGAGACACTTGAGTTAGAGTCCACGATGCAAACACTGTGTATGCGGAGTGATGAACATGTCGAAGGTGCAACAGCCTTCATGGAAAAACGCAAACCGGACTTTTTGCAGTTTGAGTTGATTCCCGGCAGAAATTTGCCGGTTTGAATGACACAAGCATTCATACACTTTTGAATTTTCATTATCCAGGAGGATACAACGTTGGTTAACAAAAAAAGTATCCGTGGCAAGGCTGCGGTTATCGGGATAGGCGTATCGCCGCTAGGGCGAGTGCCGGGCAGAAGCCCTTTGTGGCTGGCAGCTGATGCAACACGAAATGCATTGGCCGATGCCGGGATTGATAAAATGCAGATTGACGGTGTCATGTCTGGCCACTCATTTGCATCGCCCTTTCACCGATTTAATGTGGCCTTGAGTGAATACATCGGTATACAACCGACCTTTTCTAACACCTACCAGGTTTCAGGTGCGACAGCGGCAACTTTATTCAATATCGCGGCGGCGGCGATCGACACAGGTCTTGCTGAGACGATACTGATTTCCATGGGCGACAGCTTGCTCAGTGGTTTGACGCCAGACATGGCCTTGCGGTCCATGACAGAAAGCCGTGACCAGCAGTACGAAATGCCGTTTGGCATACCGGTTTCCAATACCTTTGCCATGACCGCCGCACGCCATATGAAAAATTATGGCACAACCTCCGAACAGCTGGCAGAAGTTGCGGTGATCCACCGTGAGCACGCAATGAATACTCCTGGCGCTCAAATGACGAAGCCTTTGAGCGTAGATGATGTCCTGTCTTCAAAAGTTGTCACAACGCCCTATCACAAATACGACTGCTCTTTGGTGTCCGATGGAGGGGCTTCATTTATTGTGACATCGGCTGAGCGCGCTCAGGATCTTGGGATCGAAAAACCCATTTATATTTTGGGCGGGGGCGAGTGTTATACGCACGAGCATATCTTCAAAAAAGAAGATATCACCACAACGGGTGCAAAACGATCCAGTGAGTTGGCTTATGCCCGAGCGGGCGTCACCGCCGATGATATCGACACCGCCGGTGTTTATGACTGTTTTACGGGCACAGTGATTATGATGCTCGAGGATTTAGGTTTTTGTCCGAAAGGCGAAGGTGGCCCCTTTGTTTCTGATCGGCAGATCACCTATGGTGGGAAGGTTCCGATTAACACACATGGCGGCTTGTTGTCGCATTGCCACCCGGGTATCCCGGGTAGTTTGTTGCACTTCTACGAAGTGATTTTACAGCTCCGAGGCCAGGCAGGAGACCGTCAGGTCCAAGGTGCGGAACTGGGTCTCGTGCACAGCCTCGGTGCGGGATTTGCGACAAATGCGACAACAATTTTAGGTACGGAGAGCACACTATGAGCATGATTTCCCAAGAAGAAGCGTTGAAAAAACCCTTACCCACTCCAGATGGTGACTCTGTCGAACTTTGGGAGGGCCTGAAAGACGGCAAACTGTTATTGCAGAAGTGCGCAGATTGTGGCGATATCCAATACTATCGGCAAGAAATGTGTTGTAACTGTCTTTCGGATAATGTCCAGTCTTTTGAAGCTTCGGGTAAGGGGACAATCCACTCTTTCAGCGTTGTCCACCGGGCTCCAGGCCCTGCTTTCAAAGCGGACACTCCTTACGCGGTTCTGCTGGTTGAGTTAGAGGAAGGTCCACGTATGATCAGTTCTCTTGTGGGCAGTGACCCGAATACGATTGAAATGGATATGAAAGTCGAATTGGTGACTGAAAAATTGACCGATGACATTTCACTGCCTCGGTTCAAGCTGGCCGAGTAATTACACAAACCTGTGGCGGAGGCCTTCATCCTGCGCCACAGGCTTTATCTCTAAACCGGTAACGGCGCGTAAAAGCAGTACATTCCGATAAAAACAAAACCGGTGAACAGAGGAGGGGAAATAAAATGCCCGGCGCTCTAGATGGCTATCGCATTCTTGATTTAACGATTAATGTCCTTGGTCCGCTTGCCACCCAGACATTGGGAGATATGGGAGCGGATGTGATAAAAGTGGAACAACTTTCTGGCGATGATGTTCGCTACATTGGGCCTGCTCGACACGATGGCATGTCTGCTTTTTTTCTCAATGTCAATCGAAATAAACGCAGCATCTCACTGAATTTAAAGTCGAAAGCTGGCAAAGAAGCATTGCAGAGGCTGATTAAAACTGCCGACGTTTTTGTACACAGCGTACGGGCAAAGTCTATGGAAAAACTCGGCTTTGGATATGACAGTGTTGCGCGTATTAACCCTAATATTATTTACGCCTGTGCAAACGGGTTTAGTCAAACAGGTCCCTATGCCGACCGCCCTGCTTACGATGATATTGTTCAGGCCGCCTCTGGCTTTGGCATGCTGAATAAACGCTTGTATGGCAAACCGGGATATGCCCCGATGCCGATCATTGACAAAATTGTAGGGCTTATCCTGGCGTCCTCGGTCACAACAGCGTTGCTCCACCGAGAGCGAACCGGTGAGGGACAATCTGTAGAGGTGCCTATGTTTGAGTCGATTACCGCGTTTAATCTGGTTGAGCACCTGTATGGCAAAGTGTTTGAACCGCCTCTGGCGGACATGGGCTATCCACGGGCTTTCAATCGTTACCGGCGGCCTTTCAAAACCCGGGATGGCTATATTGGCGTGATGCCCAACACCCAAGCGCATTGGCACACTTTTTTTGGTGTCATTGGTCAGCCAGCGTTAAGAGAAGATCCGCGATTTACCGACTTTGCCCAACGTACCATCCATATTGATGACTTATACGGAGTGATTGATCAGGCACTGCCTGAAAAAACAACGGATGAATGGATCCGACTCTTTTTAGAGGCAGACATTCCTTGCGCCAAAGTGAATGACTTGGATGACCTGCTTGAAGAAGAGCATTTAAAGGCGGTTGGCTACTTTCAACGCGTTGAACACCCAACAGAAGGGACAATCCGGTTGACCGATGTCCCGGTCAAGTACTCCAAATCACCGGGTGCTATTCAACGGTTGGCGCCTAATTTGGGTGAACATACCCGCGCATTGCTGGAGGAATTAGGCTATTCCGAGAAAGAAGTGTCAGAGATGGCTGAATCGGGTGCGATACGCACGTTTGACTCTTAGTCGCTATGAATGATCAAATGACCAGTATCGGGAACTTCTTGCCGATGTAAAGTTCTTTATATTTTCAATGATTTTTAATTCATAGCCATATAAAAAAACGAAAAATAAAATGATACACCATGTTGGAGGAATAGGATGAAATCGACTTTTCAAAGCGTCATTCAATCATTGTTCGTGGCCATGACCATGCTGGCATTTTCCCACCAGGTTACGGCTGACGATAAGATCAAGCTGCCCAATGTCATCACCTGGTCAACTTACACGATTGGTTCTTCGGGGTATAACAATACCGTTTCGATCGGTAAGGTATTCAAAGATAAACTGGGAGTTAACCTGCGGCCCATCCCCGGTAAAAATGATGTAGCACGCCTTGCGCCAATGCGCAGCGGAAAGGTGGATTTTGGTTTGGCTGGTGGCGGTGCTTTTTTTGCGTTTGAAGGCACCAGCATCTTTGGCAAAAAAGGTTGGGGCCCTCAAGCCTTGAGAGTTTTGGTGTATAACCGGCCAGACAGTGGAATGGGCATCATTACTCTGGGAGACTCTGGTATCAAGACCATTGCGGATATCCGGGACAAACGAGTCGGTACTGTTCTGAGTTCCGCCACGATTGAATCGATTGTCACAGGTGGCTTGGCCTTTGGCGGTATGACCTGGGATGATGTGAAACGCGTTGAGTTCCCTGGCTACGTGGCTTCTCTGAATGGGCTAATAAATGGGCAGGCCGATGTAGTCTTTGCGCTGACCACCAGTGCCAAACTGTATGAAATGGAGTCTTCTTCACATGGATTGCGTTACATTCCTTTTGAACATTCCAATAAAGAGGGGTGGAGTAAGATGCGCCAGTATGCACCGCACATCGTTCCACATATTGCCTCAGAAGGCCCGGGCTTATCTAAGGATAACAAAATTGAAGTGGGCACCTATCCTTACCCAATACTGGCCAGCTATAAAGATGCGGATGATGAAACGGTTTATAACCTTACCAAAGCCATGTATGTCTATTTCGATGAATACAAGGATATGGCTCCGGGCAATGCAGGTTTTGCCCTGGAGCGGCAGATTTATAATTGGGGCGTTCCCTTCCATCCCGGCACAATACGCTATCTGAAAGAAGCAGGCGCCTGGAAGCCTGAATACGATGCCCACCAAACGTATTTACTAAAGCGGGAAAAGGTATTGGCAGGCGCATGGGCCAGCTACAATAAGTCGGCGCCATCAGATGATAAAGCCTTTCAGGAAGGGTGGGAGCAAGTGCGTAAAGAGGCTTTGGCTGCCGCTGGAATGAGTTAACTGAAACGAAAATTATAGATGGAAAGCCACTCAACTGCTCGAGTGGCTTTTTTATTTTTGAGGGATAACATTGTATGGCGACATTGACTTTTCATGGGGCAGCGCAGGAAGTAACAGGCTCTTGTCATTTACTGGATATTCCCGGCAGCTTACGTGTGTTGCTGGACTGTGGTTTGCATCAAGGCGGCGATGCGATTGAGCGAATTCAAAAAGATGCGTTTGATTTTGATCCTGATTCCATTGATGCAGTGGTTTTATCCCATGCGCACCTGGACCACTCAGGATTGCTCCCAAAGTTGGTTCACCAAGGATTTAACGGGCCAATCTATTGCACAGAGGCGACGGCAGAGCTGCTGGTAATCATGTTGGTTGACGCAGAAGGGATCTACCGCCGTGACCTGGATTACGAGAACTTAGTGCGCAAACGTAAGGGCCTGAAAAGTCTGAAGCCCGAATATACAGACAGAGATGTTAAAAAAGCACTCAGGTTATGCCAGGGCGTTCCCTATGGCACCAAGCATGTCGTGGATGAGCACATCTCACTACACTTTCATGATGCGGGTCACATCCTTGGTTCCGCAATTGTTCAGTTACAGTTTCAGGAAAAAGGGAACGAGCATACAGTGGTTTTCTCTGGTGACTTAGGTAACGAGCATGCTGTTTTGATGAACCCACCCACCCGCTTAACTGAGGCCGATACGGTTTTAATGGAAGGTACATACGGGAATCGTAATCATCGTTCTCCGGAAAATACACTGGAACAGTTCCAAACCGTATTACAGGAAACCTGGCAGAAGCGTGGTAATGTGATGATTCCGGCATTTTCCGTAGGCCGTGTTCAGGAGCTGCTATTTCATTTGGGCAAATTGCACCATGAGGGGAAACTGGATAACTGGACCGTCTTTCTCGACAGCCCAATGGCTATTAAAGTGACAAAATTGTATGACCGTTGGCTTCATTTACTGGACAAAAAAGACACTCAATTTATTTCACAAGCACAAAAAATGTCGTTGCAAACGTTTCTTCCCAACCTCGTTTGTGCGGTAACACCTGAAGAATCCATGGCTATCAATAAAATTAAAAGCGGTGCGATTATTATTGCCGGGAGTGGGATGTGTACAGGCGGCAGAATTCGCCATCACTTTAAACAACGCATATGGAATAAAAGGAATACCATCATTTTCTGTGGTTTTCAGGCGCGAGGCACGTTGGGGCGGATACTGGTTGACGGTGCCCGGCACATTAAGCTGTTCCGGGATGAGATCGTTGTAAAATCCCGTATCGAAACACTGGGGGGCTTTTCTGCCCATGCGGATCAAAAGGAACTCATCAATTGGCTCGCCCGTTTCACATCGAAGCCGGCGGTTTACCTTGTGCATGGCGAAGCCGATATTTTGGATACGCTGTCGGCAAAGTTATGGCAAGAGATGTCTATTGAAGCTCATGTCCCGGAGAGGGGCCAAAGCGTGGTGCTTTGACCCCTACCAGCCTTCATTGTTGCAGGCAAATAACAATAGCGGCACTGTAGGCTCGCCATGTGATAGGGATCACATAGGAGCGAAGGTCTTCGGGTAAGTGAATGTTCGTGGGTGGCCCTGAAATAACGACAGGAACCGAGATCATGAACTCCTTACCCAGTTCGCGCCGGGCATTACCGGAGATGGTGTTAGCCACTTCTCCGACGACATCCACCAGATTTCGCTCTGAGGTATCGGACTCCCCTAAGCTTAAAATCAAGTGGCGTAACATGGCCTGTGGCGCGGTGAAATAAACGCACCCTTTACGGTTACCCGAGATACCGATAATTCCTGTGTAATCCATCGACATAGGGTCTGTATTGGGTAAAAGATAAGGTGTGCCAACACGCAGGTCGTTATCACTCGTATGGTCGAAGTAACGCACGACCGAATCAATAAATACTTGTAAATTTTGCTCAGACATGGAGATGATCCGTTAATTCCTCTAAAGCCTCACGCAGGTTCTCTTCACTGAATGGCTTTAATAAAAAACCACTGGCGCCTTTTTCCAGCGCTTCGATACCGGTTGCTTCGTCCGAGAGTGCAGAGACGACCAGAATGGAAAGGTCAGGGTTAATTTCAACCAGTTTTTCGATGCAATTGATGCCGTCCATTTGTGGCATGGTTAAATCCATAGTGACAACATCAGGTTGATATTGAGTAAACAGATCTACGGCTTCAGCGCCATTGGTTGCGACAGCAACGACATCAAAACGGGTTGATGCCTGTGCACGTTTAATTTTTGATCGGATGATATTCGAGTCATCCACAATCATCATTTTGAGTGTTGGCTTCATGGTTATGCGCGGGCCTTCAGTGATTGCTCATATTCCGGGAGAGTAACGGTAAAGATTGACCCGATGCCTCGTCGTGAACTGACTGAAATTTTCCCGCCCATGTTTCTGATCATGTCGCGGATCGCGTAAAGGCCGATGCCGCGGCCGGCATCGGTATCGGCCTCTGTTTTAGTCGACAGTTCTGGATGAAAAATCAAAGCGGCTGTTTTGGTATTGCTGAGGTCGGTGGCTTCTTCTGCGCTGATGACACCCTGTTCAACCGCTGTTGTACGGATCTTGTTGAGGTTGATACCCATGCCGTCATCTTCAATCGTGAGTTGGAAGGTGCCATTGGCCCGCTTCACCAGGCTAATGTAAATTTCAGCTTGTGATGCTTTCATTTCCTGTTGTCGCTGTGTGGGTGTTTCCACGCCATGGCTCACAGCGTTGCGGATCAGTTGAATAGCAACCGTGTTGAGGGTCTCCTTCAAATTGGGTGACAGTGCATGATCATTAAAACCAGCACAAATGACTTCCACTTGCTTGCCTTGGCGTTCCGCAACTTGCTGGGCCAGTGAGTGAAAGTGCTCGCCATCCCAGTACGCGCGAGTAGCATTGGGTTCCGCTGAACGTTCCGTAATATTCAGCCCCGAGACTTTTTCAGCAAGTTGTTGAATGGTTTCAGTTTGCTCCATGAGCTGATCCAGTTTGATAGTCAGCTTCAAAAAGTCATTACCGGAAAGGTTAGGATTCGTTTTTAGCTCAGCAATTTTGTCCTCGAACTCATGTGCCAGCTCAACGAACTGCTCGAACTCCAGTGCTGCCGCTTCGCCTTTGTATTTATGAATCAAGGCGTAGATTTGATTGATCTTAGAGACATACTGGTGTGTGGATTTGCTCTGTACCTTCAATATTTCATTAATTTCATTGAATGTTTTGTGACTGCTGTTGAGGAACATCGTGAGCATATCCGGGTCGGTCTGGACAATACTGGAAAGTAGCTGTAGCTGCTCTTGTCCACGTGCTTGAGCCTGCTCCAATTCTGCGGCCAGGCGTACTTGCTCAGAAATATCTGTGACCGTGACAAGAATGTGGATGATTTGTTTGCCTTTCATCACTCGGGTGAACGTAAAGGAAAGGTGCTTGTTTTCGTATCCACCGTTTTCCTGAGGAATATGCAGTTCAACCTTTCTGAGCGGGTTTAAGTCACCAATCAGCTTTTGCTTTTTGCGTGGATCAAACAGAAGTTTGATGAAGCTTTTTGTTGTGGACAAGTCTTTTTCTGAAATCAGATCAGCCATAAGCTCGGCAAACGCTTTGCCGGCGATATTTTCTCGGCTAAGAATATGTTCAAGTTCTTTGGAGTGCTGTACACCGATCTTCTGCTGTGTATCGATCAAAAACAGGCCTTCGTTAACCGTATCGAGAATTTCTTGTGTTTCCTGCCGTGCTGTCTCGATCTTCTCATCACTTTCTCGTAATTGACGAAGGAAGTGAAACATGATGATAAAAAAGTTAATCAGAGCAAGACAGATACCCACCGTTTGAATGATACGCAGGCGTGTTGCCTGTGAGCTTGCAACGGCCTCCAGATCGGTTGTGAGCTGGTTCATCAGCATCAATAACGTCAGATTGTGTTCATGGCCATACTGGATCGCAGCAGCGAGTTTTTGCTGGAAGGCCGGGCTATTGATTGTTGATTCCAGCGGCAGTGATTTAATTTGGTCGTATAACGGGAACCAGAGTACTTTGCCCTCTGCAACGGCATCTAATGCCGCTGCGGAGGAAACCGGGTCAAGCGTTGCAATTGAGCCATCAGTCGAAGGTGCTTCACCACCCGTATCAAATGCAAGCAATGTTGTGTGGAAAAGTTCAGCACTTGCACCGAGTTCTTCCAGGGCTTTTTGTTGTTCGTTCAGACCAGCCTCCGATCTTTGCAATTCGAGCAAGGATTTCATAGTGCGCTGGGAGAGCATTCGTTGCCGCCCCGCCAGGTTGATGCTGACGGCATCGTGAGCGATTTGAAATGAAATATAAAAATTCATTAAAAGGACAGAGGCGTCCAACAAAAGGAAAAGTGCGATAGAAACAATAATGCCTCGGTATTTTCCATAATCCAGTTTCATGTGTGAGTCTCGTTCTGAGGTTGTTGCTGAGAGTATCGCTTTGGCTGCAGTACTGAAGAGCGGGAAGGAAATGAGATCATCCGCCAAGTTCATCCGTACACCGGAAGCTTAATGAAATTTTTAGACGAGACCTTTTGAGAAAAATGGACTTATTTCTCAAAAAAAATAAATACGTTGGTTTTTTAATAATTAATATATGTAAATGTCATGTTTTGGTGCAAAAAGATTCGTAGATGCATTGTTTTGGCTCATTTGAAACGCCTAAAATGCGCGCATTTTGTTGGTGTTTGCTCCCTAACTGTGCTTGTTGACAAAGGCACGTGCGTCAAGGTTTCGAAGGTCATAAAGTGCGCGATTCAAGCGCTCATGCGGCCAGTCCCACCATGCGAGGGTGATCATTTTCTTAACCAAGTCTGGTTCGAAACGGAGGCGGATGGGTCGGGCTGGGACGCCTGCCACAATCGTGTAGTCTGGTACATTTTTGCTGACGACGGCTCCGGCAGCAACAATCGCTCCGGTTCCGATGGTGGTATCGGGCAAAATCACGGCACCGTGACCAATCCAAACATCATGTCCGATGACAACTGCATGTTCGCGGCGCCAATTGAAGAGTGTTGCGTCATCGTCCAGTTCAAATCCATATTGCCGTGATCGGTAGGTGAAATGATGTTGGGAGGCGCGCCACATGGGGTGATTGCCTGGGTTGATGCGAGTGTGTGAGGCAATGGAGCAAAACTTTCCGATCTTGGTGTAAATCACCTCAGCGTCGTTAACGATGTAGCTGTAGTCCCCAAGCGTTGTTTCAGCCAGCTGTGTTCGGGCCCCTACCTCCGTGTATTTTCCAAGCTGACAGTTTTGGCTGACCTGAGCGGTTGGGTCGATGAAGGGCTGTTCGCTCAACTGCTTTTCGTGAGTGGACACGGCACGGCTCCTGCGAGATGGCTGGCCGTCGATTACATCAAAGGCACATCACGACTTGATGACAAGCCCGACAGCGCGTTTTAACCGGTTTGCTGGTTTGAGGTTGATTGCAGGCAATGTTCGATTTGGTCATGGTCCAGTGTTTCCTTTTGTTCCAGTTCCATGATGAGGGCTTCAATCTGTGATTTGTGATCCTGCATGATCTGGATCGCCCGGGCTTCAGCAGCTTTTAACAATTTACTGACTTCCTGATCAACGCGGCTTGCAGTTGACTCACTGTAGTGCTTGCTTTGCGCCATTTCCCGGCCCAAAAAAGGATGGGATTCGGAGTCCCGCACATCCATGGGGCCGATTTCTTTTGACATACCCCAACGTGAGATCATGGCGCGGGCCAGTTGCGTGGCCTGTTTGATGTCATCATCGGCGCCAGAACTGCAGCTGCCGAGGAATACGACTTCTGCAGCCCGCCCGCCCAGCATCACAGGCAGACGATCGCGCAGGTAGTCTTCGGGTAATGTGTGGCGTTCCTGAACAGGGAGTGACTGTGTTACGCCCAGTGCTTGCCCGCGAGGGATGATGCTGACTTTGTACAAAGGGTCCGCATTCGGTAAAAAATAAGCCGCCGCTGTGTGCCCTGACTCATGGACAGCGAGCCGGTGACGCTCTTCCGGTTGAATCGCCAGGGTGCGTACGCTGCCAATCAACACCTTGTCGCGCATTTCTTCGAGGTGCTTCATTTCAACATCGGCTGTACCTTCGCGGACGGCCATCATCGCCGCTTCATTGACCAGATTTTTCAAGTCGGCGCCAGAGAAACCAGGTGTGCCCGCGGCAACAACCGATAGATCGACACTTTTCGCCAAAGGAACTTTACGCGTGTGGACGCGTAAAATGGCTTCCCGGGCATCTTTATCCGGGAGCTCTAGAGTGACGTGGCGGTCGAATCGGCCTGGGCGAAGCAGAGCCGGGTCCAGCACATCGGGGCGGTTGGTGGCTGCGAGTACGATGACAGCTTCGTGACCGCTAAAGCCGTCCATCTCCGCAAGAATCTGGTTGAGCGTTTGTTCACGTTCGTCGTGGCCGCCGCCCAAGCCCGTGCCCCTGACGCGCCCAACGCTGTCAATTTCGTCAATAAAAATGATGCTGGGCGCTTTTTGCTTGGCATCTGCAAACATGTTTCTAACCCGAGCTGCGCCCACCCCGACGTAAAGTTCAATAAATTCCGAGGCGGAGATATTGAAGAAGGGTACACCGGCTTCCCCTGCCAGGGCCTTTGCCAGAAGCGTTTTACCGGTACCCGGCGGGCCCATCATAAGCACACCGCGAGGCGCCTCGGCCCCAAGCCGGGCATAGCGCTCTGGATCACGGAGGAAGTCTACCAGCTCGCTGATTTCGTTTTTGGCATTGTCTTGTCCGGCGACATCATCAAAGCGGATATCGGGCAATTCGCCGGTTTTCTTGTTGCCAGGACCTAGAAAGCCGGTGATGTCTGGTCTACCGCCCACACCTCCTCCCATTTGTCTGCGCCAGATCCACCAGTAAAACCCGAGAAGCAGCAACCAGGGTAACAGACTGAGCCATGCGCTCCCGCTTTGGGGCGCTGGGCGGCTCTCGATCTCGACCTGCTGAGCGCGGATTGTTTCTAAGAGGTCAGGATCTTCCAGTGGTGGTAAAAAGCTGACCAAAGCCGTGCTTACGATTTGTTGTTCACCCACCGGTATGGGTCTTTTGAGTGTGATGTAAGCACGTTGCCCTTCGAACAAGATGTGTTGAATTTCGCCACCGCTGAGGAGCTTTTTGAACGCTGAGTAAGATACGGTGACAGGTTTCTGGCTGCTGTCTGTTCTATTATCGCCTGGGCTGCTGAAATAAAAATAAAAGCCCAATGCGAGCAATAAGATAAAAGGGAGCCATTTTGTATAAGGTTTCATCGCAAACGGTTATCTGGGGCTGTCAGTTGGGCACGGTATTGTGTTGTTTATAGTGGTTCACTTTGGTTGTGAAACACGATAACGTAGTTAACAAACAGTATACAGATGCAGGACGATAAAAAAGTAGGGGGATGCAATGAGTTTATTCGATTTAAGTGGAAAGGTTGCGGTGATTACCGGTTCGACGAAGGGCATCGGGAAGGCCATTGCCGAGCAGATGGCTCTTCAGGGTGCGAGTGTTGTGGTATCCAGCCGAAAGCCCGATGTGTGTGATGAGGTAGCCGCTTCAATCAACGCAAGAGTGGGTGAGGGCCCGGGAAAAGCGGTTGCGATACCGGCGAATATCTCTCACAAAGAAGCGCTGGAAAATTTGGTTGCTCAAACACGTACACAATTGGGAAAAATTGACATTTTGGTCTGTAATGCTGCGTCCAACCCTTATTATGGCCCGATGACCGGGATCAGTGATGATCAGTTTGACAAAATCATGTCCAATAACATCAAGTCGAATCACTGGTTATGTTCCATGGTTCTGCCAGAAATGCAGGCGAGAAAAGAGGGGGTGATTATCATCATCTCTTCCATTGGCGGGCTTATGGGGCACACGACTTTGGGGGCCTATGGCTTGTCCAAAGCGGCAGACATGGCACTGGCACGCAACATTGCGGTTGAGTATGGGCCAGATAACATCCGTGCCAATGCCATTGCGCCGGGGTTGATTAAAACGGATTTTGCCCGGGCCCTTTGGGATAATCCGGAATATTTAAAAAAGACCATGACTGGTTGTCCATTGCGGCGGATCGGCGAACCCAATGAAATTGCTGGAGCAGCGGTATTTCTTGCTTCTGATGCCGGCCGGTATATGACAGGACAAACATTAGTGATTGATGGTGGTGTTGTGGTTGGGCGCTAGCCCGGTATCCAACCCAGAAAAGACAATCGCTGAATAATAAATAAAAAAAGCTCTGCTAAGAGCATTATGTGAGGAAACAATGAGCCTTTCGGTAAAGTACCTGCTCGATTTCACACCCAAAGCCGGTGAGTTTTTGGAGGTCGTCGAGGGAATTTATTTATTGCGCATGCCGTTGCCCATGCAACTGGACCATATCAACCTGTGGTTACTCAGGGATCATGATGACTGGGTGCTGGTGGATACGGGTCTGTTTTTCCCAGAGTCTGTAGCGGTGTGGGAAAAAATTGCGTGCGACCTGATTGCACCCGGCCAGTTGAAGCGAATTGTGGCTACACACTTTCATCCCGACCACATTGGTATGGCGGGTTGGCTAGCCGATACATGGGGAGCTGAACTCATCATGACCCGTGGTGAATGGTTGCAGGGAAGACTCAGGCAGTTGGATGTCACGCCGGAAACGCAGGCATCGGAAGTCGACTTTTTCGTCAAGGCCGGTTTGTTTAAGCGGGATGATCCCCAGAATAAGACGTACGCTTCGCGTTACCAGGATCAAACTTCGGCAATTCCTCGCGTTTTTCGGCGTATTGAAAGCGGTGATACGATTGAAATTAACGGGGAAGACTGGGAAGTGATTACAGGTGGTGGGCATTCGCCAGAGCATGCTTGTTTGTACTCAAACAAACGAGATATTCTGATTTCCGGCGATCAATTGTTGCCACGGATCACCAGCATTATTTCTGTGTTCGGGGCTGAACCTGACTCGAATCCACTTTCTGTGTATTACGCATCCCTTAAAAACTTGCGCCAACTGCCGGAAGATACGATTGTGCTCCCTGCACATGGTCTGCCTTTTGAGCGTTTGCGTGAGCGTGTGGACTATATTCTCGCGCATCACGATGAACGCCTTGAGTTACTGATCAATAATCTTGAGAGCGGCAAGCGGGCTGTTGATTTGTTGGGCACATTGTTTGACAGAGAGCTGGATTTCTTTCAGAGTACTTTCGCTACAGGGGAAACCATTGCCCATTTAAATTACCTCATTCATCAGGGCCAGGTTATGCGAGAGGAAAATGAAAAAGGGGAGTGGGTCTACACCCGTACGTAACGGCTTAAGATATGAGTCAGCAGCATGAAAAATTAAAAGGAAACATTATTTATGACAGTTAAACAAGGCTGGAATGGGCGATTTTATGAGGACTTTGAAGTAGGGGATGTGTATCACCATCCACTAGGACGTACCGTCACATCAACGGATAACAGTTGGTTTACGCTGTTAACGCAAAATACAGCCGCTGTGCATTTTGACCATCACTATGCATCGCAAACCGAGTTTGGACGACCCTTGGTGAATTCAACATTCACGCTGTCGCTGGTGACGGGGCAGACGGTGACAGACATTTCGCAAAATGTAATGGCAAATTTAAGCTGGGATGAGATCCGTTTACCTAACCCTGTGTTTGAAGGGGACACCATTTACTCGCAATCGGAAGTGCTGGATAAGCGTGAGTCCAAGTCGCGCGACAATGTGGGCATTGTGACGGTTAAGACCAGCGGTTTTAATCAAGATGGCGTTGTTGTCATCACCTTTAAACGGAGTGTGATGGTTTATAAACGAGGGAAGGCGCCGAGTATTACCCGGTTGGGTCCAAAAGATTAACCGTCCTCTGAGTTCATTGATAATAAGGCATTGGGTTTACCTGATGCCTTACCGGATTGTTTCCTGTGGATAATTCTGTGGATAAGCATTTTATCCCCTTTTTTCTAGCGCCTGTATCCTAAAAAACACAGGCTTCTTTAGTTAACAGTCCATCTGCCGATTGCGGGATAGATTCGATCCTTTGGAGGACGTCCCGCGATGTTCATGAGATTACTCTTTAAAGCCATGCTTCCATTAATCATAGTCCTGGGCATGATTTCCTACGTGATGTATCTCAATGGCCACCATCCGTTGCAGATTTTTTCAACGGTGAGTGTGCCCAAACAGGCTTCAGCATTTATGAACGAGATTAATCGTTCTGCCAATTCGGCGGGCGAAGCTGTGTTCCAACGTCAGAAAGAAACCATCTATAAGTGGCAGGACGAGCATGGGCAGTGGCATTATGGCAAAATTCGTCCCTTGAACGCCGCTTCGGCTGAGACGGTAACAATTGATCCGAATGTGAATGTGATTGGTTCGGCAAAAAGACAAGGGCATTCAACGATAAGCCAGCCAGAGTCGGCGCGTGCAGCAGAAGAGCCTGTGGTTGACCCTGCCAGTCTTCCTAAGGGCTTTGAAGCCTATTCCCCCGACAACGTCAAAAAGCTCTTTGAGGATGCCAAGCAAGTTCAGCAAACGTTGGTAGAGCGACAGCAAGCACAGTGGGAAGCCATAAAACGCTAGTTACGGTTCATCACAAGCTAATGATGTTTGCCCTCACCCTTCAATGAGTCATGTTTATGACGCGAGTGCGCTGGGTTTGCATGGCTCTGGTAGCCTCGGAGGGTAAAGTACAGGTCTCTTTGTTCGGGGGATAGAATTTCCCATTGTGTCAGATGTGCTGCTAAGTGGGTATAGCGGAGTTCGCCCTTGAGCCTGCTGATTGTCTCCGTTACCCGCTTTAAGTTGCCTGTTGTGATTTGTTTCGTGGCATACAATTGCTCCAGGGAGTGCTCTTGATCCAAGAGCTGCTGTCCAAGGGATTTCGCTTTTGACAACATCGAATCAAAGAGTGTTTTCGTTTTGTCATGCTGCTCAGTGGTCAGTGCCAGGTCATCCTCCAATTCGAGGACATGGGCAGGGCCGGGATAGCCATTCAGTTCGGCTGCTTTCGCAAAGCCCATACCTTTACCGTCCAGCAGATCTTGAATAGCTTCGGGTGAGAGCGCTTTGATGTCACGGCTTTCTTGTCCGATGTAAGGCGAGAGTGTCTTCGCCGCGAGTGCTGCAGGTAAAGTGCTGGCAATGAATAAAACATAAAACAGTGAACGCCACATTCGATTTCCCCTCTTGTATGGAATGTCATTCTGTCAGGAGTGCATGCATTGCTTCAAGCTTGTCCTGATAATCCGCCTGGAGCTGCTTAGCTTGGTTTGTATTTTGCTTATAGCCACTGATATAGCTGGCATTTTCTGTGACTAAACGGACAAGTGATTGGTAAATTGAGTCAAGTCGTTTAAGCTTCTCATTGTAGGTTGTGTGGATCGTTTCTCGCTGTTCAGCCAAAGCAGTTGCGTATTTTTTGGACAGGGCTTTTGCTTCTTCTGAAGACAAAGTTCTCCTGCCCTTTAAACGTTTGCTAAGGTTGTATTCGAGGAACTTTTTTTGTAACGCCTGCTCGCTCTGGTCAGTTTCCTCTTTCCTCTGGTTGTCGAGTGTATTAACGTGCTGCTCGTAAAGCATGGTTAGACTGCTTAACAGCATGGCCTGAGAGGTTGTAGAAGGGGTGGTTGTAGCGCAAGCGGAAAGCGTTGTAATGAGGCACAGGCTTAGAAAGGCTTTTGTCATCAAAGATCTCTTATCATCCAGTTATGAGAATAGTGTGCCGCTAGAACACTGTGGGATAAAGTTAAATAGGCTTATTTTGTGTATATAGCAACGAAAAAAGACAGAGCAGCTGTTAGCCGGTTTGCCCGGTTGATGGACTTGTATGAAGCCAATTACATTAACATGCGTTTGCTGCTGCCAGCACTGGATCAGTTGCAAGGCGATTGCGTATCCCGGGTTAACGGGTGTTTGGATTTGCACATTCGTGTGATTGAAAAATCACCGTATACCAGCACATTAAATTTAACGTACGTCTTTACCGACGGTAACCGTGGCCAATACGAACCCGATTTGTACGTTCGGGTTTATCACGATGCCCGGCAGGCTGAAGTCGTCAGCGGGCTCTTGCATGGGCAGCGACACGTTAAACGGTGTAGTCGTTCTTTAGAGGGCAGTTGGAAATTAAATCGTTTTTTATACAAATGGCTGCGGTATTGTTTGCGCAGGGGCCACAAAGTACACGCTACCACTCATTGAATCGGGTGCTTTTCTCACAGTTTGCCAGCCGCTTACGGCGTATTCTCATTAATCCAGTGGTGAATATAAGCAGCAATGGTTTCCCAACCTGGTTCGGCCATGAGCCAATGAGCATGTCCTTCAAATGCTTTATACGTGGAGACGTGTTGATACTTGTTGGCAATTTTCTGAACAACGCTAGCTGGGGTGATCCGGTCCTCCGTGCCAGCAACCACCAACACCGGGCAGTTGACTTGGCTGCTGTCAACACGTGAGGCATGCCTGGAATCAAGCAGCCAAAAGCCAATTTCTGCAGCCGCGCGTCCGGACTCGTATACAAATTGTTCGTGAACGTGTTTTTGCTCTTCCAAAGAAAGCTGGTTCAGCATGGAATACGCTGAGGTTTGTAGGCTCAAACGATGCGGTTTCTTCCAGAACCCCCAGCGTGCCAGTACTTCCCAAAAACTTTTGATCACCGAGTATTTCAACGCATTTATTCCTGCGGGGGAAGCTGGGGTGAGCAACACGGCACTTTTCACAAGACCACGGGAAGCCAATATCTGAGCCAGTAAACCGCCCATGGAGTGACCGATCACAATGGGGGGCTTTTCTAAACCCGTGATCAGCGCTTCCAGATCATCCGCATAGTCGAGCAAACTGGTCGTTCCTAATTTGGGATCGGGCGCTTCACCAGGCTTGATGTTGTGATACCGCAGTGTGGGTGTATGGCAAATGAAGCCTTCTGCCTCAAAATAGTGTTTAAAAGATACCCAGTATTCGCCGGTGCCCCACATACCGTGAATCATAATAATTTCGTTTGTCATCTTATGAGTCCATGTTGTTAACGATTGTTAGCCAATGTCAGGAACATCGACAATTACTGTTGCCACAATGGCAATCACCGGTATCCAAATAGCCAGCCCGCCTAATAGTGCGATGGCCGATTGTTTTTTAGAAATATCAAGAATACGGGGCCAGTACAGGATAGGAAAAACCAGAAACATAACATACGCTGCGAGCGAGATGGCGCCATCCAGAAAAAAGTACACACTCGTTGGAAAACCAGGCATAACACTACTGAGTAAAACCATCACAAATTGAGTCAGGGAGCCCAGTAGCCCCCAGGCGCCCCAGTAAAAAAAGTAACCTGCAGCGAAGCGGGCAGGGATACGTTTTCGGGACAGCAAGGCAATCAAATGTCCGAGTCCATAGAACATCAGAAGAACGATGATTTCCCGGAGGACATCATCGACGATCCCAATGCCTGTGAATTGGGGAGAGTCCAGATAGCCTTGTTCTTCGGCCCAGTCAGCAAAGGCTGCATATTCAGGGCTAAAAACACCGGCCTGGGTACCCAGCGCCAGAATCAGCGGGAAAATCAGATTACTGAGCGCAAGGGCCAGCGCAGCAAACTTGACGGGACTCAGATAATGGTCGCTGTCTTCCTCAGCGTTGATGTCCCAAAAGGAAGCTTTTCGAGTCGTCACCAGCTGGTAATACTCGCGAAAAAAGCCCAGTGGCTGGGTGAGGATGGCAAAAAATGTTGGTACAAACAGGGGTAAGTGTAGAAATTGGAGCATGCTTATGCCTCGTTTTGTACTACCTGTCGTCGCGCATGCACAGCATGAGCGTTCCCGTTAAGCTGTTATCTAATCTAAGTATCTATTTTTAAAGCGTATTGTTGCGTTCTTAGGGTCAGTCTTGCAAGGGTTGGTTGAGCAAGTGCTCGTAACGCTGATCAGTCAATGCCTTCATGAAAGCGACCAGAGCATCAATGCGCTTATCATCCAGGGCGGGACCTGTTTCCAGTTCGTGTCGCGAGAGGTTTTCTGCAATTTCGGGCGATTGCCAGCGTTGACCGGTTTCCGGGTTGATTTGGCGTGTCTCACTGCGGCTGTTGTACTTGTTGTAAAACAGTACGACTGTGCGTAGATCGGAGAAAACACCATTGTGCATATAGGGTGCGGTGACTGCGACATTTCGTAAAGTCGGGACTTTAAACTTGCCGGCTTGTGCTGGGTCGTGGACGCTAGGGTTGTCAAGTAAGCCTTTGTCAGTATGGCTTTCAGGCACGCCATTAACGTTTCTCGCTTTTTTATTTATCGGTATGCCGATGTTGTGATAGTGGTAGTCGGTAAAGGTCTCACCTTCGCGGCCCGGTAGCTTTTTGAGCTGGTGGCAAAGGTTGCAGTTAGTGAATTGCTCGGAGAAGAAGAGCGTCATACCCAGATCTTCTGCTTCACTCAAGGTATATTCACCGCGCAAGTAGCGGTCATATTTGGAGTCAAACGGTGAGAAGTAAGCTGTTTTTTCAAAAGCGGCAATACTCTGCGCCATGGCCGCATAGGCGTTATCGGTGTCATCGAAGATATCCTCTCCGTAAAACTTTTTAAAGCTTGAGACATATTGCTTATTTTCCTGTAACCGAATGACGACAGCGGCCTTGTCTGGCAGTCCCATTTCAATGGGATTGGTGGGTGGGCCACCGGCTTGTTCGGTTAGGTTTTTGGCCCGGCCGTCATGGAATTGCCCACCTACGTAAACACCATCTTGATTGAGGTGGAAAGGAGGGCTGAAAGCCGCATAAGATGCGGTTGGCGCGTTCCGATCCCCCAGGGAGGTATTGTCATCACCCAGTGATACGGCACCTGCAGTTGCATTGCTACGGGCATCTGCAAATCCGTTGGCGGGATCATGGCAAGTAGCACAGGCTTGTGTACGATTTTTGGAGAGGTTTTTGTCAAAAAAGAGTACTTGTCCCAGCATTTCAACCGTTTCAAAGGTCGGCCAGGCCGTAAGAGGGAAGAGGGCAATCATGCCGGCCAACAGCAAAGGTGTCGCATGAGGAATATGCATAGTTTATCTCCGTCGTCATCCGAATGATGAAACTGGGATATGTGTCATGTGGTTGTCCCAGTGTATTTGAGTTTTCTTAGCGGTCAATGTGGTCTTGAGCTGCTGTTGACCAATCTGGATGTGTATCAGGCGGCCTGCACCGTTACTCAATAAAAACGTCCCAGGCCGTTGACCTTTGGCAATGCCGCAGCCATCAATCAGGTGGCTGTATCCTAAAAAGTGCCCGTCTTTTGCCTGCCAAAAAGTGACAACACCCCCTTTGGGTGAAGAGACTGCAAATATTGTCCCCGAGGTATCGGCGCAAACGCTCCCGCAGTAATTGCGCATACTTTTTTGAACCGCTTTAGGCGCATAAAGTAATTGAACGGGTTGACCTTTACGGTGCAAGCCGATCAGCGGTGGCGCCGCACTGGCTGGCCCCTGGTATTGCATGACAAAGCAAATACAATCATCCGGGGTCGCCGCCAGATGTCGGATACTGTTTTTGTGCCATACCGGCGGGAGGCAGTGTTGCTCCAGAAGAGTGCCTTGGTGGCTGTCAAGGTAGGTGAGAGACGGCTGCATTTGCTCAAGGTTTAATTTGGCCCGCCCGGTGTCAGGGTGTGTTTGAATCCCGCCATTAGCAACCGCGAGTGTACGGCCGTCTGAGAGCATGATCAGTTCATGTGGACCGATACCATGGGATAAAAATGTGTCAACTGGCTGGTAATCCCGTTGAACATCCCATACACCAATCACCCCTTGCCCATTGGTAAAGTCATTCTCCGTGGTGTAGAACCACTGTCCATCCTGCGAAAAGACGCCATGGCCATAAAAGTGTCGCCCGGCATGATTTTCCATCCTGTGCCGTATTTGCCCCGTTTTTGTGTCAATGACGATCAAATAGCGGCCGGGCCTTCGGGCAATAGCGACGGCGTCTTGAGTGATGGGTGAAACAGCAATGGCGTGTCCCCGGTCGGGCAGGGGCGTCTGAAACAGGAAGTGACCTTTTTGATTAAAGCCGCTGATGAAGTTATGGCCTTTTGCATCAGTATATGCGCTTAGGTAGTGGGTATCGCTGTGTCCGCTACGTCTAATCGTGCCTGTGCACAGCAGCGAAACGCCCGTGGCTGCGTGCAGAAACTGGCGTCGAGTCATCGGCATTGTCAGTCACCGTCTAAGCTGTTAAATCCCAGCGATAAGCCCAAGGCCTGGGGCAGCTCTGAGGAGGTCAATGCAGTCAATTGGCGAGCGTCGGCGAGTATTTTTTCCAGCTTCTTGGCTTCTGGCGAGTCCTGTTTGATGTCATAGAGCGGGATATCGAGTGCTTTTACTGAGGCAATGGTCTGGTCAAACGCCTTTTTGATCGTGTTGTCTAACGGATCTTCAGATAATTTGGGTGATAGGCCTATCGCGTAGAGTTCACGAATGGCGAGCAGGTTCAAAAGGATGTTCTGTAGTGATCGTCGGCTCCTCCAGGATTCAGCACGCTTTAAACGGAACTGCTCGAGCGGGCGAAATAATTTTTGTTCGGTGATCACCTGAAGCTGCGTGCTGATGCTGTTGAGCCACTGGCTGGCAACTTCTTCGTGACTGGCGAAATCATCATTCTCTGGTCCTGCGGTGAGCACGCGTGTACGATAAGGCGTCTCACCGGCTGCCCAGTCGGTGACAATTTCTGATGACATCTGCGCCAGATTCCCTGTGATGGCCAGCATCAATTCGCAGCGATAGCTGGGCGCCTCAGGCGATCCAAATTGTCCTGAGTCGGATGCCGTTGGGAAAAGCAGGCGCTCCAGTGCCGTTAAACCCTGAACAGCCACACTGCTTTGTGCGAATTGTTTGGGCTCAAGGCGTTCCCGGTCTTCACTCTTCAACAGGCCTTGTAGATGTTTGGTCCCGGTGTTGTGCTTGTCTGGCCAGATTTGATAGCGGTAGTAGCGTAGTGAGGCTTCTACAGGACCCAAACGAATATGCTGAATGGCCATCCAGCTATCCATTGCGCGGTGGTAGGTGGCTTTCAGTTGTTCAAAGGCCGAGCGGGTGTGTTGCGTGCAAAAAAGCGCTGTGGCTTGGGCAAGCGCCTGGGTATCGGTTTCCAGTTGTTGATAGCGTGGCAGGATATGTTGGTCGACAACCATTTGGTTAAGACTTTGCCAGCGGGATTCGGCGTGTGCGTTGGCTGTAAACGCCAGTACACTGAGAAACCCTAGACTTCGCAGTAATCGTTGAACAAGTCTCCCGTGGAACATGTTTGTTTCCTCACAAAGATTCAATAAATAGGATTAAATCCGCACGTTGCGTTCGGGTCATATTGACGACTTTTTTGCGTGAGCTAGCCGCTTCACCGCCATGCCAGAGAATGGCTTCCAGTAGGGTGCGGGCGCGGCCATCGTGCAGAAAATAGTCATTGCCATTGACCGTTTTGCTCAGCCCGATTCCCCACAGTGGTGCTGTGCGCCACTCCCGCCCGCTTGCACCGGCAACAGGCCGGTGGTCGGCCAAGCCCTCACCCATGTCATGTAACAGCAGGTCGGTATAAGGCCAGATCAGTTGTCGGGCATGTTCCGGATCGGTGGGATCCTTCCGGGTTATGAATTTGGGGTGGTGGCAACCTGTGCAGCCGCTTTGATAAAACAATTGCTTACCGTTGAGGACGCGTGGGTCGTTTAATTTCCTACGCTGGGGAACGGCCAGGTTGCGCGTATAAAGTGCTGTCCAGTGAACAATATCTGAATGTGCTTCCAGATTTTCATATTGGGGAGAGTTGCCATCCGGTAGGGAGTGGCAATCGGTTTGTGCTGGAGTGCATTCGCCCGCGCCACTGTTGAACAGCGGTGTGGACAGGCCCATGTCAAGAAAAAAGGCTTTTTGTGTTTGTTCATTGATACTGGCGGTGCTTGCTTTCCAACCAAATCGGCCTGGCATAAGCGCATGGTGTTCTTGGCTCCAGACGATGTTAATACGACCCGAGATTCCATTTTGGTCGTTGTCGTCGGGGTCGGCTAATGCTTCAAGATCTTGCGGATGAATGGCACCCAGTAGGCCCAGGCCGATCAGTGGGGGGGCTATGCGTGGTGACATCATCGTGTCTGGATGGAGCTGGCCATAGTTTAGTTGGGTGATCTCGTAGTGTGGTTTTCGGAGTGTGATGATTTCATCATCGGCGAGTGGGACGCGGATTGACTCGTAAGTGATTTGAACGTCTCCCTCGCCCGGTAACCCGCGTATGGCAAAAGGTTGCAGTTGGTGGCCATAAACGGGTTCAGGGAGCAGGGTGTGAGTTGTTTTCTGCGGTTTTATTGGGGAGGGAAGGCTGAGTTGTAAAAAAAACGAAGGATCTGTCTCGCCCGTTTGCTTCTGGGGTTTGCCACGACCATTACCTTTGTGACATTGCAGGCAGGCACGCGCATTAAATAATGGTCCCAGGCCATCGGCCGCTTGTGTTGTGGTTGGCGCGGAAGCCCACAGGCGTTTAAACAGGGCTTTGCCTAAGGTGAAATCCAGTTTTCGTTCAGCAGTCATGTGCGTGGTCGGGTGTGAGTACGCCCATTTGTCAATACGCCGGGTATGACTGGTTTTCCCACCGGGATAAACTTCCCCCGCTTCAGGTTGGGTGAAGTCGTTCGTCAGCGCCGGGATATCGGCTTTTGCCGTGAGGGTTGAGAGCATCAGCAGCAAGGCAGTGCTGGCAGTGCTTAATTGTTGACTGGGTTTCATGGGTGAACCTGGCTGAAAAGGCGGTAGAGCTGTGTTTTCCAGCTCTACCTTGTTTGGACTATGGAGTGACTTTCTGCGGTGCATCAAGGCTATCTGAGCCCTCGAACTGAATAGGACTGAGCCCTAGTGTGGCAACAGCACTTTCTATGCCTTTGGTTTGTGCCACCAGCGCGTTAACAGCATCCATCACTTTGGTGTTTCCTGCGGTATTTCCTTCCGCGATTAACTGGTCGTAGGCAACGTTGTTTTTTTCAGCGCTATCGACCAGGACTTGCATTTTGGCCAGAGTGGTTTCAATTTGGTCACGTAGCGCCTGATCAACTTTTGTGTCTTGTGCAGCGACAAGCTCCGAGAGGCTGGGGCCACTGAGAGTTTGGCCAGTAATGCGGGTGTAGCGACCCGTGTAAACATTTTTTATGCCCATGGCATCGTAATAATGTGACCAATGCGTATTATCACTAAAACAGTCATGTTCTTCTTCCGGGTCGTGCAACATGACTCCGAGCTTCATTCGTTCACCGGCCAACTCGCCATAGGACAGGCTGCCTAGCCCTGTCAAAATGGTACCGATGCCTGCTTTGCTATCGCCGTCCATCAGGGCTTCGCGGGCGCTTCCGCCTTTTGCCCATTGTGACGTCATCCAGTTGAGTTCATCAACGAGTAATTCGGTTGCGGCGAGCAGGTAAGCGACTCGGCGATCACAGTGACCTCCCGTACAACTTTTGGTATCAAAGTCACTGGCTGGACGTTTACCCGCGCCAGCTTGGGTGCCATTCAGGTCTTGCCCCCACAGTAAGAATTCAATGGCGTGATAACCTGTGGCAACGTTCGACTCAACCTCATCAATTTCGTGTAGCGTATCGGCCAAAAGCGTTTTGGTAATTTTGCTGGCATCAATGCTTTGACCACCAATCATGAGCTTTTTATTGGCGATGATGTTGGCTGTGTAGTAAGGGTTTTCATCAGATTCTGTGCCGTAATTGCCTTCGACGTAGTCAATCAGGCCTTCATCCAGTGGCCACGCGTTAACTTTGCCTTCCCAGTCATCAACGATGGCGTTACCAAAACGGTAGGCTTCTGTTTGCTGATAGGGGACACGGGCAGCTTTCCAAGCGGTTTTTGCATGATTGAGATTGGCTTCCGTGGGTTGAGCGGCTAATTGTTTCACTGCTTTAAGGAGTGCTTGGGCTGTGATCAGTGAATCCTGATACATGGCATGAGCTAAATCAGCGTAATGTGTGAGAACAGCCTTTTCCGTTGTGTTTGCCCACACACTGGTGCTGAGTGCAATGCCGGCAAATAACGCAATAAGTTTTTTCATGTTGTATAACCTCTGGTCGCGATTCTAGTTTTGGCTGGCTTATCGCTGGCTTTGTGTGGGGTAAGGCCCATTGATGTTATTTCGTTAGAATTAATTTACCTTGACGTGTGATTTGTAAAAAATATTCATTGTCGTAGTGTTGGATGATAAGCCGGGTTTTCCCTCTAAAAAGGTCCGTGCTGTTGATGCGTTGAAGCCCTTTCGAGGGGCTGAGTTCCTTTTTCTCGCTCGTTTGCTCAGGTTGTACTGTCGGCATGGTCGTGACTCACTCTATGATTTGATTGTGAATTTAAATGATAATGATTCTTGTTATGATGTCAATCATTATTTGTGAGAAATACAAGCAGTTAAAATAAGCATGTTGGATCTGTGTTCCTAGTGAAGGTTTAAAAAGACTTTACAGATTCACTGCAGGTGATAGGTGACATGCGCTAGAATCTGCCAGGTTTGATCTGATAGAAGGACGTTTGATGGCAGAAGTGATCAATGGCAATGTGGAACAGTTGCCGCTTAGTGAGTTTACTGAAAAAGCGTACCTCAATTATTCGATGTACGTCATTCTTGATCGTGCCTTACCCCACGTGGCCGATGGGCTGAAGCCTGTCCAGCGCCGGATTATTTATGCGATGTCAGAACTGGGTCTGTCAGCAGCGGCCAAGCATAAAAAATCGGCGCGAACAGTGGGTGACGTCTTAGGCAAATTCCACCCCCATGGGGATACCGCCTGCTATGAAGCCATGGTGCTTATGGCACAGCCTTTTTCTTTTCGGTATCCACTGGTCGACGGGCAGGGTAACTGGGGATCTCAAGATGATCCCAAGTCCTTTGCGGCCATGCGTTACACCGAAGCGCGACTGTCACCGTTCGCCAGAGTTCTCTTACAGGAACTGGGCAATGGAACCGTTGACTGGGTACCCAACTTTGATGGCACCTTGGATGAGCCAGCCTTGTTGCCGGCACGGCTGCCCCATGTGCTACTGAATGGCTCCAGCGGGATTGCAGTGGGGATGGCCACGGATATTCCGCCACATAATTTAAAAGAAATTTCTGACGCCTGCATTTTACTGCTTGAAAACAGCCGTACGCCTCTAGAGGCATTGTGCGAAATCGTGAAGGGGCCGGATTACCCTTCTGCGGCCGAAATTATTACGCCTCCCGAAGATTTGCAAAAAATGTATGCGCTTGGAACAGGGTCTTTCCGGATGCGTGCTGACTATACCGTGGAGAACGGCGAAATTGTTATCCATGCCTTGCCTTACCAAGTGTCGGGTGCCCGCGTATTAGAGCAAATCGCACAACAAATGCAGGCCAAAAAACTGCCGATGCTGGAAGACTTGCGAGATGAGTCGGATCATGAAAATCCGATCCGACTGGTTGTTACACCCCGCAGCAATCGAGTGGATATTGAAAGTGTCATGAAGCACCTGTTTGCGACCACAGACCTGGAAAAAAGCTATCGGGTCAATATGAATATGATAGGACTGGATGGTCGCCCTCAGGTCAAAAACCTGAAAACACTTTTACTGGAGTGGCTGGACTATCGTCTCCAGACAACTCGCAGGCGCCTTCAATGGCGGCTGGACAAAGTGCTGGCACGGTTACACATTTTGGACGGCTTATTGATCGCTTATCTGAATATTGATGAGGTGATTGCCATTATCCGTAACGAAGATGAGCCGAAATCTGTATTAATGGCGCGTTTTAACCTCAGCGGCGAACAGGCTGATGCCATCTTGGATCTTAAGTTGCGGCACCTGGCGAAGTTAGAAGAGCAAAAAATCCGCGCCGAGCAGCAGGAACTGGGCGAAGAGCGGGACAGCCTGGAGTTGACACTGAGCTCAGACCGGCGCTTAAAGACGCTCATTAAGTCAGAAATTAAGGAAGATACCGCTAAGTACGGTGATGAGCGCCGTACGAAGCTGGTCGTGCGGGAAGAGGCACAGGCCTTAAAAGAAACAGATCTGATGCCCAATGAGGCGGTAACCATTGTGTTATCCCAGCGGGGCTGGGTCCGGTCAGCCAAAGGGCATGATGTTGATGCAACCCGGTTAAGCTACAAAGCGGGTGACAGTTACCAGGATGCTGCGGTCGGTCGGAGTAATCAAACCGCTGTTTTTATGGACTCGACAGGACGTTTTTATAGCTTGCCGGCCCATAGTCTTCCGTCGGCACGAGGTATGGGAGAACCGCTCGCCAGCCGGTTCAAACAGCCTGATGGTGCCCAGTACCTCGCGACATTGATTGGTGCAGGTGAGGAACACTTTCTACTCTCAACGGACCGTGGCTACGGTTTTACGGTGGGTTTTTCTGAGCTTGTAGGGCGGGTGAAAGGTGGTAAACACGTGTTGACGGTGCCCCCGGGCGGTCATGCATTCAAGCCTGTTCCAGTGTGGGATAAAACAACAGACTTGATTGCAGCGGTCTCCTCAGCGGGTTATTTGTTGATCTTCCCGGTGGCCGACTTGCCCGAACTTTCTAAAGGTAAAGGCAATAAAATCATGGGAATACCGTCCGCAAAACTGCAAAAAGGTGAGGAAAAACTGGTGGGAGTCAGTGTACTTCGGCCCGACTCAGAACTCGTGTTGCAATGCGGTAAACGCCATTTGACATTGAATGCGCAGCAAAGAGCACCCTATATGACTGACCGTGGTAAACGAGGAAAACTTTTACCACAGGGGTTTCGCAACGTTTCGTCGATAGGTTTGTCTGACTAAGGGTTATAGTGAGAGTATGCTTTTACGGTATTCATTCTTGTGCCATTTTCTATGGCTAAAAGGTAACGAGAAAACTAGTGGCGTTCAGACTCTTTCATTCACTGTATCAGATCGAAATAGAGGGGCTTTTTTTGCTGAAAATGGATTGGCCATTAACTTTTTGTTGCGAGTCAAAGATTTTGTTGAGTATGAGTTCGCCAACGCGCGCGCGTTTATCTTTTTCAGCCACAAGATAATGGTGGTGTAAGCCGGGCGTTGAATTGATTTCATTGATCACCCCTTTACTTTCCGAGAGTGGCACGCTGATATCGGGTGTGATCAAGTCGACGCCTGCCAACTCAATACCAAACATGGACGCCAGGTCTCGGCCCAGTCGGACAATTGAAGGGTGGATTTGATCCTTAACAATGTGATTTTCGTAGCAGGAATTTTGGTTCGGCGCATGTTTGACTTTAACAATTTCCCCTTTTTTGGGGCTGCTGGAAAGAGATAACCCTTGTTTGGCCAAAGTAAACTTGCATTCCAGATCCGGATCTAACGGGTGTAGCGCAATCAGTGGCATGCTGTGCACCCGTTTTTGTGTTTCCTTTTTCATTAATTGCTTGATTGAACTTTTCCCATCGCCGGTGACAATGGGTGGGTCACGGCGTATGACGTCAAGTAATTTACCATTAAGATAAAGCAGCCGGTAGGAGTCTCCCGGCACTTGTTGTTCAATCATTAAATTTCTTGAAAAAACAGAGGCTTGTAGAGAAGCTTTTCCTAGCGTTTTCATATTGGAAACGCTTGTTGTAACGCCCTTACCTCCACCGGTTTCTGCTGCAGGCTTTACGACGAATTCACCGCCCAGTTCATCAAGCATGTTCTGTGCACGGGACATGGATTGCAGGTCATAAGTGCAATAGCGGGGCACAGGAATATTCAGTCCTGTCAGCATTTTATGTATGATGGGTTTGTTGCCCGAGAGCTTTAAAACCAAGTGGTTGTCGAGCATGACAAATTCACTGCGGACATAAGTCACAACCGAGTTCTTACATAAGCGGAAATAGCCGTCGCCAAGGCTGTCAATTTCTGCACCAATATTTTTTGCGACTTTAAGCCAGTAGGCCTGGTAAAACGTGCTTCGGTGACTTTGAAATTTTTGGAGATTTTCGCGTATCTCAGGGTTCAATAAAGTCATCACTTGCTTGCTTCGCCGCTGTAGCTTGAGATTGATGTTTCTTAGTCGACTGGAAAGCATAGGTAAAGAACTCCAAATTTTATTGTTGTAAGCGGCTGCGTGGCGTTTCTATTTAATTTGCTACTTTAAAATGATACCTGAGTGGGTTAATAGTGTTTTTGTCCACTCATGGGTAGTTGTTGTTAACGTTTGAACCAATTCACTGTTTGTTGAAGAGCGGGCATAGGATCCGTGAGCGAAAAGCATGAAAAAGTTTGGCGGTGGCAGATACTTTTTAGCCACTGAAGTGATGTGAGCTGTCCGGAACTCCTGAGTTGCTTGTAGGCATGATAATCCCGTTTCGGGAGCCAGAGACGAACAAAATCTTTGAAGTCCCTCGTTTCAGGGCGGGTGCGGCCCAACAAGTGTTCGTAGATAAGAAAGCTCATGTCCAGGCCGCTGGCGGTGATCAGTTCCTGAGCCGCGGTATAACGTGCATTACATTCGATAACTTTAAGCTTCCCATCGCGAAGGTCACGTTTAAATTCTATGTTTCCTAAGCCGGAATAATTGATGCCATCAAAAAACTTTCGTCCTTCGGCTGCTGTATCAGGAAGCCATTCGGTGATGTGGTAAGACCCGCCACCGTGATTGACCGGGAAGCGGCGTATCACGCGTTTTGTGAAGTGAAACAAATGATTTCCATTTGTGTCGATATAGGTGTAGTAACTGGAAAGCTGCTCATCAGACCCTGGGATCATTTCGCAGAGCATAAATTCGATGCCATTAGCCAGCGCAGTTTTTGCACCACTGAAAAGGGCATCAAGATCGTTGAAGAGGAGGTATTTCTTTCCGGGATAAACGCGCTGGAATTTATGTGAATGTATCGGCTTGATCATGGCCGGAAAGACAATCTTTTCGGCAATGGCTTCAATATCGGAAATGTCTGAGACGTTCCAGAACTGTGGAATGGAACAGCCCACGGAGGTGGCATACTCAAGTGTTTGTTGCTTGTCTAACATGGACTTAAGTAGTTCAGGCTGAAATTCGTCCACAATGTAGTCGCCGGTTGCAACCAGGTCCGCTTTATGTTCTGCCATAAACTCCAGAGCATCGTCGTTGCAGGCGAAGATCATCGTGTTCTTAAGTTCACTGTGTTTGCCCGACAAAAGAAGTTCGGACCAGAACGCCTGTGCAGACATCCCCGAGGTGATCGGGTAGGTTTTGGATACGTAGCGTGAGTCATTGGCCATACAGCTTGGCCGACTTGAGACATAAACGGGAATGCCGCGTTTACCAAAACTGCGAGTTAGGGAAAGGGTATTTTCCTGACCACCTAAAATGAGAGCCGGCATAGGGGTTGATTTTTGCATCGTGGGGTTCGGCGTCCTTGTGATTATTTTATTTCAAAATACTGATCGGTTGTCCCTGAGAGTGTGTGGGCCGCTGTTTTTTACTGCTAGTCTTCCAGACAGTCCACGCTTTTCAGATAGTTATCTACCCACGCGTTTGAAAAATTACCGGCTTTGACATCGGCAATGTAATCTTCCAGCGAAGCTTTTTGTTTATATAGCCGCTCAAGGAGCTCTTCAGAGAAATCTTTTCTTACCACGACAACGCCATTACTGTCGGCGGTGATGATGTCACCTGGGTTGACGACAATGCCACCGCATGAAATTGAATGGTTCAGTTCGCCGGGGCCTCGATGCAGAGGGCCAATTGGAGTGGCGCCGCGCGCATATACAGGGATACCAACTTCCATTAAGCCGGGCAAATCACGCACGAGCCCGTCGATGACGAAGCCGGCAATTTTCCTGTGTTTTGCTTTGTTAGCCACTAAATCACCCAAGACGGCATTGGTGTAGGAGCCACCTGTGTCAACTACGACAATATCCCCCGGTTGAGCAATGTCCAAGGCTTTATGGACCATCATGTTATCACCGGGATAGACTTTTACTGTGCACGCTGGGCCAACGAGAGGCGCTGAGTTCACCATGTTGTGGATGTCGGCACACATCGTATAAAGCCGGTTCATCAAGTCCGAAACATCGGGGGTTTCAAAATCTCTGAATTGTTGGATAATTTCCTGGGAAGGCCTTTCGATGTTTTTACGGATTCTGAATCCCGGGCCTGGGTGCATTTCTGCCGATTTAGGTTTGTCAGCCATTTTATCGTCCGTTAAGTTGTTTTTGTGTCGCGTTGTTTGTTATAGCGTTCGATATGCAAAGATCTTTTTCAAAAAATGGAAGTACGCTTTCACAAGGGGAAAAAGTATAGGCACTGTGCCAAATTGCCAGACTGATCTGCAAGGCACAGTGCTCATGGTGCGCTTGGTCCGCTAAATAAAGTGAAGGCCTTTGAGCGCTCCTAAGCGTCTAAAGGTTGGAACGTGATTAATGGCTTCTGGTCCTGGAATACCCAGTCGAGCGATAATCTCTCTGACACTGCGTTTGTTTTCTGCCGCTTTAAAGATGCTCAGTTCAAATTCAGATATGTTGAACTCTTTTTCATCTGTTACATAAGCCTGGACGACCTCCTTCCAGTGGAGGCGGGTGTAGTGTCGGCTGATTCGGTATAGCTTGGGGGAGACTTCCACTGTACAGTCAAGTAATTCGTCGTCTGTCTTTTCAGATAAATTCTTCAGTGACAAGGCCTCTTGTAAGCCAGTTGACGGGTCTTCATTCAAAGGGTCCAGCCGCATGGCGTTAAATTTTAGATAGAGTAATGCGGTGTCTGCGGGGTATTCGCGTTCATGGTAGATGGAACTGCCCCGGAACATAATAACGTCACCCGGTTCGGTGTAAACACGGACGGGTTCTATGCCAGCCAGACGATTTTCAGGAAGATCTTTCTCATCAAGGCTTGAACGCCAGAGTGCTGTGGTATTCAGTGGGTTAACATCAAGCGCATCATTTGGCCAAAGAACCAGATGTGACTCAGATCCTTCTGGCATAAATAAAGGAATGCCGACGGTCAGCTCAGCGGCAACACGATCTTTGTGCGGAGGCACACTGGGTTTTGCTGACTTATCATAGACTTTTATGTGGCGCTCACACATCGTAAAAGTCTCATAAGGCATGCTCGCGACAGAGGCCAGTGGTTGAAAAATGGCTTCCGGAAAATTCCATTCTGCCGGAAAGTCGAATAAATATTGTTGCTTTTTGCCCTTAAACTCCCACTCTTTCAGGTCATTTTGATCGGCTGTCAGTTCTTTTGTTTTTGCCTGGATGTAAGCCAGATTTTCCAGGTTGACTCCATTTTTGATATGCACATAGCCATTTTTATTAAATGCGTCTACGTAGTCTGCAGGTGAGAATGAAAATAGCGCCATTGTTTTTCCTAAGATTTGAGAGATTCAAGGGGTGTGTTTACATGAGCTGTACGAAGGTTATCATCGTGTTTCACAATGTTAGAACTACCATTTCACAAAATTTTAATCACTGTTGTCAGGTGCATGTCGAGATGCATAGTTTTGTGAGCCTGTTAATTTTTTCGATGAATACCCCTTTTTTTAACGAGCGTTAAAAAGGCCCGATCCACTTGTTATAAAAACGTGGTATATAAGTTTACGAAGGTGATGTAAAAAAGGTGTGACAAATGAAAAAGGGTGTGTCATTTGAGGTTGAAAGTTTAGGCGATACCGTTATTCCTAACACGGTGAGTACCGCCAGTTATTTTAAGTTCCACTCAGACTCCGAACGTGTTCTTTATCACCATCTGCTATCGAAATTTCAGGATGAAGTGGATGAGCAGGGGTCTCCAACAGGATTTGAAGTTGCGGGCCCCAGGAAAGACATTTTTTTCCAGGGTGAAAAATGTCGCGCGGCCATATTGACGTGCGGTGGATTGTGTCCAGGGCTCAATGCCGTCATTCGGGGTGTCGTTTTACAACTTTGGTATTTTTACCACTGCAAACAGATTTTGGGGGTGCGCTATGGCTACAATGGTCTCCGGCATGATTCTGAGGAAATCGTCAAATTGAACCCAGACTGGGTCAGGGATATCCATTCTGTCGGTGGGACTATGCTGGGGACATCCCGTGGCGCGCCGCCTGTAGAAGAAATGGTTGATAAGCTCGAGACACTTAAAGTCGACATGTTATTCATCATCGGTGGTGATGGTTCAATGCGCGGAGGTCATGCGATCTGGCAGGAAGTACGCCGGCGCGGGTTGAAGTTAGCGGTTATTGGTGTGCCAAAAACGATCGACAACGATATTCCCTATGTCCATCGCTCTTTTGGATACGAAACCGCTGTTAAAGAAGCCGCAAAAGTTGTCAATGCAGCACATGTTGAATCGCGCGGAGCCCCTTATGGCATCGGTTTGGTTAAACTGATGGGGCGCTACTCGGGGTATATTACCGCGAATGCCGTACTCGCTTCGGGCAATGCTGATTTCTGTCTAATTCCTGAATCTCCTTTTGAGCTGGAAGGGGATAATGGCCTATTTGCTTTAGTGAAAGAAAGATTACGCCGGAGGAGGCAGGTTGTTATTGTGGTCGCTGAAGGGGCAGGGCAACAGTTTTTTCGGCGCGAAGAGTTAATTAAAGATGCTTCAGGCAATATTAAGCCTGGAGATATTGGCGCCTACCTTCGGGATAGGCTGAATGCCCACTTTTCTGATGTTGGCTTCCCTGTCACGCTTAAATACATTGATCCGAGTTATATCATCCGTTCCACGCCACCGAATTTTAGCGACAAAATTTATTGCGATCACTTAGCGAGGGCAGCGGTTCATGCTGCGATGGCGGGGAAAGGTGGCATGCTGATTGGGAACTGGCATGGCCATTTAACCCATGTTCCGATGAGTGCTTTGGAGGGAGAAGTACGCCAAGTTGACCTGCAAAGTGACTTCTGGTTCAGTGTTTTAGAAAATACCCGCCAGCCTTATATTATTGGTCCGTCTGTTTGTGCAACTGACTGACCAAGTCATGCCTTGTGTAAGTCAGTCACGTACTGTACCTCTTCCCTGGAGCCCATAACAACAGGAATGCGCTGATGTAACTCAGACGGGGTAATATCCATAATGCGCTCTCTGCCTGTGCTGGCGAGCCCTCCGGCTTGTTCGACAATAAAACTGATAGGGTTTGCCTCATAAATCAAGCGCAGCTTGCCACCCATCCCCTTGGCAGCAGCTTTGGCATCATAGGGATAGAGAAAAATGCCGCCACGTACAAGGAGGCGGTGTACGTCGGCAACCATGGAGGCCACCCAGCGCATATTAAAGTCTTTACCGCGTACCCCTTCTTTACCTTGCAAGCATTCGTTGATGTACTTTTTAACCGGTTTTTCCCAATGCCGCATATTTGACATATTGATTGAGAACTCATTAGTCGATTCAGGAATTCTCATGTCCGGGTGGGTTAAGATGAAAGCGCCAATATCCTTATCCAATGTGTAGCCATTCACGCCGTTGCCCATCGTTAATACCATCATTGTCGCAGAGCCATACAAACAATAGCCGGCACATATTTGTTTTGTTCCTGGCTGTAAAAAGTCGGCGGTTGTCGGCCGTTCAATATTTTCGGGGCAGCGTAGAATGGAGAAAATGGTGCCGACAGAGACATTCACATCGATATTGGATGACCCGTCCAGTGGATCAAAAGTAATCAGGTATTTCCCGACGGGGTACTCAGCGGGGATATGATAAACATCTTCCATCTCCTCGGATGCCATGCCGGCAAAATAGCCAGCCCACTCTGTTTGGCCGATGAAAGTTTCGTTCGAGATGATGTCCAGTAACTTTTGGTCTTCGCCTTGAACATTGGAGCTGCCTGCTTCACCAAGTACGCCAATCAGTTCGCCTTTATCAACCAGTGAAGAGATGCGTTTACAGGCCATGATGACGCCGTTCAGCGCAGCACTAAACGCGCCAGATCCGCCATTTGCTCGTTGATTTTCAATCAAATGCTGAGTCAGCGACTTACCTTTGTATAAACGCATAGGAATTACCTTGTTTCTGATATTTTTATAATCATAACAGGGTTTTCTTATCTGTTAGAATTGTCATGTCACAAAGTGGAAACAAAACGTGAGTGAGCGCATTCAAAAATTATTGGCTAATGCAGGTTTGGGGTCCCGGCGGGAAATCGAACACTGGATACGAGAAGGCCAGATCATGGTTAACGGGAAAAAAGCACGCTTGGGCGATGCTTTAACAGAAAACGAACATGTTGTTGCAAAAGGGCGACGTTACCGGGTGGTCAGCGGGTATGCTCGCCGGCGTGTTGTGCTTTATCATAAGCCAGTAGGCGAAGTGTGTACGCGCAGTGACCCGGAAGGCCGGCGCAGCGTTTATGAAACGTTACCTCGAATTCAGAAAAGCCGGTGGATTGGAGTTGGGCGCCTGGATATTAATACTGCGGGACTTTTATTGTTTACCAATGACGGTGAATTAGCTCATCGCCTAATGCATCCGTCCAGTCAAATTGAGCGTGAATATGCGGTTAGAGTGCGTGGTGATGTGCCTGATGGCGCGCTCGCGCAATTGTCGAGTGGTGTCGTGCTGGATGATGGGCCTGCGAAGTTTGAAAGTATCCGGTTTGCCGGCGGAGAAGGGCAAAATCGTTGGTACCATGTCACCTTGCGAGAAGGTAGAAATCGTGAAGTCCGAAAGATGTGGGCTACGCAAGGTGTTGAGGTAAGCCGGCTTATTCGTGTGCGCTTTGGTAGCGTTGCGTTGCCCCGGGAATTGAGGGTGGGTAAACGTTTTGAACTCAACGCAGCCGATGTGAATAAGCTGGCCCAGTCTGTTCAATTGCCTTCACGCCTTCAGGGTGCGAAGGGTGATGGATTGAAGTTGGTATCTGAAGCGCCTCGAACGCGCCGCAAGCGCCGGCGAATTTAATCGAGTGCGCACAATGTTCAGTAACCAACTTGTACAACGATAGCCGTAATGTTATCGCTTCCACCTTTGGCAAGTGCCTGTTGAACCAGTGTTTTAGAGGCCTGTTCGACAGGCGTTGAGCTCATTGTTTGTGCAATGTCTTCGGCCGACAGTTCTTTGCTCAACCCATCTGAACAAAGTAAAAAACGATCACCCTTGTCCGCAGTGGCGTATTCTATATCAACAAAAAGTTGATCGCGTACACCAATGGCACGTGTGATGACGTTTGATGAAGGGTGGTTTAATGCCTCAGTCTGGCTAATTTCACCCATATTTACCATTTCCTGCACCAGGCTGTGGTCCTCTGTCATTTGACTCAGTGAACCATTGCGAAGCCGGTAAATCCGGCTATCTCCCGCCCATAAGAAAAAGCAAAATTCATCCTGCGCATACAGTACAGCGACGGTACTGCCCATGATGGTATGACTGCCCGTACGATTCTTGCGGCACTGTGTATTTGCTGCAATCAGCCGCTGCTCTATGGCATCAACACTTTTGGTCATATCTTGTTGAGGATGAAAAGTAACCAGGTTCTCAATGATTATTTGGCTCGCCAAGTCGCCGGCATTGTGCCCTCCCATTCCATCGGCAACAACCCATAGGCATTGCTCTCTGGCGTCGAGGTAAGCATCTTCATTGTGCTGGCGCACATAGCCAGTATGAGTTTGTGCAGAGGAGTTCCATTTGAGCGATGACATCTTTGTATATGTTTCTATAGTGTTATGCGACAGGGGATAATCAGCGTATTATGCGTGCCTTTGAATGTACAACTCTTCATTCATTGCGGAAATGAGCAGTTAGCTTGTTAGATGTTTATTGATAAATAAGGTTTCGACCATCAGCCGTTAAACTTAAACAGGCTTAATAGTAGTTTGCGCTAGGATTTGATCAATATTTTGAGGCTATAGATGAAGATTCGAACACGTTTTGCGCCGAGTCCAACGGGTTATTTACATGTAGGCGGGGCTCGGACAGCGCTTTTTTCGTGGCTACTTGCTCGCAAAGCGGGTGGGCAGTTTGTTTTACGAATAGAAGATACGGACCGGGAGCGTTCAACGCAAGCTGCGGTAGATGCCATTTTGCAAGGCATGGACTGGTTAGGGCTGGATTATGATGAAGGCCCGTTTTATCAGACTGACCGATATGATCGCTACAACGAAGTCATACAAGAACTCTTGGAAGACGGCCATGCTTATTACTGCAATTGCTCCAAAGAACTTTTGGCGCAAATGCGGGAGCAGCAAATGCAAGCCGGTGTTAAGCCACGGTATGATCGTCGTTGCCGAGACTTAAATATCAAACCCGATCAGAGTGGCGATTGTGTGGTTCGTTTCAAAACACCGTTGGGCGGCTCTGTTATTTTTAATGACTTAATTCGTGGACATATTGAAATTAAGAATACAGAGTTGGATGACTTGATTATTGCCCGTAGTGATGGTTCGCCAACGTATAATTTAACCGTTGCCGTGGATGACAATGATATGGCAATTTCCCACGTAGTCCGTGGTGAAGACCATATCAGTAATACACCAAAACAAATTCACTTGCTTAACGCCATAGGCGCACAGATACCTCAGTATGCGCATGTTCCAATGATTTTGGGAGAAGATGGTAAGCGCTTGTCTAAAAGGCACGGTGCAGTCAGTGTCCTGCAATACCGTGAAGAAGGTTACTTGGCTGAAGCACTGATTAATTATCTTGTCAGGCTTGGCTGGTCAGCAGGAGACAAGGAAATTTTTTCTCGAAATGAAATGATAGATCTGTTTGAAATAGAAAATGTTAATAAAGCTGGCTCAATATTTAATCCAGAAAAACTCTTGTGGTTGAACCAGTTATACATAAAAGAAGGTGATGAGCAGTTTCTTGCGAATGAGCTGCAAACACATTTTACGGCGATGGGGGTTGATACTTCTGAGGGCCCCGCATTAGCGAAGGTTATTGCCGCTTATAGGGAGCGAGAAAAAACCTTGAAAGACATTGCCCAAAGCTCAGTTTACCTGTTTCAGGAAATTGGAGTATATGATGAAAAAGCAGTCAAGAAGTGCTTTGGTGAAAAGGCACTTCAGCCTTTGCAAGCAATAAGCAGTGCGTTTACTGAATTAGAGGATGAGATGTGGACGTCTGAAAATATAAAGCAAACAATTTTACAGACAGCAGAAACTCTAAACGTGGGAATGGGTAAAATAGGTCAACCATTACGCGTAGCGTTAACTGGGGGGAGTTCATCTCCATCGATTGAAATCACTATATTTTTGGTTGGTCGAAAGCGAACACTGCAGCGGATAGCTGATGCAATCGCAATGATCCAGACGCAAAACAGCCCCTAACTCTTTACAAGCATGTAATTTCAGATTGACGTAATCCCTTAGCTTCCTTAAAATTGCTCTCTTCGTGTCGGGGCATAGCGCAGCCTGGTAGCGTATCTGCTTTGGGAGCAGAGGGTCGCAGGTTCGAATCCTGCTGCCCCGACCACCTTGGCGTTATTTGGAATGCGCCCGTAGCTCATTTGGATAGAGCATCGGCCTTCTAAGCCGAGGGTAGCAGGTTCGAATCCTGCCGGGCGTGCCAAAGGTCGCTAGAGAACAATGGTGGGCGTAGCTCAGTTGGTAGAGCGCAGGATTGTGATTCCTGTTGTCGTGGGTTCGATCCCCATCGTCCACCCCACCTGTTAGCACAAATGAATTATCGTGTTACTGCCGCCCAGTATTAGAATTTCATCTTCTGGTTGAGTTACAATCTCAAGTTTAACTGTATTAGCGAAAGTGGCGGAATTGGTAGACGCGCTGGATTTAGGTTCCAGTGGGGTAACCCGTGAGAGTTCGAGTCTCTCCTTTCGCACCAAAGTTCCTGAATTTAGTGGCTCCGTTTTAAGTGGGTATGGAGAATGTTCCCTGACAAAATCGGGAGCCTACATTTTAGTTCAACGTTAATTTCTAAATGAGGCGTCGTTTTTCTAGTTAAAGGATGTGCGGCGCAAAGTCTGAGGTGAATCATGCAAGTATCCCTGGAAAGTTCTGATGGTTTGGAACGTAAACTGAAAGTTGAAATACCCGCTGAGCGGATCGACAGTGCGGTAAATAAGAAAATTACAGACCTGAGTAGAACTGTCAAAATTAAAGGTTTTATGCTCTCGGGAGACGCTA
>OBIC01000084.1_pt1 | contig 45484 bp, 35 predicted proteins | sample 1519831 | NCBI WGS metagenome assembly OBIC01 (sample SAMN03019805, study PRJEB22545) | beach sand metagenome | biome: beach; feature: sea beach; material: beach sand | place: USA: Municipal Pensacola Beach, FL | collected 2010-10-20 | depth 40-45 cm m
TTTTTTTTTCTTCTAATATCTTGTAATGATCCCAAATGCGTGTTTAAGTTGGTTTGTTAAAATTTTCCCGAATAGTGATAAATTTATCAATGATATCCTGATTAATATTTTCTGGTTTACCATTACTATGAATATAAGCTAACTGGACAATATTGGCAATTTCTCTATTATTAAGTTTACATGCACAAACCTTATCAAGATCAATTCCATTAATCTTATAACGGTTGAAAGATTCTGCCCAAACTTTCTTTTTCTCATCATTTTCAAGTTCATTATATCGTAGACGAATATGAATGCGACTATCAAAAGCACTATCAATTCCATGGTCTCGATTAGTTGTCAAGAATAAAATACCGAAGTAAGTTTCAATTAGTCGAAGGAAAACACTGACACATGCATTGTACTCAATATTATAATCTGTTCTCTTTGACATAAAAACATCTGCTTCATCAATTAAGACAATCCCATTCCATGATCCTACCATATTAAATATTTGTTGTAATTTTTTATCAATTTGATCAGGATGAGTACCAATATCTCCTGAACCAATTGTATAAAGAGGACGCTGTGTTAGTTCTGCAATACCATGTGCAGTTAAAGTCTTACCTACGCCTGGTGGTCCATTAAGTAGAAAAACTAGGCCACGTTTCTTCCCTGCAATAAAATCACAACACTCTGTACCATAAAAATTAGTAACAAGTGTACTAATTAGTTCTTTATAAGCATCAGTTAAAACCGTTCGTTGGAAAGCAGTCTCATCAAAAACAATTTCCTTGATTGAATCTACAGGAATTTCACCCCACATCCGATATTCTAAACTAAATGCCGGAACACATGGTAGAGTAAAGGAAATTAGCTCATCTGGAATAATTTTAAGAGTTTCATTATCATGCCATTTGTCTGCACTACAATATTTTTTGTAACCTTCTGGATCAATTACAATTCGACTATCAATAGGAAGACGTTTAAATCCACCCCAGATGGGAATATACATGAAACCAGTTGAATGTTTATATGTTGGTTTCTGTGTAATTTCTTCAAATTTCTTTCCACGAAGGACAAATTGATCAACTTTATCAATATCAAATAATGGTTGTACGGGTAAAGTATTCAATGCAACTTTACCTAGAAATGGTGGAATAATTACATTGTGATTATTTTTTGTATATGTTGAATTTCCATAAGCTGCTATATATTCTAACTCTACATTAATAAATTGAACACCATTATGCGTTTCAAACATAGCAAGCCCTCTTCCAATCATTTCCTGATCTTGATAGTGTGTGGTTAAAAGATCAAATTTACCCAAAATTTCAGGAATATCACGGAAAAAAACTTTTGTCTCTGGAGTAATAATTTCCTCTACAATTTCAGGAACTGTAACTTCTGGAGTTGTTACGGCAGTACTCATTTTTAAAATTAATTTGTTAAGAATAATTTAATGTAATTAAAATATTCCTATTCTATTAGAAAATCAATTTTTTTAATTATAAGGATAATCATCCGATAAAAAAAGTGTCAAAACATCATGTTTTTTGCCTTTTGCAAGAAGTGGATCTGGTTTGAATCCAAATTTTCTGTAAAATGCCATATTTATAGGATCAGTTGAATCACAAGTTAGCGTAATAAATTTAATACCCTTATTGATACAGGTTTGAATTAGTTTTTTCATTAATTTAGAACCTATCCCTCTATTTCTAAATTTTCTTGAAACATAAATATAGGAAATGTAATAAACAAATCTATTATCATCTAGTGTTCTATAATCACCAATTAAGTAAGCAACTAAATTTCCCTCATGAAAAACAAGATAATTCATGCAATCAGTTGATGTAATTAATCGTCTAATTTCATCTTTATTATGCATTAAAACCGGATATTCAACAAGATATAAAAAGTTATTATAAATAGTATTAATTAATTGACCAGGTTCTTTGATTATTTTAGTTTCGACACACTGAAGTTTTTTATTACTCATTTATATTATAATTATATAAATAAATTTTATAGTTTTGATTTATTTTGATTTCTTTTCCATTCTAAAATTTTATTTTTAAAATTATTATTTTTCACAATTATATTATCCGTTTGATTAAATTTTTCAAACTCTTCAATAGTTAAAGGAGCCCTTGTATAAGGATTTTCTTCTTTCATTAATAATTGTTTCATTATAGTAGATTTGTCAAAAAAGATTTCCCCTTCATCACAAAATCCAACCATTCCTGGCAATAAACATGGATCGTCTATTAATTGAAATGTTAATGGATCTGCTAACTCATCTGGTATGGGTATATCGTTGTCTTCTTTTTGACTGTCAATTACTTCTTTCACTTTTGAAAAAATAATTTCAAATTCATTATTGTATTCCTTTAATATTTTGTATGATTCTATATTAAAATTATTTTCATTCACAAGAATTGATAAATCACAACCAGATATAAATAGCTGAATATAGATATTGATTAAATTATTTATAAACTGTTCTACATTAAACTCATCTTTATTTTTATCTTTAGAGAAAATTTCTTCAAAATCAGATGAACCTCCTAATTCTAATTTATTAACCAAATAGTTTAATAATACATTTAGAATAATAGCAAATGTTGAAATCAGTTCCTTTGAGTAAAATACTTCTTTAACATTATTTGAACCAATAATTTCTTGTAAAAGTTTATCAAAAATCATTACTTTCTGAAATATAAATTTAAAGATAATATAAATTGTCTTCTTTGAATTATTTTTTTCTACATCGGTTCGTTGATTTTCTAATTTATTGTAAAAACTTTCAACAGAATCAGTTAATTCACAAATGTCTGAATATGTTACATTTAAAAACTTTCTAAGATCTGAAATATTTTCTGAAAATACATCATAGACAACATTGACTAAACTTTTATTAACATTTAAAAAGTATTCATGTATTGTCAATAAAATATCTTGTCTATTTAATAATTTATAATCTTCTCTCATATTTGTTTTCTCAAATTCATTATAAAGTGTGATAGATCCCTTTACAAATTTTTTTAACATTAAATCATTAATTTCATTCTTACTTTCTTTGATTTCAAAATACGATTTTTTAAATAACATTAAAGCATCAAATTTAATATTAATATTATGAGTGTATTTACCATTGTTAATCATATCAAAAATTAAATTGTAAAATTGATCAGATCTAACCTTATGGTCAATATTTTTTAAGATATATATCATTTCTCCAAGAAAATCATCCAAGGATTTATTTTCATTTTGATTGAACCATGGAATTATTGATTCATAAAAAGAACAAATATCTTGTTTTAATTGATTATTATTAATGATAACTTTACCTTCTTTTACATGATCCTCTAAAACTTTCTTTTGACGCTCTAATTTGTTTAATACATATTGTGACATAAATTGATTATTTTGAGCTTTTACAATTTCAATTTCTTTTTCAACAATACGAAGTTCTTTTTCCCAATTAATTGATCTATACAAAGTTGGAGAATAACCAACCCTAAAAGAATTCAAAATTAAGAAAAAACATTTTGTAATTAAATTATAGTCTTTTTCATTAATTTCAATATCATCCTTTTTATTGAACCAGTTAAGTTTTGTTTTATTTGAAATTATATAATCATAATCAATTTTAATTATTCTTTCATTATTCGATCCATCTTTCCAAAATGCAATTAAAAATCCTAAAATATTTGCAAGGTAATAGTCTGATGGTAAATTAGTTTGGTTGTCTGAAATATCTAAATGAATTTTCTTTACACAAAGATTTAAAATAGTTTCAATCCATTCAATCATAGTATTTCTCATACTTTTATCTCTAATATATTCTTTAACAAATAATTGAATTTTTACAATTTCATCATTCCATTTTTCGTTAATTTGTAATGTGTTAAATAGAATACCCAAAGTAAGATCCCATAAATTATATGATTCTTTCAATAATGATTGAATTTTTTCTGATAAAAATATTTTCTTTAAAATGAAAATTTGATCATCTAAAGTATTTTTAATCATCTGATGTGTAATTTTTAAAATAATATCATATAATTCTTTTTCTTCAACATAATTTGTCATAATTCCCCACAAACAATTGTCATTATTTTCTAAAAGATAATCAATATAAAGTTTAATATTATCATTAAAAATGTCACTTTGTGTCAAAAATAATAATTCATATTTTGAAAATTTTTTTTTATTATCTTCATCATCAAGATCGATTGAGTTATATAATGCATCAATATGTGCTGGGCCACCTTCTAGTAAGTCATTAATTATCTCAACGTCTTCTAAATCTTCCATACGTCGATTTTAATTTTATTAATATATATCAAGATATTATATGATATATTTTTCATCTTTTTTTATATTCTAAATATATAAATATGAATCTTATCATATTCATTGGTATTCTAATAATAATAATTATATTAATATATTTTGATCATCATGATATTATAGAAGGGTATGATGCAAGATATACAGATTTTGATTTTGAAAAATGTGCAAGATTTTGTAAAACAACAAAAAATTGTTATGGTTTTGGGTATAACCCTTTTAATAAAATATGTTACCCTTCCGCCTTACCTATTCAAGGTAGACCATTAGATTCTATTTTTAAAGATGAATATACATATACAAATGCTACATGTAATAAAATTGAAACAATTACAGAGGCTAATAATAAACCATCATTTGAAGCTAGAAGAAAAAATTCTGTTTATTCATGTACAGAAGATGAAGACAAACAGCCACAATTTTATATACATAACAATCAGTCATTTCGCAATATAGGAGAAGGTAGAAATATAGATGATATATTTGACATAGAATTTTACGAAGTTCGTGATTTTACTTGGCCAAGAAATAGATTTAATTATAATCAAACCGACCTTTTGATTAAGGTTAAAGAAAATCAGACATTTGTTCCTACTAATGTAACTGACTTGAATAGAATTATGAATTTTGTTCCTGAAAAACCTCCAGAAGAATCAATTATCAAACCCAAAATTGTTAATAAAAAACAATGGGATTTTGATCTTGACAAAAAGATAGATAATCTAATTAGCTTTGGAAAAAGTTTAATACCCAACTTTATTATACCAAAATATGATAAAGAATTAGATAAAAAAATAGTGGAAGAAGAAGTTGAAAAAGCAGAAGCGGATAATCCGATTAATTATGCACCGATTAATAAACAAAATATGGGAGAATATTTATTCGATCATGAATGTACAAAAAATATACCAATTGAAAGTTGTAGAAATTATTGTTCTGAAAATTCCAGTTGTGTTGGATTTGAATTTAATCCTCAATATGGAAATGATTCCAATGTTTGTTGTCCCTATAAAACAGTTGGTAGTTATAGTGATCGAACTAAAGATAAAGAAAATGGTACATTCTACTTAAAAAAATAATTTAATCATCAATCACCACAATGTTCTTTTTCTTATTAACTTTTATTGTTCCTTTACCTTTCTTGGCACCTTTGCCTTTAACTGTTTTATCATCTTCTTGATCTTCTTCTAAAGTACGTTGGTACCATTTATGATATGCTTTTTCAAGTTCATCTAATTCTCTTAGCCATAAAGTTTCAATAGTTGTATTTTTATAAATATTATATTCTTCTAATTTCTCAGTGTATTCTTTTTCTAATTTTTCCTTACGATTTTTTGTTAAGGAAAAGAGTCCAAGATTTGTAATATAATCGTACGATTTTTCTGATTCAAGGGCATTAACATTAGTAGACAATTTCGGATATTTATTATCTTCACACTGTGTAATAACCTCTTCTTCAGATTTAGGTGATTTCTTTTCAAAAACAATAATTTTACCACTAATAACATCATTTATAAATTTGATTCTATAGTTTAAGATGGCAAGTTGATTTTCTAAGAATCTCATATAATACTTCTTTCTTAAATCATACATATGCAATCTAAATTCACAATATTCAGTCAAAATATCATCAACAGAATTATATTTTCTTAACATTCCGTGTGAATCATACAAGTTCATATTAGTCAAATTGATTTTCTCAACTAATTTAAATTTTTTCATTACCTCATTTTTCTTAATCAAGTCTTGTAAAATACCATCAAATAATTCAATGGTAAATTTAACCGTGAAATTACCACTATCATCATGGAATTTCTTTACAATTTGACCTTTCTTTGGATTTTTGGGGTCGTCTGCCATCATAGAATCTAGATATTTCTTATAATTTTCAGTCCAAACACCTGGAGGTAATTCTGTAATTCTAATAGTATTTTCATTTACTATATCATAAATACCTCGTGCTTCAAAAGATTTATCAGCAATCTTGATAATTTTACCATTAAATCCTCTACACCATGGTGTTATGGGCAAAGGTTTTTCACCTTTAATGATTAAACGTTGATTATTAATTACATCCAGAGGATTATGACCGGGAATATCTGTGCTAAATCCTGTACCAATACCAGCAATTGGATTGATTAATGTATTACAGATAATAGGGCAATAAGTCTCAGGTTCAACAGGTGTTCCATCATCATCTAAATAGTTATAAATACATTCATCTTCTTTTCTAAATACAAAGGGAACAAGCTCATTCAATTGGGTATAGATGTATCTTGCACTGGCCGCATTCTTACCACCTTGTTTACGATTACCAAAGTTTCCATTAGGTAAAAGCCAATAAATATTATTAGATCCTGGGAAATTTTGAGCCATTCCAACGATTGCTCCTTGTAAACTTACCTCACCATGATGATATCCAGCTACATCAGAAACAAAACCTGCTAATTGTGCAACTTTAATTTCATTTTTGAATATATTTTTCTTAAAGCAACCAAACAAGATTTTTCTTAAAGATGGTTTAAATCCATCACAAATCGATGGAATTGATCTAATATTATCGTAATTTGAAAAGTGTATCAAATCTTTGTCAATAAATTCCTTATAAGTTACTTCAGTATCATGTGTTTCTAAAATAGTATTTTTATTATAATTACCTAACCAAAGTTTTCGATCATGTGCTCTATTTTTCGAAAATGCCATAGTAATAGCATCAAATGATTCATTAGTCGTATCATCGTCATAGTCTTCTTCTGATTCTGATTTAAGTGATGATTTGGATTTTATACTTGCATTATCATTATCTTCATCTGAATCATCATCTTCTTCTTCATAGTCTTTAAGATCTATTTTCTCAGTTTTTTTATTATCATCCTCTGTTTGATTCCATATATATTTGATTAAATTTTGTTCAAATTCAGAAAAGCACTCTTTTGCTTCTTTTTCAGTATGGGTACCAAGACCTTTATAATATTTGACATTATATAATTTAATGTTAGTAATTGTCTTTTTCCACTCGTGATAATCAGTTAATGTGTAAAATAATTTAATATTTTTCTTATTAGTATCACTAATTTTCCATACTTTAATAATAGGTGTTCTTAAGCTTGTAATAAAGCCTTTAATTCTTAATAAGGATGGCCAAAAGAAATGAATAAAATTGATCAACAATCCTTTAATATGAGAACCATCATAATCTTGATCTGTTAAAATCATAATTTTTCCATACCGTAATTGGGTTACAGATGTATATTTTTTCCCATATTTTAGACCCATAATTTGAACAATATTTTTAATTTCTTCATTTTCTTTGAGTTGTTTTGCAGTAGCTTCTCTTACATTAAGCAACTTACCACGAAGAGGGAAAATACCATACTTGTTTCTTCCCAAGATTTCAATTCCTGCTGTACCATGTGCTTTAGCAGAATCTCCTTCTGTCAAAATAAGTGTGCATTGATCTGCTTTTCTAGATCCAGCCCAATGAGCATCATCCAATTTAAAAAGACCCTTTAAATTTTCCTTTTTCTTACCACTAGTTTTTGCCAAGTCGGCCATGGCTCTTAATTTAGCAAAATTAATAACATCTTCAATTAAACCTGTTTTACAAATCTGTTGGATGAATTTTTCACTAATATTACATTTGGAGCCAAAATTTGCAACTTTTGTAGTTAAGAATTCCTTCGTTTGACTACTAAATGCTGGATCCTCAATAATAGCATCAATAAAAAAGGTTAAATTATCCTTGATTGTAGATGATTTGAGTTTTAAACCTTTATTTTTTGCCATAATTTTTTCATGAACATTTTCTATAATTTGATTGGTAACGTGTGTTACATGGGAACCTCCCTGGAAAGTACAAATACCATTCACATAAGATATTTGTCGGAATCCATTATTTGGGTCATAGATCACACCAACTTTCCATCGATCATTTACAACTTCATAAATTGGATTACTAGGTAATTCATCTTCTTCATAAAACATTTTAATATAACTTTCTAAACTATTAACAGTTATTAATGTATCATTGAGATAAACTTTAATATTTGTAACAGCGGCGAGATCATAAACACGCTTCTTGAAAAGGTTAAGCATATCATCAGATAATTTTTCAACACCAAATCTTTTATAATCTGGAGTAAATGATATTTGGGTGTAAGATTTTTGTTTACCTTTTAACTTTTCAATCTTAGCCTCATCTCTTTTATACATATTATTATAAAAGTCTTGGGTAAACTTTGTCATTCTTTTTGCATCTACAACTTCAACATTAAAGTGTTGAGAGTAAATATTCGTAGCTTTGGCACCTAAACCATTACGACCCCCGACTATTTTTCCCTTCTCCTCATAATTACTAGAAGTTCGAATTTTTCCAAAAATCATTTCAGGAACATAACATTTTTCAACTTTATGAAATTCAACTGGGATTCCATTATCACCATTATTCCAAACTTTGATAGTTCCTGGATCTTCATCAGATTGAGAAATAATAATTCTAATCTCACTACATGTCTTATCTCTAATAGATTGATCTCTGGCATTAACCAAAATTTCGTCATAGATTTTATAAAGACCTGGAATGTATTTAATGAATTTATTTACTATCTTTCCATTTTCATAAACCCACATTTTGATGTTATCTTCCTCAATACCACCAATATAGGTATCAGGAAGTTTTAAAATATGTTCATGATCTGTCATACTTTTATAGGTTTCTTCAACAGTCATTTCTTTTATAGTGTCATTAGATTCTTCTGTTTTCTTAACCATCGTATCAATAATCTATATAATCCAGGATTCTTTAAATAATTTAGATCAAAAATCAATTTTTTTTATTTTTTATAGCCTTTCAAAACTATGAATATTATATTTATAAACCACCTAAATATGATATTTTTATGTTCATATGGGGGAGTATTGACCAGAATTAATATTTTATCAAGTTTAATACTTAAAGTTTTTTTATTATATCATAGTATTAATGTCCAATCATACAAATAGTGATACATATTATAAAAATTTATTGATTAATAGACATGTTGGAGGAAAAAATCCGCCTTTACTTCAAACTCAAAATCAATATATAACAGATCAACAAACGGTTTTGCATCGCCAGAATCCAGACTTACCCCCAGGAGTAAGATATTTTCAAAGACCAAATCATTATCAAAATCCAGCTTCTATAACCGGTGGAAATAATACCGGTTTGAATATGTATGACACCTATAATCTTGGTGGTTTAGGAAATAATTGTCAAAGTTGTAATTGTAATGAACCAATAGACCCCAGTGGTAAAAACTTTGCAGGAACATCAATTAGTGGAATAGGAGCGGGTGAATCCGGTAATGGATTATACACAAATAAAGAACATCATCAAGACGTTTATTTAAGACGCGATCAAGATAGATATCAACCCTATCAAGGATACCTTTTTGAAAAAGGTTTAATGTCTGATGGTCACCAACGCAGAAGAATTAAATCTATCTTTATTGATATTAATAGTGCATTCCGTTCTGTAAATCCATCGACTTCAGTTGAAGAACCAAAACAATTACAACCAGATCCTCTACAATTTACAAATGGATCAAATATAATGACCATTATTGATCCTAATCATGATTTTGAAATTAATGATTCCATAACATTAACTGGAGCTCAATCAAGATTATCCATTTTAAGAACATTTAGAGGGCCAAATCTACCTACATTTGATATACCAGGGGGTTGTAATTTTATGAAAATTTATTATAATCACATGGTACCCTTAACATATAATGGTGATACGATTGAAATTCAATTAGAAGGCATTCAAGGAGACAGAGGTACTGCTGAATTAACATCTTTTCTTGGATCAATTCCAATCAATGTAATAAATACAACTCATAAATTAAGATTAACATTATCAGATGCAGATATTACATGTTCAACCCAAAGTATTATAGATTCAACAGGTGATCCAGAATATTTTATTCCCAATGAGAACTATTTTTTTGTAGTATTACCTTTTACCATGGCAAATCAATCTAGCGGTAATCCATATGTTTTACGTGATTATAATTTCCGTCTTTTAAACCTTTCAGTTGCAGGAGTTCCATTGAATCAAATTAATGCTGATTATCCTATAAATGATCGTCGAACAAAAGGATTTCATGTTATTAGAAGTGTTTCACAAAATAGTTATACAGTTGAGGTTAGTAATCGTGCAATTATTAATATGGCAAATTTCCAAGGAGGTGGTAAATGTATTTTTGTTTCTCGAATAAGGAGTATTAATGTTGGATATCCAAATCCAAACCAATATTCTATTGATTTAAGTGAAACAATTCATGATATTATTGCTGTAAGATTGGTTAGCTCAGAAATACCTAATACTGAAAAGGCAATTAGAGATTTTCCTGAAGAAAGGGCAAATAATAAAATTTATTGGAATGATATCGATGATGGAAATTTTTTGTATATGATTGAAATTCCGCCTGGCAATTATTCTCCAGCAGAATTATCAAAGGCTATGGCCGATGCTTTTTTAGCTACTCCCAGAATTACAGCGGTTGATCCGGCTACCAGAGAAGCTCTTGGAATTACGTACACTGATAGACACTTTATTCAACCTTCAATTAATATTAATACCGGTGTTGTCACATTTAAATCATACAAGGAATTTATTTTAAATAATCCTATTATTGAGGTTATTCCTGATATTTCTGATGATCCCACAGTACCAGTTGATCCTAATGCAACCTATCAATTAACCATTAATCATCCTAAGCATGGTATGACAACTCCAGGTCAAACAATATTAATTCAAAATGCTGTTAATTACAAAGGTATTTTAGGCAGTGTAATCAACGGTGAAAAAATTGTTACTGAAATTATTGATGAAGATACTTATAGAATTGAATTACCCAAGTTTAACTTGATTGATAATCGTGCCGATACAGGTGGTGGTGTTAATGTCTTTATTTATATTCCAGATATTTTTAGAATGAGATTTGATCAACCAGATACCCTAGGAAGAGTACTTGGTTTTAGAAATCCAGGGGATCCAAATTCTGTTACACCATTTGATACAATTGTTAGCAATGAAAATAAATATGAATTTGAAACAGGGCAAAATGCAGTTGGACAAACCATACCTATTAGAAACAATGCACTACAATTAAGTGGTGAAAATTATATTATCATGGTTGCAGAACCTTTAAGAACACTTTTAGCTATTGGTAAAATTAAAAATGCATTTGCAAAAATTCTTCTTTGTGATTCTCCAGGACGGATTTTATTCAATACTTATGTTCCCATAACACACTATTATGAAGATCCACTATCCGAATTGTATAGACTTGATATAAGTTTTTTTACACCTGATGGAAATATATTTGATTTTAATGGTGTTGATCATTCATTTACTCTAGAAATTGTAACAGTTTCCGATATTCCAGAAGGAACAGGGATTAATGCGAATACGGGTAAGAATTACAATCAGGAGGTTAGATAAATTGCAAATTTATCTAACCGACTGATTATTTTCTTAGCGAAAACAATCAGGAAGTTCGTTAGATCTATGATCGAACGAACTTGCTGATTATTTTCTTAGCGAAAACAATCAGAAGGTTAGATAAATTGCAAATTTATCTAACAGACTGATTATTTTCTAAATGAAAACAATCAGGAAGTTCGTTAATCCAACCAATAAAAAACAATCATCAATCACAACCACAACTATTATTAAATTCTAAACTAGGGCAATCAGGATCTTTATTCATATAAAAGTGTGGAGCGATATATTTTATTATAGAGTCAGCTAGATGACCATTATCAATTTCTTTTTTTATTTCATGTATTGATTTAAATATTTTAAATAATTTATTTACATAATCCGTATCAATATTTTTAAAATTATCAATATTTGCAATCCAATAGTCATTCAATATTTGTTTTAAATATTGGAGTAATGGATTAATAATATATCCTTTAGTTTTAACCCCTTTATAGTCATGATTCCAGATGGATTTTTTATTATCTAAAATTTCCTTAATAATGTAAGTTAATCTTGAAACATCTGAACTCCATACAGATTGTTGTTTTGGGTCATCTTTTTTATAATATTTTATGATGAAATCACCTAAATATTTATGTAAACAGTTTTGAATATGGTTAAAAGAGATCATTGATACAAATTCATCTTCCATAGTATCTTCAGATTCATATTCCTCTTCAAATTTCAAGGCAGCATAGTTTTCCAATCCTTCTAAAGGAGGAGCATCTGAATATTGCTGTTGAATGAATTTTTTTATAGACACATTATAAACTGTTGTATTTTTCTTATCTGTATCTATATTATTTTTTAAAATTTCAATTTGCTTATTAGCATATTTTAATTCCAATTCTAATTCTTTAATTTTCAAAACCTTATTCATACATCTACTTTCATGTTTCAATAAATTTGAATGAGTTGAAAAGATTTTATCACAAAATTTGCAAATTGATTTATTATTGTTTGAAGAATTATGTTTTTTAAGATGACTTTTACACTTTAAATGTTTATTATAATTACTTTTATCATTCGTTACATAGTCACACGGAATACATTCATAAGTCATATAAAACAAATTAATATTATTTTTTTATATATTTATCCGAATTTTACAAAATGGATTTTTTTGGATTCAAAAACTACCAAGTAAAAAATAATTTTATCGGATACAAAAGTCACAAGGTAAGTCATTAAATAAAGCCAGAATATAAATTTTTAATTTTACTTGGTAGTACTTCTGGTAGTTATTGGTAGTAAATTTTATGAAAATTGAAAAATGATTTTTCTATAAATTTTCACTAAAAAATACCGTTTTTTGGCAATTTTTATTTTATTAGTCTATAGTACTTTTTGAAGGCTAAAATTTATGGATTCAAAAATATTGGTCGCCTTATGACAAGTACCAAGATGGATTTTTTTGGATCAAAGTACTACCAAGCAGTCGATGTTATACTTTATTTTTGTCATTTTCCAAGAAATGTAAAACAGATTATGATTTCAATTAAAAAATTTCATTTTAAGTGACTCATTTACTTTTGTCGTTTTGCTTGGTAGTACTTCTGGTAGTTTTGGTACCAAGCAGGGATTTTTATTAGCAGTCTGTTGTACTTTTCTGATTTAGTATCCTCCGTCACTTTTTCTAAATATTTTTACGGAAATTGAAATTTTTTCTAGTAAAATGAAAATTTTAATTTTCTAATATTTTATTAACCTCTATTACTTTTTACCCCTAATTTTTTTAACATAAAATGGAAAATCCGAGAACTTTTACAGGTTTTCAAAATCCTCAACACAAACTTTTGTGTGTTGGAAATTTTTCAGGGTCAAAACTCTCTCCGAAAAAAGGTGATTTTTTTAAAAATTTTAAATTTTCAGATTATCCGTTAAAAGAAATTTTATAAAACTTGATCATATAACTGATATATAGTCATATGATTACAGTAAACTTAAACACCTAAGTCAATGCCGTATTCTTTAAGAGAGAAGATATCTGCAACTGAGTCTGCGTTGTATAATTTAACTGACATGAATAACATTAAAACTAATGACAATCCAATGAGAACAAGTCTAACAGTTTCATTATACTTATACCAATAACTTGATATCGCAATGATGAGTAAGATAATACCACCAAAACCCAATCCTACTTTTGTAGATTTAGTTTGAATAAAGCTTGATAAGATAATTGTTGTTAGGGCAATTGCTAAAAGAGTAATGTGAACTTTTAATTCAACGGGTTGCAATAAAGATTCTCTTTGATCTTGGCATTGATCAAGTTCTTCTTTTTGGTCAGTCCAACTTAGGCCACTACACATTCGATTAATATCATTATACCCAAAGATTTGTGAAGCGAGTTTATTAAAAAACCATGGATGAAGAATGGCGATTGCAATTGCAAAAATAATTTCTGTTGTATTCATTATATTATGTATTTATATTAAAATTCATAATATTTATTTTTAATATTATTTCATTTCTTTAATAGCAGTCTCATTAAGTAATTTAGCTATTTTCAAATATCTATTTTCATTCATGATAAACCGGCTATAATTGTCAGCAACAACTTTCATCTTAGGGATTACCATATCAAAAACTGTGTCATAATATTTAAAGATGTAATTCTCTAAATTCTTGATTAAACTGGAATCTGTGGGTATGGGTACAATACCATTATTAATCAATATATTGATTATATTTTGAAAGAACACACTACTGGATGTAATACTCTTGTCTTCATCAAAATCATCATCGTATATTTTTGTCTTTAGTTTGACTAAGGGTTCTGGCATTTCATTTATGATATAATTATAAAGTTTAGCAGTTTCTATGCTGCCAACGTTACCATAATTCGGATTAATAATTTGATTAACTAATTGGTTGATGTATTCATTATAATTGTCTTTAGTTGGATCTACACCTTTTGGATTAACAGTTAATATATATTTAGTTAATAATTTAACAATGGCATAATATAAGCTTGAACATAAGACATGCTTAGTGATATGTTTAATCATTTGCATGATTTCCCATAAAGCATAATTCTCTTGACGATTCCAAGTTTGAGGAAGTTCCATCATATTTCCAACCGTCTTACCTAAAACCTTTTCATGGAGATCACTGACAACCACTAAATCTTCTTTAAGATTTTCTAAATCATTTCTAGATTGAGCAGTTTTCATAGTTTCAATTAACCTGTTTTGAACTAATGATGATAATAAATGGATATTGAAAATATTCTTCAATTTAGATTCATCGACCAATGTGTGTCGCCAAATACTGTTATAAAGCATATGGTCTTCATAACCATAGTTTAGTTTTTTCCCTGGTGCTTCTACAACATTTTTAAAAACTCCTTTATAAATTGCACTCACATGATGATAAACATGTTCAAACTCTCCACTCATACCTTGGTATTTATCACTTTTAACAAATGTTCCAATTCTTTTTTCCAATTCTTCTTTAATCTCTTTTGTTTGTTGTTCAATATTTTTTTCCAAATTTTCTGCTGGAGTTGGTATTGGTGTAGGAGTGGGAGTTGGTGTAGTTGTAGGAGGAGCAGTTGTAGGAGGAGGAGTTGGTGTAGGAGTGGGTGTGGGTGTAGGAGGTATACCTGCATTGGTTTCTAATAATTTAATTTTATCATTTAAATTTTTAATTTTTTCACTTATTATTTGATTATGAGGTTGTGGATTATTATTATTTAATGTATCTCTCTCTGCCTTAAGACCACTTATCATTTGTTTATATTTCTCAATTCTGTCATCATCTTTCTTTAATTTCTTCTGATCAGCTGATTGTTTTTTCCTCATCGCATCAATTCGAATACTTCCTTGGATTGCTTCTTTATTAATATTTTTTAGAATAGGTATTTTATCATCGATTTCACTTACCACACCATATTTCATTAATAATTTTTCTAATTTTTCTTGATCTTCAAATTTCCAATTATTAATATATGATTTAGAATAAAAGTAAAGAAGATTATTGTACATAACAATTAATTCAGGAAAAATGATATCCATGTATCTAATAATATTATTCTTGAACTCTGCTACATTTTCTAAACTTTCTTTGACTTCTGTATAAACTGGTTTGGTAAATTTATCAATCATCCCTCTGACGGTATTACCAGAATCTTCTACAAAAACACTATTATGATGCTGATAACTTTTTAAGAAGTATTTATAAGGTGTCAAACCAGAATTATTTTGTACAGTTGGAACCCAAACATTAGCTCTATTTTGAATCATTTTCTCAATTAAATCATGATGTAAAAAGTCAATGGCATAAAAGATAGGTGAAAATCCGTTGATGTCTTTTTTATTCATATTAGCAGATTTCTTCGCTAATGATTCGACAATTTCTGGTTTAACTTTAAAGCATTGTGGTTCAACTATTTCATTCATAAGATTATAGTTGGCGTTATAAAGCTTATATTGTGTAGGATTTTCTTCTTCATCTTCCATAACTTGAACAGTGTGCATCAAGTAATTAAAATCCACACCAGATGTGTTTTGAGTTAGATCTTCCAATACCTCATCAATAGTATCACCAAGTTTAACCTCAAAACCAGTTGCTGGTTTTTTCAATAATGTTAAAACTTCCTCACCACTCTTTTGAATAGTTCCAAGTATTTTTTGATAATCTGGTGGTAAACTTCCAGCACCTTGGAGAAATTTCCTGGTATAGTCTAATGATCCTGAGTAAACAGTTTCTTTAATAAATGAAGTAATAATACCGTCTGCCAATTTACCAATAGTTGTAAATAAAACTGTTTCACTCATATTTTTCGGTATTAGTCTTTTTTGTAAATAATCTAGCATTTCTTTCTTTCTAACATCAATTCGACTTCTGAGATCACTGCTGGTAATAATACCACCATACGTTGGATCATTAAAAACTTCAATTAATTTTTGAATCATAAAATATTTTGTAGTATCCAGATGTTTATCCAAGATTTCACTGATTGATGGATAGGCCCCTGTTTTTTTATCTTTATTTTGACCACTTTTCATGCCTATCACACCAATGTTTGTGCTTTTATTATTGTCTACAATATCTCTATTTGTACTATCTTTATTAACAGGCTGGGAAACTAGTAATCCTGATGCAAAATTTTTATCATCAGTATTTCGATCAGCTTCTTCTCTCTGTCCACCAGCAGGAGTAGTAGTTGAAATTGGAATTGCAGCCCAAGATGATTTATTTATAGGAGGAAGTTTTCCAGTATCAAATTCAGGATTGATGTAATTAATTTCTTTTTGAGCAAATGGTGCATAAGTTTCATAAAATAGTTTTCTCATAGCATCTGTATTTGGTTGATATCCAAACTTACTTAAATAATCTTTTAAATTAGATGGAATTATAAATAAAGGTAAGGGTTGATCATATATATTTTTATAATCATTTACATTGGTGTCAGTAAATTTTTCTAGAAATTTTGATTCATAAATAATACCTGAATGTTCATTTACAAATTTAGTTAAATTATTTAAATTGTTAAACATATTAATAATTTCTGTATATAAATTACCAATATTTTTTTCAATTTCTTCTACGTGTTTATTTATTTCTGTTGATTCTAATAAAACATTCTCTATAAGATAGGCATATGGATGATTTTTGTGATTATTAAAATTTTCGTTGGCCTTATTTAAAATTTTGCTGTTTTGATTTTGAATAAAAGGAGTATCTTTTAATAAAATAATCGTGTTCTGCAATATGTTAAAACATCCTTCGATGATATTGGTTGAAATTTTATGATATATTTCATTATAATTATTATTTTCGATATATTTTTGTAAAATCTCTAAATTTTTTTGAATGATTTTTGAATGTTTTTGTATTTGTTTGATCGCGAAAATATATTTAGATACAAAATAAAAAGGTAAACCTATATATGGACCGTCTTTTTGTAAACATCTTGTATCGTTATTTCCCTCTGGGTAATAAATTTCTTTTATCTGATTAAGATTTGTTTGATTTTGTAGGGAAGGATCTAAAGGCATCTCACCAATAATTGGATGTGTTACTTTATTTTTTTTTCCTGATACTTTCAGGATTGTTTTAGTGGTCTTATCAAAATTCTCAATCATTGTGTCATCTGTCAATTCTATTCTTAGAATATCTCTTTTCTGCTTTTTTGCAAATTCGAATTCTTCTTTTTTAAGTCTTGGTATTTCAATTGCTTTTGGCTTATTTTTAGGTAAAAAATTCACAAAATATGCAGCATTTAAAATTCTTTTTTTAGGATCTATTTCTTTCTCAGCCGTATCAAGTTCTGCCTTTTTAATATTTTCAATTTGACCAATTGTATTAATTTCATGTAATTCTATTTCTTTTCCATCACTTTCTAAAATTATATTTTTTAATTCATCTTCATCAATCGCGAATTCTCCCTTATTTATTGGTATTTTATACCCTTTAACTAATTGATTAACTTTTGCATTGTGATTGAACTGTAAAATTTTATGTAAATTTTCGTAAATATCAATACCATTCTTATCAAGTTGATTAGATGTTTTTAAAATATTATTATTTAATAGTTTACTTATCAGATCTTTGATTGGAATTTCTAATAAAGCTTGTGATCTTGATCTTATAAATTCGGGAGTTTTTTCTAGTGGAAGAACTTTAATACTACCATCTCCTGGTCCCCATCCATCTTTATTTTCTGGACCAATTGTAATTGAATTTAATGAATCTCTTAGTTTATTATTCATTTTATTATTTATTCCACCAACATATTCATTTAATTTATTTTTAATGAGTTCATTTTTTTCAACTTCATTTCTGCCAGTATCTGCAACAATTTTTGAAATTTCACTTAATAATCCTCTTTCCATTTCTTCAATTTCAATGGGATACATTTCTTTGACTTGTTTAAGAGTGTTTTTAATATAAAACAAATATTGGCTAAAGTTTTTGTCTGAAAATATATCCATGATCAACAAAGATAATTCTTTAATATCTTCAGTTGTAACTTTTTCTTTTTCAATTTCTTGCTTAGGAATAAGTGAACCTACCTTTTTTACTGGTTTTTTACAAACTTCCATACTTCCTTGACATAAATAATGTAATGGTGTCATATTAAAATTATCTTCTTTATTAACTTCAGCACTATATTTAAGTAACAAATCTACAATTTTAGGTAATTGATATTTACAAGCTAAATGTAATGGTGTAACATTATTCTTATCTTTTGCACTCACAGATGCTCCATTATTAATTAAATATTCAATTAGTTCTAATTTTTGTGCTCCCTTCATTCCAGTTGAATTATTTTCTAAAATAGCATGAATTAAACTTTGTCCATCACCATTACGAACATTCAAAGATACATTTTTATCTGAAATGACAGACTTTATTTTTTGATAATCTCCATCTAAAACTGTTGAAAAAAGATTATTGACACTTCCTTCATCTGGTTTCATTTCTCCAATATGTGGTTTATTTAAAACACTTGGAGGAGGCCCAAATGGTCTTGGTGCCTGTTTTGGAAATGGTTGTTGTTTATAAGGTTGTCCTTGAAATCTCGACATTATTATCTTATAATTATATATCATAATAAAATAAAAAAAAAATTATTAATAACCAAGTTGTTTAAGGCCTTCTGACAACTTATTATAACCATGAACTCTTGCCCGCTTAACAATACTATAGGAATTACATGAGTCAAGATCAAGTTTAACTCCATTTTGATGTAAGACCGTTGCAATTTCTAAGGCAGCATCCTCTCCTTTTTCTTGAATGGTTGAATCATTCCAGTAAGTGGCAACACTTTCTCCAAAATGACTTATAAAACGTGGATTTGCGCCAATTTCAATTAATTTAATAACAACATTTTTTTTCATTCTCCAAACAGCCCACATAAGCATAGATTCATCACATCTATTTTGTTTACTGACACAATTAATAATTTCCTTAAAATTTGTAAAGTTTTTATTATATTCGTCTAACAGCCTGATAATTTCATTTTCATTATCTATATCTTTGGAAATGGAACTGAATAAAAGGTTCCAACAATCCTGCTGTTCTTGGAAACTCATCCTGAAAAGAATAATGAAAATTATATAACCACAACTACTAAGACTTATAAAATCAATTTTTATGAGTATATTTCTATAAAATAAAGATATATACTAATCTTATATGAGTAAGTCATTAATAAACCGTCAAACAGGTAGTAATAAATGTGGTTGTGCAAGCAAAGCTTTAGTCAATATAGCACAATCATCCCAAGACCAATCTGTTAGTTCTTTTATATCTGAACAAATTTTTGGTGTTGCTGGTTCAACAGAAGAACAAACCTTGAGTGAATTTATTTCAACATCAAATACTACAGCGGGTGCATCAAATCCAGTTCAAGTACCAACAATTGATGAAAATGATGTAATTAGAATTATTCAAGGAATTGAAACTCTTGCAATTGAGTTGGCAGAGGCCAATAATGTTGTTATTGGTGGTGGTGGATTAACCTTAAGTGGAAATACAATTTCTTCAAATAGTAATATTATTTTAAATCCAAATAATCCATCCCCTTGTTCCGGCCAGGTGACGATTAATAATAATTTAGAAGTGAATGGTTGTTTTACCAATTTATTTACAGATGATACAACAATTAATGGTAATGGTTTTACAGTTACAACACAAGACATAACAACAACCAGCACAGATCAATTTCATAATGTGGGTACAGCTGGAGGATCTCCAGGAACCTTCAGAGTTCAAGACGGTGATAATAATATTTGTAATTTTATTGAAATGACATCAGATCCTACAAGAATCCATGGAGCTACAGTTGGAAGCGGTCTATATCTTTTTCATGAAGATAGAATAGAATTAAATACTAGATTTTGTTCAAATGGTGGTTCAATAAATATTCTATCAGATGGAGACATTGTTTTAAGTGCAACTCAAGCTGATAGTTTAATTTCTGTGAATCCTGGAATTGAATTTACATCAGTTTTGGCCAATCCAAGTACAAGTTCCCCAGGAACAACACTTTGGCATGATTCGGCTTTTACTAATTTTAAAACATTTTATACGACTGATGCTGCAGACTATCCATTTGTCTTGAGTGCATCCGAAAATTCTGCAAATCAGTTTGTTTTACCAATGTATAATGATAATAACGGTTTTGTGATTGCGAATTCTGGTGTAAGTGTAACCGGAGCAGCAAATGATAATATTGTTACCACTGGACTAGTGAATTCCACAGGTTCATTATTGGATGAATCGGCAACTAGTGCAGGTATTTTAGGTGCATTCCCAATTGCCAATAGAGGTCTTTTTTGGGTAAGAAATGATGCTCCTACCACACCAATGTTTACTGATAGCACTGGAACTGATTTTGTATTAGCAACTGCTGGATCAATAACACTTCAAAATGCCTACAATAATTCTGCCACTCCTGCAACCATTACACTTTCAGCCGCAGCAAAGAAAATTAATATAAGAGACTCCATTGCCCCAGCAACACCAATATTTGATATTCAAGATAATACTGGTGTGACAACTTACTTTTCTGTGGAATCAACTCGTTCAGTGATTTCAACCCGACTGGATTTAGGGGATGCCAATAACACTGCAGCCGGTCTCAATTCCCTTTCTGTCTTGGCAGGCGGTGTTTGTAATGCGGCATTTGGTGGAAATGCACTTGCATCTGTGACCACTGGAAATAATAATACAGGCATTGGTGTAAATGCTCTCACTGCCTTAACAACAGGTGGGCAAAATTCTGCTCTTGGATGCGGTGCACTTTCTACAATTACAACCGGTATTGATTGTGTGGGTATTGGCTATAATTCTTTAACAGTAAATACCGCTTCTCAAAATACTGCAGTTGGTACTAATTCAATGGATTCCAATACAACTGGAACCAGAAATACTGGAATTGGTTTTGATGCCCTACAGTCAAATATTGCAGGAAATGATAATACCGTTGTAGGTTATACTGCCGGTGCATTAATTACTGGTTCAAGTAATACTGCTATAGGTAGTTTTGCCCTAGATGCAGCAACAACTGGAAGTTTTCATACCGCAATTGGTGCGAATGCTTTATCAGCTGTAACTACAAATAATGATTGTGTTGCAATTGGATCAAATGCTCTTTTGATTAATACTGCAGCACAAATAACATCAGTTGGAACAAATTCTTTGGATGCCCATACAACAGGAATTAGAGTAACAGGTGTAGGATATGATGCCATGACATCGAACACTACTGGAAGTGATAATACTGCAGTTGGATATCAATCTATGGCTGCAAATACAACAGGTATTCAACACACTGCAATTGGAACATTTTCACTACAAGCAGTGACTGGTGGAGATTCTTGTACAGCAATCGGTTTTAGATCACTGTTTAGTAATACAGCGATACAAAACACAGCATGTGGAGCATTTAGTTTAGATAATAATACCACCGGAACAAACAACTCTGCATTTGGATACACTGCACTAAACTTGAATGTTACTGGAGCAAATAATTCAGCGTTTGGTTATCAAGCATTAGCTGCAAATACAGCTTCTAATAATACAGCATTCGGAAGACAGGCTTTAAGATTTTGTTCATCAGGTAGTTTTAATACAGCAATGGGTTCTAATGCATTGGCAGCGTTGACAACAAGTCTTAGTTGTACAGCTGTTGGTGGTAATGCAGGCCAAGTTAATACAGGTACATTATTAACAGCAGTTGGAAGAGGTGCATTAGATTCAAATACAACCGGTATTCAAAATACGGCATGTGGATCATTTGCATTACAGTCTAATGTTACTGGAACCCAAAATACAGCAGTTGGATCAAGTGCATTGAATCTTTCAACAGCCACTGCCAACACAGCAGTTGGTAATTTTGCAGGTGCTGGTTTAACTACTGGCGGAGCAAATACCGTTATGGGTTCAGGTGTAGGTCCAACTGGTGTAGCAAACGACTGTGCTGCTTTTGGTGCAGATACTATGCCTGCTACAACTGGTATTAATAACACAGGTATTGGACGACGTGCATTCCTGAGTCTCACAACTGGTATTAATAATACTGCCTTAGGTCGAGATGCAGGTATTAATGAAACTACTGGATCAGGGAATACTATTTTAGGTGCATTTGCAAATGTCAGTGCTGCAGCCTCAACAGACCGAATTGCCATTGGTCGTGGTGCCGTTTGTGCAGCAGACCAAACTTGCCAAATTGGGGAGGCAATTGTTGGTTTAGGTACCGGTACATTACAGTTCAGAACTCAAACTATCGGTAATGAAGCTTGGGTTGGTGGTGGCAGTACAGGAGCCCTTATTGACAATGGTGGGAATATTATTCGTGGTGCATCTGCAACAGCTACATCATATATTAAAGATCCCGTTACTGCTGCAACCACAACAGATCTTAACAGTAATGCTTCAGTTGTTGCCGCTGCTTATAACAACGTTGGTGGTGCATCATTACGAGGTCAAATTACTGGTACCTTAGTAGTTGCCGGTGTTTTTACAGTTGATGGTGTGGCTATTGTCACAGGTGATCGTATTTTAGTAAAAGATGAAGCTGGTGCCCTAGGTGCAGATGCGAATGGTGTTTATAGTGTGACCATTGCAGGTGTTGCTTTAACCCTAGATCGTGCAGTGGATTTTGACGAAGATACTGAGGTTTTGGGAGGTGTTACTGTTTTTGCAAATGAAGGTGTCGCGCTTGGAGATACATTCTTTACTCTTATTACCAATGATCCTATTCAGATTGGTGGTGTTGGTGGTACAGCTTTAACTTTTGCCCAAATTTCTATTTTATCAACAGGATCCCTAACGGCTTCTAATGTAGCAGTGGGTATTAATGCCCTTAGATCTGGTGCGGTGACAGGCACACGTATTGTGGCCATCGGTCCAGAAGCGGGCGCATCTGTTACCTCTTCAAATGAAGGGATTTTTATAGGTGGTCAGGCCGGACAGAATGTAACTACCGCCGGTGCTGTAGTTGCCATTGGGCGACTTGCATCTGGTGCCAATGTTGGAAATGATGGATGCACAGCAGTAGGGCGTCTAGCATTATCTACAAATACCACTTCATTCAAAACTGCTTATGGTCGTCATGCTTTCGAAAATAATACCACTGGACAACAAGGGACTTCCATTGGATATAACTGTTTTTTGGCAAATACAACTGGTAATAATAACACAGGAGCAGGATTTGTTACTGGACAAGTAAATACTACAGGTTCGAATAATACATATTTTGGTACTGCTGCTGGAAGGTTTAATTCAACTGGTAATAGTAATACAGCAGTGGGGTCATTTGCGGTAAATGCCAATACTGTGAGTGAAATCACTGGAATCGGTCATAATGCACTTAATGCCAATACTACTGGTACTGGAAATACATCAGTGGGTTTTCAATCACAATTATCTAACACAACAGGATTCCAAAATACATCATTAGGTAATAATACATTGGATGCTAATGTAACCGGTGTTTGGAATACTGCTATTGGTTATAATGCTTTGTCTAATACAACATCAGATCAAAATACAGCTGTTGGTCGTAATTCGTTATTTGGGTGTACAACGGGAACTGATAATACTGCCATGGGTTGGAATTCCCTATTTTCTATAACTGTGAATTCTGGTGCTACTGCACTTGGTGCAGATGCATTGGATGCTAATACTGCTGCACAGAATACAGCGGTTGGGGCATTTGCTTTACAAAATAATACTACTGGTACTGGATGTGTTGCAGTTGGATATCAAGCATTAAATACAAATGTGACTGGAACAAATAATTCAGCATTTGGTTATCAAGTACTTAATCTTGCAACTGGATCAAATAATAGTGGATTCGGTAATAATGCATTATTATCATTAACAACTGGTTTGCAAAATACGGCAATGGGTTCGAATGCACTAGATGCCTTAACAGTAAATAATAACTGTACAGCAATTGGTTACAATGCTGCTACAAATAATACCCAAACTAATCTAACAGCAATTGGTTCACAAGCAGCACAAGCAAACACCACAGGAAATAATCTTACTGCAGTTGGTTTTCAATGTTTAGATGCAAATACTAACGGCAATAATAATACTGCAGTTGGACAGGGAGCATGTGGTACATTAACAACCGGTGATCAAAATGCGGCACTTGGTGTTGGTGCAATGGGTAATCATAATGGTACAGCAAATGTTGCAATTGGTTTTCAGACTTTAAATAATGCAGGTACAAGTACAGGCAATGTTTGTGTTGGATTTCAGGCACTATCAAACAATCCACCTTTTACAAATAATCAAGTGGCAGTTGGTAGAGAAGCTTTAAATGTGGCAAATCTTGGTTCAACAAATGTAGGAGTTGGATATCAAGCTGGCCTTGGTATGGGAGGTGTTGCAGGTTTAAATACTATAATTGGAACACAAACAATGACTGGAAGCAATGATACACAAAATAATGTTGTAGTTGGACATCAATCTGGACAAAATATTGCCGGTGTTGGAAGTGGTTCAAATGTTGTGGTTGGCGCTGCAGCGGGTGGTACAATTACAACAGGCACTGGAAATATATGTGTCGGTAATGCAAGTAATATATCAGCAGGTGCTGGCACAAATCGAATTGCTATCGGAAATGGTGCAAATGCAACCATAAACAGTGGTCTTTTCTTTATTACTGGTTTGGCAACAGTTGCTGCAGGTACTACAGTTTTATATGATAACGCCACAGGTCAAATGGGACCGATGGTCTCATCCGAACGCTTTAAAACTAATATCACAGATATCGAAGTTAATACTTCTAACATATATCAACTTCAAGCAAGAAGCTTTAATTACAAATCAAATCCAGCTAATAAAGTGAAAGAGATTGGTTATATTGCAGAAGAAGTAAATGAACTTTTCCCAGAAATTGTACCAAAAGATGATTTAGAAGAGCCATATTCAGTTCATTATCATTTACTAACGGTGATGATTATAGAGGAACTTAAAAAAATAAAAACTAAATTAGATGAACTTGATGCTATTTCTTCAACTGAAAAATCAAAAGAATTACCAGTTTACACACCCCCACCGATTCAAGAAAACTTTGTAAAAACTATTCCAAATACAAGCAAACAATCACTACCATTTAAACCTACAGGATATATTGAAAGCAGTGTTAATGGTAAAAAAGTATTTATTCCATATTTTGATTGATTGCGGAAATATCTTTAAAATATTTTGTAAATTATTAATATTAATAATGGAATCAATTATGAACGACGAAGAAATATCTGAATTAAATAATGAGATAATAAGCATTCTTAATTCTTTGGAAACTCATGAAAGATCTTATAATAAAATAGAAGAGGATATAAGTGCATTAAAAAGAAGTATAAATTGGGAGAGTGGTGAATATAAAAGAATAGAGAGAGAATATAAATGCATGCTTGACAAATGTATTTGTGAAAAAATGACATCTAAACAGGCTGTGTCAGATAACGAATTTTTAAGATGTTGTGGAGAATATGAACAACATAAAAGAGTTATGAAAAGATTTGATACTGATATGAATGATATACTCACCAGAAAACAAAAATTAGAGAAATTAATAGATAATTATAACAATCAGTTAGAAATCAAAAGAGAACAATTAGAAAAAAAATTATCAAAATATTTAAATTAGTGCGATTTATTTTAAAAAATTTAATATAATTGGTATTTATATTACAATGTCAACTGTCGATGCAATTATAGCAGATTCATCTATAACCAAATTAAATCAAGATATTAAGAAAATTCTTGATACACTCAATGCTTATAATAAAATTAGTGATCAAACAGAAGAAGAGGTTGAGGGATTACAAAACTCTATAAATTTTGAAAAAGCAGAAATGAGAAAATTAGAAAAAGAATATAAATGTATGTTAGATGATTGTGTTTGTGGTAAACAAACTTCTAAACAAGCAGCAAGCAATGATGCACTTTTGTTGTGTGGTGGTGCATATGAAGAAAAGAAAACAGTCATTCAAAAATTTGAAAAACAACAAGAAGAATGTAGAGCAAGAAAAACAAAAATGGATAAACTCGTTGCTAATTATGAAATACAATTAGAAATGAAAAGGGAAGAATTGGCAGAAAAACTTAAGACCTATCTAAATTAATTTATTTATCACAAGTCATTCTAAAGTCCTTATAATGAGTGCATTTTCTCATTGGGGCAAGTTGTTCTCTGGTATTAAGATTAAAGATAGAGTCATAAGCTTGTCTTTCTTGCCAGTAGTGTCTTGGCAAGCTTCTGGTTGGGTAGTGATGAATACAATCATTCACCCAACATCTATTATATTTGTTATGATAAGCCCACTCACGATCCATAATTTCTTTACCATTTAATTGTAAGAATAATCTATATTGATCATCTCTATATAGATCATTGACATATTTGATATATTCATCTCTGCGGGTAGATGATTGGAAATCGCTTAGGTGACGACCTTGATCTTCCATTTTAGGAGGACAGTTCTGATAAAAATTATCCATGCTTATATAATCTATATAGATATATTTTTTTATAGATTATATAAAAAAAATTAATTATTACTTTCTTCGGTTAAATGATGTGATTCTTGATCAACGGAATTATTTTCATTAACTCCATCTTCGGATTTATGATCTTGTTCTGAATTTTCTTCATCATTTTGATCATCTTTTTCATCAGACTTATTTTCAAAGTAGGATTTTATATTCTCATATAACTCTGCCTTTTTATAGTATTTAAATTTATTTCTCTCTCTATAACCAGTTGGAACTGAATGTCTTTTAGCAATCTCTTTAAGTTCAACAATTGTATAATCATCCATATCTTTTAATTGTTTTTCTTTTAGAGAATAATCTTTAATAACCACTGGTCCATCGTCTCGTTTAGTTTTAATACTTAGACTTGGTTTATCTCCTGTAGTTACAATTGAAATTACACTTTTCTTACTCATTCGACTGAATTTACTTTTGGATGCAGAATGATTTGATTTGAGTTTACTGTCATTCTTTTCTTCGTGATCTAGTACTTTCATTTTAGCTCTTTTAATTTGTTCATCGAAAGGTAATTTTTTATCTTCAAAAATTTTTATTGAATTAGACATATCTATTTTATTAGAGCTTTGTTCTGCATCAAAAGATTCTTCTGTGGGTAGATCATCTGAATCTCCTAATGTATGTTGATGATTAACTGCCATACTTCCAGTTTGACTACCGTTGATACTTCCTGGTAAACTTCCGCCTGTGATATTACCAGTGATACTTCCAATTATATTATCCATTACAATATTATCTGCATCTGTATCACTGTTATCAATATATATATTTTCATTAATATTTATGTTTTCTGCATCTTTAATTATTTTCATAAAAGCACTTCCAGACAATTTTTTTTTACTGGAATTGTCAGTCATATAATCATCTTCTTCGATAATACTTTTTTCTAATACTTTTTTGTTAATAGGCTCATCTGATTCTGTATCATCATCTTTTTCATCATCACTTTCATCATCCTCATCATTAGAATTACTTTCAATATCAATTTCTTTAATTTCATCATCGCTTGATTCTGACTCGATCAAACTATTTCTTAAATTATTTTCATCAGACTTGTTTTGAGGTTTGTATATAGGTAATGATTCATCAAGAACTTCTTTTTTTTCAACTGGGTTATAAAGAGGTATATTAGTCGTTATCTCATCCTTACAGCTAACATCTTCAATGATAACTTCATCTTCTTTAATTTTATTAGGAACATAACATTTATCACCGTCACAGATCATGTTCTTCTTATCATTTTCTTGTTTTCTTAATTCATCTAATTTCTTTTTCTTCATTTGGTTTAAAATTCTGGAAGATTTTTCAGCATCTTCAGATAACTCTTCTGATTCTCTAGATTTTTTGGTGTCATCACTCATATAATAACCATCATTTTCTTTCTTTTCAAAAATGCTTTGATGTTTGTTTTCCATTTTGGCAGCTCTTACATCAGAAAGATTTCCTAATTCTGTACGATAAGCAGCAGTTTCACTATTTTCAACTTCTGTGAAATGATTTGGGTTTTTTCTAACAACATATTGTTGATTTAAAGTATTAATCTTGCGAAGTTGCTGAATATTATCATTACTAATCCCTTTAATTTGACCTACACATTTATTCATATTATTTTGGAATTTAATTAATGCCCTTTCATTAGTATCTCTAAGTTGAAATAATACATTGCCAACAGTTTTATTGATTTGATCTTTAAAACTGTAAACTTCCTTATAGACAAGTACAATTAAAAATAATAATATCAGTAATATTATAATCAACTTATAATCCATTATTATATAATTAACTTTAAAAAAAAAGAAATGTATTTAGACTTACGTAAATTTTATTCTATTTTAATTATATAAATCTATATTATACCTTATGATTAATCTTAATATAAATATTGATAAAGTTGAGGCAGCAAATATGTGGAATGATATATTAAAATTTTTAACTATAGCAGTAATAGTTCATTTATTATTATATTCAGTAGATGAGTATGGAGAATTATTTGATGAAAGATCATTAAAACTATTTTTATATATAACCATTGGTGTATTAGTTTACTATATGTTAGTAAAAAAATTTTCATCACAATATCTATTTCCAAAACAACCAACAGCGGAACTCCAAAAGATTCAGGAAGTTGAAGTTCCAGAAAAAAAGAAGTATAAAAAATCTCAATTAAAACCGGCTTTAAAAAAAGGTCAGTCAAAAAAAAGAAATAGCAAAAAGGTCAGATTTCAATAAAATTGATTTTTAATAGTTATCTGAAACAACTTAAGATTATATTAAACTTAATAAGTTATATATGACACTTTTTAGAAGGGGTAATTCAGCTTTTTTAATAGAGAGGGAATATAATGAAGCTGATGAAATATTTGTAGATAGAGGTAATTTTATTGCTAGTCAACTTCCTAAAACAGAAAATGAATATAATAAAGTGGAACTTTTTTCAAGGATTTATGTTAATGTTAAATACTTGGGATGTGTGTATGATGATACTGTTATGGCACGATTAAATAAAATGATTGAAAAAATGAATCAAAATGGTTTAGGTAAATAGTTTATTTATTTATATAGATGGTTAAAAAGAAAAATGTAATTATTGTTGATGATGAAGAAGATAATGATTGGCGGTTTGTTGATGGTTATGGGGAGAGGTATAAGGTTTATCGTGATGGGCGTGTGTTTGAGGTTAAAGGTGGTGAGGAGAAGAAGGTGGAGCCGTTTGTGCATAAGACTGGGTTATGGTTTGTTACTTTTATTAGAAATGGAGGTCATTCAAATAGTCATAGTGTGGCTAGATTAGTATGGGAAGCATTTGAGGGGAAGATAAAAGATGGTACTAAGTTATTTTATAAGGATGGCAACAGTGGAAATTATAAGTTGGAAAATTTAGAGGTGAAAAGTAAACGAGAAAAAATCCATGAAATACCAAAAGAATTAGATAAAACTAAAGAATGGAAACCATTAAAAGGATATGAAGAATTTTATAAGATATCTGATCATGGTGATATTTATAGCATAAGGATAAATAAAATGGTTAGTCCAGCATTGGGAGATAAGGGATATTATACTGTCACATTAAACAAAAATGGAAGCAGAAGAGGTTATTTGGTTCATCGACTTGTGTTTGAAACTTTTAAAGGGTCACTTCCAGAAAAAGGAAAAGTAGTTGATCATATTGATAGAAATAAGAAAAATAATTTTATTGATAATTTAAGAGAAGCAAGCCGTACAGAAAACGCGAAAAATATAGATAAAAAGGAATATAGTTGTTTTGAAAAAATTATTCAATATAATTTAGATGGTACAATAATTAAGGAATGGAATTCCTGTAAAGAGATTATTGAAAACAACCCTGAATATAAAAAAGACAGTATTAATCATTGTTGTGTTGGAAATAAAAAAACTGCTTACGGTTTTGTTTGGAAATATAAAGATTATGTGTATAATCAAATTGGATTTGTTCAAGTGAAAACTGATGATGGTAAAACTTATTCGAATTATAAAATTAATAAGGAAGGTATAGTGATAAATCAAAATGGTAGAGTTATTAAACCATCAATGAATGAATATTGTTGTTTAAGTATTGTTTCAGATTGTGGTAAAGCTAAAGGGTTTCATATTCATCGATTAGTCGCAATCACCTTTCTTCCAAATCCGGAAAATAAGTCATATGTTAATCACAAGGATGAGAATAAACTTAATAATAATGTTGATAATTTAGAATGGTCTACTGCACAAGAAAATAGTCACCATTCTTTGAGCAAGAAAGTACATAAAATTGATAGGGAAACAGGCGAAATTTTGGGCACATATGATTCTATTACCAATGCCTTTAAATCATTAAACCGGGATATGGGGAAAGGAAATCAATGGGGTATTGGAAGAGCATGTAATGGCAAATCAGAAACAGCGTATGGGTACAAGTGGAAATTTGCCTAAAAAGTTTATTTATGGAAAATTATTTAATTGAATAAATTTAATAATTTTGTTTAACGTCCGGCATTAAGTTTATCACCAATATAGTCGGTATTAATTAGGTCGGGTGGTGTGACTCTATTAGCCGAATAAAATTCTTTGAGATCTGCAGTAGTGGAATCGGTATATACCGGCATCACCGGACTTCTCCTTTCCGTAACACAAATTGGGCTGCGGACAGGTTGAGGGTACCAAGACGATGGTGGAAGGAAGCTGTAACCATATTCGTAATCATGTGACTTATATCCGGACCCCACTGGTAATGAGTTGTAGTCCGAATAAGGAAGTTCATTATCCAGATCCCCTTCAATGCGTCTATTCAATCCATTCTCCTTGCGCTTCTGTGACTTGGCACCGGGTTCTTGATAGGCAGAATCATAACCTTTAGTGGAAGTTGCTCTTTCTTCCATCTTTCTTCTGGTATTTTCGATGAGTAATTCTTCACGACGCTCTCTATTTTGGTCATATTCTAAATCACCTTTGTCTGCTCCAATATTTCTGGGAGTTCTGTAATCATTATTTCTGAATCTGTTATAAAAGGGATATTCATCATAGAACATTCCTCCAAACCCATATCTGGCATCATAACCTAAATTGCCATAACGAGTGCCCCAATAATATCTGGGGTCATTGGCTGGTTCTTCTTCAGAAACAACTTCTGCTTTTTCTTCAGATGGTTTACCATTGAATTTTTCGCGTCTCATTTCTTCTTCCATCATTTGACCTCTTTGACCACCACTGCGTTCTTCACTCATTTGTTGTCCCATACCATTACGATTAACTTCTTCAGCAATACTTTGACCCACGCCTTGTTCTTCCATTCTTGCGCCTTGTTGACCTTTATTCATAGCACTACCAGTACCACCAGCTTCTTCTTGTTGTTCTTCTTCAGCAAATCCTTCTACTTTTGGTGCATCACAAACAACTCTGCAATTCGGACCAACAGATGGTTTTGCAGGTTCTGATTTATTGATACTACATGTACTTCCACAAGTTTCATTAAATGATTCAGAACCAGAGTTTAATTTTGCAAAGAACAAATTATACATTATCTCGAAAAAAACAAGAAAGATAATTAAGATAAATGTTAATATCACGGCCTTGGTTATATCTAATAAGATGTATGGGGTATATCTTAAAATTAGATATATTACGGTTGCCAATAACATATATCTCAAAATCATATACAATATTTTTTCATTTAAAATCATATTTATATTATTATATTAGAATTTTTTTTATTTTCTAATAAGTAAAGAAAAAAACAATAAAATAAATTATTTGTTGAGTGAATAAATAATATAGACTAGTAATATGATAATTATCATATGAATAAACATAAAACATGTTATATATGGATAATATCTGGCAAAAAATTCACTGACAACAGGATCAATTAGATTGGTCATAATTTTATCTTTTACCTCCTTTTTTTTAAGTTCTTTGGAACAAGTATCGATAATGTCTCTAGTCAAAGGACCTATGTATGACATATATTATGGATAATGAAATTATTTTTTTAAAATTAAACAATTTAATCAGATAATTTATATTCATATTCCTCACAATTAGAAAATTTATGTCCAGATAAAAAATAGAAGAAAATACCATGTCCCATAACTGCAATATTATTATATTTTTGTGATAATTTTTTTAACATATTCTTAAATTCATTAATTCTTTCAGCAAAGTTTTCTTCTGTTTCAACAAGATTATCATCTGATTCACCTTCAAAAAGATTTACTGGATTTCCATCTCTATATTCTCTACATAAGTTAGTAAAAATTAAATGACCGTATGTTATATTTGATTCATCCAAAGTTTGTCTTGCTCTTTTTAATGTTGAACAAATAACAAGATCATAATGTCCATTCAGTGACTTTGCCATTTTTCCATCAACTATGGGTGCATCTTTTGTTTTCATACCGGATGCATTAAAAGTAGAAGGAGCATGTCTAATTAACTTAATCATTTTTTATAATATATATATGACTTATATATATTTAAATAAGTTTTGAACAAATTTACTCAGTTTCTTCTGAAGGTTCTTCAGACGATTCTTCTGATTTCATTTCTGGTTCTCTTTGTTTTTTCTTCTGTTCTTTTTGTTTGTAATGTTCTTGAATTTCTTTGTGAAGATCTTTGATGTATTTGGGTTTGAAAGATTTTAATGTTTCCAAATTGGTAATTTTTTCCATTTCAACTGCTTTATCTAATGCACTCTTAAGATCAGGATTTTCTTCAGTAACCTTCTTCCATAAAGCGGCTTTATAGATTTTGGCCATTTCTTCATTGATTTTCATTCCTTTGAATGCAGATTTGTTGTTTTCCATAATATCCAAGATTTGGAGAACAACTCTGTTGATAATTTCATTAGCTTGATTAACGACCATTTGAGCTAATGTTGAGGATCTGCTTGGTAAATTATTTTTTACTTTTCTTTCACCAGATGTTTTATTTGTTTTAGGAGCACCGCCTCTCTGTGCCTGGTTTCCATAAACTTTTTCAATATTTTGAAGAAGGCTTTCAGTGTCAATCATATTTTGATTTTTATATTGAGATTCAATATTATTAATTAAATATTCTGTATCAAAAGCACCTCCAGATTGTACTTGGTGACCATTGTCCGATACAAAATAGTTATTAATGGCATTTAATAATGATTCAGTATTTGTATAGTCACGATCACAACCACATCCACCACCACTTTGTTGTGATTCAATCATTTTTTTGTTAACATCCTTAATTTGCATTGTTAATCCATCATCCTTGTTAGGTCCCTCTTTCTCTGTTTTCATAAATTCTTTAATAAATTCATCAACTTTTTTGTCGGTTACATTGGCATCTGTTGAATTTGCAGTTTCTAATTTTGGTGTTACATCTGTAGCCATTGCAGCACCTTGTGGTTTTTGGAATAATTTTTTAAGAATACTATCAAGAGTTTCTTGAGGACTTTGAATTGAAATTGTGCTTACTTCAGATAATTGTTTCATATCTCTAAAAGGAGAACCAACACTAACTGATGAAATTTTAATCGACTTATCACCATCCTTATCCTTTTTTTGTAGTTGAAGTAGTTTGGCCAAATCAACTTTTTCCATTTTTTCTGTCTTGGGAGATATTTCAGGTAATGCACTGAGTTGAAAGTCATCATCATCGTCAACTTCAGTTTCAGTATCGATATATTCACCCTTTTTATTTTTAATAGATTTGTCTGCACCATTTTCAACAAGTAATGAACATAGGTCAGTATTACCTGCCTTAACAGCAAGAAGTAAAGGTGTATCTCCTTTATTATTTTGTTTATTGATAAATGAGCCAGCTTTTCCGTTTTCTATCATTTTTTTGATCAATTTCATATTAGGGTTACTAACAGAAACAAGATAATGTAAAATGGTATTACCATTATCATCTTGGCGACCATATGATGTAATTAAATTCTTTTCGACCATAAAATTCAAAGCATCATAATTTCTTTGTGCTGCAGCTTCAAGAGCGGCATTATCTACTTTCTTGGCAACACTAGAAGTGAAGAGTCCAAAGAATCCACCAGATTGGATATTATTAGTATTACTTTCTGTTGAAAATGACAAATCAGATAGATTATTTAGAGTATCACTTGTTAATTCGGATAAATTTAGGTTAAAATTTTCCATTACTTATATAGTATATTTATATATATTTTTTTTTGGTGAAAATAATAATAAAATCATGATGCGTTATGTTTTTTAAATTTTTTATTATTTTATTAATTATAATGAATTATAATGAAATTAATTTATCAAAACATCCTTTAAATACTCCTATATTCAATTATAGTGATGAAATATTTGAATCAGAAATCCATAGTCCAATAATTAAGTCAGCTCCGCTAAAATTTTTAGATGTGGATCTAGTTAAAAGAACCTTAATTTGTGAATTTTTATTTAATTCAAATGATTTTTATCAATTTATATTGTCAGTTGATCATAATTATAAAAAACAATTAATTGAAAATGGTGAAGAGTGGTTTGGAGGCAATTTAAACCTAAATACAATTAATAATATATTTAAAAATAGTGTAAGTTTGCCCACCAAAATTCCAACATTACCTTATCTAAGTTTTAAATTAAGTGAAAATTGTGAAATTTATGATTGTGGTAAAAAGATAAAATTAAATGATATGCCTTTGAATACTGAAGTTGAATTATTTTTCCAAATTAATTCATTAAGGTATTTTAAACACAAATGTTATCTAGAATATATAGTAAAAAAAATAAATATTACCAATAAAACATGTCAAACATTAGATAGTTTATTTGAAGATGAAAATCTGAATGATTCAGAAGATATAAAAAATGAAATTTATGATATAACAGCATCAACATTTAATTAAATTTATTAATATAAATTAGTGTCTATTATAGAAGTGTATAATAGATGTTATAAAATATAAAATAAAATTATTATAGAAAGTTTTCTTTATAAATATTATCTTACATATAAATATAAATAATGTTGAATACCAAAACCAAAATTTTATTACTAGTATTCGCAGGACTAGTCTTAGTCTACCTTCTATATAACGGCAAATCTGAACATTTCAGTGAATCCAATAACGAAGGTGAAATGGAATCAAATAATAATTTACCTGCCAATATGGAAGAATTGGCTAATGGTCAGGAAGAAAGTGTTATGTCAAGAGAAGGATCAATGGAAGAAAGATCTATGAAAGGCGAAGAGGGTGATATTGCCCCAGTACCAAGAGAAGAAATGATCAAATATTTCCCTCAGAAGGACTATGCACCACCAGAATCTGATTGGCTCAATCAAAAATTCAACAGCAGAAATAAATCAGCTCCTGGTGAATATAAGAGAAGCAGTTATGCAGCTGGTAGACGCGGTGCCCTTGGTCCTGATGATTGGTCAGCTTATTTTGATCATAACAACAATGTTATTGGAAACTCACAAACTGGTGATAATGATAAATTCTTACCTGTTGATGAAACCAATGGAGGACTTGCAGTTTTCAAGACCCGTGGACGTGCAACATGTGGTAGCAATCAAAATTGTGAACCAGAAGACTTATTTGATGTTGATAAATATCTCCCACAAGAAGTTAATGATGATTGGTTTGAAGTACAACCTGAACCCATCAGTGTCAAGAACCGTCACCTTATCAACATTACCAAACCTATTGGTATTAACACCATTGGTAGCAGTTTGAGAAATGCCAGCTACGACTTACGCAGCCCTCCCAGCTGCCCTAAGATGGTTGTGTCGCCATGGCTCCAATCAAGTATAGAGCCAGATGTCAACCTTAAACCACTATATTAAGGCCTTTGAGAGTCTCTTGAATGTAATTTAAAAAAAATCAGTAGAAAAATTGATTTATTAAAATGATTTAAATATTACTCATATTCATTATACTATTAAATATAATGAGTAAGTGTACAGAAAATGGTTGTGATAAATATGCATCATTTGGTTTACCAGATGGACCAAAAATTAAATGTGCTGCACATAGGTCAGAAAACTTAATTCAAAAAAAGAAACCAAAAGAATGTCAATTTGAAGGTTGTAATAAAACTGCTTTATTTGGTTTAATTGAAACAAATGAAAAAAAATTTTGCAGCATTCATAAAACTGATCAAATGATAAATTTAAATAATAAACTTTGTAAAATAGAAGGATGTAAAAAATATGCATTATATGGAGAACAAAAAAAAGAATATTGTAAAGATCATAAAGATACTAATATGATAAATTGTAACAAAAAATATTGTAAGTATAAAGATTGTAAGAAAACTGCTTTATTTTCAAAAACTGGAAAAAATCTAGAATATTGTGGTGATCATAAAACAGATGATATGATTCCCCCTGAACATTTAAAATGTATTGAATTAAACTGTAAAATTACAGGAACATTTATCGGAAAAGATAAAAAAAGATATTGTATAAATCATGTTCCATTAGAATATACATCAATAAATACGAATAAATGTATAGGTCCAGAATGTAATAAACAACCAACATTTGGTTATGAAGGACAAAAAGCAATAACATGTAAAATCCATAAGACAGACGTTATGGTTGATCTTTGTAGTAAATTATGTAGTGTTATAGGTTGTCAAAAAAATGTTTCATATGGATTTTCGGATGGAAATGCAACTAGATGTAAAGAACATGTTGAAGAAGGGATGATAGATGTTAAACATAATCGTTGTTATTATAAAGATTGTAATATTATTCCATCATTTGGATATATTGATGGAACAGCAATATCATGCAAACAACATAAAAAACCAGAAATGATGCATAAGAATAAAACTTGTGATTATAATAATTGTGATATTAAACCAACATTTGGTCGAGTAGATGAGAAACCAATAAGATGTCAAAAACATAAGGAGGCAGATATGATAGATTTAGTTAGTAAAAAATGTTATTTTGATGGTTGTAATAAAAATCCATCATTAGGTTATGAACAAGGTAAACCAATAAGTTGTTTAGAACATAAAAAAGAAAATATGTTTAATGTCAAAGATAAAAAATGTGATAATTTAAATTGTCAAATAATTGCAACTTTTAATTATATAAATGAATGTCCACTAAAATGTAAAATACATGCATTACCTGGTATGATAGATGTTACTGCTATTAGATGTAGTAATTGTGATACAATTGCCGGCTTTGGTCTGCCTGGAAACCCTGCAACAAGCTGTGCGAAACATAAAACTATTGGGATGATTTCACATCCATCAAAAAAATGCACTGCCAAAAACTGTAACAACCCCGCAATCTACGGTATCAAAACACAAATCCATTGTGAAGACCATAAGAAAACCAACGAGTATAATTTAATCGAAAAAGAGTGTTCGTCCTGTAAATTACTAATGATACTTAATGATAAAAATCTTTGTGGGTTTTGTGATACAGATATGATCAAAACCTTTAAACTTTATAAACAAAATAAGATTAAACAACTGCTCGATACTAAAAAATACAAATATCAAATCTATGACCGAGTCGTTGATTCAAACTGCGGACTTGAAAGGCCTGACTTTGTTTTCGATTGCACAACTCACTTTGTTGTTTTAGAAGTAGATGAAAATGCTCACAATGCATCTAATTATAAAAAACAATCAGATTCCAATTATACTTGTGAAGAAATTCGTATGATTAATATCAGTCAAGCACTCGGTATGAAGACTATTTTCATCCGATATAATCCGGATGACTATAAGGTTAATGGTGTCAAATCAAAGATATCAGAAAATAAGAGACAGTTAACTTTACTCAAATATTTGGATAGATGTCGGAAAATGAAAACAAGTAAACTATCCTATTTGAGTGTAATGTATCTGTTTTATGAAGGGTTTGATGAAAAAAAACTTTCTTTATCTGCCATTAAATTCTAATAGAACCCATGCTTCCATGCTATGGCCTCCTTGCTATAAAATCCATTAAATGTCTTAATCTATTATATAGTAAACCATAGCATAACAACCATAGCATAACTATATACTAATTAATGCAAACTAGTAACAATAATTCTGACCGATCATATATCCAAAGAAAATTAAACATAAAACACATAACAATTGACTACATAAACTAGAACAACATGATGAAAGTGTTGAAGAAAGTCCTAAAATTCCTCCTGATTTTGCCTGATCCATACTTGTATATTTATATATCATACAAGTTAATAAAAAATATCAAAAATTTAAATAATATTATAATTCTTTTTTTTAACCATTCTTTGACCTCACTTCCGGACGCAATTTATAAAGAAATTAATAATGGAAGACCTTTTAAAAAAAATTGAAATATAGAGTTGTTGAAAGGCCCATTAAACCAACCCTCCAAGTGAATTCTGATCCTTATCTATCCAAGAGAGATGGACGCCCCTTCGACCCACACTGCCCCTCCCAAGACCCACACTGCCACTCGGCAATGTGACTATTGCCTGGGGCAGGGTTTCCGGACTGCTCACACCCACTTCACGAACCAATGTTCGAAGAAGCCAGCTGGGTGGTCCAAGACCACTACACCTCCTCAACTGCGGACCGAGACATGCTCTGTCTGCCACCTGCCGTGTACTGTTTCCGTGAACTTTCAGGGCAGGAACCCCACCCATAAGGAGTGTCACGGAAAGCACATCTTTGATCCCGCCAAGCATTGTCAGTTCTGCCTGTCGGCTCTCTCCAACACGAGCTGGCACACTCACACCACCGATGCGTGCCGCAAGAAGCCGACAGGGTGGACACCCACAGACTTGACCAAGTCAACGTCCTCTTCATCGTCCCTCCCAACGGCTCCAACGTGCGAGTCTTGTGGAAAGGAGTCAACTGACCTCAAGCCACATGGGGTCAACAAGTATGCACCGGGTGGTGTCTATTGTGCTGATTGTCGCCTGTAGACATTTCTTTTCCCCTACAAAATTCACCATTTTATATAGGAAAAATTGAAATCATTTTCTGCTGAAAGATCGTTTATAAAAGACCTTTTAATGAAAACTTTTGACTTGGTAGCCATGATGCGTTGTTTTGGCTGTTGGGCCATTCTTTCAGGATCCACGAGGGAACAATTTTGTTCCGATCAGTGCAAGAACCATCCACGGTTTCGCTTGACGGTTTGTTTAAACTGTCGTCGGGAAATCCCGACAGAAGTACAGGAGTACGAAACCACTGGTGCATTCTGCTCCCTTCGTTGCAAGGAGGGAAAATCCCCAAACTGTAATCGGTGTGGGAAAACAATTTCCGCAGCAGTTCTTTCTTTTGATCCTGCGGCGGAGTATTGCTCTGAGAATTGTCGGAACAATAAGATGTGTAATAACCGGTGCGGTCAACCGGCCAGTTACGGGTTTCATTTCTGCAAACCTTGTTCTGAAAAATACCGGAAAGACATTGATGAGAAAAGAAAGAAACAAAATTCTCCTCCTTCACCACCACCAAGGTCTCCAAGGGAAGAGTTTGAACGACCACCAACTCCTCCCGCAAGGACAGATGAACAACAAGTATTTGTTTTCCGGACAAAAATTCATCTCAAGAAAGAATGTGATGGAAAAGAATTTGGAAAAAAATGTAGTTGCGGTTCTGGATTTTTAACTGACCATTTTACTGAAAAGAAATGGTTTTGTTCCGAGTGTTATCCTTCCCGGACCTGAGAATCAATGTTTTTGAATAATTTAAAATTATACAAAAAAAATTGATCTTTGATATCATTGCTTGGTCCATTTAATAATATACCATTTGACCCCATCCTTTCTCCCGGATCTATCGCAATTACTGGAAATGCAAAAACAGTGCTCTCTTTGTGGAGAGTGGTTTGTTACTTCAGAACAAGAGGTAGATAAGCCGACTTGTTATCATTGCAAATGTCGCAGACCTCACTGATTTTGAACGGTAATGTCATATTTCTTTCAAAAAATATATAATTATTTGAAAGAAACATTTTTTTATCTGGCCAAAGCCGGGCGTATGGCAAATAAAACTGCCACAATAAATATCATACAACATGACATAGAGCTAGAAAGATAGCATAATGTAGAAGTACCCATAAATATCATTTCTTTATATATATTAAGAATAGAAATTAATAAGTTGTTGTTTTAGAAGTCAATTTACAACTCATAAATCCAATCCAAATTAGAAATATACAAGATAAAATTGAACAAAGACATGTTGAAAATGAACTTGAAAGTTCGGGGATGTTAGAAAGGCAAGTGTTCATTTATATATATTTATTTGAGATTAATTTTATGAATATTATTGGAGCCATAACAAGACAATATTAAACTTTGTAAATGTGAAAGAAAATAATTGAATTATTAATATAATACAATTAACTCATTAAATAATTATGATAGTAATGAATAATCCACAAACTGAACAATCTAAACTAGTCTTATGTGAAAAATGTAAATACATAGGAATTAATAATAATATGATTAAATGTATTCATCAAGATTGTGATAATTACGTGCATTCAAAATGTCCTACAAATGACGAAAATAATTCTAATTTTTCAGAATGTAAATCCTGTTCGATAGAAAAAGGAATTGATTTTGTAGTTCAACTTGCCATTTACTTTGTATTAATATTAATGGGAATTTATATCAATGCTAAAAATTTGGAAGAATCCATGAAAATAAGTTATGATACTATACGAATTACTTCAATTATATCCATATTATTTTTATTATTATTCATGACAACCTACAGAAAATTTATTCCATGTGATGATTTAGCGTCTAAATAACTTCATCTTTATTTAATTTTCTATATTCACCTCTAATAAAGTCATGAGGAAATTGTTGTTGGATTTTCCAATGGTAATTTATTGGTCCATGACATTCTTTACAAATATAACCATAAAATGGTTTATTAAAATCAGATGTAATTTGATCATATTTTTGATTACTAACTTTAACACGATCATAAGCAAGATCAATATTACAAAAATTACCAGGGATGATATTTTGATTATTTAGATAAGTATCATCTTGATTAATTTTCTTTTTCATATTATCCATATAATTTTCATATTTGCATTTCGGTTGATAATTTAATTTAAAAGCTTCATCAAAATTAGCCATATTATTATATTATAAAATAATTGAAATTTAAATAATATATATAAACTTGTAATCATAATAATAAATTAAATATGAATAAACATCAGGATTATTTAATAAAAAATTTAATTGATAACCATATCAAAAATTATGATGAAAATATAAAAAATATTTTGGATCATATTGATGAAGAAAATGATATAAATATAGATGAAAATATAAATATAGAAGACTATGAATTGGCTGAAGAAGAAGTTGAATTAATGCCTTATATTAGTCTATTAAATATTTATACATGTTATTTCAAAAAACTTTTTATGAGAAATAAAGATTCAACTATGTTTGATAATATTGACTATACAAAAGTAGATTCAACCAATAAATGTTTAGAATTCCTTTATGAAGAAATTTACAAATTTAACAAGTCTAATGATCAAGATAAAGATGTTTTATTTGATCCAGATGATGATAATATTAAAATTGATCAATGTGATGAACTTTATTCCCTATATATTGGTAATGAACCGAAATATGTTTGTAAATATTTGCTCCCTTTATTTAAATTTATTGGGGAGACATATAAAAACTGGGCAGAAATAGATTGGTCAATCATACCTTTAAAAAGTTAAATGCGGAAAAAGACTTAAATTTTATTTTTTTATAAATAATATAGTTATGTCAAAAAAATCTGATCTAGCCAGTGAACTTATTTCAGAAATAGATAAGGATGATGATAATAGTTCATCCTACTCAAATGATAGTACTTATGATGATGGACAATCTGTTCAAAGTGTTAAAGTTTCTAAGGAATTCCAGGAAAATGTACTTAAATTTGTAAAATTAGATGATTTAGTTAGGAAAAAACAACAGGAATTATCTGAGTTAAAAGAGCAAAGAAAGCCATGTGAACAATATATCTTGAAATACTTGGATAAAATAGATCAAAACATGATTGAAATTAGTGATGGAAAATTGAGGAAAAATAAATCTGAAACAAAAGCCGCCTTATCCCAAGATGTTATTAAGGCTGCCATTGCAGAAAAAGTCAAAGATCCTCAAATTGTTGAAGAAATATTAAAAACTATGGAAGATAAGAGACCATTGTCAACTCATGTTAATATTAAGAGAACTGGTGGGAAAAAGAAAACTGTTAAAAAGAAGAAAGAATAAATTTATATAAACAAATATTGAATATAATATACTCAATATGGAGGTGAATTTAAGTAGATGGTTAAATTTAAAAGATAAATGTGGGTCTAATATTCCACATTATAAAAGTGAATATACACAAGAAGCTTATTATGATAATTCAAAAAATGATATAGATTTAAAGAAGGATGATAAATTTATTAAATCATTAATTTCTAATATTAATGAATATGATGATATTCCAGATGATATATTAAAACTTACTCAATACAATGATCACATTTTACTAGATCCTTTAACGAATCAATATCATACAAATATGTTATTGCGTCAATTAATTGACTATTCTATAAATAATGATTTATGTTATACGATAGATGATGTCCCAATTTATTTATTTAATCTATTTATGAAAAGAAATTTTTACCAATTTTGTAAAAGATATTCATAAAATGGTATAAAAAAATAATATTAGATAAGCTATATGGATTTTGAATATAATGAATTAGAAGAAATAGAATATAAAATTAATAAGATCGAAAAAGAAATTAAAGAACTTTGGGATAATGTTATGGTGCCTTATCTAAATAATTACAACAGGCAAATATTGATAAACTTAACCGAAAATGATTATATTAAATTTTATGAATTTATCATTAAAAATAACAGTGACATAAAAAGTCTATATAATAGATATTATGATTTAATTAATAAGGGTAATAACTAAAGGTTGCGATTTCAATGTAAGGTGTCAAGTAAAGTGTTGGAATAAACACACTTTCCCAACCATAAATCCAAGGATCATACCACCAATATGTAATTGGTTGTGCACCAGTATAAAGTTTGTGAAGTTTGATTGCAGAAAAAATATCTGAAGAAGATGTGCTGCTGTCATCGTCATCATCTTCATCTTTATCTTTCTTTCCTCCTTTTAACTTAGGATTTGATGCTTTCTTTTTATTGTTTCTAAATTGTTTTTCTTTTTTAGAATCAACTTTCATTTCTGTAATATTATAGTTAGCAGAATTACCACCACCAGATAATTGTTCATTAACTTTGAAATGTCTGAGCTTTCCTGTACCAGACTCTTCTAATGTGAATGCAAATTTAGGTACTTCATTGGTCATGTATTTTGATAGTTTTTTCCAAACATCATTGGCAACACTCATGATATTTTTTCCTGAAAATGTTGTATTTAAAGATCCTTCAATGTATGGATTTACTAATTTATAATTTGTCATAATAATACTATATTAGAAAAAAAAGTTGATTTATTAATTTTATTAATTAAACACATATAAAGATAGAAACTATATAATAAGCAATAAGATGAAAATAATAGAAGTTGTTACAGAACATACAGGTCCTATGAAAATTCTATTTGAAGTGCTAAAAGACATGTTAACAGAAACAAATATTGAATTCCGTTCATCTCCAAAAAAGAAAATAGATGACGATGATGATACATTTGATGATGACGATTCAGATTCTAAAAAGAAAAATAATAAGGAAGAAAAAGACTGTATGAAAATAACAGCAATAGATTCAACAAGAACTGTATTAGTAAATTTAAAACTTGATGGTAAAAATTTTAATACATTTGTTTGCAGAAAAAATAAATTATTACTTGGTGTAAATTTGGGGTATTTCTACAAATTGATTAAATCTATGGGAAAAAATGATATCTTAGAATTATCAGTGGATCATGAAAGCAAGAATTATTTAAAAATTAAAATTGATTCACCAGATGAAAAAAAAGAGTCAGAATTTAATCTTAAACTGTTAGATTTAGATGAAACAAAAACTGCTATTCCTGAAATTACATTTGAGGCAGTTATCACAATGGATTCACAAGAATTTAATAAACTATGCCGTGAGATGAATAACATTGCCGATTATGTCGAAATCAAATGTTTAAATGATAAAATTATATTTGCATGTAAAGGAGAGTTTGCCGACAGAAAGACAACTTATAAATCACGATCATCTTCTAAAGATGATGAAAATGAACAAGAGAATATTTTGGTAAATATTAGTCATGCAAGTACTAAGAAAGGTAGTGTTGGTTCACCACAGATAGTTCAAGGAATCTTTGAATTGAAAAACTTAGTATTGTTTTCAAAATGTGCTTCATTATGTAATGATATTGAAATTTATATGAAAAATGATTTTCCATTAGTGATTAAATATACTGTTGCCACGTTAGGTAGAATATTGTTATGCCTAACACCAATTAAAGAAGACGACACTAAAAATGCAAATTATAGTGATGAAGAAGAATTCTATAGTGATGACGAGTGAGAATGAAATTTAAAAAAATTTCATCTTCGGTGAGCAAGCTCACGTTCGCTTCGCTCAGCAAGCAAGCTTGCAAAAAGGATTGTTAACCTTATTTGCGAACATAGTGAGCT
>OBIC01000086.1_pt1 | contig 45321 bp, 53 predicted proteins | sample 1519831 | NCBI WGS metagenome assembly OBIC01 (sample SAMN03019805, study PRJEB22545) | beach sand metagenome | biome: beach; feature: sea beach; material: beach sand | place: USA: Municipal Pensacola Beach, FL | collected 2010-10-20 | depth 40-45 cm m
GGGACTGAACCACCTAAGCAATCTATCAAACGCCTGCATTGCCCTTACATGCCGATCAAAGCAGGTAGCTTGTGCAGGAGTAGTGACTAAGGTACCTGACTGGATAGTGCCAAGATGGTCACAGACAAGGTACCCTTTTGGGTACTTAATTATATGTTGCATGGTGCTTACCCCTTAGGGATTAAGGTTGTAACGCAAGTAGCAACTCCCATAGTTTCCGGTGAATCACCAAAGCGTAGTCGTTGGTCTATCCAGTAATCTGCTATATTACCTCCTGCTTCTAGTACTTTTTGCGCTGCTTGCTCTGCCTGTTCAGCAAATATCTTAACTGCCTTCTCACGATAGTCACTAACGGCAGACCCCGGTAAATCTATATCACGGTCGTCAATGGATAGGTTGAGTTTGTCCAGTGACAATACTCCATCCACCCGTTGAACGCGTCCACCTGTTTCATGTACAGGTAGCTTGCTTTCGCTTCCTTCATTAGCCAGTAGCGCATCGTTATACTCCCGCGTAAACTGTGTAATATAGGCACCGCGCATTGCATTGAAGTTACCTAAGAAAGTTTCATAGTCACCTTCTGGTAGGTTATTGCGGTACCAAGTAGTGAGTGCCTTATCTACTTTCTGGGAAATCTTACAGATAGCAATCAGGTGATTAACTTCTTCACGTCCCCGAGGAAAGTTAAAATGTTCGCAGAGTGCCCTGAAACCATAGAGGCGACGCAACAGATAGTTACGTTCCCGGGTACGCATACCTAAGGTAGGCCCGTTAAGCTTGAGGTCATCCTTACCGTAGACGGTGTGTAGTGCTATTTCGTACATGCTGCAGCCTCCGCTTCCTTACTAAACTGGTAGTTAAACTTATTGATAAGTTCCCCACGCTTAGTAAAGAGTTCTACACTAGTGACCGGGTTACGGGAACCTACTATCTCAGACCTAACTTCTTTGCGGTACCAGTAAGTAAGTTCCCGGTCAACGCGGTTAAAGACGCGTAGTTGGTGGATACGGTTATCTATCTCATATATAGACAGGTGCATCCTCCACTCTTCCATACGCTTACGTTTCTTTTTAAGGTAAGCAATAGCAGAGTTACGCACAGATACTCTGCTCTTTAATTGCCGGTGGTTAGCTGGCATGGCAGGTACCTGAGGTACCACAAAGTCAGGGAGTTCTAGTAAGCTCATAGTCCATTCTCCCTAAGTAATTCTTCGGCAGCATCCACGCGCTCTTGTAACTCAGAGACTTTCATATCTAAAGTATGAACCTTACGCTTGAGTTCCATGATTTTTACGTTACGCTCAATAAGTACATAGCGCCAGAATTTACCTATGCCCAAACCGGCACATACACAAACGAAGACAACTACGGCGAGTATTCCAACAAAGGTAAAGAAGTTCATAACTCAGTCCTTAATGTCAATCCAACGTTTACCTATAGGCCCCGTCTCACCGGGGATTTCCATTACCTTACCATGTACCTTACAGGGCACAATCATTTCATGGGTAATCTCGTCTGCTACCCAACGGGCATCTTCCCTAACCTGAGCAAGAATACTATCGTGGTTCTGTGCCTTAAGTCGTAGCAATCCCCACAAGTCATTCTCGTCTAGCTGCCTAGTGAATAACTTCCAGAATGACTGGTTAACTAGGAGGACTGAGAGGGACTGGCTTGGGTGCGCGCACAGTACGTTGAGTGCTCGCTTGCTCTTGGTTGGTTCCATGAATGTTCTGCGCGTGAATCCAGTAGGCCCAACAAGTTTGCCAGTTCGGGTGACTTCGCGAATAATCCTACCGTAGTATCCATTAGCTTTGTCCCTAATTGTCGGGTATGCAGCATCGAAACACTCCAGTAGGTATTCGGTAATTGCCATAGGTTCCCAGTGAGCCGGGAGTCCGAGTAGTCTACCCGCTTCGATAACATTAGCCGTGCCCATTGTAGTCCAAAGGACGTAGGCACCCATGTTATAGTTAGCTCCGTGATTCGTACGTTTGGCCAGTTTGCGGATTTCAGGCATAAGCTTCTCACCCGTCTCCACATTGTATAATTCGGCGAAAGGAATGCCGAAGAAGAGTTCTGCGTTAGAGCAATGGAAATCTGGGGAAGTATGTAATACTTCGAGCAACTTAGCATCGGTTGACAGGTAACCTGTACACCAAGATTCCGCTTGCGACTTGTCAGGTTCACAGAGTACATAACCGGCATCCGCATGGTACATACTTTTGGCATACGGAGGAATATTCTGCTCGTTATGTCCACACCACAATGAACTTGCCTTTGAAGCGAAACGCTGAGTTTCAGTTCCGGCTGGGTCAAGTGAGTAATGGAGGCGACCATTGAGTAGCTTGGCAGGATTGAAGTACGTACTGATCGCTTTACTGTGAAGGCGTATCTTGGTAATCTTTTCAATAAGTCTCGCATAGAGCGGCCCCATGTCTGCGAAGTTCTGTAGGTTAACCTTGTCACTGCTCTCGAAGGTAGCTCCCTCACGGGCGCCCAAGGCATTAAGCAAAGCTACTACTTGCTTAGGACTGCGAACATTAAAGTTCTCAATACCAATAAGGTTACAAAGTTCTTGCTCTGCTTCCGCTTGCTTCTCAGTTGCCTGAGTACGTAGCGAGGCCATCTCATCTTCATCTACTGCAATGCCTTCCAACTCACAAAGTATGCAGGGGAATACCATTGGGAATTCTTGCAGGTAGTTAGCCCGTGCATAGGGAGTATAGAGGCGCATGTGCATAAGCTGCGCTAAGAATACCCAGAGAGTATTGTGGGTATCCTTGGCATTATATTCATACAGGTTAGTCTTACTTTCTTCCTTCCAGTAAACATAGTTATCTAGGTAGAAGGCAGATATGCTAGCCAAATCCTTATCCAACTCTGGATACATACAGTGGTGCATGTGGTATGTATCAAAGAGGTAGTTTCTTATAGGGGCATTGAAACGAATAAAGTAAACTGAATCATACCTACCGTTTTGCATAACCTTTGGCGGCGCTGTTTTGTTGAGGCGCCGCATACAAGGTAATGCCCAATCAATTGTATCATGCCTGAAAGGGATAACGTAAGTATAAGTCCGTCCATTGATCAATCCTGTATAGGCTACGCTGGTAATGATGCGTAACTCAGCTGGGCCAGTTTCAATATCTACTGCGATAAGAGCCGCCTTATTCATTAGCGTCTCTACCTTATCAATATCCTCAGGTGCAAGCATCTTCCAAGTGAACGCATCTTTCTTAAGGAAGTCGGCACCGTCGAGCATTAACTTCTTAGTGAAGCGCTCTAGTAGAAACTTGCCTGAGGGAACTGTATAGATATGCTTGAGGGGAGGTACAAGAATCATGGGGACTCCGCTAATTACTAGCCGAAGCCCCCAATTATCAGATGGCTTACCCGCTAAGTCTGTCTTAAGCGCAGCCATTAGATTGAGAGAGGTGGTGATAATGTGAGTAGGCTTCTCTTTCTTGAAGAGAGTAGCAAAGGCAACGGGAGTCATAGATCGTGCGTGCTTAACTATAACACGTCCGAAGTACCGATTAAAGACAGCCTTCTTGGCAACTTCATAGTAGCTAATGTCACTACCACTAACCAACAACAGAAGCTTAGTACCGGTATCCACTGATACGTGCGCACGCTTAGATAGCATCTATGATCCCCTTATAGCAAAGTATTTTTATTGCGGCTGATTACTGATTCGATACCATTTACGTTACCGAACCGAAAGACTTCAATGGTACTGCTAGAAAGATTAATACCTACACCTTCCTTAACATTCTCATTGAAGCGAAAGCATTGAAACTCATGGCGGTTATTCTGCCGTTGAAGGTACTGACAGTGTGGGTACTCACCGAAATACTTCTGGATAAACCCAATGCCTGCCTTCATAGCACTCAGAGGCATACGTTGCACTGCCTTAATAAATGCCTGACCTTCCACTAACTGCTCAGCAATGTTAACTATCCGGTCTGCTTCTGAGTCAGACAGAAAGTTAGCCGCCTGCATAGAGTCAATCAATGCCGGATGGAAGTTACTTGGACGCTTCACGGCTCCACTCCTTCTCCTGCGCCTTATGGGCAGGGCAATCCAGTGGCTTCATACAAGCGCCACCTTGATCATTAGTTTCCACTACCTTAGGTGCATAGCACCAGCCACAATCCAGAAACTTACAGATGCGACGGGACGGAGTAGTGAACAGGTTGAGTTGCCCAACAGGGATAGTAGCAGTGCCGCGACGTACCTGACTGCGAGGCTTACGGGTACGTGGGGTTGCAGGCTTAGCCGTGTTGGTAGTCTTACCTACTGGGTTCTTAGCCATAACTAGTTACCTATGTAATTGGGTGGCCCCCGCAATCCAATTATGGAAACTACTGCACCACCCTATTTAATGCAGTAGTCTGGGCAGAACGGGGGCCATTAAAAAAGGCAGCTAGCTGTCCGGTAAACAAACTAGCTGCCAAGGGGGGAACTACCTAGCTACCGATTAAACAATGGTAGCTTTCTTGATGTCGGTAAAGTACGCCGGATCATCTTCGGTAGAGTCATCACGCTCACGGCGGGTAACGTCACACGCGAAAGTGAGTTGGTCGAACTGATCGAACAGTTGGCCAAAGGTAGTCATACCTTGCTCAGCCATTGTTTCGCCAAATACTTTCTTCAGGCGAGACAGTACCTTCTTCGGTTCTTCATCAGAGAACATGAAGTAGGACAGGCTATCAGCCGGGTACTTTTCGTCAACTTCATCAGTTGTCTCGAAGCCTTCTTCACGCACTTCTTCACAACTTACCTTCTTGAAGGTGATCCCGTACTTAGGTTTCTTCTTACCAGTCTTGCCAGACTTGGCAGAAACACCGGCCAGAATGTAGGTACCATTCGGCAGGCTAACCATATCCGGAAGGTCTTCAACACCTTCAATTGACTGATTGGCCAACAGGTCGTCAAGATCCAGTTCGTTCTCGCTCATGGGTATTACTCCACTAATTATCTATCTACTTAAGGTTAAGGTAATCTACGGTTATCGTTTCTTACCAGTCTTTGCTACCTGCTCTTGCAGCTTCTTAGCTTGAGCAAGGCGGCTCTCTTTAAACGCAGCTTTAGCTGCATCCAAGGAGTCTTTAGGCGGATCAAGCAATCCAGCTAATCCACCAATTTCTACGTCAAGATTGTAACGGTTACCCGCAGTAATCTTAGCGTTCTCAGTAGTCAGTGAGTTCTGACGGTGAGCATTGTTCTTGATACTACAGTAGATAACATGGCCAAAGAAACGGCTAAGGTTCTTACTGTAGTTACGGGTACCACCAACAGGGGTAATCTTCTTACTACCATCTTCCTGTTCCAAGTCTTCTTCATGACTAATGAAGATAGTCTTGACCGGGCTGGCTTGTGCCTTAGCAAAGACAAAGTCCAGTAGCTGTCCCTGTGCTGAGTAGTTATCCCACTCCGGCTTCTTAGTGCTAAGTACCGGACGGGCACCCAGACTATGAATCATTGCACTGTTACTTAACTGGGTAACTGAGTCAACCAACAGTACATCCTTCGGCCCAAACTGGGTAATGTCAATGGTTTCCCAAGAGTCTGGGTTGCTTTCTGCCGGAAGGTTCTTCTTGCAGTCAGCACAACCAATGGCACCATGTAAGCAGCAAAAGGTAACGGGGCCACGGGCATCCAGAACCTTACTTACCAACTTGATTGCGTTGGGTGAGGATGGGTCATCCGGCACTGAATAGATAGTTACGTTGTCGAAGTTAGCTTCATCAACAACCAAACCAAATACATCAGCACCACGCTCAATGTCAATGTCGTGAACATGGTAACCTTGGTTAGCCAACTCAGCTACCATTGCAGTCTTACCGGACTTAGGCGGGCCGTAGATAAGAATGTTAGCACCGCGAGGTTGAGCCATGTACTTACCTAACTTAGGCATTATTCTAGTACTCCCTTAACTGCTGGTGTGAGAGCAACGTCAGCTTGGTCATAGCTCTCTGCCTTTGTTTCTTGATCTATGAGTAGTGTATCAAAGTCCGATACAAAGTCAAGCATTTTCGTATCTACATTCTCATAGATTTCTTCAGAGAAGTTATCGCGGTGAACCTGTTCAAGGTCAAGTGCGATATACTTATTGAAGAGTTCATCACAACGTCCGAAGTAATCACAGACGCGGTTAAAGTTGTTGCAAGCATTCCCGTACTTAGGGAAAGTCTTGTACTCAAACATTAACTCAATCTCTTTAATCTCTACCAGAGTATTGAGTAGGTATTCCTGCTTGAGCATCGGTGACTTAACAAACGTGTAGTTAGTAAAGCCCCAAGCGTTCTCTTCATTCGCCAGCTTACGCGCCGGGTTATAGATAAGGTACTCAACCTCAAAGGTGGTATCCGCACCCAACTGCTTAGCGAAGCTATCCAGAACAACACTGTAACCTAGCGTCTGCTCTGAGTTCTGCCAGTTGGCAGGATGTTGCTCACGACTGGCAGTCTTAATTTCCAGCACACATAACTTATTGGTGTGCTTGTTGTAGAGTACAACGTCAATGTGGCCTTGATCATTATAGCCATCACTGAACCAGATAAGGTAATGAAGTTCGATACCTACCTTACCATCCGGGAAGCGTGCCAGTTCCCAACCGGCATCAAGAAGGTCTGGGTAGATGTATTCATAGAAGTACTCAACTCCCATGAGTGCCGTCCAGATATTCTTGTTGCTGTACTTATGCTCTTCATGGATACTAATGTCCCAAGCAGCAAAGGCAGCAGCAATACCTCTCGGTAGTGATCCCGTTCTAAGTACCTCTTGCACACCGGCACCGAAAGCAGAGCCGAACGCAGTGTGGATTGTACTAGAGTATGCCGTGTCTACATTAGCTACCTCACGCAGATAGAACTTACGTGGGCAGGTATGCTTAACACTGCGGCGGGAATAGCTAAGGTTAACTACGCCGGGAATCTTAACGTAACCCAGTGCCTTAGCGTCCCGTTTCTGGCGAAGGTCAGATGCGGAACCTAACTTACCATCGAGGACTACAGTGTTATCCAAGTCCTCAAGTGGTACGTTCATCAACGCATCAATGTCCTTATCCCTCATTGTCAGATACCTCTTCTAGTGTTGGGCCGATACCGGTAACTGAGACAAGGCGATAGATACCTACTACCTGATCTGCATCAAAGCAAAGCTCTTGAAACTCCGCATAGTTACTAGCACGCTCAAGCGCCCAGGCCCAACGCACACCAAAGGTAGCCAATGCCTCACGCCAAGTGTTACCCTCAGCCCGGTACATCTTAGGTGTATTCTCGAAGAGACTAACTTCTGAGATAAAGAAGATACTCATAGTTAGTCCCCCAAGTTAGGCATACGTACCGGTGCCTTAGGGTTAAAGTCTGGGTCACGCGGGACGTCAGGGCAGTCTTGATGTCCATGATACTTAATATCCGCACGCTCAGAGCAAGTACTAATGTACTTAGTAACAGCAGCGTCCCGTTCACTATCATCCTTATGATAGGCTACCCAAATCTTAAGGTTAGCAGACTTGTTATCGGGATGGGTAATGATCGGAGTGAAGTTCAGTTCTAGCAACTCACGCTCCAAGATAAGCACTCCAACCAAATCTATGTTAGCCTTAGCCAGCGCATAGTAAGCAGTGCTTTCACCTTGAATGTATGCCGTGACGATAGCTTCCTGAAGTCCAGCAGCGAACCTTTCCATGCAATCAAAGCGAGCCTTATGCTTAGCTACTACGCGCTGCATATCCTCTACTTTGGGAACCGTCGAGAAGAACTTATGCTTAATAGGCATAGCTACCTCAGATGATGTCAATGAATTTAGTACCGTTCTTATCACTATCCTTTAGCTTACGGCCACCCTTGCCACCCTTAGACTTAGCGGCAACTGTCTTCTCTACCTCAGCCATGCGTACATAGACTTGGTAGAGAGGTTTAATCTCGTCGTCAGTCAGAAGGTGGGTAAGCTCTGGGTACTGCCGCAGGTTCTTATTAACTCGCTCCAGTACGTCAGTAAGGATAGGTTTCTCCTCAAGCAACTGGTTACCAAGTTCGATAAGTTCCTGCTTAAGTACTTCCAGAACCTCACCACTATCCAACTCTTGCAATTCATTCGCCATTGCCAGAATCCTTTGTGCCATTAAAGTAACAAATAGCAAATACAGTCATAGCTAGGAATACGATTAACCATACTCCGGTGCTGTGAGTATTCGCCAGAATAGTTACTATTAGACCACAGATTAGGAAAAATGGCAAGCAATTTCTTACCAAGGTAAGGAGTACCATGATAGCGTAGATACTTACAATGGCTGCAAGGGTACCCATGATTGCCATTACTGCCATAGCTTCCAGTGAGGTTGGCATTACTAATTCCATTAGTCTTCTCCACTTAGTGCTTTCGGATAAGTCTTAAGTGTAAACTCAACGTAAGACTCAAGAGGGTTGGCAGTCTTCTTAATCTTGATTATAAACTCACTGTTGTTATGTAAGTTATAATCAGTGTCCATGTACTTCTCTTTAATGACTGCCTTCTTCAATCGCTTAGCATGGACAGTAGCGCAACTAATCGTGCATTTACCATCTGCCTTTATCTTCTCCCAAATAGGCTGATATGACCGCATTAGTCCACCTCCTTATCATCTTCAATGATAACAAAGGGGACAGTCTTAACTTTCGGAAAGTCTAACTTAACTCTGTAGTGTTCTTCATCCTCCTGAGTAATACTAATTTCTTTCTCACCTAAGCTACTGGCTATGCCGAGTTTACTCTCTGCCTTCTTAAGTAACTTAAGTTCTCGCCAGATGGCTACCCTAAGTGACGACTTACTAATGCCATCACTGGGTACCAAGACTGCCTTACCTTCAAGGACAGCGTTAACAATACCGTCGAACATACTCGGCATATACTATCTCCCACTGTGCCTCATTAAGACAGGCGCCGATGTAGTTAATGTCACTCACTATGCTGTGGTATTTCATCCAGCTAAATGAGTCCCTATCAGGGCAGTTAACACAGTTATGAATAACCGGGCGAGCATCATAGATAACTGGGTAAACTGTCCCGCAACTTATGCAACGGTGTTGTGGCAATGGCTTACGCTTAGCCTTGCTAGGCCCACGGTTAACCTCAGGTAGGTAGTCATCCATAAACTGAAACTTAAACTGCTTATGGTGTTGTGACTTCCATACTTGAGGGTTACCGAGAAGTCTAGCGTAGAGAACCAGCCCTAAGTAATAGGGCTTATCCTCAATGCGTTGCGTTACCTTCGCCGCCTTCATTCTTTCTGCTAAATTCACGGGTAACAAACTCCTCAATCTCTTTAACTAAGGCGGTAGCCCACTCGCTACCTTCCTCACCATTGATAACCTGAAGTAGCTCATCCGCTAGGTTTGCATTAGTCCGTAACTGTTGCGTAAGTGCGCCGATGCAAGCGGCTAACGTAACACTGACAACTTCAATGTTATCTGTCTGCTCAACGGCGCCCGAAGCTACTGCCATAAGTGTGTTACGCAAGTGCTTCTTACCATTGTCAATAACTAGGTTACTCATGTTACCTCTCCGAGGACATTGGTTGCTTTGGCCGACAGCAAGAGTACCTTACCGTCCGTGTGGTGTGCCTGTAGCTTATCGGTAGCTACCTTAAGGGTATCGCCACTGACTACCAATGTAGTCTCATTGGTAATACTGTTGGAGCCAGTCCGTACCTTGTAGGTAAAGAGGTATGCCTTAGTCTTCATGACTGTCCTCGTCAGTAGGATCATAGTTAACCCAAGCTTCCAGTGCATAGAGGAAGTAGGTAAAGAGGATAGCGGCAGCCAAGACTAGGCAGACACCACTAATACCTAAGAAACTAATCACTGTCATCAAGCTTTCCACGTTGGCGCTCCTCCATCTGGTTAATGATTCCTTTCAGTTCCTTAATCTTTCTGCCACGTAAGCCATGTGCCTTCTGGAGTTTAACATGCGCCTTAGATAACTTAGCGTGCTTTTCTTTCCAGTTACTTCGGTACTGCTCAGTCCTATCTAGCTGTTTCCTTAGCACCGTGATTTCGGCAGTAGTATTTGTTGTGACTTCATAGATTCGGGCAGCAAATGCGTCTACCGTAGCTTCCAATTTTTTTATGCGCCTATCTTTAGCGCTAGTTGGCCAAAGTCTCATCCTACGTTCCCCTCTGCTACAAGTTTTTCCCACGCATTGTAGGCTTTGTGAGTTGTGATATGCAGGGTATCACTGGTGAGTTCAGTCTCGTAAACTTGCACCGTTATACCTTGCAAGGTAAGTGTCTGCACTTTCCGGACAATTCTACCGTAACGGTTAAACTCTGGGGAGCAGTGGTAGTGGTAGCTAGGTAGCAAGTTAGACCAGCATACCTTACCTTCTGCAATCTTGCGGCCTGCTTCTTTATACATTGGGTTCATGTTACTTACTCCAGTCTACCCGCTCTCTGCGGATGGCAGTGTTAAGCATGGTATGTAGAACCAGCACCACATGCGCCAACGTTACGTCAAGCTTACTTTGAATGGTTGCAAGGTCTGGATCGTTAGCGCGCAGCAGGTCGTTATAGAATGCAGGTGTTAAGTGCCCAGGGCAGTTAGCAATGAGTAGTTGCGCCTTGCTTTCGGTAATACCTAAGTACCGAGCAATAGCCGTGGTTACTGAGTGGGCAGTATTGTTATGATTTTCTGCGACTGTTACGCTAGTAGGAATCTTAATCCCATTCGCCTCTTGGTAGATAGTCTCGACACCTATCTCTTTAGACATTGTAGGATCAAGTGCGGCTAGTCCCATTATGCAGGCTGGAGTTTCACAGAAGTCACCAGTCTCCCGCGTCTCAGATACTGCGTACCAGAACGCTAGGTTAAACTTAGTGCCTGCGGAACGGTGGCGTTCCAGAAACTGAATCAGCTTAAGTGTGTTATGTACGTTCATGTTAGCCTCTCTTAATGTTGCGATAATATTGAGTGGATACCTTACTTGGTTGCTTTGTCCTTGTAGCGGAGAAGTGCCGGCCATTTACAACCTGTGCCTCTGGTGAAACTACAAAGGTACCGAATGGGTTAAGCTTAATTATGCCGCTAGGATCACGTGGTTTCCAATTCATCCACATAGGTAAGCAGCGCTCCAGTTCCTGCTTACCTTCCTCAATCCTGTTTGGCTCACCTGATCGTAACCTAACCCAGAGTTGCCCATGGTTGGTAACCGCACAGACATACCAGTACGGCTCCTCAAAGGTTACGAAAGAGTCAATGGCTACGTTCATGCTTACGCACCTCCTCAGCTATTGCCCTTTGCACCTGATCTATCTGTGCGTAGAGCGTGTAGTAACCTAGCGTTAGCGGTACCAAGTAGGAACCATCCTTAGCCACCCAGAAGTCATTGTGGAAGGGTGTGCCATCACTAGCCAGTTGCTTAACGTGGATAGCTACGAATGCTACTTGATCCTCTGCCCAAACTTGCTGACTGGGCGGAATGTCTGGTGGTAGGTAACCGGGGTCTACTCTATTCATTTTCTGCATCCTCATAGTCATCATTCATCTTGGCTTCATAGGTATCTTTCTTACCTACAAAGTGGCGAATCTTTTCCTGTAAGGTATTACCCTTAATGGTCTGATTCTTAATTGCCTTACAGATGCTACTGTTCTTTCTACCTACTGCGCTTTGCGGAGTATAGAACATATGCAGCTCTTCCTTAGCGCGAGTCATACCTGTGTAGATAAGTTCCCGGCTAAGCATAACTCCATGCTTATTGGTAAGTATGAAGTAGACTCGACGCCACTCACTACCCTGTGACTTATGCACTGTGATAGCGTAGCCAAACTCAAGGGTGTTAAGTTCGCCCCGAGTATTAAGCCGTACCTGTACCCGTTCCTCAGGGCTAACCCAGTCAGGGCTAGTGAGGTAGATAACGTGGCTAGCCTGCGCCTTAAGTTCTTCTAAGTCTTCCTTAAGGTCACCGTCTGTGGTACGCAGTAGCATATCCAAGTCAGTACGGTTAACTTCTGCTTCCTGCTCAAGTACTTCCATCATGTGGCTACCTAAGCCGTCATCGTTAGGGTCTAGTCCATCCCGGTTTAGCGTTAGACTCTCGTGTCTGGGGATGTTGTTACCTGTGTATTTATCGTTACGTTCGATGCGGTCAATGACGTACTCTTCTTTATTCCAGACTACAAAGTCACCCGGAGCGAAGTAAACAGTTTCCAGTCCGGCAATGATTTCATAGACAGGCTGGCGATTAACCTTCTCACTAAAGAATTGCGCCAGTTGCTTATTGATTTCAATTGTGCCGAAACTCTTGTTAAAGGGAATTAAGATAATGCTGTCACTGGGGTCATAGGTACCTGCTTCATACTTCTTAGCCATGACACCACCGATAGCTTTAGCTAACTGTTCGCCTTCATACTTACGTTCATTCTTAAGTGGCGTAAAGGATAACTTACCGTTGCTCTTAGTCTGGATATCTTCCAGCTGAGTCTGGCCGGGAAGTATTCCCTTAAGTGTGAAGTTATGTTGGAAGGCAACAATGGGGCTATCCATAGCTTGCCGGTAGACTTCGGTAAGTTCCACTACTGGTAACTCCATTAGCTTAAAGCCTAGGATAGCGTCACCAAATACTGGCGGCAACTGGTTAAGGTCACCGAGGAAGATAAAGATAGCGTTAGGGCAGGCATCCATTAGCATCTTAAACAAGTCAACGGATACCATAGAGGCTTCCTCAACGATAACTAACACGCAGTTATCTATTGGGTTCTCTTTAGTATATTGCGGCATGAACCGCATACTAGTCTTAAAGCCACCCTCACCGTCATCTACCTTAACGTCTACCGGAGCGAAAGCTAGAAACTTGTGAATGGTTGAACAGTAGCGTTTAGCGGTAGGTACGTCACCTACTGCCTTAGCAATGTTCTTAACTGCGCGGTTGGTAAAGCTACCAAGTAGCAGCGTGTCCATCCGCAGCTTATCTACTGGCAAATCCTTTTCCTTAGCTATTCGCTTAAGTAGGACATGGACAATAGCTTTAACTGTGGTTGTCTTACCAGTACCAGCCGCACCAATTAGGCAGAATGGGTTACCTTCTTTAGCTAGGTTAACTGCCTGCATCTGCTTATCGTTAAAGGTAATGCCACCAAATACATTCTCTGCCGTCTGCAAGTCATCCGTTGTGCTAAGTCCTTGCTTTAGGTAGGTTGTATCTAGTGTCTTGTTATGTTGCTGGCGAGTAGCTAATTCCCGTTCCTTCTCTTCTCGGGCTTCCTTAGCTCGCTGTCTGATTCTAGCTACTAGGTCTGCGTGACTCATTACTTATTCTCCAGCAATAGGTTAGTGATAGCTGCGTTAAATGCCATGCGGTCAGCATTGCTAAGATTCTTGCGCAGCTTATTGTAGTTAGTCCAACGTACTGTGCCGTTAGGTAGAGCGGTACCAAGTTCTGTAGTCTGGCGAAACTTATTACCTTTCTTTTCTACTGTTACCTTAAGCAAGGTACGGCGGGCAATAGGGTTAGTTAGTGTTGAGTTATATACCTTCATTAGCGCGGCACTCCCGGCATTAGAATTGCAATCTTAGTTACAGCTACACCTAATTCATCCTTTTCTAAGAAGATAACTAAGGTATCTTCACTGTTAGGCATTGGGTAACTAACTATCATTGACTTAAGGTTGAGTTTATACATTAGGCCAGACATCTGACTAATGCGTTGCCTAACGTCACCTAGACTTGGGTTCTGGAAAATGTGTAACTTAGCGGTATCTTCCAGTAAGTGTATGTAATGGCTAGCTAGTCTATCGTTAACAGTATGCACCATATCTAGCAAGCGATAGTGGTTGCGTACCTGACTGATATGTAACTTGTTCATTTTAGACTCCCGTTATACTTAGCCAGTGCCAAGTTATAAGCCATGGCGTTAGAGTAGTCATTGCGTTGTGGCGGTGCCGTAGGTTTAGCTATAGGGTTAGCTACAGCGGTAATTTCCTTGTTAGCTACTGCGTTATCTAAGATGTCACCAATTCGGTTAGCTACGTCACTTGCGCCATTAACGTATTCTTCGCCGTCACGGTGGATAACATAAGATTGGCTAACTTCGGTAATGTCTTCCCTAATCTTAGCTGTTTCTTCCTCGCTATCACTAAATAGCAGGGCAAGCTCAGACTTATCTAGGATTAGCTTATTGAGGTAATCAATAATTTCATCCTTCTTGCTTACATGATAGTGTTGGCTTTCTGGTAAGGTATCCAATAGGAAGTACTTAACCTGCTTAAGGGCATTAACTGGAAACAAGTCAGGACGCGCAAATACCCGTTCGGTTAACTCAATAGCTTGTGAGTTATTGCTATTGATACCTACTTCCAAGATTGCCCACTTCTTAATGCTAGTAATAGATACTTCACGATTCTTTTTAGCTAGTGCAATCTGCTTTCTATGTTTCTTTCTGGCTTCCAATTCCTCAGCTAGTTGCTGGCTAATGTCAGTAAGAGTTTCGCCCTTACCTACATTATTAGTAAAGTAGGTGCCGCCAACGGTAACAGCATCGCGCATCATATCTAGCCAAGTCTTAAGGCCGGTTAGATCAGTCTCAAGGCTAGCGTGGAATTTAGGTAGGTTATCTAACTTATAGTTAGTATTGGCTAGCTTATATACTGTTTCGAAGTAACGATAGACTAAGCTAACTGGAATGTCAGAAGGACTAAGCGGCGCAGTATAAGTTACCATCTTAGTCTTATATAGATAGGCGCAGAAAAGTAACTGAGCGTCAAAGTCAGTTATCTTACCTGCCTTGTTATCATTGTGGTTTAGCTTGTTAAGCTGAGTAAGTGATAGGGCAATAACAGGATGTAGTCCTGTTACTTGTGTTTTTGTGCTGGGTAGAAAGTGGTTGCTACTAGTTTCTAGGCCAGTTACCGGACAATAAAAGCGCATAGTTAGTTACCTATAGTTGCTTTATTACTTAGTTACCTAGCTACCTGCTAAGTAACTGCTATGACTGAAAATTAGCCAAATAATACCAATGCTACCATAACTAATTTAGAAAGTCAAGGATTATTTTTTAAGGTTAGTTGTGCCGTCAGTAGTTACCTACTTGGTAACGCAGAGTCCTGGCTAGTTGTTGAGAGGGTGAAGTAGTTACTTGTGAAACCGATCCCCGCCGATTGCAGTAATTTCATCTATTGCAGTATTTCAAGCCGTGGGGGTGGGTATGTGGTAGTTACTTGTCTATTCTTGCTGTTACCTATTATGCCTTGTTGCTTTTCTTCCTTCTTATTCTTATTTGCCGGATTGCGTTATATTACCCCCCACTTTAAAATAAATAAATAATAAGGTAGGGGTAGAGAATAGATAATAACATAGAGATAGATAACAAGAGGATAGGTAAGATAGATAATAAGAGGATAGGTAATGAGGGGGATAGGAAAGGAAGGTAACTGGGATGGGTATATAGCGGGCAAACCGCATGAAATAATGAAATCGTTGAAATCAGAGAAATCATTGAAATTCTTGGGGATCGGAAAAAGAAGTAGGTAACGGAAAGATTAAAGAAGTAGCTAGGAAGGGAGAAAGGAAATAAGGAACTAAAGATTGTGTGCCGTAAGTTATGCCGTAATAATAGAAAATAGACAAATAAAAAAAGGGAGCCTAGTTTCCTAGACTCCCTGAGGTGGTAACTTAGATTCTGGCTTACAGGATGTCGGCCATCATCTTAGTTACGTTACTGTTGAACTTCTCTTCAAGCTTAGTCAACTTAGCCATAACGAAATTGAAGCCATCGGCCAATTCGTCGGCGTTTTCGTCGCCAGAATCGGCGATATAGTTACCCCAGCTTTCGAGGCGAGCTTTAAGCTTTTCGATCATAGTAGGGTTGCAAACGCCCATGTACTTAGCAATGGCGTTTTGCGTGACCTTGCCATTAACCATGTTGGTGATACGTTCGCCCGCTTCACTGTTACCAGTAGCAGTAGCCAGAAACTCACCAAAGGATTGCGCGGTGAGTGCCAGTACACTATCGCTAATGGAGATCGAAGCAGTACCACGGCCAGAGATAGCGTCAGCAATGGCTACCCACTCATGGTTACCGACTGGCAGAAACATATCTACATACTGGTTTTTCACGTAGCTAGCTACGCAATCCTGCACCAGTTGCTTAGACAATGAATCAGGCAGGTCGTTAACGAAGGCAGGCAACTTGATAGTTGCTTCCACCGGCTTACGCTTCCACTTGATAGGCGTATCATCTGCGCCTTTCTCTACCACTTCGAAGTCAGATTCGACGTTTACCGTTCCATCCACTTCGGCGCAAAGCTTATCAAGTTTCTTCTTGTCCACCGGACGGAAGGTAAACAGTTGCTTGACTTCCACAGTAGACAACAGCGCGGCGTTAACTTGATCAGTCATGATAAGTACCTCAGATAGTCAGATTGTTAAAGATCGCTGGCAGCCCAATTGCTTAACCAGTCCCCCAATAATAAAGCAATGAATCAAGGCGTCAACCATTATTTGACACTTACCTAAAAGTTTTTCTAGCCTGTTACCTAGTTGCCTGGCTGATTAGGTTGCATTAGGTGTCCTGGTTGACTAGGTGGCATGGCGCTATCTAGGCAAGCACCGGCCAGACGCTAGCCTTAGGCTGCGCAGCAGCTAGACACTAAGACTAAGGTACTAGGTAGGCAGCAAGGTACTAGAGCCAAGCGACCGGGGGGCAAGCCTTTTTTGGGGTGCGCGCCGTAGTTCCTATAAAGTGACCCCTCAATAATCTAGGTAAATTTTGAGTTTCCGGGCTTCGCCTACCTACCCCCACCTCTCCCTCTCTAGCTACCGCTGCAAAGGGGGTTAGGTACTTTCTTTATATATGATCCCCAATTGCTTTTATAGCGGGTGCAGTTATTATGGAACTATATCGTTAATAGCGGGGGCCAACCTATGGCGACTATCCACAGAGACAACCTAGTTCATCTGCTGGCCAGTAACTTTACTGAGCAAGATATCGCAGGTAAGTTAGGTTGCACACCAGAAGCAGTACGGGAAGCTATCGCAGCAGACGCGGACTTAGCTTTGGATGTCGCTCGCGCAAGGCAATATCGGCGCTTTGATGCTAACCTAGATCGGATTCAAAACACCGCTGCAGAACGCTTGGCTAACGCAGTAGCTCAGGAAGTCGATTCAATGAAGCTACTTAAGATCGTTACTGGCATTAGTAGCCTCAGTCGTCGCAGCCAAGGTGAGGTTGCAGCTAAGGCTAACCTAAGCCAAGATCGCGCAGGTGGCGTAGTTGAGTTGGCGCTACCGCAACGTATGCAGCTGTCTCACGTTAAGAATACCAACGGTGAGGTAGTGGAAGTTAATGGCCGCCCATTGGTTAGTAAAAGTAGCGATGAGTTACTTAAGGAGGTTAAGGCTTATGAAGAGCAACAGCAGCAAGAAAACGATGAAGCTCCCAGCCGGCTCCCACGGAAAGCTACACCTGCAGAAACCGCAGAAGAGTTACTTAAAATTCTCTAGTGCGGAAGCTAGTAAGCTACGCCAGAGTCACCTAAGTGACAGCCTTCGGAAACTACACGGGACGCTTAAATAATGCAAGATACTGGGCCGCAGTTTGCACACCTTAAGGAGGATCAGGTACTTGATCAGATGCGTGAGCACTTAGATGTTCATGCAGCTATCTGTATGCCTGAAGATGCAGTCTGTGATTACCCACCTATCTATCTGCAGATTTGGGCAATGTTGCTGCAGGCGCTATTCCTACCTAGAGACTTCTCTAAGTTTGCAGTAGGCCTGCCCCGTGGCCACGGTAAGTCAATGTTCATGAAGTTACTTGTGGTATTCAGCATTCTGTTTACCAAGAAGAACTTCATTCTTATCGTTGGCGCTAACGATGAACTAGCTACCAACATCCTTAGTGATATTGTAGACATTCTCGACAGTGACAATATCCGTAAGATTTTTGGTAACTGGCGGCTTGAGCTTGAAGTAGATCGTAAGAACTTCAAGAAATTTACCTTTAACGGTCGCCCAGTCATACTTAAGTCAGTAGGTGCTGGCGGTGGTATGCGGGGTATCGCAGTTAAGAATAAGCGTCCAGACCTTATTGTATTCGATGACGCTCAGACAGATACCTGTGCAGATTCCGTTACTGAAGCGGTTCGTTTCCGTCGTTGGTTCCGAGGCACAGCCCTCAAAACTAAGAACCCGTTTGGCTGTACCTTTATCTACATCGGGAATATGTACCCAGATAAGGAGATTGCTCCCGGTCAGTACACCTGCATGTTGCGTAACCTACAGCTGTCACCAGAGTGGACTAGCTTCATCGTTGGCGGTATCTTAGCTGACGGTTCCGCACTCTGGGAAGATGTTCAGCCACTCAAGCAGCTTATGGCTGAGTTTCTGGATGACTTACATGCAGGCACACCAGAAATCTTCTTTGCGGAAGTAATGAATGACCCACGCGGTAGCGGTAACGCTAACGTAGACATCAGTAAGCTACAGCTTAAGATCCCGGAACCTTCTGAGATACATCAGGGTAGCTTCATTATTATTGACCCGGCGAATGACAAGAAGAATAGCGATGACACGGCTATTGGTTACTTCGAGGTCTACGATGCTACTCCCTCCCTTCAGGAACTCTATGCAGAGAAACTTGGTGGTCCAGAGTTAGTTCATAAGGCTCTGGAGTTAGCTATGGAGAAAGGTTGTTCCAATATCTTCGTAGAATCTAACGCCTATCAATACTCTCTGCTAGGTTGGTTTGAATTCATCACTGAGCAGACTGGCCTCAAAGATATTATGTTCACACCATTATATAGTGGTGGGTTCAGCAAGAACTCAAGAATCCTTGATATGTTCCGAAGCATTGTCAAGGGGGATATAACCTTAGGTTCGAGAGTCATCGCACTGGTTATTAACCAGATTCGGGCTTTCAATAAGTTAAGCAAGGATAACAAGGATGACATCTTGGATATTCTGGCTTACTCACTTAAGGTTATAGCTGAGCACGAGCACGAACTTACTATGGTAGGTGAGAGCAGAATATACCATGAAGATCGCCTACGAAGTGATCGTAGTGGTAGAGTCCTAGACTACTCAGATCAAGTAATTATTTAGGAGCTCAATCAATGTTTAACTTTTCTGAGACAACACGGGAAGAACTCGCTAACTATGTTATGCGAGTCTCGACTGAGTTCCAAGTTAAGGGTGCTATGCGTACCCGCTTTGAGCGAATCGACCGTGGGTTGCAGCGTGAAGCTGATAAGACTAAGGAGGCGCTGGCCTCAGCTAAGGCGCGTTACGGTGGTGACCTTAGTAAGATTCCGGACTTTGAGTTACCGCTTGGCTTTGTCCAGTATGACGCTGCGTTGGCATGGTTAACCAGTGTCTTCGCTACCGGCGTACCTATGTTCCGCACAGTTTCCAATAAGAAGCTGGAAAAGGTAGCTAGTATGATGAGCGCTCTGGTAGGTCGTGACCAGACTCGTTATGGCTGGACTGGTGAGATGGTTAAGACTCTCGGTCAGTTGCTCCGTTATAACCTAACCGCTATGGAGTGGTCATGGAAAACGGAAGTGCACAACACAGTAGTTACTCGCCTCAGTGACGGTGATGTACGTACTGGTGCAGCTGACAGTGTTACCGTTCAGGGTAATGCCCTGCGTAACCTTCAGATGTATAACACCATCTATGATCATACCTGCCCGCCCAACGAAGTACATAAGTACGGCGCCTTCGCAGGTTACATCGAGCGTTTCAACTACATTCGCGCCAAGATGTTTACTCGGGAACTGGATGATACCTATCTGATTAAACCGGCGCTTAAGCATCTCTTTAAGGTGCGCAGTGACGGAACGATAGGTTCCACTCGCGGCCTCTATTACACTCCCAACATTCGCCTGTCTGACCCAGTAGAGAGTCAGCTGACTGGGCAAAGCATTAACTGGGAGCTGTTCTTCGGTTTTGACTCCAAGAATAAGGTACGTAATAAGGGGGAGTTCGAAGCTATCACCCTTTACGCGCGTATCATTCCCATTGAATTCCAGATGAAGGTACCGGCGCGGTCACAGGTTCAGGTATGGAAGCTGATCGTTATGAACGGTATCCTTATCTACGCAGAACCAGTAACCAGTGGCCATGGTTACCTGCCTATCGTATTGTCTCAGGCTTACGATGAAGGCATGGATATGCAGAACAAGTCCTTCGTTGAGAACATTCTGCCAATTCAGGATGTGGGTACCTCTATCGTTAAAGGTACCATGGGGGCCATGCGGCGTAACATTGCGGATCGTGGCATCTATAACCAAGCTATGATCAACCCTGAAGATATCAATGCGGAGTCACCTACCGCTAAGATTCCGGCGCGGCTCAATCGCTTTAACACTGATCTGCGAGCTGCCTACCTTCCCATTGATTACCGTGACACAGTTACGCCTCAGTTTACCCAGAACCTTGGGATGATCTTGGGCTTTGCTGATCAAGTCAATGGTATCAACCAAGCTCAGCAAGGTAACTTCGTTAAAGGTAACAAGACTCTCTTTGAGTTCTCTACCATTATGAGTAAGGCAGATAGCCGTCTGCAGCTGCTGGCTCTTAACTTTGAGAATAGTGGCCTGACTGTAGGTAAGCAGATCATTAAGATTAACTACCTCATCAATGCGCAGAATGAGTTGCTGCAAGACCCAGATGGTGGTGAGGACGTTAATATTGATCCAGTTGAGCTGCGTAAGTTAGCCCCTGAGTTCCGGATGGCTGATGGCCTATTCCCTGCTACCAAGCTGGGTAACACTGAAGTACTTATGGCCGCCTTTAACCTGATGGGACAGAATCAGGATTTGGCCATTGACTACAAACTTGGCGACATTGTAGTTTCCGTCCTTCGTCAGCAAGGTTTCGACGATATCGACAGCTACAAACGTACAGACCAAGAGAAGCAGCAATACATTATGCAGTTGCAAGCTATGCAACAGCCGCCGCAAGAGGAAAATACTGATGGACAGCAACAACCATGATGAAGATCTCCGCGTTACCTTAGATTCCTTTGGGGTTCTTAATGAAGGGCCTGAAGATGTCAAAGCCTATAAGGCAATGCGGGTAGGTAACTTTACTCCACTTCCGGAGAATATTACCTTCGTAGTTTCTGAGGAGACTTACACCGGGTTGAGTAACCTCCTCAATTTACTGGCGATAGATAAAGTTAATCGCCGTTCCAACCCACTAGATCTAGTAGGATCAATGGCTGAAGAAGCGTACCTTACAGGCCAGATTGAGCTGCTGGATATTTTGTTAACTAAACTGAAGATTGTAGGAGCTGCATCATGAGTGGTGAATCTGGTGGTTTCATGGATATGATTGGGCGTGCTTTGGGAGTTAAGCAGCAAGAACCTACCCCCCAACAAACCCAACAAAACCAAGCTAACGGCGGAAAAGTTAATGATCCGCTGAACGGGGCAGTAGATAACAATGGCAATCGCCATAGTGTAAGTACTGATCCCAACAACAATGGTAACCCTGCAACGGAATCCCCACTTGCAGAGTTTGACAATCTGTTTGATAATACTCCTAAGGTGGACGACAAGGGTAATCCCATTGACCAGCCTTTTGATCCCAACGCTCCGTACATTAACTTTGATCCGGAGAAGATGCGGGAAAGTTTGGGTAACACCAACTTCATTGATAGCCAGACGCAGACACTTCTGGAAGAAGTGCAGAATGGTGATACCAGTAAGTTGGGTGAATTGCTTAACGCAGTAACTCGCCACGCTTACATGAGTCAGACACAGCTTAGCCACAACGTAATGGAAAAGACGGCCAAAGCTGTACTGGAACGCGCGCTTGGGCAAATTCCCAATCAGGTGCGTACTTCACAGGCGAATGATTCACTTAATAAGTTGAATCCCGCCTTTAAGAGTCCGGCCCTGCAGCCGGTAGTTAATGCGATTCGTGGTCAGGTAGAGGCTAAGTATCCTGACGCATCGCCAACTGAAATCTCTGAAATGGTTAACCGTTACATGTCAGGGGTCGCTGCTACCTTTCAGGGTGATGGCGATGATAATCAAAACGGCCAGCAACGTAACCAACAATCGCAAGCCGATTGGACAGACTTTTTCGGCGGCCAGTAAGTTGGCGTTTGCTTCTTAATACACAACCTTTCTCAGGAGATTACTCTCATGGCACTTCAGGACAGCAAGTTCTATCGTGATCACGACAGTGAGTACCTGCGCAAGTCGTTTGCTGGTCAGATGGTTCGTTACCAACCGAATGGTACCGCACCGCTCTGGGCAATGACTTCCCTGCTCACTACCCCGGGGACAGCCAAGGATGTTGAACATGGCTACTTCTCCAAGTCCATTGTGTTTCCCAAGTGTACCCTCACCGCTGCAGTAGCTGACGGTGTTGCCACTACCTACACTGTGGATTCCACCGCTACCCTGCTGCCGGGTGACCTGCTGCGTTCCGCTGAAACTGGTGAGATCGTACGCGTGCAGACCGTAGCTTCCGCAACCAGCATTACCGTGTTGCGTGCAGTTGGTCAGATTGCCGCCGGTGCAGTAAGTAACTCTACCAACCTGTACTGTGTTGGTAACGCGTTCGAACAGGCTAGTTTGCGTCCGCAGTCTCGTCTGATCAACCCGAACCGCGTGATGAACAACACTCAGATCTTCCGTAACTCTTGGGCACTGCCTAAGACGGTAAGTAAGATCATGCCCGTTGTTGGTGAGTCTCTGGACTCCGAGTCCCGTATGGACTGCGCTATGTTCCATAGCCAAGCAATGGAAACTGCCATGATCTTTGGTCAGAAGTCTGGTCAGTTGCAGAACGGCCAGTATATGACTACCATGGACGGTCTGATTGAAACTGTTCGTCGTCTGGCTCCCGCAGGTAACACCAACACTGCCGGCGCAACTACCAACTACGATCAGCTGGAAGCTATGGTGAACCCTGTGTTCGATACCATTGCCAACGGTCGTACTGGTAACGATCGCCTGCTGCTGGTAGGTGGCGGTGCCCGCAAGGTAATCAACGACATTGGCCGTAAGTCTGGTCAGTATCAGATCGTTGATGGTCAGACTAACTTCGGTCTGCAGTTCCAAACTTTCAAGACGTCTCGCGGTAGCTTCCGCATGGTTGAGCACCCAGTGTTTAACTCCAATGACGACTGGAAGAAACTGGCACTGGCTGTTGATGTTTCCGCTCTGCGCCTGATGTACCTTGAAGGCCGTCAGACCGAGAACATTGAATACGGCATGGATGGTCGCCACACTGATGATGGCATTGATGCTATCGGTGGCACTCTGACTACCGAAATGACCATGGAAAATATCAACCCTAGTTCCCACGCAGTAATCTGGGGTTTGACTTCCGGTGTTGCATAATCGGTAGGTGATGCGGCGTTTGGGGCTAGCCTAGCTGGCCCCTTCTTTTCTCCAAGGTAAGTAACGAGGTATTCATCGTGAATAATCCCATTACCAAAGCAGCTGCTAAGCAGGTAACTACTGATGCTGGCAAGCTTAACCCTAACCCTGAAGTTCCTCCGTCAGCTGAAGCGCAGGAAGAAGCGGAAGTTACCCGTGACATCTCAGGTAGCCTGAAGTCGCATGAAACCTTTGCCAACACTCAGGCGCCGCCGATGGGTGATCCTATTAACGGGCGTCGCTGGAAACTGCGCAGCGTTCCATGTAGCTACTGCTTTGCTAGCGGTAAAAGCTTCTGGGCTGCTGATGGTGTTATCTTCGCCAGCAATAAAACAGAAGAAAAAGAACTGGAAGCTGCAGCTAACGCAGGCTGCATTGTTGAACTTAAGACTGCCTCCACCGAGCAGTAATTACTCCCGGGAGCCACACCATGGATATCGCTGAAATCATTGAACTGGCTAGTGATATTGTTGAGCGTCCTGACTACGACATAGACAGCGCTCTTATGCGTAGCTTTGCGCAACGTGCTATTAACCAAGCACACTCACTGGCTGACTTCAATGAAGATAAGGAGTCTGTTGGTGTGGCTCTTACGGGTACCACTGAGTCTACCACGATAACTCTGCCCGCTGATTATCGTAAGTTAGTTGTGAACGGTAAGCTTGAAGCAGACATTGTGTTGCTTGATGCCAATGGCTATGTACTGGCCAAAGACTTCAAGCGGGGTCATCTGCACCGTAAGCCAAGTGATTACTTTGGCCTGACCTCCTCACATTACTACTTCATTCTGGGTCGTGAACTTCAAGTTAACTGGCACTATGATGCCTCTCAGGCTAACTTGGTCTATACCTACTACCGGCTCCCCCAGATAACTTACGATAGCCAAACACAGACTTACTCTGTGGACAGCTTCATTGCTGATCGCTATCCCTACGCAGTAATCGGTAACATTGCCAAGATTATCTGCGGCAGTACCGACAGTGATCAGTTCCAGAAAATTGCAGCGCTTGCTCAGGAAGATGAGTTTGCGCTAATTAACGCTGGGAGTTCATTGTAATGGCTTACACACCTAATGCGTATGATCCGGCGTTCCCGGTAGGTACTACCGATGTAGCCACACTTACTGCTGAGTTGCGGGCTATTAAGGCTGCGTTGCTTTCACAGCAAAATAAGGATAGTACACAGGATACCGCCATTCAGGATAACCTTGACGCTATTGATGCGTTGGCTTTGGCGCTGGCTACCGGTAAGCGTTACCAGCTACTTACTGACACCACACAGGAAACCTTTACTGTGCCTGCCGGTGTTACTGAAATGTTGGTTATGGCTGTAGGTGGCGGTCAAGGTGGCCAAGGAGGTAACGGAAAGGCACGGGTACGGGTACGCTTGAAGGCTTATGTATCCAGCCTTGATCTTACTACAGGCTGGAGTAGCTGGCATCAGCTTAAGCAGAACGGTACCGCGGGTAAGAACGGGGCTACTGTAATGGAGTTATTGTCAGTAACTCCCGCCCAAGAAATTGATTACATTTGTGGTGCTGGTGGGGCCGGTGGTGCGCTTAGTGTAGCTAACGCCTCAGTAACTATTGAGGCCCCAGAAAGTACTCTGGATAGTGATTACTACTCAGCGCAGTGGGTTCCGCTTGTGATGCGTGAGAGCGTAATTAACATCCGCCAGCGGGAGATTACTACCGATGATGCACAGCCGGTAACTACTCCTACGTCGCTGCTATACAATGCTAACTTTACCGGTAGCTGTAAGTATCGGGAGTCTGGGCAGGAGAGATTCCTGTCACGTTGCGGTGAAGTTAACGGCACTCTTGCGTTAGGTGCGGTTGGTGGTGACGGAGGAGATACTCGTTTCGGTATCCCGGCTAACCCTAATGATCCGGCACTGATTGAGGTTTCCGGCGGTAAAGATGCGGAACGTACCCAGCTTATGGAGATTCCGGACGGCACGGTTCGGCAAGTTATGGCATCGTTACTGGGTAACTATGGGCTTGGCGGTGAGGGGGGTAAGTCCTCCAGCGGGTCTTTGGATAACGCAGCTAACGGGCTTAATGGTACTCAGGGTGCCATTCTGCTTATGTGGTAAGGAGTCGCTACTATGGCACAACGTAGTATGCACGTTAACCTTACGTCGAAGTTGTTTCCCATTAACTTCCGTGAGATGCCATCATCAGTAATCTTTGATGATGGAAGTGAGCAGAATCGTAGACTGCTTACTGGTTTCTCTGGTCAAGAGCCTGTACAGAGTTACGGGCTTTGTCAGGCTTACCACCTACAGAATGTACTGCCTATTACTCGTGGGTATAGCAGTGCTCACTTCTTACCGCAGATTAACCCACCAGTAGGTTCAGCTGCCCTCTTCGATGATGTATTCGTGCTGGCTGATAATGCAGGTAACACTGCACTCTACTCACCGGCTGGTGGCCAGAATATGGTTTATCGCCCACAGGTAGATAACTGGATTACTGACCCGGGTAATGTTAGCCCTAACAACGTATCGGTAGCCTACCTCAAAGGTGAAACCTACATCTGTTATCCGGGTGTAGGTTTATACGTATACGATCACCAGACAAATGCGCTGGAGTTGCAGGTAGTTGGCGGCATCACTTTCACCAACATACTTGGTGTCGCTGCGGCTGGTAGTAGTCTTATCCTCTATACCAAGGATGCTATCTACTGGAGTAGCGTAACTGACCCTCTGGACTTTGTACCCAGTCAGGCTAGTGGTGCAGGCACTACTAGTGTCTTGGCTTTGCGTGGCACCATTGTAACTATCAAGAGTATGGGTGACGGTTTCGTTATCTATACAAGTCAGAACGCAGTAGTTGCTCAGGCGACTGGTAACATTGCGTTCCCTTGGGCTTATTCTGAGATTCAGAACAGTGTAGGTATTCAGCAAGCTAACCATGTGGCTGCCTACAGTAGTAGTGCTTCTCATGTAGCTTGGACTAATGGCGGCTTCATGGAGATATCTGCGCGCGGTGCGCAACCTATTTGGCCAGAACTTGGCGAAGGTATCTCTCGCGGTTATATTAGCCGTAGCACTACGGAAGGTTATCCACTGCTTGTCCAGAGTGATGACCTTCGAGTTAAGCTTAACGCAGTAGGTAGTGAGTATCTGCTTATTAGCGTTGCGACTCAAGATGCAGGTAACTTTGATGTTGCCTATGTCTATGACTTGAAACTCGCACGCTGGGGTAAGCTAGATGTACCTCACGTGGACTTCTTCCAGTTCGCGGCTCCAGCTTTTACTTCGGTGAAAACCTATGATGAGCTGGCACTGGAATATCCACAATACCAAAACATGTATGGTAAGACATACGAAGCGGTATCTACTCCAGCCGGTGTGCGACCTACTGCGCCGGGTAAGACTCTCGGGGTTGTTAGCCCAGACGGTAGTGTACACTCTGTTGTTCTGGCTACTAGCGCTTTCCCTAATGTTGCCACTTCTGAAAATCCAAATGGGATTATAACCGCTAACGCTAAGCTGCCTACTATGCTCTTGGGCCGCTTTAAGTTAGCCAGAAGTCAGGGCTTCCGCTTGGAGTTCTTCAACGTAGAGTCAGTAGTTAATGCTGACTTCTTTGCTTATGGCCATGACTACGTAGGTGACCGGATTAACATAGCCAGAAATGTTACTCCGCACAAGGCTATTCCGGGACGGCAATATGCAAGGGTAGTCGGTGATAGCGTTAGTATCGGTATGCGTGGAGTATTTACTTGTACCGACATGACTATCTTTGGTGCTACCGCAGGCCGTCGTAACTTGCCTAATAAAGGGCGCCGAGGCAGAGTGGTAGTTAACGGTGTACCTGTAGTTGTGGGCGGACGTGCAGCTACCTATTCAAGGAAGTAGCTATGGACATTCCTAATCCAATGGCGCAGAAGCCTAAGTTTATTCCGGGCGTTACTCCACTGACTTCCTCCCAGAATATGGATGAGAGTGTGGAGTTGCGCAGAACTATTAACCAACTCATTGAGTATGTCACTGAGTTGCATAATCGGATTGACGCACTGGAGAACCCATAATGGCCCTTTCAAGTTTGTCTCTCGGACAAGTGGAAGCTCAAGCGCGGGCTGCAGCACAAGGTAATGGCAGTGCGCCGCAAGCTAAGCTAAGTCTTGGTAACACTGAGGCTATGGCTAAGCGTGCACAGCTTAAGGCAGAGCAACTGGAGCGTGAGGAAGAAGCGCTCTATCAAAGTACTAAGCCACAGTTTCAAACACCCATTGACCTTAACCTGACTTTCGAGAAGGAAGTTCAGGGGTTGATGGCTAACTTTGGCGCTGAGATGCAACAACTTAGCGCTGAACTCGATGGTGCCTTTGGCATCTCACTGGGTGGAGGTAAGAAATAATGGTTCAAGATATCGAACACGTAGAAATTCCAGTCGGTGAGATCCACGGGCTGGTTAACTGGGTATTCACCTCCATTGCTAACCGTGATGCTCAAAACGTAACTGACGCTGATGTGCATAAATTAGCTTTGGTGCAGGAGACAGTTAACGGGATTACCACTCGTAACTACTTCTTCCTTCAATCAGCTAACCCTAAAATCTGGGGCGGCATTGGCACTATCGTTCCCGGCACTGGCTTTGGGGATGAGAATCTTGCTGTCTTTGATTCCAGCGCAGCAAAAGGTATTGCAGCTACTACCCTCAAGGTAGACTCTGCTGGTCGCCTTTACGTAGTTAAGCGCCAGATTTACTCAGTTACTACCGACACAGATATTACCGAAGAAATGAGCGGCGGTATTCTTTGGGTTAGCAGTGACGATCCAATTACCATTACCTATCCGGAAGAGCTCTCTACCCTGCTGGGTATGGATGTTGTTATCTACCAGAAAGGTGCAGGTGCAGTTACTGTTGCTTTCGCTGACGGTGATATGGACGTTACCGGTACGTTAGCTACTGCTGCCGTAGGTGATAGTCTGCGAGTTATGGCTAACCAGCAAGTAGCTATGGTTGGTTTCACATCTGCTACTGGTGGCGGTGGCGGCGGTACTCCGGCATTCCCTGATCTGGCTGGTACGCTTAAGCTGGCGGATAAGGTACTGGTTCAGAAGAACGGTAGCTATGGCCGTGTGCCCCGTATGCACATTCAGGCTGAGCACATTGTTTACTCAGATGCAGAAATGACTGAGTTGGCCTTGGGCTCTATCCCGGTGGGCTTGCGTGTGCGTATGCATAACACTGGCCGCGTCTATACCTACTTCTCCGGTTCGGTGCCTACTTGGCTGCGGGCTGTTGGCCTCAATACCAATGGCGTGATTGTAACTACTGCAGACCCAAATGGTGACCAAGGTTACTTCCTGCTGGTTGGTTCTCTGCAAGAAGTATTTGCAGAAGACTTTGGTGATATGGGTAACGGCTCCAGTAGCTACATTGCCCTTCAGTCAGCCATTGACTTTGCTGGCTTTGCAGGTGTGGCTAAGGTTAGCCTCTACCGCGATCCCAAAAAGATTGCCTACCTCAATGGGCAGTTTGACATTGAGCACAGCGATGTGGAACTCAATCTGGGTAAGGTAGTTGCAGGTGCTGACTTCCGAGGCCGCATCTCTGGTAACGTAGCTGAGACTGGCAGCACGTCTCTGCTGGCCTCTGATACCTTGCAAGGTTCCGATACCTTCCAGCTGGCCAATGCTGCAGATCAGGTTAATTATCCGATTGGCAGTAAGATTATTGTTCGGGGTCGCCGGGATATTAACACCTTCTATCCGGAACCTGGCTATAAGCAGGAATACATTGTAATTGCTCATCCCTCTGCCGATACCTTACAGATTGATCGTGGCGTTGAGGTTGACTTCCTGCAGGATTATAACCAGCCGGGCTTTGACACTATCTGGGGTGACCCTAATTACACCCGCTTGTATCCGGTAGTATCTAGTGCTTTGTCCGGGTTCGTTAACCGTGCCAGTGCGCAAGTTACCGTTACGGATGGTAGCTTATTTGCTGCAGGTGACTATGTGCAGCTGGAGGATGATAAGTCTCCGGATATCTATTCGGTATTCTACACCAGCGCAGGCTCTAAAGTACATAACGAAATCAATCGCGTTACTGCGGTGGCTGGTAACGTACTATCTCTGGAGCGTGCGACTGCCACTAGCTACGAGAGTCTGCACAATGCTCGGGTAATTAAGATGGCCCCGGTAATCAATAGTAAGATTACCAACGCTAAGATTATCTGGGCTGCGCGTACCTTGAATAAGACTAATGCGCTGGAAATGGCTTACTGCGTTGACTGTCACTTTGTAGGTAACGCTACGCTGGGCCTTAATGGGTTCAGCTGGCACCGCCATGCACAACGTATGAGTGATTGCTACCAGTGCTCTATCAGGGACTTCCATGTAGATAGCGCGCAGTATCAGGCAGGTGGTGAGGGGTACGGTGTGGTAACTTACGGCTCTACGGACTGTAAGATACTCGATGGCTACGCACACAAAACTCGCCATAGTGTGCTTCTTGCCCGTGCCAGTTCAGGCATTCTTACTGAGAATGTTCTGAGTACTGACTGTGCTATCTCAGACTTTGATGTCCATGGTAACAACAATAACGCATCTATCTTCCGCCGCTGCACTGCTGAGTCTGGGCCTAGCCTTGGCGCCCTGCAAGAGTTACCTGCAACTGCCATGGTACTTAATGGTAGTAACTGGGACGTAACGGTAGATTATGGTACGGCTAGTGGCGTAACTTCTAACGGCGCGAACACAGTGCTTATTCGTGGCAGTGGCCGTGCAGTTATCACCAGTGCTGACATTGATGACAATGCTACACTGACTGCTACCTTTGCAGCTGGCCACCCCTTTGAGGTAGATGACACACTTACCATTACTGGATCGGTAGCGGCTGGTTACAACGCAGACTGGCTGGTGACTAACGTTAACGGTAACATTGTTAACGCAACGCAAGTAGTTGCTACCGGCCTGACGCTTGCACAGCGTACTTGGGTATTCTCTCCCAAGGCTATCGTTGTATGTGAAGCCAAGAACTTTGATGGTGAATACACTGTATTGGCTATCAATGATGATATTCTCACTATTGATCCGGATGGCGCTACCTTTGTAGCTAACGCCAACATGGACAATGTTTGGGTAACGGTGCACGAGGGCTTTACCAAGGCTGCCTATCGGGTAGGTAACCCCACGCATTTTTGGGGTGACTTTGACATTCGTTTTGAGGAGTGTGTTGCGGAGAACTACGAACCTTCCATGTTCCCGCTTCATGCGCTTAGCTCTACGGAAGCGGTAGTTTGTGATCCGCAACCGGGTGTGTATAACGTAGTGTTTGACGTTAAGGCAGTCAACTGCCAATACTACACAAACCCGCAGCGTAACACTAAGTCTGCGACTCCGAATATTGACCTTACACCGTACACTCAGGAAGCTACCGCTGACACTGTAACCATTGACCTTACGGACGCAGATCAGCTTCTGAGTGTTGGTTACTTCATTGAACTTAGTGGTACTACTCGCCCGGAACTGGCAGCAGATGCCTATAAGGTAACTGCGGTGGACTCCACTGGGTTTAGCTTCGTAGTTCCCGGCATTGGTACTTTCGCCAGTGAGTCTGCGGATGGTACGCTCCTGAAATATTATCCGTACCTTGATCTGCGTATTGAAGACATTGAGTACCAGATTGAGCTTGAGCGCAATATTGCAGAACCTACTGTAGACGCTCCGGTTAAGTTACGGGGTCTGAGCCGTAACTGGCTTAAGGACATTAGCATTACCAAGTTCAAAACTCGCAACTGTCGGTACTTTGCACTGGTGGAAGACATTGATAACTTTAAGTCTACCCACTTTGAGCATGTCTGGGATATGCCTACTGAGCCTTGGGCTGCACAAGAAGCCGTGCCTACCAGCTACTCACAGGTTACCAGTGTCTATGTGTTTGACATTGATAACTGTGCTAACGCTGAAATCCACGGTAACTTCGTAGGCTGCTCTCGCGGTGTTAAGATTGCTAACAGCCCGAATAGCCACATCAGTGGGCGCTTCCAATGTACTCAAGGCCGTGTGCTGGAAGACCTTGGCGGTAACGATGGCAGTACCTTTGTAGGTAAGGTTGCTGGCGCAATTGCTCCCATTGTTAACGGTGAGGGCACTAGCCAGTTTAAGATTATCTACGAAGATTACAAGCGGCCACCAGTTACTATCACCGGTAACACTAACCTCAGTATGCTTCATTGGGGGCGTGACCTGCAAGTTACAGCTGCGGCTGTGCTTACCATGCCTACTGGCCTGCCTTCTGACTTTGAGTGCGCAGTTATGCGAGACACTGCAAGCGCAGTAAGTTTCGATATGTCTGCGGTTACTGTTAAGGGTAACACTACTATCCTTAACCAGAATGGCTGGGCTGCAGTTAAGGGGCTGGCGTCCAATACCTACGCAGTTACTGGAGACGTGTAATGTTCCGGATGACCCCGCTACGTTTGGGTATCCTAGCTAGTCAGGGGAGTGCTCCTCCCCCGGCTAGCGGGCCTTACCCACTGGATGCGCCAGAGTCAGACGTTATTGCGTTCGGCTATGACGCTAAGTTAACCCCGTCTGAAGATGACACTAAGGGTACGTTCACTGTACCTGATGGTGCCACTGCTTATGATGAAGGTATGGCGCGCACAGTCTCTAGTGCTCCGGTGCAGATTGATTTGGGTACTGGAGATTACGCAGTTGAGTTTGTGCTGGAATGCCCTGACTTTACTCCGGAAGGTGCTGGCACCTCTTTACTTGCTACTGCAGCTGGTTACTGGGAAACGGGTGGTGGTGGCCTAACCTTTGCGTCACTAGCTAAGTTGCAAGATAGCACCAACGAGGTAAACTTTTTTGTTGATGGTAGTAGTGTCTATAACGAAGTGGAAACGGCAGATACCGTTGTTGCTGCCCTCTATGTAGATAACACTAACGATATTATTCGTGCGTGGATTAACAACGTAGAGGTAGAGCTTAGCAGTGATGCATTCACTCGTGACCCTGCAACTAGCTTCTTTGCCATTGCCGGTATTAAGCAGAGTGTAGATGACAACGGCATGGCGGGCACAGATATTTCTGTTAAGTTCCGTGCGACTGCAGCTGAGTTTACTACCAACCTGCCCAAGGGAGTAATGGACATTGAGGATACTACGGTAACTTGGGACCCGGTAGACTCTACGGTAGTCTTTGCTAGTGAGCCAATTGCTACTGACACTGGCTATGCTGCCATGAGCACAATCACTAACAATGGCGCTGGGGATAACACACTGGCTAGTTCCGGTACTGGGCAGAAGATCTGTCAGACAGAGCCTGCAATTACCGTAGCCGATGTGGTACGTAAGCGGGTGGTTGAGTTTAGTTACACAGCGGCGCAGTTTGCAGCAGCTAACACTGCCACTAACTTCTTCTATATAGGCAATCCTAGTGAAGGCCAGTATGAGCAGATTAGTCCTGCTAGTGCTGCGTTACAGGCAGGCAGTGTGGTTGGGTTAGTAACTAACTTCACCACTGGCGATGTTGATGTCTATGTAGATGGCGTTTTCAGTAGTACTGTTAATGCTGCAGCCATTGAAACTAATACGGATGCGCACGTTGGGTTCACTACTAACGGTACCTGTTCAGTGGACTGTATTACTAACGGCGCCTCTATGACCTACGTTGACAGCTATGGTAAGCGATTAGATGACTGGGAAGGCAACACTCTTACCTGATCCCCGATTGCTAACGCGCCCCCTTTTGTTATCATATATACTATAGCTTAGGGGGCTTACTATGGCGGATGAAAATGTGGATGCGACACAATTTGCAGAACTCCGTGATATTGTTAAGCAACTTGCCGACACGGTAAGTGATCTCAATATTAGCTTGCGAGACCATGGTAAAGATAATGAAGCGCTTAACCAGCGAATGACTTGCCTCAAGGAAGATAACCTTGAGTTGTGGCGGCAGGTTAATAAGAATACTGACGATGTTAATTCAGCCCACGGTAAGCTGCGAGCCTATAAGCTGGCTGGTATTGTAGGTTGGACTGTATCAATGGCCATGGGTTCCATTCTTTATGGCATGGTAGTTTGGTATATTAGTAGCTTTGTTGCACGCGCTGATTCAGACCACGACCTTCTGGTGCGTGGATTGACTAACCAAGAGTATATCTTACGGTGGATACAACAGCATGAGAAGCGCAATTCTACTTCGTACAATGACTTGCAACCAAGGGACGGCTGGGAGCATCTACCTCCGCCTTCGGGGAGCGACACAACTTACCCGGTTCTGCCATTCCCTAGAACTCCCTTGGAGGAACAACCAGAGAAGCCTGAGTTGCATTCCGAGCGGGTCATACTTGTGCAAGTTCACAATGAGTCCCCGGTTTGGAAGGTTACTTTATCTAGTGACGAGCGTTCCTAATCGTTCTGGTATTCGTATGCACTCCGCTAACTACGGGGGTGATATTACCTTAGGTTTCAAGCGGGACTTGCTGGGTTGCATCGCGTTAGGTAGTGGCAAGTTTGGCGGCCCGGGAACTTCCTCACAGCTCATGGTGACTAATAGTCGTAATACCATGGCTAAGTTTGAAAAAGAAATGGGCGGCGAAGAGTTCATGCTGCATATCATAGGAGATTTCTCATGAGTGGCATTCTTGACTTGTTAACTGGAGCATTGGGTGGTTCCGTAGTAGGCGCCATTGGAGGCACTGCCCAGAAATATATCGAAGGTAAGAATGAGTTGAAGAAGCTCAAACTTACCAATGAGCATGAAGCTGCAATGTCTCAGCTGGAACTTAAGCAGATGCAGATGCAGTTGGATAGTAAGCAGTCTATTGCAGAAGTAGATGCTTCCGTTCAGTTTGCTAAAGCTGACTCTGAGGCCCTGATTGCAAGTCTTGAGAATGACACCGCACGTTACGCTACTGTTGACGTAAGCAAGTCTAACAAGTGGATGATTGGCGTAGATGTTATTCGCGGACTTATGCGGCCTATCATTACTGGCGGGCTCGCTACTTACTGCGTTCTCGTAACTGGCTACAATATGGTTGAGTATGGGGCTGAGATGCCTACTGACCAGATTGCGGCTACAACTTTTGCGCTGGTTGATGCAATGGCAACCTACACTGGCTTGGCAGTTAGTTGGTGGTTTGGTAGCCGTGGTCACAAAGCTGGAGGTAAGTAATCATGGTCGCGGGACTCAGCGGTAGCTACAGTAGCTCTAGCACTGATAGTAAAAGCACAACTAACAACTCTGGGGAGAGCCAGAGTAATTTGCAGGGGCAGAGTATTACTAAGCGCTTTGACGACGCTGCTAAGGCGTTGCTTGATGCGTTTACTAACAATCTGTTCAATACTCAGGCAGAGGGAGAGAATCAGTACTCGCGAGAGAATGCGATAGCTGATGCTCAGGGGTCGATTGATGCTATCTTCCGACAATACCGAGAAGGTAACTTACCCCAGATTTACCAAGCGCAGAACAACACAGGGGCCTATAATAGTACCAGTGCGCAGTTCCTAGCTAATGATGCCTATGGTGAGGCGGTAGCTAAGAGCGCCAGTGTGGTACAAGATACCATTGCGCAGTACGCATCATTGGGTTCCAATGAACAGCAACTGCAAATCAGTGCGCTGCTGGATGCGTTCAAATTGCAAGGTTCTGCATTTGAACAGACTGATAAGGAAGAGGAAGCCAACAGTAGCTACAGCGGTACCTCTACCACTAACACCAGTAGCAGCACGTCCGGCTTTAGCTTGGGCGGCTCCCTTGGCTTCTAAGTAGGAGGCAGTCATGGACGTTAACATGAATGACTTGTTTGAGCTGCAGACTCAAGTACGTGAGACTGCTTCTGGAGTTCAAGCAAAGGATACCTACGACGTGCGCGGTGCCGGTAATCAGGCTAACCGCGTACATGCTGAAGCTAATCGGCAGGCCGTGGAGTTGCGTAAGCAGCAACAGACCAAAGAACTGAGCATGATGGATGAGTACGATGCACTGCGTGAGGATACTCAGGCTTTGCAGACTCGTGCGCATAACTTTGTTGCTCAGACCAGTGAAGAGCTTAAGCAGACTAACGCTGAGATTAAAGGTATTCGTGACCGTGCACTGGGAGAGGTTCAGGATGATCTCAAGCGCCTAGAAGACATTAACCAGAATAAGGTTCCCTTTGTTAAGAACCCTATTGGTAACATCATTAACCGCATGCAGTATCGTGCTATGCGGTCTGAGTATATTGCTGATGTTACTCGGTATAACCAGTCTTCTGCTGCTATGCAAGCTAACTACACCCGGGCAAAGGAGAGTATCCAGACCTTTGTAACTCAGGATTACTTCAAGAACGTGCAGGCACTTAAGGCGCGGCGTAATCAGTTGGCTAGCGATAAGGCACGGTTTGACAAGGTAGTAGCTAACACTGCCCTTGACATTCAATCGGGTGCGGCCACTGGACAACAGATCTATGCCAACACTCGGGAAGACCCTGATAAGCAGAAGAAAGACCTGCTTAACAACAAGTTCTTCCAATACCTATTTAAGATTTACGGTGGCGAAGGTGACTTCGGTGAGCAAGACGCTACCAACATGGGTATGTTGGCTAAGTCACTTAACGCTGAGCAGATTCAAGCGTTGATGCCGGGCTTCTATGCTTGGGACAACAGTGGTAAGACTGGCACCCCGTACACACCTAAGCAGATCGGTATGGCAGTAGCTCAGACCGGTACGTTGAGTGAGTACGGGATCATTGCGGCTATTAACCCAGACGCGCAAACGCGTCAGTTCTACAATGACACTGTGCTGGAAGTTGAAAAAACTGCCCGTGCTAAGGTACAGAAAGATTACATTGAGGAACTTACCGCTGATGGCCTGCTAGCTACTGATGACAAAGGTAACCCACGGCTTAGTGAAGATCAACAGACTATCTTGCTGGCCCGGCAACAGAAGGAAGTCGGTAGCCGCATGACTAACATGCCGTTCCGTGAAGCTGTTGAGTTACGTGTCCGTAAGGTAGTGGCGGATAACCAAGCTACTGTTATCGGTGACGCATCTGATTTGGAACCTAACCGTCTGCTTACCAGCCCTGACTTGCGCCGTAGCTTGGACGGACTGGTTACTCCTGAAGCTTGGGAAGCCACGCTGACTAACCCGGAATTCCAGAATGAGTTCTTGGCTACCGAGCAGGGTAATCAGGAAGCTGCTGGCTATAAGGCAGTTACCTTGATGCAGCACCTGCAGAAGAATGATCCTGATATGACCGAAGCGCAAGCAGCTGAAGCTACTGCGATAGTTATGGGTGAGTTCTACACGGGTAAGCTATTCCGTAACAAGCAGGAACTGGTTATGGCTGAGGACATGGGCATTGAAGTTGATCCCAAGTTCGCAGTAACTATGGAAGTCATCCCCGGTACCTTTGGTTATGACAACCAAGAATTCCGCTTGGACGTAGCCAGTGATTTGATTAACCTGCAGCGTCGCTTGGCTACCAAGGCCGAGAAACAACGTAAGTACTACGACCAGCAGCGTGCAGCCACTGAAGGGCTTATCCTGTTCCCGTAATCTTCGGAGTAATATAGTATGGCTGGCTATCAGAATAGCTTTCTGCGTGCTGCAGACTCTGAGGAGATTGCAGGCAATGGTAATAGCTTGGAAGACTCGTATGCAGATTATGCAATCTACGGGACTCTTAGTGCACTTACCAGCGCAGCAATAGGTTTCTACAATACCGGTGTTGGGTTCGCTGATGCGTTAGGGGCTGATGTAGATGACCTCTACGCCGATGAATCTAACGCTGTGCGTAACGTCTGGGGTGATGAAGCAGCTGGGTTCTATGATCGCCATAAGGAAGGCGTTGACCTAGTTGGCTTCATTGCCGGTAGCTTCATTCCGGGCGGCTTAGCTATTAAGGCACTTCGTGCTGCACAGACTGCGGGTAAACTTACCAAAGGCTTGGAACTGGCTAGCGGTATGAAGAAGGCTGACCTTGTGCTTGGCAGTAAGCAAGTACGTCAGGCTACCGAAGCGGTACTTAATAATAGCAGCTGGAACCCACGTAACCCTGCGCGGTGGCGTGCCTATGCTCGTGGCTACAGCCAGCAACTTATGGAAGCGGGTGTAGCTGAAGTTGCAGTTATCGCTACTAGCAACCAGAACGCTGCTGTTAACAGTGAAGACTTTGGTTACTTCCAAGCATTCGGCTCACAACTTATTGCCTCTGCCCCCTATGTAGCTGGTGGCGGTGTGTTTGCTGGTGCCCTAGAAACTATGCGTATCCGTGGGCACATTAAGCGAGCATGGAATAAGGAGTGGGATCGCACTGCAGAACTGCGTAGTCCTACGCTGCCTGCTATGTTGGGCATGACTCCGGGGGACAAGTTATCTATCCTGTCCCGTAAGTTGGAAGACTTCCGCCATGCACCTGAGTATGCTGTGGAGGAAGGAGATAACTTCGCCGCCAAAGCTAAGAAGCATGGTGACAACATTATCCGTACTGAGATTGAACGCGCGCTGATTGAAGCTAACGAAGGCGCCCGGGATACTACTGGTATTGAGATGATCTTCAAGGAACTGGCCGGTGACGAAGCTGGCCACATTAACCTTGAGAAGTTTGATAGCTTGGTGTCTGGCCTTACCCACATCAAGAACTACAACCCTAAGTTGGGTGAGTCAATGCGGCAATTCTATAGCAAGGGGAACACAAACTCCTTCGCTATCATGCTGCAGAATGTGGGCAAAGAAGGCTGGCTGGGTGAGAACGTAGATTCCCTTAACCAACTGAGTACTTACCTCTTTGATCAGATTAAGCACTTGGATGGCATGGGTGAACTTACTCGTGAGCAGTTCCATAACCGCATGGTTAAGAACCTGTGGAGTAAGCGGACACCTACGCAAGGTGAAGCATTCCCGCACACTGGGCCTAGTATTGTTGCCCCGGATGAAGGTAAGCGACTCTATACCGCAGATACTTATTTGCTGTCTCATGGTGTAGTGTTACCCGGCCTGTTGGTAGATACAGCGTCTATATCCAAGCAGGGCACCTACCAGAACCTTACTAACAGCCTGCGTGAAACTATGGGCTTATCCCGCATTTCACCAGAAGAGTTCCAAGATATTGTTAGTCTCCACGAACTAGCCCATGCACGCTATAACCTACCGGGACAGATTAAACCATTCTGGCAGAAGTTTGGTGATGCTAGAGGCGGTGGCATGAAAGGTAAGTCTGCGCGTAAGTTTGTTGAGCAGGCTATCAAGCTGTCTGAAACCCACCGTGGTAGTTCTTGGAAACTAGCGGAAGACGCTGGTGTCTTTGATATTCTGGAGAAGGCTTTTCCCGGAGCTAACCGTTATGAGGTACTGGCTGGGCTGGCCTATAAGTACGAAACGGGTGGCATGGATAAGTTAATCAATGACATTCAGTTTAAGAAAGGCATTCTGCTTACTGATGCAGAGCAGCGGTCAATGAAGACTATGTCTTACCTGCTGTCTCCCTATGAATTGATTGCCGATAGCTTTGCAATGTTGGCGCACCCTAAGTTTGCAGAGGAGTCTGCCAAGCTAGCGCCTAAGCTGGCCAAGTTTAACAATGAGTACGGGGGCCTTGCTAAAGCCTTCAGTCCAACTCGCGCCTATCAAAATGTGCGAACTGGGCAAACCTTGCGTAGCCACTTGCCGGGAGTTAATGACTTCGGCAAGCTTAGCTTTAACAAGAATGGTGTTAGTGTTAAGGGACTTAACCGCGTATTCAAGCGTAACGCTGACCGCTTCAAGGAACTCTTTAACTCTACCGGTAAGTTACCGGATGGCTTCAAAGGGGTTAATGACTACCTTGAATTCAGTGCACAGTTTGCCATTGCCCAGCAAAGTAAACTTGAAGACTTGTTCCTTACTAACGCAGCTGGTGACTACATTGTGCGTGAGTGGGACATTGCAGGCATTGAGCGGCTGGTTACTGAAAACATTCCGGATGAAGACTTTGCTGTTCAGTTAGGCAAAGAGCTACTTCATGGTGCTTCAGGTAAGGACATTCTGGAACGGCGCCTTAAGGATGCTAAGCTGCGGATGCGGGGCAGTATGGTCTTTGAGGGTACTGAAAAGTACTCTAACGAAGAGATTGCCCACATCCTTAACATGGACATTGACCGGGCTAATGGTTTCCTCGAAGGGGAACTTAACCTGATGGGTGTCCGTGATTTTACTAAGCCTGAGGTTCTGGTTCTGGATTACACTAACCAGCTGCCTAAGGACTATAAGGGTGCGGCTCATAGCTATCAGCAAACTACTGAGCGGGCGCGCATCCTCGAAGATATGTACCAGAAGGCTGCGGCTACTGTGCTAGAGGATGGCTATAACCTTCTGCCTGAGCACAGCTTCCTGACTGCGGATATGGCCACTAGTGTTAGCCAGACTGAGACACGTCGTGGCTTTATTAACTCACTGCGTACTAACTTTGGTAAGGCGCGTGAGGCTACCGCCTATGTAGGCCAGATTGTACGTAAGATTAAGACGCAGCGTAATGATGAGGTTGTGCAGGACTTTGCTAACTACTTCAGTCTCTTTAATGCTCCCAATGCACATAAGGAGCGTATGGAGTTGGCGATCGCTAGCAACCTTATGACTCGTGACTGGTATAAGATGGTCAAGGGTGTGGATGCTGATGGTAATACAATTCGCTTTATGGCTAAGCGGGACATCATTGACGATCCTACATTCTGGGGCGTTGAGAAGGTAGATGATATTCCTGACTACCTTGACCTGACTGCCGAAGGTGTAGAGGCCATTCGCCGTAACCTTGATCAGAAGACTCAGAATGTAGTTGAGTTCTCTGAGCATGTAGGTAGCTTCTTTGAAATGCACCAGCGCCGTAACTCTAAGATGGTAGCCAAAGCTAAGGCACTAGCTGAAGCTAAGGGACTGCATTACGCAGTTGATCCATCTGTGCTCTATGCTCCGCCACGTGACCTGCGTAAGACTAAGCATTTCGCATTCGTTGTGCCTACTAAGTTTATGCAGGGCGCTGACCGTCGCAAGTTTATGGTCTATGGTACTACTCCGGAAGAGCTGGAGCTTAAACAGCAAAAGATTCTGGAGAAGTACGGCAAAGAGTATAAGGTACTTAGCAACGACAAAGTTAAAGAGTTCAAGAACCTTATGCAGGAGTATGATAAGGGACTAGTCTTTGATGAACTCTCCTTTGATCAGGGTATGTTCCGTACCGGTACCGCAGCTGAGATTCAACCTAACATTGACTTGGCTGGTAGCTACACTCTGGAACGATACCGTAACTGGCACCACCGTAAGGAAGAGTACCTGATTAACAGCGCCACTGAACTTAAGTTTGCCGGTTTCGAGCAACAGCTTAAGCGGATGGATGAAGAGTTTGCTACCTTTAGCAAGTCCACACTCTTTAAGCAGGAGCAGCAATCTAGTATCTGGGAAGACACTCGCAAGCTTATGATTGACGAGCAGTCTACTGGTACTGAGATGGAGCAGATGTGGACAAGAGTTAATGACTTCATTGGTGAGCAGGGTAGTGCGGTGCTTGGGCCGGCTCTTGATCAACTGGCTAAACCAGTAACCAGAGCGCTGGACTCTGTAGGTAGTCTCTTCGGACGTGAGAGTAATGCGCCAGTTAAGATTACCCAACAGAAGCTGGATGAATTTAACCAGACGCTGGCAGAGCAAGGTTACAATCCGCCCTTTGAGAAGTTAGCTGAAGCGTTGATTGCCAGCCCTAACCTGCAAGATAGCCGCATCGTACCCAGTCTGGTTAAGACAATGAATAACCTGACCAGTACCATGATGTTACGGCTGGACTTTGCTAATAACATTCTGCAGGTTATGTCTTCACCTATCCTGTTGGCACCTGTGCTTAAGGAAGCTAAGGAGTCTCTGCGTGGTTCCCAGCGTTATGATGAGTTGGTTGACCTGACTACCACTACGCAACCTGATACTGGCCTTCGTGAGCCTAGCATTAGTAAGCTGATAGGTAACAGTATACGTCGCTTCTTCAGTGACGAAGGTAAGCAGTTCCTCAGCGAACTACGCGACCGCGGCTTGGTTAGTGACTACATCAATGAATACGTGGATGCTACTGACTTCAGTATGCTTAACGGTAGACATAACCTTGCAGCTGTTAACCACAAGATTGAGAGCCTAGCAAGGATTGGTGGCAAGTTCACTAAGTTCCAGTTTGCAGAAGAGTTCACTCGCTTCCTTGCCGCTGATGCAGTTAGGCAGATTGGTGAGATTCGGGGACTTAATACAGATGAAATCTTTGCTGCAGCTGGCGGTGCGATTGATAAGGTACATGGTGTCTATCGTAATACGCAACGGGTTGGTTTGTTCCAAGGCCCACTAGGTCAGGCAGTAGGTTTGTATCAGACCTACATGTTTAACTTTGTGCAGAATGCCTTGCGTTGGTCAGAAGACCCTAGCCGTCGTAAGTTAGCTATGCAGGCTGCATTGCAAGGTGGGCTGTTTGGTGTGCAGTCTTTCCCCGGCTTCCAGTTCCTTAATAGCCAGATTGGCAAGGCTAACGCAGACAGTAACTTCAAGGATATCTATGAGGTTACCGGTGCGTATGAGGAAGGCAGTCTCGGTCAGTACCTTATGTATGGACTAGGCAGCCACGCACTTGGGGTACCTATCGACTTCTATAGTCGTGGGGATATGGCTGTGCGTAACATGACTGTTGTGCCTACTGATGTAGCTGACTTCCCGTCAGTAGCTATCATTAGTAAGACAATCGGTAACATAGTTAAAACGGCTGAAATGATTGGGCAAGGTGCGCCGACCAAGGAAGCCCTGCTACATGGACTTGCACACAATGGTATGAACCGTCCGCTGCAAGGTCTTGGGCAAATCTGGCTAGGTTATGTATCTAATGGCAGGGGCCAGAAGTTCTTCGGTAGCAGTAACTACATTGACTATAACGCAGCGAATGATATGAATGCGGGTGCAATGTTTGCAAGGCTACTGGGTAGTAAGCCACTCAATGAAAGCATCTACATGAATGAGTACTACCGCAAGAAAGACTATCAGGCTAACATGAATGATAAGCTTGAGAAGATTAGCGGTGCTATTCAACTTACTGAGAATGCCGGACAGAGTGCGCAAGCTAACTGGTATAAGTTCGCTACCAACTATGAGAACATTGGTGGTGATCCGGAGAACTTCCAAGCATACTTCTCACGGCAACTTAGTCGTGCGGAGGAACCTATCATTGAGGCATTCCGCAGAGAAATGAGAGGAGACAATCCATTGAGTAGGACACAAAAAAGGCTCCTGCTTGAGTACTCGCAGAAGCCCATTTGGGAATACTAAAAGAGCAACCTTCTTAGCCCCCGTTATGGGGGCTTCTTTTTGTTACTCCATTTCAGATAGCATACCTTCACAGATAGCGTTAGCTACCTCAGCCAAGTCCATGTCACCGTGCAGACCAATGACATAACTGAAGTAGCTAAAGCCCCCGTCAATGTTGCGACCTACGCGGCTTTCAACTTCTGCGTTATCTTCCCGCCCGAAGTAAGTCTTGTTGTAGCTACCGGTATACAAGCCACCATCCAGACGCATGTTGTTAATGCTGGACTTAAGCCAGTAGACATCTACCAGTCTGCGCAGGAAGGCACCGGGGTTGGCACTAAGCAGATGTAGGAGCCGTTGCCGTTCACCAACTTCTTTGGGTACGCACTTAAATATACAGTAGGCAATCACGTTGTAAGACAACTGTGCCCAAGTATCCAGTGTATATTCGGCAACGTCACGAGACATATACAGTTCAATCTCGCTGACAAAGGCAGCCGGGTCTGCATACATAAATGGGTTAAGCATGGGCGGCTGAGTAATGGAATGATCAAAGCCGAAGTTACCCAGTTCATGCGTCAGAGTAAAGAACAGCAAGTCTGCCAGTTCCATCATTGCATTGTTTTCATCCAGCTTTTCTTTCGGCTTGAACCAGTTGCTAAGGAAGCCAAGGCTTTCCAGTAGCTCACCGTATTCACGGGCAATAGCAGTGATGGTACGCCACTCACCGTTATAAACCATGTTGATCCATTCGTAATGCTGTGCCAACATACTGTTAGGTACTTGCATGTTAGCGTCAGTGTCAGCGTGGATGATACTCCGCAAGGTACTTTCATCTACTGGCTGAGGGTTGGGGCCAAAGTCCTTGCGGTAATGCCTGTGGTTAAGATGCAGCTGATTGACATACATAGCCCACAGTAGGTTATCATCAAAGTCATTAGTGAGTGGGATCATGGGTAGATTGCTCCGTTCTTCATTAAACAAAAGAGGCGTTCCTTACTTAGCTTAAGCTGTTCAGGAACGTAGAGGTACGCAACAACGGGACGGGTAATCTTCTTTTCGTAGATATACCAGTCCCACTTTGCCCCGTCTGGGTCACTAAGGTCAGCCATTCTATGGATGGGCGCTATAACCTCATACTCATCCAATGAACCGCGCATCTTAAATAACCCAATAACTGTTTTACCTAATGGCGGTAGCCACTCCAATACCCCACCACAATAAATCCAGTGGGGAGTTTCGTCACCTTTAGGACTTAATATGTAGTTTTTCATGGGTGTCAATGTACTCCGCAATATATTTAGCGTAGTTAACGTAAGGCCGGTTACTCCTTGAGCGACGCTCACTCATAGTGAATGATAGGCTAGTCACTCCGTTAATCTCAGTACGCTTGCTTGTTATCTTCTTAGCCGCCACTAGGTTCTGCAGAATCTCCATCAAGTGCCGTTGCTTCTCAAGGTCTTGACTAACAGAAATCCAGAGTTCATCATACTCCACTGGCCCCTTAGCGTTAGCTAGCTTCTCCATAATCTTCTGGGCGGCTTCGGAGTTACGGGACTTACCCAATTCACCAAGCGCGTTACCCATATATTCCTCAGTGTAGCTAAGGATAGTATTGGCTTCCCAAATAACTTCCTCGTCTAACTCAGGAACCTCAGTGTCTTTTTCAATGCAGTTCAAAGCTGCGATGACGATAGCTACCTTGAGCAAGTGGCTTAGGCGACGACTGCAATAATACTGCAATCTTACGTCAGTCATATCTTCCCACTGCTGGTAGATTTCATCTACTGCCCGGTAAGCGTTGGGTGTAATCTGTACCTCGCCTTCCAAGTCAGCTAACTTTCTAAACAGTTCCGCAAACATAGCCTTATCCTCTTCATTAGGAGGAGTTGGCCAAGTGATGCGGTTGTTACCCGGCTCGCCATAAACTAAGATAGCTCGCGATAGAAAGCCGTTACCACTGGCTTCTTGCGGAATACTACTAGCAAAGCTAACCGGAGTCAGGCCACCAAGAATGTTAATGGTAGGCTGCTCTATCTTAACAGACTTACTATTCTTTAGGCGATCCTCATACTTAGGCTTGTTATCCCAGAGCGTTGTAAGCAATGTGATGAAGTCCAAGTTACCAGTCCCGAGAAAGTCAGCAAACTCATCCGCACAGATATAACATTCAGTAACATCCGGGCCAGTACAGTCCACATCGAGAATAGCTTCCATGTCCATTTCACCCTTAGCATTCTTAGGTGTGGCCATCTCTTGCAAGTCAAGAAGGAACTTCTGCTTAGTTGACTTATCGAAACTAAAGTTACTATATCCACCAGCACTAAGCAACTTCTTGGCTGCGTCAATGGCTGATGACTTACGAGTGCCGGGTGCGCCGATCAACAGGACATACATATTAGGGTATATCTTACTGTGACCATGCTGTATATAAACCCGTCGGCCTAAGCAAGCACCTACACACGCAAGGAAGCTCCACCGATGATACTGCTTAGGTGGTTCAGTCCCGTTCGTGTAGTTTAGATACTCGCTTATAATTGACATAGTTACCTTCCGCCATGTTAATCTTATGAACTATGTGCCCTTGACTTTCGCCGGTAAGAATCTCACCCTTACCAAACACCCGATTAAATCTATCAAACGCCTGCATTGCCCTTACATGCCGATCAAAGCAGGTTATGGGAGTTGCTACTTGC
>OBIC01000087.1_pt1 | contig 44808 bp, 55 predicted proteins | sample 1519831 | NCBI WGS metagenome assembly OBIC01 (sample SAMN03019805, study PRJEB22545) | beach sand metagenome | biome: beach; feature: sea beach; material: beach sand | place: USA: Municipal Pensacola Beach, FL | collected 2010-10-20 | depth 40-45 cm m
GTCCAGCGGGCGCGTGTTGAGCACGTCCGCCGCCTCCAGCCAGCCGCGGCGGGCCTGGCCGATGCCGTAGTCGAGGTTGTTGAAGTCGTCCACGGTGTGGGCGTCGGAGCTGATGGCGACCAGCACGCCTTCTTCCCTGGCCATGCGGGCGTGGACGTCGGTGAGGTCCAGGCGCTTGGGCTGGGCGTTGAGTTCCAGAAAGCAGCCGCGCCGGCGGGCGTGGCGGACGAGCCGCAGCCAGTCGAGTTCGATGGGCGGGCGCTTGCCGAGTTCGCGGCAGCCGGGGTGGGCCAGCACGTGCAGGTGCGGGTGATCCATGGCGCGCATGAGGCGTTTGAGCTGCCGCGCGGGTGACAGGTCGAAGTGGCTGTGCACGGCGCCGATGACGATGTCGAGCTGGCCGAGCACCTCGTCCGGCAGGTCGAGCCGGCCGTCTTCGAGGATGTCCACCTCGATGCCCTTGAGCAGCACGATGCCGTCCAGCCGCGCGTTCAGCGCGTCGATGGCCTCGCACTGCTGGAGCAGGCGCGCGGTGTCCAGGCCGTGGGCCACGGTGAGGCGCTGCGAGTGTTCGGTGATGGCCAGGTAGGTCAGCCCGGCGGCGCGGGCGGCGGCGGCCAGTTCCTCCAGCGTGGCGTTGCCGTCGCTGGCGCGGCTGTGGCAGTGCAGGTCGCCCTTGAGGTCGGCGCGCTCGATCAGGCGCGGCAGCGGCGCGCGCGCGGCCCACGCGATCTCGCCCCGGTCCTCGCGCAGCTCCGGGGCGATCCACGGCAGGTCGACGGCGGCGAACACGGATTCTTCCGTGTCCCCGGCAACGCGCGCCTTGCCGCGGAACACGCCGTATTCGTTGATCTTGAGCCCGCGTGCCTGGGCGCGCTTGCGGATGGCGATGTTGTGCGCCCTGCTGCCGGTGAAGTAGTGCAGGGCGGCGCCGAAGGCGGCCGGCTCGACCACGCGCAGGTCCACCTGCAGGCCGCAGGCGAGCAGCACCGAGGCGCGCGTCGAACCCTGGCCGAGGATCTGGCGCACTTCGTCGTAGCCGGTGAAGCGCTGCATCACCGGTGCCGGCGCGTCACTGGCGACCAGGATGTCGATGTCGCCCACGGTTTCGCGGCGCCGGCGGTAGCTGCCGGCGATTTCCAGCCGCTGCACCTGCGGCGCGCCGCGCAGCCAGTCGGCCAGCGCCTCGGCGTACTGGGCGGCCACGGGCAGCAGCATGCGCGTTTCCGGCGCCGCGGCCTGTGCCCGCAGGTGCTGGAGGATGCGCTGTTCGGTTTTGGCGCCGAATCCCGGGACCGTCCGGATATGCCCGGCCTCGGCGGCGGCGCGCAACTGCGCCACGGTGTCCACGCCGAGCGCCTCATGCAGAGTCCTCACCCGTTTGGGTCCAAGGCCCGGAATGACCAACAGCTCGGTCAGCGCCGGCGGCAGCTCGCCACGCAGACGATCGAGCAGCGCACAGCGGCCGGTCGTCGCGATCTCGTGGATCTTGCCAGACAGGTCCTTGCCGATGCCTGGCAGGTGCGGAACGTCCTGTCCGGCGGCGATCAGTGCGGTGAACTCCCGGCCGAATTCGCTGACCGTGCGCGCGGCGTTGTGATAGGCGCGCACCCGAAACGGGTTCGCCCCCTGAATCTCCAGCAACTCGGCGATCTGCTCGAAGATGGCGGCGATGTCGGCGTTGTGGACGGGCATGGATCGCTCCGTACGGACTGCGCAAAGGGACAGCAGCCAGTTTAGAACCAACGGCGGGGGGGACTGAAGAAGGTGGAATCGGCGGTAACGGCGGCGATCATGCCCCTTTACAGGCGCATTCGGGCCAACGCCGATCGTGAAGGAATTGCGACAAAGCGGACCGGACGAAGAAGCGCGCTGATGGGTTCGCGACATGGGCCGGGTTGAGCGATCGATACGAGGGGCGAGCCGTACCGGACCCGACCGACCAGAATGCTGCCCCTTTTGCCGATTTTCCGCGCCCACGCGCGTCCATTCGGGCGCAGCGGCATGCTTCATGCACTCCGAACAGACAAGGCAAGCACATGGCGTAGCGCATGAATCAGGAATCCTTGACGGGCCTCGCGGGCCCGAACGGCGCGGGCGAGCCCGCCTGCCGCTATTTCGTCTCCTACACCGGCGTCCGGTTGCCCCTGCGGCTGGTGAACCCCATCGAGGCCGCGGCGCTGTCCAACCGCAACACCTTCATCCGCGCCTATTTCGATGACCGGGACACCTTGCTCGGCTTCGACAAGCTGGTCTACGGCGAGGTCGAACTGGCCCACCGCTATGCCTATCACCCGAGCGGCGCGCTGCGGCGTGCAGACATCGTGATGCTGGACGAGGACGCCGTGACCCTGCACTTCGACGAGTCGGGCGCACCCACGGGTGATTGATCGCGCGCATCGACTGACGGCGGGAAAGGAAAGACCATGACGATCGTGCAATTGCTGGATGAACTCGCGAAAATGCCGCCGGATGCGGTCGTGCTGATCGAAAACGGCGGCGGCCTCTCGCGCGTGGCGGGGCTGGACTTCATGGAGGCCGAAGGCCCCGGCGCGCCGGCGGAAGTGATTTTGCTGCCCAGCATGGATGAGTGACCGTCCGGGGGCGTGACAACCATTGAGCGGAGATGAGCCATGGCGGAGGCGGAAACGACGGTATCCATGTTCGAGCGCATCGGCGGCGCGCCGACCATCGCGCGGTTGGTGGATGCGTTTTACACGCGCATGGACACCTTGCCCGAGGCGCGAACCATCCGCGCCATGCACGCGCCCGACCTCGAGCCGGTGCGGGAGGTGCTGCGGCGCTATCTGGGCGAATGGATGGGCGGGCCCAAGCTGTATTCGGCCGAGCGCGGCCATCCGCGCCTGCGCCAGCGCCACATGGGCTTCGCCATTGGCAACGAGGAGCGCGATGCCTGGCTGCTGTGCATGCGCGGAGCGCTCGATGAAACCGTCAGCGACAGCGCGGCGCGCGAGGAGATCTACGGCCTGCTGGCTCGGCTCGCCGACTGGATGCGCAATCAGGACGGCAACCCCCACGATACGGGCATGCAGCGACCCTGAAGGGCCAGTGTGCGGTGTGGTGCCCGGTCACCCGAGCCGGGAATACGCCGCAGCCGCAATATCCGAACCGAATCCCGGAAGCCGAGCATTGCCGTCCGAGAACGCATCAAACCGGAAGCGGAACAACCCCGTTGATCCGCCTCCGGCAGCGCCCCGTGGGCCTTACAGCCCCATGCAGTTGGCGTAATAGGTGACCGTGCCGGGCCAATCCGAGAAGATGCCCTTCACGCGCACCTGCCGTGCCAGCACGTCCAGCGCGACATACATGTCGCTGTCCTTGCGGATGGCCTCACCGGCCGGATCGAAGGCGTAATAGAAGCCGGCCTTGGCGGCGCCCTGACGCAGGTCGGCGCGCTCGAAGCTCCAGGTGATGATGTCGAAGCCCAGCCGCTTGAGGTTCCTGGCCAGCGTTGACGGCACCACCTGGCCGTTTTCCACGCTGAGCAGCGCGGGAATGGGGGGCGCCACGATGCGCACGCCGAGTTTGCGGAGGCGGATCAGCTCGGCGAAGGGCAGGGACGGGACGGTGTCGTGGGCCGCGGCGTCGTAGTCGACCAGATACACGGCCTGACGACCATAGGCCGGCTCATGCTTGATCCAGTAGAGGATGTCTTCGAGGTTGAACGACTGCGGCCAGGCATCCCGGGGTTCCACCCCGCCCGCACGCAAGGCATCGATCAGCCGCTGGGCGTACTGGGCCTGGCCGCCGAACACGGTGGTGATGCGCTGCGCATCGCCGCTCTTGAGTTCCGGGGTGTGTTTGACGCCGAGTTCGCGGTTGAGCGCGATGCTCTCGCTCAGCGTCATCAGGGTGCCGCGGCCGGTGTAGAGATCCGTGCGCCAGTCGGCGGTGCCGCCCAGATAACCCGCCGCGTCGGAGGCGGCCGGATTGCTCGCGTCCATCTTGCCGGTCAGTGACCTGAACTGGTCCAGCGTCAGATCGCTGGCACAGCACATGGGCGCCGATCCGGGTCCTGAGTAGGGCACCGAGCACTGCGCATTCAGCGGCGTGTTGACGATGTTGGTGGTGGTGTGCAGATCGCATTCGGCATGCCGGCAGACCAGCTCGCCGTCACGCGTGAAGGTCACGTCGCACTCGACGATGCCGGCGCCCATGCGCGCGGCCGCCTCGTAGGACTCGCGAGTGTGTTCCGGAAACTGCAGCGCGGCGCCACGATGACCGATCGAAAAGTCGGTTTTGCGGAAACGCTGGTTCTGGCAACTGGCCAGCTCGGACTTGAGCGCGCCGTCATCCATGCCGGCCACCAGATAGAACGGACGCGGTCCAACCTGAACGGCCGCCCGCTCGCCGCCGAAGACCCGCGCGATGGGGCGGTCGGCATTCCGGTCGTCGACTGCGGCCGCAACGGGCGCGCTCACCGCAGCAGCCACGAGGCCGGCGACTGCGAGCGTGTATCTCACCATCCGTTTCATCATGCTGTGCCCCCTTGGCGATAGGATGGGCGGAAGGGCCCGACCGGCTACACTGTCGGCATTGCGTGTTGAGCGGGCATTTCAGCGGGGTGACAATGCTGTGACCGGCTGTACCGACCGGTTTCGCCCCTCATCGCCAGCCCGTCTGGCGCGGTTGTCCCGGTCTGCCGCCGAACCTGTCTCAGCGCCGCCTTGCGCACTGTTCTGACCAGGAGGGAACGCACCGTGCAACTCGAACGGAGTCCTTCGGAAGAAATCGCCAGCGCCATCACCCATGGGCTGGGGGTGCTCCTCGCCATCGCGGGCGGCACCAGCCTGATCGTGCTGTCCGCAAACCACGCCGGCGCCCTCGAGGTGATCAGCGCGGCAGTCTTCACCGCCACGCTGGTGGTGATGTACGCGGCCTCCACGCTCTACCACGCCGTCTCCCGACCCCGCGCCAAGCAGCGGCTCAAGGTGTTTGATCACTGCGCGATCTTCCTGCTGATCGCGGGCACCTATACGCCGTTCACCATCGCCGTGCTCAAGGGCGCGCTGGGCTGGTCGCTGTTCGGCGCAGTCTGGGGACTGGCCGCGGTGGGCATCGTGCTGAAGTGGTTCTTCACCGGCCGCATGCGCCTGCTCTCGACGCTTTTCTATGTGCTCATGGGCTGGATGGCGATCGTCGCGGTGGTTCCGATCAGCCGCGTACTGGATGCCGCCGCGTTCTACTGGCTGATCGGCGGGGGCGTGGTCTATACGGTGGGAACGCTGTTCTATCACAACCAGCGCATTCCCTATTCGCACGCCATCTGGCACCTGTTCGTCCTGAGCGGCAGCGCGTGCCATTTCATGGCCATTCTGAATCAGTTCACCCTTCCGGCGCGCCTCGTGGGCGACGGCGGCGGATTCGCTTCCCCCGGCTGATGGGGCGGAGCGACCGGCACCGGCGGGCATGTCGCAAATCCGCCAAAGCGGACACGAAGTTCTCGAAAAAACATGAGAATTCCGTTTTAACAAATTGATTTTTAGAAATTCGTGAATCGGCACTTCATTTGCTAGGTGAGGAGCTGGATCCGTTCCGGAGCGGCACGCGTGCCGCCAGAGCCCTTGCAAGGAGTCGACGATGTCCGAGGCAACCTTCCGCCGGATTGCGGCCGACCGGGCGCTCGACTTCATGGCCGCGGCGTCCGGCCAGGGTCGGCCCTACGGCCTGTTCGACACGCGCGATCCGGCCAGCTATGCCCAGGACCATCTGCCCGGCGCCCTCCGGCTCTCCGAGCGCGATCTGGGCGAGTGGATCGGCCGGCTGCCACGCACCGAGCCGGTGCTGATCTATTGCTACCACGGCAATGCCAGCCAGGTGTTCGCCCAGGCCTTCGCCGACTTCGGGTTCGCCGAGGTCTACAGCATCGATGGCGGCTTCCAGGCCCTGGCGCTGAGTCGGTCCCCATCTACCGGGCGGCCGGTGCCGAGCCCGACGCTGCTGGCGTTCATGGCAAAGGAGGGCGGTGCGACGGCGGAGCTCGACGCCGCCGCGGCGCATGGCATGACGCCGCTGATGAAGGCGGCGCGCGCGGCGCGGCTGGATCTGGTCGAGGAACTGATCGCTCTCGGCGTCGATCTGGAGGCGCGCAACACGGACGGCAACACCGCGCTGTGGCTGGCCTGCTTCGGCGGCGATGCCGCCGTCGTGCAGCGGCTGATCGCGGCCGGTGCGCGACTCGACAACCAGAACGACACCGGCGCCACGGCGCTGATGTACTGCGCATCCACTGGTCGCGACGGGCTGGTCGGGCTGCTGCTGGACGCCGGCGCCGACGCGCAGTTGCAAACACAGGATGATTTTCGCGCCGTGGATCTGGCCGCCACGGCGGGCAGCCTGCGCCTGCTGCGCCATACGGTCTGACCCCCATGATCCTGGAAAGCGACCCGACCGAGATGCTCGATGTGGCCATCATCGGCGCCGGTCTGTGCGGCCTGCAGCTGGCCACACTGCTGCAGCCCTCGGGCCGCCGCTGCGCGGTGTTCGAGGCCCGCCCGCGCGTCGGCGGGCGCATTCTCACCCTGAGCGACGGTGCCATCGACCTCGGCCCCACCTGGTTCTGGCCACGCAACCAGCCGCGGATGACGCAGCTCGTGGCGACGCTGGGCCTGGCCTGCTTCGCGCAGCATGACGACGGCCGGGCGCTGTTTCTCGACGCATCGACCGAGGTGCCGCGCACCGTGCCGGCCGCCGATCTGCACGGCGGCGCGCAGCGCCTCGACGGCGGCATGGCCCGGCTGACCGCCGCTCTGGCCGAACGGCTTCCGGCCGGCACCGTGCGCTTGAAGCATCGGCTGCAGGCACTGGTCCAAAAGCGCGACCACATCGAGATGCACCTGCAATGCGGCGCGGATACCACCGCGCTGCGCGCGCGACAGGTGGTGCTGGCGCTGCCGCCGCGGCTGGTGGACGAAACCATCCGTTTCACGCCCGAGCTGCCGGCGCCACTGAGCGCCGCACTGCGCGAAACCCTGACCTGGATGGCGAGCGCGGCCAAGGCGGCAATGCAATACTCCGTGGCGTTCTGGCGCGAGGCGGGTCATAGCGGCAACGCCTTCATCGGCCATCCACAGGCGGTGCTGTGCGAGGTATTCGATGCCTGCAACCCCTTGAACGGCCGGGCGGCACTCGCTGGCTTTTTCGATCTCGATCCGGCGCAGCGCCAAGGGCTCTCGATTCACCTGCCGCGGCTGGTGCGCGGCCAGTTCGCGCAGTTGTTCGGCCCCGCAGCAGCGGACGGCATCGTGTATCACTACGACTGGGCCGAGGATCCCCTGACCTGCAGCGCACTCGACCGGGCCGAGGCGGTGACGCTGCATCCGCTCTACGGCGATGCACGCCTGGCCGAGCCGCAGTGGGGCGGACGGCTGCTGTTCGGCGGCAGCGAAAGCGCCGGGCGCAGCGGAGGCTATCTCGAAGGCGCGCTCGAAGCGGCGGCGCGGATCGCTGCAGTGCTCGCTCCGCAGGCCCCGCCCACGACCGGCGCCGGCGGCGCGCGACACGTCGAGGCGGACCCACCACAGGCCACAACCGGCCACTGAACGGAGCTCTCGCCATGGCGCGCACCCTGACCGCCTTCATGCACCGCGACCGGATTCCCGACCGGGCGGCGCTGCAACAGGCCATCGACGCTCTCGATCGGCCGCTGACCCTCGATGCGGGCGACGCGCCCCTGGCGAGCGGCGGCTTCCGGCCGTGCACGCTGCAGGGCGAGGACGCCGGCTTCGACCTGCGGATCGGCGAGGCCGCGGACACGGGCGGGGGCCATGCGGTCCTGCTGACGTTCCGCTGGAGCGGCGATCCGCGCGAGGAGGCCGCTGCAAGCATTGTCTGCGCCGCACTCGCCGCCTTCGATGCCCGCATCCAGGCCGGGGATACCACCCGATCCGCCGAAGCGCTGCTGGCCACGGCCGATGCCTGCCTCGCATCGTTCTGATCCCATCCGCCAAGGACCCATCTCCCATGCGCGCAGCCGACATCACGCCGTTCAATCGCGTCATCCTCGCCCATTACGACCGCTACAGCGCGGCGCTGCTGTTCGCGCGCTGGGCCGACGGCAGCCTGCTCTGGCCCGCGCCCCTGCCCGAGCCGGCCGAACCCATGCCGGCGCCACCGGTGGCCGGACCGATCCATGATGGCGAGGCGGTGCGCCAGACGATCATCACGCGCTGCGGCCTGAACGGCGGTGCGCTGGTGCACGTCGGCGAGTTCATCCATTGGGCGCAGACCGAAGCCGGCCCCGTGCGCATCCATCTGCTGCGCTTCACCACGCCGGACGCGCCCAAGGCGCTGATCGAAGCCCAGGGCGCCCGATTTCATCACCTGGCGCAGCTGCGCGGCGCGGCCATGAGTGAACTGATGCTGCTGCGCGAGGTGTTCAACCTCATCGTCGGCGGCAGCGGCGAACGGGGTTAGCGCGCCGGGCCTTCCGATCGGCTCGGCGTCCTATCCGCCTGTCGCAGCATCTCGTCCGGCAGGCCATTGGGGCCGCCCGTCAGCTCCACAGGGCCCCGCGGCGAATCGCCCGCATCGCCGCCGATCATCGCCACCGCCTCGGCCGGCAAGGCGCGCAGGATTTCAATGAGCTGGCGGTCACGCGGCGACGAGGTCGATCTCGACCCGGCCGTCGTCGGTCAGGCGCAGCGGAAACTCGCGCAGCCGGCAGCCGGTCGGGCTCAGCCCCTCGCCGGTACGACCGTTGAAGACCCAGCCGTGCACCGTGCAGACCAGGATGCGGCCGTTGAAATCCGAGTTGTTGACCAGCGACTGGCCCTCGTGCGGGCAACGCCCGACGAAGGCGCGCGGCTGACCGCCGTCGGGCCACAGCACCAGCACTTCCGCACCATCGATCAGAAACGGCACCGACTCGCCCTCGGCGAGGTATTTCTGTTTGCACAACGTCTGAAAAGCCACAATCCACAGCCTCCACGCATGAACGGATTCCGACAAACCAGCCATGCGCACCTGCGCCGTGGCCATCCGCATCGATCGTCCATCCAGACGTTGCAAGGCCCGTGCACGCCCCAGACGTCATCCGGCACGGAGTGGCGGGTATCTGGTCCGCAATTTGCCTCTCCTTGGTACGTTTTTCAGGATCAGGCGGGCTCAGAGATGAACTTCACCACCATCTGCACCACCGACGCCGTGCGCGAGGGCGCCATGGGCCTGTTCCAGGTCGGCCGGAAAAGCGTGCTGCTGCTGTGGCCGACCGGCGGCGAGCTCAAGGCCTACCGTGGCCGCTGCCCGCATGCGGACATGCCGCTCACCGGCGCCACCTTCGACGGCCGGGCGGTGCGTTGCCCGCATCACCAGTGGGGTTTCGATGCGGCCAGCGGCAAGTGTGTGACACACGCCGTACGCAACGTGCTGCATGCCTATCCGCTGCGCATCGAGGGCGAGGCGATCCAGGTCGACGTCGGCCCGGTGAAGCCGCCGCGCCAGCCGGCCTGACGCCCATGCCCAGACCCCGTGATCTGGTCCAGACCGAGCCCGGGCTGGCGGTGCTGCGCATGGCGGCTCTGCTGGCCGAGGACGACGGCGCGCTCGACGAGGAACTGCTGGACGCCATGGCCGAACACGCCGCGCGCGGGGCACTGCGGGGCACGCCCGGCCCGGCCATGTGGCCGGAGCTGCGGCGTGGGCTCATGGCACGCGGGCCGTCGCGCATGCTGGCGGCGCTGCGCCTGTCGGGCGCGCTCGGTGCGGTGCTGCCGGAAGTCGCGGCGCTGTTCGGCGTGCCGCAGCTCGGCGCCGATCAGCGCAGCGTCGACATCGGCCTGCACACCCTGAACGCGCTGGCCGAGGCCGCGCGCGGCGAGGCGCCGCTCGCGGTGCGCTTTGCGCTGCTGGTGATGAACGTCGGCAAGTCCGATTCGCCGCCCGAGCACCTGCCGGTCCACTACCGTCACGTCGAGCGCGGCGGGCCGCGCATCGAGGCAATCTGCGCGCGATTCGGCGTGCCGGCGGCCTGCCGGGAGCTGGCGCTACTGGCGCTCGCCGAATGCGAGCGCGTGCACCGCGTGTCGGAGGTGCGCGCCGGGCCGGTGGCGGCCATGCTGGCGCGCCTGGGCGCGTTCGACCAGCCGGACCGCTTCGCGGCGCTGCTGCAGGTGTGTGCCTGTGACTACCGCGCCCATGGCGAGGGCTTCGGCCCGGTCTATCCCAAGGCCGCGCTGCTGCACGCGGCGCTGCGCGCCTGCCGGGACGTCGCCGTCGATGCCGAGGACCCCGAGCTGGCGCGGGCGCAGGCGATTGCGACGGCGCTGGGATCGCAGCGCTGGTCGGCGGCCGGCCATGCCTGAATCCACACCGCGAGCGCTGCCATGGCCATGAAGTTCTACATGACGCCCGGTTCCTGCTCGACCGGCATCCACATCCTGCTGGAAACACTGGAGCTGCCGTTCGAGGCGTGGGTGCTGAACCTGCCGGCCGGCGATCATCTGAAGCCCGAGTACCTCGCCATCAACCCGCGCGGCACCATCCCGACGCTGGTGCCGGACGACGGCCCGCCGCTCACCGACTTTCGCTCGATCGCGCTGTGGCTCGCCGCACGCTACCCGCGTGCCCGGCTGCTGCCGGACGATCCACCGCTCGCGGCGCGGGCGGTGGAGCTGCTCGACTTCGCGCTCGGCCAGCTGCACGGCGAGGGCTTCACGCGCATCTTCACCGCCGAACGCTACCTCGCCGAACCCGGCACGCGGGCGCGCGAGGACGTGACGGCGCACGGGCGCGAGATCGTCATGCAGGCCTTCGGGGCACTCGAAAAGCGCCTGCCGGACGAGGGCTACGCGGCCGGCGAGCGCTTCACCATCGCCGACGCCGCACTGTTCTACAACGCATTCTGGGCCGACAGGACGGAAATCCCGCTGCCGCCGCGCGTGGCGGCCTACTACCGGCGCCTGCGCGCGCTGCCGGTGGTGCGCCAGGTGCTGGCCGAGGAGGGGTATCGGTCGTGAACCCGGCAGTGTGGTCTGCGTGCGCTCAAAGACTCAACACGGCGCAGCCCGCGTCTTTTTGTCATCCGGAGAGCCAACCGTGAGCAATACCCTGACCCGCGGCGTCCGCATCATCGCCGAGCCCCGCTTCGTGCCAGAGCAGTCCGATCCCGACAGCGGCCTGTTCGTCTTCGGCTATCACATCATCATCCGCAACGAGGGCGAGACTCCGGTCCAGCTCCGCTCGCGCCACTGGATCATCACCAACGGGGAGGGCGCCGTCGAGGAAGTGCGCGGCCCCGGCGTGGTGGGCTACCAGCCGATCATCGCGCCCGGCGAATCGTTTCAGTATGTCAGCGGCTGCCCGCTCGACACACCGGTCGGCACCCTGCACGGCAGCTTTCAGATGGTGGAAGCCCAAGGCAATGCGTTCGATGCCCGCATCGCGCCGTTTCGGCTGATGGTGCCGAACATCCTGCAGTGAATCATCGCCGCAGCCCGGCTCGCCGCCGTTGCGGACCATCGCGACCGACATCCGGGGCGTTGCACGGCGATTTCGAGACCGGGATGCAGGGAACCGATTCGGGCGCACGCCGGGTAGCCAGATTCGCACCGTTCCTGCGGGACGATTACCTGCCCCGAAACACGGACCGGCCATCTTCGCCGATCGGTGACGACGCCCCGGGCGCGCTTTGCTACAACGGAACGCCGAAGAACTCGTCCTCGGAGCCGCCGCAGGCCTCGTGCAGGGCCAGGGCGTCCCGCCAGCGCGCCAGCTCGGGCGCGTCGGCCGGCCGGTGGGTAATGGCGCCGCCGGTGTTGTCCCCGAGCAGAAGCACCTTGGCGTTGCGAATGAAGCGGTTGAGCGCCTTGGCGTCGGTGGGTCGCACCACGCAGCGCGGCGCTTCATCGACCAGAATGGTGGTGGGCAGCATGACCGCATCTCCCTCAGGGCCGGATGAACTCAAAAGCCGTCCCGGCGGCTTCCCCACGGATGCGAGCCGGGCACCAGCGTGGCCTTGATGCCGGCTTTCGCGAGATCGTCCAGGCTCTTGTAGAAGCTCGATTCATGCACCAGCGTGCCGCTTTGCGTGGTGATGGCGACATAGCGGGCGGGCACGTCGGTCTCGCAGGCATAGCCGCCACCGGGCGCGAGGGTGCTGCGTGCGTTGCCGTCCCAATCGACGAAATAACCTTCTGCGACAGACATGAACGAACTCCTCATGGGTTGACGGACGACGCGTGGGGCCGCGTATCACCCAGCGCCATCACCCCCGGCACAGGCCGGATGCACGGTCCTAGGCGGCGCGGTTGGGCGTCACGCCCGCCACGTCGACCAGAATCTCCTCGCCCCGGATCTCGAGGGGATATTCGGCGAGGCGGCAAGGCTTGCCGCGAATGCAGGCGCCCGTCGTGCCGTCGAATTCCCAGTCATGATGGCGGCAGGCGATCACCTTGCCATTGAAGAAAGCATCCATCAGTGGTTCGTTGGCGTGCGGGCACATGCCCTGGAAGGCCATGGGCTTGCCGCCGGTCGGCCAGACCAGCAGCACCAGCGTGCGCTCGACGGCGGCCACGTCGGTCTTGCCCTCTTTCAGCTCGCTCAGATCGCAGGCTTTGGTGAACATGATCGTGCTCCTTGTCGGATCGATGAAACGCGGCAGCGTCAGGGTGCGATTGCGGCGCGGCAGGCGCCCGTCGCCGGGGGCGGCAGGAGCGGGCGATGCGCATCACCGCATGCGCGCGTCAGCCGGCGGGTTGCATGGCGAGCGCGCCGCACTGGATGCAGCGATCGAGCACATCGAAGGCCTGTCCGGTGCAGCTGCCCTGGTTCTGCTTGCAGCCACGCGCGCCGCACGCGCCACAGACGTGGACGGTGCCGTTACATTTCTGGCCGGCCTTGCGGGTTCCGGCGCACAGAGCGGAATCGGCTTTGAGTTGATCGTAGGCAATGGCCATGAGCGGAACTCCTCAAACAGATGGCAGGGAGGGGGCGTGGGATTGCGGCGCGGCGGGCACCCCGCGCAGCCGGTGCAGATCGGCGACACGGTAGGCCACCGGGCCGTCGAACAGGCGGGTGCCGCCGCCTTCGGCAAGGGTGCGTCGCAGCTGAGCGGCATCGTCGATCGCCACCCCGGCGAGATAGTCGATGCCGAACGCGGCGAATGCGGGCAGCCACGGCGTTCCCGGACCCATCAGCACCGTGGTGGCCTGGCGGCTGAGCTCGGCCAGCCGGGGGAAGGTCTTGTTGGCGAGGCTGCTGGCGGTGAGAAATACCCAGTCGGCCTCGGGCAGCAGGAATTCACAGGCCGGATCGGGCAGGTCGCCCGGACCGGGCTGGCGCTCGAGCACCGTCACATCCAGCCCCTCCAGCAGCGCATCGAGGCCCGGATAGCGCCCGATCACCACCACCCGGCGCCCGCACAGCTGCGGCCTGAAGTGGTCGAAGACGGCGAGATTACCCGGCGCTGCACCGCGCACCGGCGTGGCGCCGGCCAGCACATGATTGGCGGATGTGTTGATCGCCGCATTCACCGCCGCCAGCCCGATGACGGCCTCGTGGGGATCGAAGCGGCGCAGCCAGCCGGCCAGTTCAGCGAGAGGCCGGCCGCTCAGTGTGCCGGCCCAGGACAGGGTGCGCGGGGATGCGGGCGGCGTCATCGCCAGACCCGTGCCGTCCGGGCCACGGCAGAGCGTCCAGATGAGTCCCAGCTGGACCGCCTCGGCCACGGCGCGCGGCGGAACCTGATCCGCCAGCAGGTCGTAGACGGCCCAGGGCGTGCTCATGACGCATCGTCGGGCAGGGCCAGCAGGCGCAGCTCACTTTTCACGGTCTCGCCGCTGCCCCAGACCTCCACCACCTCGATCCACCATCCGCTGCGTGCCGGATGCGACAGACACACCTCGAACTCGCCATACCAGCTGCCATCCCCATGCCTCAGCAGATGACCCTTGCGCTGGCCGCCGGCGGAGAAAAAATCCGCGCGCAGGCTGGGCAGTCCGCTGGCCGGATCGGTGTGCCGCGTGTAGCGCCCGTCCGTCCAGGGCGGGATGCGCACCCGCGTATCGAGCTGCCATCGGGCCAGCTGATTGCGGGCAGCGGCCAGCAGCGCTTCGCCCATGGGTGCCGCGGCTGCGGCGACGGCGGCCAGATCGTCGCCGGCAGCCGCATGGACGGACCGGGTTTCAGGCGGCATCGGCTGCCCCCTGATGCAGCGCCCGGATCACCTCGGCGCCGACCTGATCGGCCGGATCGATCTCCGCCAGCTTGGCCAGCAGCGCCAGACTTTCCTCAGGATCGCCGCGACGCAGACGGATGAAAGCCAGCGCCTTGAGACTGAACAGATAGAACCGCTCGGGCCCCACCGCCGGCGACCAGACCGCGCTTTGCGCCGTGAGGCTGCGCCAGTCGGCGGGAAAGCTGCCCTGGGCAGCCGCCGCGGCCAGGCCTTCACGGGCTGCCGTTTCGGCCTGGGCCAGCTGCTTGCGATAGAAGTGAAACTTGTAGCGCGCGAAATAGACGGCCAGAGCATTCGGATCGGCCGCCGCCGCCTGTTCGAGCCAGTGGCTGGCCGCCTCGCGATCGTCGTAATAGTTCGCGACCGCCCGCTCCAGCGATTCACGCACCCGGCCATGGACGGCGCCCCCATAGGCCGGGCGCGCCGTCAAATCGTCGCGCTCATCCATCCTTCACTCTCCTTCACTGGGGCGCGGCCGGGACCGCGTCGTCCGGCATCCGCCCGCCCGGCCCGGGTCGCCCCGGGTTCGATCCGCCGGGAGGACGATCACACGGGCAGGGCGGCGCGGCGGATGCAGCCGCTGTCATTGGGCGAACACCCCGGCCGCTTGCACGTGCCCGTCCGGTTCACCCGAACTTGAACAGAATCCCGAAACCGCCGCGGGGATATTCCCACTCCACGTTGCGGTAGTCGGTGCAGATGACGCGGCAGGTGCCGCATTCCAGGCAGCCGTCGGTGATCAGCGTGACCGCGCCATTGCCCTCGGCGGTGTAGCAGCCGGCGGGGCAGCAGGTGGTGCATTGCTGGGACTTGCACTGGCTGCGACAGACATCCGCGTCCTTGATCTGGATGTGCGGGCGGCCCGCATCGACCTTGTAGCGGTTCTGGAACAGCTTTTCTTCCACGTTGATGTGTGTCATTCGAACGCTCTCCACAGTCTGAAGGCATCCCCCATGAGGCCAAAAAGGCCGCGACGCTGGCCGAAGCTGCGCCGGACCGCCCGTTCTTTCGATTTCTTGTCCTCGCCATCCACCTGAATCATCTGGTGCATGGCGCCGGTGAGCAGTTCGGGATAGGCGTTGAAGAACTGCGGGTTCTTGTGCAGCACATCCGGCAAGCGCCGGTATTTCTTCAGATCCTTCATCACGAAGCTGTCATCCATCTTGCGCTTGTACAGGGCGAGATTCGCGGCGCTCAGCGGCTTGCCGGCCGCGCGCAGCTCGATGGCGGTCTCGCCGGCCAGCCGGCCCGAGGTCATGGCGAGGTTGGAACCTTCGCGATGCACCGAATTGACCAGTCCGGCCGAGTCGCCGACGATCATCCAGCCGTTGCCGTAGAGCTTGGGAACAGCGTTGTAGCCGCCCTCGGGAATGAGGTGGGCGACGTACTCCTTGAGCTCGGCCCCTTCGATCAGGGGCGCAATGGCCGGATGGGCCTTCATGCGCTCGAGCAGGACATAGGGCGGGATCTTCTCGCGCGTGAAATCGGACAGCAGGCAGCCCACGCCGATGGTGAGGGTTTCCTTGTTGGTATAAAGGAAACCGGTCCCGACCATGCCATGCGTGATGGCACCGCCCATTTCGATGGCCACGCCTTCCTCGCCCTTGAGGTTGAAGCGCTGATCGATGATCTCGGGGGCCAGAAACAGGGTTTCCTTGACCGCCAGCGCGACATCCTTGGGCTTGAGTTCGGGGTGGAAGCCCGCCTTGCGCGCCAGGGTGGAATTCACGCCGTCGGCCAGCACCACCAGATCGGCATAGATGGCGCCACCTTCGCGGTCGGTCATCACGCCGGCCACCCGCTCGTCGTCGAAGATCAACTCACGCACCGTGGTCTCGCAGATGACGAGGCCGCCGGCATCCTGCACTTTCTTCGAAAACCACTTGTCGAACTGAGCGCGGACAATGGTGTAACGGTTGTAGGGCGGACGGTTGAAAGCCTCGGAGCGGTAGTTGCTGCCGACATAGGCGTCCTCGCTCAGCATCCAGAAGCGCTGCTCGATGAGGTAACGCTCCAGCGGCGCGTCGTCGCGAAAGTCCGGGATGATGCGTTCCAGGGCATCGGCGTAGAGGATTGCACCCTGGACATTCTTGGAGCCCGGCGTCTCGCCGCGCTCGATCTGCAGCACCGACAAGCCGGCGCTCGCCATGGTGTAGGCGGCGGCATTGCCGGCAGGACCTGCGCCCACCACGATGGCATCGAATTTTTCGCGCATGGCGTTTCTCCTTTATCCCGCTTTCTGAGCCACGGCCAGATGCTGGCGGAAGGCTTCGGTAAGTGCCGGCAAGACCTGCAGGGCATTGCCCACGATGCCGTAGGTGGCGAAATCGAAAATGGGCGCGTTCGGATCGTTGTTGATCGCGATGATCACATCCGATCCTTCCATGCCCACCCGATGCTGGACCGCCCCCGAAATACCGGCGGCGATGTAGAGCTTGGGCCGGACCGTCTTGCCGGACTGGCCGACCTGGCGTTCCAGATCCACCCAGCCGGCCTGGACCACCGGACGCGAAGCGCCGACCTCGGCGCCGAGCACGCGCGCCAGATCCCACACCAGCTGGAAGTTCTCCGGCTGTTTCAGGCCGCGGCCGCCAGAGACGATGATGTCGGCGAAAGGCAGCTGCGGCTTGTCCTGGCAGTTGTCGGGGATGTAGTCGAGCACCTTGGTGACGATGTCGGTTTCCACCAGATTCAGGGGGTGCTCGATGATCGGTCCGCTGCGGGTCTCGTCGTAGCCGGCCATGGGCATCACGCGCGGCCGCACCGTGGCCATCTGCGGGCGATAGTTCAGGGTCAGGATGGTGCACAACAGGCTGCCACCGAAGGTCGGGCGTGAGGCAGCCAGACTGCGATTTTCCGGGTCGATATTGAGCTCGGTGCAGTCGGCGGTGAGTCCGGTCTGCAGCGTGGTGGCCACCGAACCGGCGAGGTCGCGGCCGAGCGTGGTCGCGCCCAGCAGGAGGATTTCCGGCTGATAGGCGTTGACCAGATCGGTCAGCCCCTTGGTGAAGGACTGGTTGCGGTAATCGGCCAGCACCGGGTCTTCCATCAGATAGCAGCGATCGGCGCCGTAGCGGAACGCCTCGGCGCAGAAGCGGCGGGTGTCCTCGCCCGGGGCGCCCATCACCACACCGGAGAGCGGCACGCCCAGTCCATCGGCGAGCTTGCGGCCTTCGCCCATCAGCTCCCAGGACACGGTGTGCGCATGGCCGCGCTCGTGCTCGACGAAGACCCAGACGCCCTTGTAGTCTGCCAGACGCGGATCCAGTTCGACCTTGCGGCCGGCCGGGCGTTTGGCGGGGGTGTTGCTTTCACTCATGACGAATCTCCTAGCGGGCACTCTGGCCGATCGCGCTTTCGAGCTGTGGGTTCTGCGTCATCAGCTTGGCGATCAGGGTCACGGCCAGATCCTTGGGGGTATTGCTCTCGCAGGTGACGATCTCGGCCTTCGCCGTCTTGGGCTTGGGCGCGAACACCTTGCTGACCACGGTGGGTGAGCCCTTGAGGCCGACCTTGGCGGGATCCTCGATCCCGGCGGCGGTCTTGTCCCACACCTTCAAGGGGTGCCGGGCGGCGCGGAAGATGCCGGCCTGACTGGCGAAGCGCATCTCATTGGTGCCCTCGAGCATGGTGATCAGGCAGGGCAGGCGGGTCTGCAGCACCTGAACGCCGCCTTCGGCGCGGCGCTGAACGACGATCTGGCGCTGCTCCGGATCGACGCTGTCGACTTGGGCAACATAGGTGAGCAACTGCAGGTCGAGACGCTTGGCAATGCCGGGGCCGACCTGAGCGGTGTCGCCGTCGATGGTCTGCTTGCCGCAGAACACCACGTCCACCGCCATGTTGCGGTCAATCTGACGAATGGCGCTGCCCAGCGCGAAGCTGGTCGCCAGAGTGTCGGAACCGGCGAAGGCGCGGTCGGTGACCAGAATGGCGTCATCAGCGCCGAAGGAAATCGCCTTGCGCAGCGCCGCCTCGGCCTGGGGCGGACCCATGCACAGCACCGTGACGTGGGCGCCATGCAGGTCCTTCAGACGCAGGGCTTCTTCCAGGGCGAACAGGTCGTAGGGATTGACGACTGCCGGGACACCCTGGCGCATGATGGTGTTGGTGACCGGATGAACGCGAATCTGCGAGCTGTCCGGGACCTGTTTGATACAGACGACGATATGCATGGCTGAGTCCTCAGGTCCGTTGCGAGGGGAGGCTGGCGCGCAGGCTGTCCAGGCTGACGCGTTGGCCGTCGGCATCCTGGAACACCTTGAACACCTTTTCCTGCGCCGCAGTGGAATGGACGAAATCCTCGTAGGCCTGGATCATCAAGGCCCGGCAGCTATCCCGCTGCGCCGCTTCGTCCAGCTCGTCGAGGCGCGCGCGCGCCAGATACTGGCTGAAGCGCTTGAGGATGTGCAGGCGGTTGACCTGCACCACGGCCGGTTCGAACGGTACGTCCAGAAACACCAGAAATTCCTCGGCGTCGGAAAATTTTCCCAGTTGATCCAGTAGCTTGCTCATGACACGCTCTCTTGTTCAGTGAGTCGTTTTCTGCAGGTCCGGTGCACGTCCCGGCGCCATGTCGCTGCCCTGCAGACTGACGCACTCGTCGACACACGACCGGCATTCGGGGTCTTCGCCGGGGGACGGCGAGGCCATTTCCAGGCGCGCCTCCAGGGTATGGACGCGATCCAACAGGCAGGCCAGCGCCTTGCCGACCGGGTCGGGCATCAGGTGGTGATCCAGATCGATGCCTTGCGGCGTGATGCGGCGCTGATTCAGAGGCAGCACTTCGCGGCCGGGAATGCCGACGACCGTCATGTCGGGTGCCACATCCTGGATGACCACCGAGTTGGCGCCGATGCGGACGCCGGCACCGATGCGGATCGGACCCAGGATCTTGGCGCCGGCACCGATGACGACGCCATCGCCGACGGTGGGGTGACGCTTGCCGGGATTCCAGGACGTGCCCCCCAGCGTGACGCCGTGGTAGAGGGTGACGTCATCGCCGATCTCGGCGGTTTCCCCGATCACCACGCCGCAGCCGTGATCGATGAAAAAGCGCGCACCGATGCGGGCGCCGGGGTGGATGTCGATGTGGGTCACCATGCGGCACAGATGGCTCAGCAGCCGTGCCGGATAGCGCCAGCCATGCTGCCACAGGGCGTGGGCCAGCCGATGACCGATGACCGCGTGCACGCCCGGATAGGCCGTGATCACCTCGAAGCGGGTCCGTGCGGCCGGATCGCGCTGGAACACGCAATCCACATCGCCGCGGATTCGACCCCACAGGCCGGTGGAACCGCCTGGGCGCGATGTCCCGCTCAGCACGCGACTGGCCATTGCCCGATCTCCTCATGAAAGCGCTTGAGCTCGTCATCCTGCGGCGCCCGTTTCTCGCTCACGGCGTGCTGGCGTATGCGCGCCAGGATCTGCTGGGCCTCCAGCGGGCTGAGCTCGATGCCCAGAGCGCGGTAGGCGGCACTCACCCCATGCGCGCCAGAGTGTTTCCCCAGCACCAGACGATGCGCGCGGCCGACTTCGGCCGGATCGAAGCCCTGGTAATTGAGCGGATTCTTGAGCAGGCCGTCGACGTGGATGCCCGATTCGTGCGTGAACACGCCGTCGCCGACCACGCACTTGTTGTCGGCCACCGCCCGGCCGGAAGCGGCGACGACCAGACGGGAAACGGCGGGCAGCTGGCGGGTGTCGATGCCGGTTTCGCGATTGCACAGATGCCGCAACGCCATGACCACCTCTTCCAGCGGCGCGTTGCCGGCCCGTTCACCCAGGCCGTTGACCGTGGTGTTGACGTGGGTGGCGCCGGCCAGCACCGCTGCCAGCGTGTTGGCCGTGGCCAGACCCAGATCGTTGTGGGCGTGCATCTCCAGTTCCAGATCGACATGGCGGCGCAGGCTCGCGATGGACTCGCGGGTGGTGAAGGGGTCCATCACCCCGAGCGTGTCGGCGTAGCGCAGACGCCGTGCGCCGCTGGCCTGGGCCTGTTCGGCCAGGCGCAGCAGAAAATCGGGATCGGCGCGTGAGGCATCCTCGGCGCCCACGCTCACCTCCATGCCGAGATCGCGCGCGGCGCACACATGCCGGTGGATGGCCGTCAGCACGAACGCCCGGTCGCGGCCCAGCTTGCGTTGGATCTGCAGATCCGAGGCCGGAATCGACAGATGCAGGCAGGGCGCCCCACAGCGATGGGCCGCTGCGAGATCGTCGCCGTGGGCGCGTCCCCAGACCACCAGGCGCGCGGGCAGCTGCAGCGCCAACAGGGCGCGAACCACCTCCTGTTCCTCGCTGCCCATCACCGGGATCCCGATCTCCAGCTCCGGCACTCCCATGCGGACCAGGGCCTGGGCGATGGCGAGTTTTTCCTCGAGGGTGAACGCCACCCCCGCGGTCTGTTCACCGTCACGCAATGTGGTGTCCTGAATGGTCAGAGCAGCCATGGCTCACGTCCTCACACAGCGAAAAGGCTCGCTTGTGCGAACTAGCGCAACTTTGATGCCAGAGCCCGAAAAAACGCCTATCCATCTGATCCGTCAGCGAATTTATGTGGAAACGAGTGCAGCGGGCGGGAAGAGGACGGCGCCGGATGCCGGTGCAAACCCGACATCGGCCGAACATGTCGGGTTTGCGACATGGCCGTCAGCGCGATTTGCGGCCCAGAGGCATTGACAAACCCGACGGGAAGGAGGTGAATGTTATTGACTCTGGCAAAGATCAGCCGCTACCGAGCTTAAGGTATGCCCCATGGTTGCTCTCGCATCGCACACCGAAGAATCTGATTTGCTGACGATTTATGAAATCAGCAAAGTCCTGGGTTCCTCACTCGACCTGCAGCGCACCGTGCGTGAGGTGGTCACTATCCTGTCCACCCATCTCGGCGGGCGGGCCATGGTCAGCCTGTTGCAGGAATCCGGAGACCTGCAGATCCTGGAAGCCTCCGGGCTGACCGCGGAGGAGAAAGCGCGCGGCCGGTTCAAGCTCGGGGAGGGCATCACCGGCAAGATCATGACCAGCGCCATGCCGATGGTGGTGCCGGATATTTCCCTGGAACCGCTTTTCCTGCATCGCACCGGCGCCCACCAGGGCCAGACCGATGAGGTCGTCGCGTTCATCGGCGTGCCCATCCTGGTGGGGCGCGACGCGATCGGCGTGCTCAGCATCGCGCGCGGCGCGGCGCGCAATGTCTCGGTGCGTTACGAGCGCATCGTGCGTCTGCTCAAGATGGCGGCCAACCTGATCGGCCAGACCGCCCACCTGCACCAGCACATCGGCGCCGAGCGCGCCTCGCTCATGGCCGACCGCAACCGGCTGCAGAAACAGCTCCAGGGCAAATACCGGCTCGACAACGTCATTGGCGTGTCCAAGGCGATGCAGGAGGTGTTTTCCGAGGTCCACCAAGTGGCGGCCAGCCGTTCCACGGTGCTGCTGCGCGGCGAAAGCGGGACCGGCAAGGAGGTCATCGCCCGGGCTGTTCACTACCTCAGCCCCCGGCGCGAACGGCCGTTCGTGTCCCTGAATTGCGCCGCGCTGTCCGAAACCCTGCTCGAATCGGAGCTGTTCGGACACGAAAAAGGTTCGTTCACGGGCGCCACCACCGAACGCAAGGGCCGCTTCGAGCTGGCCCATGGCGGAACCCTGTTTCTCGACGAGATCGGCGAGATTTCCCCCGCCTTCCAGACCAAATTGCTGCGGGTGCTGCAGGAGCGGGAATTCGAACGTGTCGGCGGGACCAAGCCGATCCATGTCGATGTGCGACTGATCTGCGCCACCAACAAGAACCTCGAAGAAGCGGTCAGCAAGGGCGAGTTTCGCGCCGACCTGTATTTCCGCATCAATGTGGTGACGATCTTCCTGCCGCCACTGCGCGATCGGCGTGAGGACATTCCGCTGCTGAGCCAGCATTTTCTGGAAAAATTCAACCGCGAGAACGATCGCGGGCTGATGCTGAGCCCGGAAGCGCTCAAGATCATGCTCGAGTGCAACTGGCCCGGCAATGTGCGCGAACTGGAAAACTGCGTGGAACGCGCCGCCACCATGACCCAGGGCGACATCGTGCGCGCGCCCACCCTGGCCTGCCAGCACAATCGCTGCTTTTCCCTGGTCCTGCAATCCTACGGCACGGCGCCGCGGCCGTTTCCGATCGAGGTGGTGCCGGCACCCATCCCATCCACAGCCGCGCCCGACCGGATCGGGCCGTTGGACGAATTCGGCGCCGACGAGCTGGGTCGATCCGGACTGCCCGACCGGGAGCGGCTGATTCAGGCGCTCGAACAGTCCGGTTGGGTCCAGGCCAAGGCCGCCCGGTTGCTGTCGCTCACCCCGCGGCAGATTGGCTATGCGATCCGCAAGCATGGCATCGAAGTGAAGCGCTTCTGACACCCCGCCCGCCGGCGCCTCCCCGAACCGATTTCTCCCCATCCCCCGTCCACGCACCCGGCGCCCCTCGACGCCGGGCCCCGTGTCGCATACCGAACATTTGATTCCCCACCTGCTCCCGGCATGTCGGGTGCGCGACATCCACGCCGACGACCCAAAAGAAACTCCTTCATTTTCAGTGAGTTGTCAAATGGCATAGCTGTTGCTGGGAAGTGATGGCCAGCGTTGGGACGCGCCGTCCCGATGCGAAAAGGACACATGCCGGAGGGCGTCATGCAAGAACGAATCGGGATCAATGACAAGCTGGGTCAGATCAGCGTTGCGGTGGCCGGCTCGGCCAGCGAGATCGCCGCAAAGATTGCAGAGGATCACAACGGCTGCGGCACCTCGGGCGGCAGCGGCAAGTCGAGCTGCGGCTCGGGGGCCGGTGCCGGCGATCTGGCACCGGAGATCTGGGAGAAGGTCAAGAACCATCCCTGCTACAGCGAAGAGGCACACCATCACTACGCGCGCATGCACGTGGCGGTGGCCCCGGCCTGCAACATCCAATGCAACTACTGCAACCGCAAGTACGACTGCGCGAACGAGTCCCGCCCCGGCGTGGTGAGCGAAAAGCTGACCCCCGAACAGGCCGCCAAGAAGGTACTGGCGGTGGCCTCGACCATCCCCCAGATGACGGTGCTCGGCATCGCCGGCCCCGGTGATCCGCTCGCCAATCCCGAGAAGACCTTCAAGACCTTCGAGCTCATCGCGAAAACCGCGCCGGACATCAAGCTGTGCCTGTCGACCAATGGTCTGGCCTTGCCGGATCACATCGACACCATCGCCAATTTCAACGTCGATCACGTGACCATCACCATCAACATGATCGATGCCGATGTGGGCGCCGAGATCTATCCGTGGATCTACTACAACAACAAGCGCTACAAGGGCCGTGATGCCGCGCAGATCCTCACCGATCGCCAGCTCCAGGGTCTGGAGATGCTCACCGCCCGTGGCATCCTCACCAAGATCAACTCGGTGATGATTCCCGGCATCAACGACAAGCATCTGGTGGACGTGAACCGGGCCGTGAAGTCGCGCGGGGCCTTCCTGCACAACATCATGCCGCTCATCTCCTCCCCGGAGCACGGCACCGTATTCGGCCTGAACGGCCAGCGCGGTCCCACCGCGCAGGAGCTCAAGGCCCTTCAGGATGCCTGCTCGGGCGAAATGAACATGATGCGTCACTGCCGCCAGTGCCGCGCCGACGCCGTGGGCCTGCTCGGCGAGGACCGCTCGGCCGAATTCACCACCGACAAGATCATGGCCATGGAGGTGAACTACGACGGCGACACCCGCAAGGCCTATCAGGCGGAAGTGGAGCGCAAGCGCCAGGAGCAGGTCGCCGCCAAGCGCGACGAGCTGTCCGAGCTGGCCGGGCTGCACAGCGACATCAAGATGCTGGTCGCCGTGGCCACCAAGGGCGGCGGCAAGATCAACGAGCACTTCGGCCACGCATCGGAGTTCCAGATCTACGAAACCAGTGTGGACGGCGCCAAGTTCGTCGGCCATCGCCGCGTCGATCTGTACTGCCAGGGCGGCTATGGCGAAGAGGACGCGCTCGACACCGTCATCCGGGCCATCAACGACTGCCACGCCGTCTTCGTCGCCAAGATCGGCGGCTGTCCCAAGGACACGCTCAAGCAGGCCGGCATCGAGCCTGTGGACGCGTATGCCCAGGAGTTCATCGAGCGCTCGGTGATCGCCTATTTCAAGAACTATCTCGAACAAGTCGAGAGCGGCGCCATCGTGCATCAACCCAAGGGTGATGCCGCCATTCGCCAGGGAGCGTATGTCGCCGCTTGATCGGAGGCGGTCGACACGTGATGGGGGCGGGGCGGTCAGCCTCGGCGTATCCCGCCCCCATTTTTTTGAGACCCCAGGAGGTTGTCATGTCCTACAAAATCGTTGGTTCCCAATGCACGGGCTGCTCGGCCTGCGAACCCGTATGCCCCAATGTGGCGATCTACGAAAAAGACGGGATCTTCGCCATCAACCCGAAGAAATGCACCGAATGCATCGGGTATTTCGATGAGGCGCAATGTGAGGCGGTCTGCCCCGTGGACAAGACCTGCATCATCGATCCCGCCCAGCCACGCTACCAGCCGCAGGCCTGAAGGAGATCCCGCTCATGGAACTTTCCATTCTGCCGGCCGCGGAAAAATTCATCCGGCGCATGGTGCGCTTCGGCGGTGGTGAGCAATGCGGCTTCCGGCTGGTGGTGACGCCGGGTGGATGCTCCGGCCTGAGCAGCGAATTCAGCGTCGAGCCGGCGCCGCAGAACGGCGAAGTCGTCTTCGAACACGGGGGACTGCGGCTGTTCCTGCCGGCTCCGAGCGCCGAGCTGCTCGACGGGGCCACCATGGATTTCGTCGACACGGCCACCACCAGCGGGCTGGTTTTCCAGACTGCCGGCAAAGGTCCGTGTGCCTGCAGCAGTGCCAGCACCATGGGCCCGGCAACGGTATCGGTGAGTTCCATCGAGCGGCGCACTCCGCCGTCCGGCGAAGCCTGAGCGGCAGGCGATTGCCATGAACATCCGCAGCCGGCGCATCGCGCACGAGGCCTCTGAATCGACAGGGGCATGGCTGGACACGCTCGATCCGACCGCCGTGATCTGCTGCGCCGCCGGACTGCCCGACCGTGCGCGCATCGCCCTCGAGGCGGCCGGGCGCGACTACAGTGACGAGGCGGCCTGTCGGGCCCATCTGACCGAAGCCCAGCGTCTGGCACCGGACCATCCGGCCGTACTGATCGGCTTTTACCGCTTCCACTTCTACGGCGGTCGGCTGCGCGAGAGCCTCGCCGTCGGCATGCGCTGTCTGGCGTGGGCCGCCGCCATGGCAGGCCTGGCTGCGGACTGGCGATCGGTGCAGGCCGGCGATGCGCGGTTCGGCGATTACGCCGCGGCGCTGCCGCGTTTCTATCTGTTTTGTCTCAAGGGCTGCGGCTATCTGCATCTGCGCCTCGGCGAGCCCGAAGCTGGGCGGCCGATGCTGGAAAAACTGGGTCAGCTCGATCCCGATGATCGGCTGGGCGGCCGTGTCCTGCTCCAGGTTCTGGACCGGCAGGGGAGGGAGGACGATGACTGAGCCGCAAGCCTCCACAGGCGTGATCACCGAGACCCTGGACTGGACCGGGCGACCCATCGACTGCGCGGCCTGTCCTCATCGGGAACGACTGGCATCGCAACGCTGCGGCCCGAGCTGGTCGTGCATGCAGGATCGCTATGCGCCCCGCATCGATCGCTTCTTTGCCCTGAATCCGGAATGCGCGAACGACGCCCTGACACATTCCTATTTCGAGGTGCGGGCGGTGGCCGCCCGGCATGCGGACTTGTTCCATCTCGCCCGTCTTCTGAGCGACCCGGACGAGACCGTGCGCTGGAGCGTGGCGCAGCGTCTGCCCATCACCCAGCTGCACAAGCTCAGCCACGACCCGGACCGCGAGGTTCGCATCCGGGTTGCCTCGCGCATCCGTGCGGGGGATCTGTTCGCGATGATCCATGACCCCGATTACTACGTGCGCCAGATCGTGGCCAAACGATTGGCGCCGGGCCTGCTGCCCCTGATGGCCGCGGATCCGGAAGCCGAAGTGCGCAAGGTGGTGGCCCATCGGGCCGATTCCACGCTGCTGCCGCGCATGGCCCGTGACCCCGATCCGGCCGTGCGCCTGGTGACGATCGAGCGCCTGCCCCCGGCCCAGCTGGTTGCGCTGCGCAGCGATCCGGATTGGCGGGTCCGCTACGAAATTGCCCGCCGGATTCCAGTCGATGCGCTCGGCGCGCTGCTCAGCGACGACGACGCCGAGGTGCGCCGCATGGCGCAGCTGCGCTGCGACGCGGCCCTTGATGAAGCGGGTCCGTCCCGCTGTGTTTCATGAGCACACTTCCCGAAGGAGGTTCCCATGAGTGATGGCGTACCCAGTGAACTGGACGACGAACCCGTCTTCCGCTTTGGCGAGAAAGTGCGCTCGCGCAAGACCATCCGCAACGACGGCACCTACGTCGGCAAGGAGATCGGCGAAATCCTGGTGCGCAAGGGTGATCTCGGCTACGTCAGCCACATCGGCACCTTTCTTCAGCAGTTCTACATCTACGGTGTGGACTTCCTGGAAACCGGTCATCGGGTCGGCATGAAAGCCAAGGAGCTCGTGTCGCTGGACCGGTTGCCCGAAGCCGATGCCAAGCTCGCGCCCGCCGACGAGAACGGACGATGAATCGTGTCCACGCGCGGCCCGAGGCCGACCGCACCTCTGCGCCGGAGGTCCCGATGGGCGGCAATGCGGCCCGCACCGCAGAGTCCGGCTGGCGCGCAGGGTTGATGCGAACCCTGGCTGTCTGGATGGCCGCCTGCGTGGATGCATGCAGCCAATGGCGGATGGGAGAACCAGGCATGTCCAGCACAATCGTCCCGCCCAGCCCCGCGCAGCCGGTCAGCGCGCATCCCAACGAACTGGATGTGCGCCGCATCCGCCGCACGCTGGAAAATCGGCGCCGCTACCGCTACGTCGAGCCGCAGGTGATCGGCATCGCGGGCGGCTACCGCATCGAAAGCCCGTGTTGCTCACGCAACATCGATCCCGCCGGCGGCCTGATCGACATCGCCCGGCTGCTGCAAGCGCCCCATAACGGGCAATGGCTGCTGCAGTATCGGGATCACGCGCAGCAGTGCTGGGTCACGCACGGATTCTTTCCTTCGCTCGGCGCCGCGCTGGCGGTGCTGGGTGAGGATCCCGATCGGCTGTTCTGGCCCTGAGGTGTGCCATGTCGCTGATCTACTTTGACCACAACGCAACCACACCGCTGGCGCCCGAAGCTCTGGACGTCATGTTGCCCTATCTGCGTGAGGCGTTCGGGAATCCCTCGAGCCCGCACCAACTGGCCGAGGCACCCGCCACGGCGGTGCGCAGCGCGCGGGCGCAGGTCGCCGCACTGTTCAATGTGCCGGCCAAAACGATCCATTTCACCAGCGGGGCCACGGAAAGCATCCATTGGGCGATCCAGGGTGCGCTCGCCCTGCATCCTGAGCGCCGTCACCTCATCACCAGCGCCGTGGAACATCCGGCGGTGCTGAAGCTGTGTCGCCATCTGGAACAGCAGGGCGTGGCGGTCACCTATCTGCCGGTCGACCGTGAGGGACGGCTGCGCGTCCACTATCTGGAAGCGGCGCTGCGGCCCGACACGGCGCTGGTCTCGCTGATGGCCGCCAACAACGAAACCGGCGTGTTGTTCCCGGTCGAGGAAATCGCGGCGCTGACCCGCGCGCGCGCGGTGCTGCTGCATGTCGATGCCGCGCAGACCGCCGGCAAGCAGCCGTTGGACCTTTCGCGCGTTCCGATCGACCTGCTGTCGTTTTCGGGACACAAGCTGCACGCGCCCAAAGGCATCGGCGCGCTCTACATTCGCAGCGAGATCAACCTGCCCCCCCTGTTCTTCGGCACCCAGGAACGCGGCCGGCGCGGCGGCAGCCTGAACGTGCCGGCCATCGCCGGGCTGGGCGAGGCCTGCCGCCTGGCGGGCGAGGCCCTGAAGGCGCCGTCGAACACGATCGCCGGACTGCGCGACCGGCTCGAAGCCGGGGTACGCGCGCTGTATCCCGCGGCCCGGATCAACGGCGCCGCGGCCGAGCGCCTGGCCGGCACCAGCAACATCAGCTTTCCCGGTTATGACGGCGAGGCCATCGTGCAGCGGCTGGACCGGGCCGGCATTGCCACAGCCAACGGCGCCGCCTGCGTCGCCGGCGGCAGCCAGGCCTCGCATGTGCTGATGGCCATGCACAAGGACGAAGCGCTGGCCAACAGCGCGGTGCGTTTTTCCTTCTCACGCTACAACACCATGGCCGAGGTGGAACAGGCGCTCGCCGCACTGGCGACGGTTCTTTCCACCCTGGCCCCCGAGGCCGCCGCTGCCCAGGGCGGCTGAACATTCAACAGGGGAATGCCGCATGAAAGTCATGATTCGCCGCGATGCCGCCGGTGCGCTGTCGGCCTATGTGCCCAAGAAAGACCTTGAAGAGCCCATCGTCTCCATGGACAACCCCGATATGTGGGGCGGGGTGGTCACCCTGGCCAACGGCTGGCGGCTCGAGTTGCCGGCGATGGCCGCTGACACGCGGCTGCCGTTGACGGTCGACGCACGCCGGCTGGGGGAATGACCATGGATGCCGCCGATCTCGCCTGTCTGGAAGACGTGTTCAGCACCGAGGCGCCGCCGGATTGGCTGGCGCGGCTGCGTCGCGAGCTGCCCGGCCGGTCGATCACGGTCTGCGATGCCGCCGACATGACCGAGGGCCGACCCTACCGGGCGTACCCGGAATTCGAGGTCTATCTGGTGGACGGCTCGGGACATTGCTGGCAGCTCACGCAGGATCCGGCGGTGGCCACCGCGCTGGTGGTCGCCCAGCGTCGTCGCAGGGCCGCATCGTGAAACCCGCCGACTACGACATCCTGCTCAGCGAGCCGGACTTCAGCGACCTGGAGCGGCAGATGGTGGCCGCGGTGATGGGTTCGCCGTACATCACTGCCGGCCCGCTCACCGAACGCCTGGAAGCGGCGGTGGCGGAACGTCTCGGACGTCGTCACGCGCTGTGCCTGAGCAGTTCCACCCTGGCGCTGTGGCTGATCCTGCGGGCCGCCGGCATCGGACCGGGCAGCGACGTGGTGGCGCCCTCGTATGGGTGGCGCCAGCTCGCCGATGGCGCAGTCTTCGCCGGGGTCGGCGTCGTGTTTGCCGATGTCGACTACTGGTCGGGCTGTCTGACCGCGGAAAAAATTGCGGCGCGCCTGACTCCCCAGACCCGCGCACTCGTGGTAGCCAATGCCAACGGCCATCCGGCCCCGTGGGCCGAGCTGCGGGAACTGGCGAGCGTTCATGGATTGCTGCTGATCGAGGATTCCACCGAGGCGGTCGGTTCGGTCTACCAGGGCCGGGCCGTCGGCAGCTTCGGCGACTGCGCCATTTTCGATTTCACCCAGCCGGGGGCCATCGCCTGCGGCGCGGGCGCGGTGATCGTGACCGACGACATCGATCTGGCCAGTCGGTTGCGGCTGCTGCGCGATCGGCGCCTGTCCGATCGCGGCTCGGTGGTGGCGGGGGGATTGCCGGTTGCGGGTCTCGCGATGGGCGAGCTCAACGCGGGGCTCGGCTTGGCACAGTGGACCCGGCTCGATGAAGTCTTGAGTCAACGCAAGACCATCGAGGCCCATTACCTCGATGTCATCCAGTCCTTCGAGGGGATCAAGCCACCCTATGCGGCGCCGGATGTGGACGAGGTGCATTGGTTCCTGTCACTGGTACACCTGGGCACCCGTTTCAGCCGCAGCAGCCGCGACGACATCGTCGACGATCTGGCCACCGCCGGGGTGGAGGCGGCGGCCTATTGCCTGCCGCTGCATCGCCAGGCGCGCTATTTCGACAAGCAGCGCCCGCGCCAGGACTTGTGGGTGACCGACAAGCTGGCCGATCGCGCACTGGCGCTGCCGTTTCACAGCCGTCTCGACGCCGAGGAAGTCAGCTTCATCGTCCAGACCGCCAAGGACGCTTCCATCAACGTGGGGGCGGGGTCCGCCATCTATCTGTAACCGGCGATTGCCATCGCCGAGGAGAGCGCCATGAGTACCGATGTCATGATCCACGTCCGTTTCGCCCCCGATGGCACCGTGATGGAAATCGGCGAGCGGCCAGCGGGCTGCACCGCGCAGCAGTGGTTCAACTTCCTGACCCGCCAGAGCGGCCTGTCCTATCTCACGCTCTCCGGCGGGCGGGCTGTGTTTCGCATCGCACCCGACGCCATGGGCGGGCTGCACGAACAAGCCGTTGCCGAGGTCGCAGCATGAACGATACGAATCATCTGGAAGTCATCGCCAGCGGCCTGAGCGCCGGTCGCATGATTCCCTATCTGGGTCCCGGCATGGTGGATCTGTGCCCCGAAGCGGGCACCGTTCCCGCCTCCCTGGAAGCGCTGGCCACTTTTCTGGGCAGCAAGGTCACCGTGCCGGGCCGCGCTCGGGGAAACCTTGGTGCCAGCGCCCAGTACATCGAGAACTTCAAGCACCGCAAGACGCTGGTGGACCTGATGCGTCAAGCGTTTGCGCCGACGCTCACCCCCTCACCGTTGCACCGGACGCTGGCGGCGCTGCCGTCCATTCCGCTCATCGTCCAGCTCTGGTACGACGATGTCATGCGCACCGCGCTGGCCGGTTGGCCCGACTTCGGGCTGATCCAGGGGTTGAGCCAGTCCGAGCATTTCGGCACCTGGTACCAGGCCATGGCGGCGGACGGCACCGATCTCGAGCTCACCGCGCTCGCCGAGCGGACGCTGGTGCTCTACCAGCCGTGGGGCGCGGTCGAGCCGCGGCCGAATTTCCTCGTGTCCGATGCCGATTTCGTCGAGGTGCTGACCGAGATCGACATCCAGACGCCGATTCCGCCGCTGGTGCAGGAACGCCGCCGCGACCGCGCGTTCCTGTTTCTCGGCTGCCGTTTCACCAGCCAGACCGAACGCATCTTTGCCCACCAGATCAGCAAACGCTCCTCGGAAACGCACTACGCCGTGCTCGCCGCCGAACCGACGCGCAACGAAGCCCGTTTCCTGGAACAGCACGGCATCACCCGGCTGGAACTGCCGCTCGCGGCGTTCGCCGATGCCCTGCAGGCGCAGCTCACCGCCGGCCGGACCGAGGCGTTGTCACGCACCGCCTGACATCCGCAGCAAAGGTCGGCGTACCCCACCGGAGCGCCGCCCGGGCGCTCCAGAAACGGAGCGCTCAGCGCCGACATCACAAATGTCGACATCGTGAAGGGAGAGGGCGGCCCGGCCACCTGGAGTGGCACAGACCGCCCAGGCAAGACGTGATGGATACCGGGGTGTCCGTCACCCCAGCGCAGTGGGCACCGTGGTCGGCGGCAAGTCGGCCGGTACCTCTTTCTCCAGCATGGAGAAAATGAGCCGTTTGATATGCGTTGCCAGGGTCCGGTAATCCTCGTGTTCGGGCTTCGCGCCGGGCAGCAGCCGCCGCAAGGGTCCGACTTCGTAGTGGTAGAGAATCATGGCGATGATGGACATGATGACCATGTGAATGTCGGTGGCGGGCGCGAGCACCTCGACGATTGCCGCGAGCTCGTCAAACGGTTGTTGGAACAGCTCGCTGAGCATTCCCACGCTTTCTTCATCTCCGTCCAGCAGTTCCCGCTGCATCACACGCCGAAAATCCGGATCATCGGCGAGCAGCTGGGTGTACCGTTCGATGAAGGCGGCCAGACGCTCTTCCGGCGTTCCTTGCGATGAGAGGATCGCGTGCGTGATTTCGGCCTTGGACTGAAACGAGAATTTCAGCGCTTCGCGATACAGCGTCTGCTTGTCCTGAAAATGGTAATAAAGCGCCGCGGAAGTCATTCCAGCCGCTGCACCGATGTCCCGAATGGTGACCTTGTTATACCCATAGGCGGCAAACATTGGCACCGAAACCGCCAGAATTTCCGTTTTCTTATCAAACTGTGCACTTTTTTTTCTATCCACGTTCACTGCCTAAACATCCTGTTACATTTCCAGCAGAACCTTGCTCGAAGGACACCGAACGCCGTCCGGCCGGGTGGCTCACTCGACACGAGCCAATCCGCTCAGTTGCCGGGCAAAAGGCCGCTTGGTCCGTTACTGAAGTTTACCGTGGACCTTGCGAAAGCGCCATCCCTTACTGATCGGCCAGTCAACTGTCCGGGACAGCGCCAGTTCTCGACGAGACTCCCGCCCGAAACTGCGGAACGCCCGTACCGCTGACCTTAAGGGTGACAAGACCGGCTGCGAAGAAGCACGCCGCAGGATTCCGCCCGACAGTGGCATCATTCCGAAGCGCGCTTTATTCCAGCAGACAGCGATCCACTCATGGCGCGACGCCGTGATCGGATCGGCCAGATGAGGGGGCGTCACCCCTCACGCAATCCCATCCCGGGCTCACCGCATCCTGTCAGCAGGCGAGCCCCATTCGATCAGGCGCATCGGAGAGATGCAGACATCCAGCGTGCAGACACGACGGATTTCGATCCCCAAGCATCCTTCCCGCGCGTCACGGTAGTGCAGTCCCCTGCGAGAAGCCCCATCGTAGTGCGGATCATGCGCGGCGCGCCGCAACCATTCGATACCGGATCAGGCCGGACCCTCATACATTACGCTTCGATTATTCACTGATCCGACAATGACTTACGAGTTCATTCCTTGGGAAAACAAAAAATTGGCACGCTCTCTGCTCGGTGGTAACTGATCGATTGATAAGGGGCGTCCGACATGACCAAGCGTGATCTTTTTTTACCCGGAAGCGGCGAATTCTGTAGAGACATCGGCGCTTGTGATGCCACCGTGGTCGGAGAAAAGCTTTTCATCTCCGGGCAAGGCGGTGTCGATTGGACCGACAACATGACATTGCTTCCGACCTTCGAAGCCCAGACCCGAAAAACCTGGGTCAATATCAAGACTGCACTCGATGCAGCGGGCTATGAGAGCGAACACATCGTACAAATCCTCATGATGATTGTACACGCTGATGATTCTGAAGGAACCTTCAGCGAAAAAACCATGAAGATCTTTGAAATCAAGAACGAAATACTCCCCGATTCGACACCAACCGGAACAACCATCGGCGTGAGTGATCTGGCGCTGCCGGATCTCCAGGTCGAGATTCAGGTCGTTGCCATGAAATAGCCAAGTTTGACATCGCGACTGAACGACCCGGAAGAGAAACTTCCGATGACTTCCAAAGCGTCTCAAGGTGAAAGATTCCGCGGAAGCCCATACACCGTCGAACACAACGCGATGTGTAATCCCGAAAGAACGATTCAGATCCTCAATATGCCCGCTTCAGGGAACGACAGGAGAACGACATGAAATTCGGCCTTATCGTTGAAGCAAATGTTCCGGTTGGGTTGACCCAACACCGCCGGTATCAGCAGATGATCAGTGAAGCAGTGTACGCAGAAGAAGCGGGATTCGACTTCTGGGGTGCATCCGAGCAGCACTTCATGGGGAACATTGGCATGTCCGCCACTGAAGTGATGTACGCGGCGGTCGCAGCAAAGACCACCCGCATTCGCTTGCGGCACATGATCCGTCTGCTGTTGAAGTTCAATCATCCGTTGCGCATCGCGGAACAGCTGGCGACCCTCGACCTCATCTCCAACGGCAGGGCCGAACTGGGGACAGGACGATCGAATTCCCTGATCGCTCTGAATGCCTTTGGGGTCAGTCCCACCGAAACACGCGCGCAGTGGAACGAATCGCTGGACATCATCGCCAAGGCGATTTCCGAGGACTGGGTAGAACACAAAGGGAAGTACTGGGAGATACCGCCGTGTTTCCTGACGCCCAAGCCTCTGCAGGAACCGCACCCCCCGCTCTCCGTCGCGGCCTCAAGCATGGAAATGCATCAGATCGCGGGCGAGAAAGGAATCGGCTGCATGGGCTTCGACAACTATCTGGGTTGGGGCCGCGTGGAAGATGCCGCCAAGCTCTATAAGAATGCCATCACCCATCCATCGCAGCAGGTCGGAAAGGTTGTCAACGATACGCTCTCCTTCCTGGTGCTGCCCGCCTATTGTGCCAAGACGCACGAAAAAGCGATCGCGGAAGGCGGACCAACCGTCATCAATTTCCTTCGCATTGTCGTTCAGGCATACGACCAGCTCGCCGAAGCTTCACCCGACTATGCCTACATGGCGGAGTCGAAGATGATCAATGCGATGCTTGACGATATTGAAGTACTGCTTGAGCACACGCCCGGGGTGCTCTGCGGAACGCCGGAGTATTTCGTTGAGCAGATTTCACGCCTCAAGGAAGCGGGATATGACGAAGTCATTCTCCGTGTCGACGGGGACATGACCCACCGCCAGATCATGGAAGCGGTGGATCTGATTGGAAATCACGTCATTCCACACTTTGCGTCCCCACGCAATGTCGTCACCGGAAGCCCATTTGCCGAGGGGACTAAATTCCTGCCCTAAATTTTTACCTGTCGACTTATTAATTGATCAGTATATCACCCACCGTTCCAACATCAGGAGCCGAACAATGAACGCAACCAATATCTATGTGCCGGGAAGCGGGGATTTCTGCAAGGCGATTCACGCCTGCGACGCGAAGCGGGTTGGTAATCACATCTTCATTTCAGGGCAGGTCGGCGTGAAATGGGGGCAAACCATGGAAGACTTCGAGGTGTTGCCCACCTACGAGGAACAGGTGCGCCAGACGTGGTTGAACATCAAGAACGTGCTGGAAGCGGCCGGCGGTGCACCCAAAGACATCGTTCAGATCGAGCAATTCATCGTTCACAGCGAGGCGCCAGACATTCCCTTTGCGGACAAGGTGATGAAGATTTTCGAGATCAAGCGGGAACTGCTTCCTGACGCGATCCCGACCGGTAGCGCCATGGGCGTCACGCATCTTGCCTTGCCCGGCCTCATGCTCGAAATCCAGGTTGAAGCGGTCGTCAGCGCCTGAACGCGGACCCATACCTCACGTCATCTGGAGAACAATGATGAAGCCGACTGGATTACTGGATCTCAGCCCGGAACAGAAGAAACTTCAAGAATCCGCCCGGGAAGTCGCACAGGTATTGAAGAAAAATGCTGACCAGGCCGACCGTGAACGGTGGGTTCCATCCGAGAACTGGGACGCCATCAAATCTGCCGGATTCTACGGCGCACTGGTTCCGAAGGCATATGGCGGCCTGGGACTGGGGATGTTCGAGTACAGTCTGATCCTGGAACAGCTGGGGCAGGGCTGCTCCGGCACGTCCATGGCCTTCAACATGCATCAGATGTCCATGAGTCTGATGAAGGGGGCCGGCCTCGAGTCCGTCAACAAGGACAAGTTCGCGTATCTGTGCGATCTCACGGTCAACAACCTCATGTCCGCCGTCGCCTCGGAGCCCGGTGGAAACTCCCTGATCTATGCAACGCTGAACCCGACCTCATACGTTGAGGTCGTGGAGGGCGGATACAAGCTCTACGGCCGCAAACAGTTCGGCACGAACTTTGAAGCATCGCGCTATTCGATGGTGATGTTTCACATCAAGGATTCGCCGGATGCCACCGAAAGCGTGTTCCTGCTGATCGACACCAAGATGCCGGGCGTCAATGTCGAAGATACCTGGGATACGCTGGGTCTTCGCGCCACCCGCAGCAACAGCGTGTTCTTTGATGGGCTGTTCATTCCCGAAGAGCAAACCCTGTTGCGTGGAAGCGACTTCTTTCAAAGCTTGCTCCAGACCTCAAGCGCCGAGTTCTACCACACGTTTTCTTCGGTATACCTGGGCATTCTGACGGCAATGCTGGATTGGGCGCAGCAGTATCTGCTTTCACGGGTTCCACGCGGCTACACCCAGCCCATGGCTTACCACCCCTCAAGCTTACAGACGATCGGCGCGCTGATTGATCGCCTCGACCAAGCACGACTGATCGTCCGCCAGGTGTCATTGACTTATGACACCCATGGAAACATCCCGGAATCCTTCTACGGCTTTGCCAAGGCAAAGCTGGCGATTACCAACGCGCTCATGGAAGCCGTCAGAACGCTTCCGAGCGCATGCGGGGCCAACTCGCTTTACAACAAGAATCCGCTCCCACGATTGATGCGGGATGCCATGGTCGCGACCGTCATGCCCCCACATATGTGGCAAGAGCGAGAGCTGGCCGCCATCGGGGCCATGGATCTCGATATGACAAAGATTCAGCCGCCCCTGGGCTGATCCAGTCCGACCGGCTGCCTGGTCGCAGGCAGCAACGATGCGCAAGACGATCATCCGGAGAACATCGATGACCCAAGCCCTTTCATCCGTTCAGGATCTCTACGAAACGTGGTGCACCGCACGGCGAACCGTGGCTATCGAACTGATGCTGTCGTTGTTCAATCCGGAGGCTGGTGATCGGGCCGATCAGTCCGAGGGAAACGGCGGTCCGCGGGTGATCGGTGGTTCCGCCTTCGGTTACACGAAGCTTCAGACTGCGCTCCTGTCCAAGCTGCTTCCCGAGCCTTTCGAAGGTGAGCTTCGTGCAACGCACGGACTGATCAAGCGCGGCGAGAGCTGGCGAATCGTTCGGTATCACGAATCACGGCAACTTGATCTGGCACAGGAAATGGGCTTCGCCCTGGACGCGTGAGTCACCGACCGGCGCGCTTGGGGACCGACCCAAGCCGCCTCTCTTTCCGGTCGCTGGTGCGTGATTCCATCATGTGAGAGGTATGTGATGATTACGAAGCTTTCCGATTGGCATTCTCCGTCCCCGTCATCCGAACAATCGGATGAACCGGTCCTTCGTGCGATCACGCAGCTTCGAGCCGGAAAGGCGATCATCGTCCAGGACGCAGAAGACCGGGAAAATGAAGCCGATCTGGTGGCACTGGCAGATCGCGTGTCGCCGGATGTCGTCAATTTCATGATCACCCACGGTCGAGGCCTGGTGTGTGCGCCAGTGAGCCGGGAAATTGCCGAACGTCTACGCCTGGATCCCATGGTGAAAGGCAATTCCGATCCCCATCGCACGCAATTTACGGTCTCGGTCGACGCCGCATCGTGTCGAACCGGCATCTCTGCGACCGAGCGGGCCCGGACCTTGCGGGCTTTGGCCGATTTGCACGCCACGGCCGGCGACTTCACCCGTCCTGGCCATGTCTTTCCCTTGATCGCCCATCCAGCCGGGGTCCTGGGTCGTGCCGGGCACACGGAGGCCGCGACTGACCTGGCACGCCTGGCCGACGCGCCGGCGGCCGGTGTGATCTGCGAAATTCTCGGACAGGACGGTAACCCGATTACAGGCAGGAGCGTCGCCCGGTTCGCAGCACGATTCGGGCTTCTCCGGCTGACCATTCAACAGCTCATCCGCTATCGCGCGGCTCATGATTCGGCGCTGCTTGGCCGTGATCTCATGCCCGATCTCACGAACGCAAATCCGCTGATTTCATATTCGCGATACATGGAAAAGGCGCTGGCTTCCTGCATCTAGGAAACCTTTGGCCATGGTAATCCCAGTTCAACAAACACATCTATTCGGTACGCGCCATGCAGAACCTCAACCGAGTTCAAACATCACCAGACCATCTCAATCGTGCGTCTCATCGTGAGACCTTCAGGGGCTGGAATTCCAGCAATGTCCTGGGTGACATCGCCCATGGATCCGGCCGAGTGCTGTCGCAACTGGTACGTTTGGCTGGCTCCATGCTCCCGTGGCTTGTGATCGGCGCGCTTGCACTGGCATCGGTGACCCTCAAGCTGCCGCCCGTGAAAGATCAGGTCCAGCCAAAAATCTTCATGCCCCGCGATCACTTTTTCGGGATCGCGATCACGCCCGCCGGAGAGATGTTCGTCGCGGGTCAGAACGGACAGATTCTGACCTCGAACGATAACGGGCAGCGCTGGACACCGCTGGATGCCGAACTCCGCGCTGCGCTTCAGGATATTGCGGCATGGGACAACGACCATATTCTGGCCATCGGCAACGACGGCGCCGTGGTGACGGGTACCCGGACCAATGATCAATGGGCGCTTCGTGAATCGACCATCGGTGAGAAGACGAAACTTCTCGGGCTCACCGTCCAGGGCCAAGGCGAGGCCTGGGCCGTCGGCGACATGGGCGCGATTTTTCACAGCACCGATTACGGCGTGTCGTGGAATCGAGCCTCACCCGTAAAAGACATCATTTTCAACAGCGTCGATTTTCTGGATGAGCGAATCGGGATCGTCGTTGGCGAATTCGGAACCATCGCACGAACCAGCGACGGGGGCGCGAGCTGGCAGGATCTCCCCGACCTGACGGAGCTGACATTGCTTGATGTCGCGTTTTCCGCCGATGGCCGGGCCGTGATCGTTGGACAGAATGGCACCGTGCTCATCTCCGATGACGCTGGCGTGAACTGGCGTGAACTGCCCGCTGTAACGACCGAGCATCTTTTCGATGTTGAGTGGGACGCCGGCCTGGATGAGTGGATTGCCGTCGGCAACATGGGCGTGATCAGCCGGACCGTCAATGGCGATTGGACCAGTTGGACGACATCACGAATCGACGACCGGAACCTGTCCTGGCACACCGGTCTCGCATTGCGAGATGGCGCGATTTACGTCTCCGGTCGCGACACCGGGATCATCCAGGACGGCAGCTTCCTGCCATTCCAGAAGCAATCCCTCCAATAGGAAATCTCGATATGGAACATAAAATCGCATATCTGGCGGTTCGATATCGGCGTTCCTTTACCGCCGCTGTCTGGGTTGTTTCTGCGCTCTGCCTGTTCGCGGTTTCCCGGCTGGACATCACGACCGTCCAGACCGACTTCCTGCCCAAAGGCCATCCCTACACGGCACTTCAAAGCGAATTTGCCGAGTCGTTCGGCGGCGCCAACAAGATCGCCTTGGCATTAGAAGTGTCGGACGATCGGGATATTTTTTCCCTGCCGACGCTCGAGAAGATCCACGACATCACCCGTGCACTCGAACAGACCGCCGGCGTGGATTCACTGACGATCACCTCGCTGGCCACCAGCAAGATGGCGCGAATCAGTGCATCGGCCGAAGGCATTCGCTCCGAAGCGCTCATGTGGCCGGATATCCCCACGGATGAAGCCGGCGCACGCGCCTTGAAGGACACGGTGATCCAAACGCCATTGGCCTATGGACGCTACGTCTCCGGTGACTTGAAATCGGCACTGATCACGGCCGATCTCTATGAAAACTTCAGCGATTACGATGTGCTGTTTGCCCAGCTTTCAGCGCTGCAAGCGCAAGTGGAGGACGCCAATCACGTTTTTCGCATGGTCGGCGAACCCATCATCTATGGCTACGTCGCCTCGCTGCTGAACGAAACGATCCTGATCGTCCTGGGCGTCCTGGGGTCCATTGCGATTCTGCTCTATCTGATGGTCGGAACCGTCCGGGCCGTGGTCTTTCCACTTCTCAGCGGCTTCCTCAGCTGTATCTGGACACTGGGCATCTGCGCAGCCTTCGGAATCAATCTTGATCCGCTGTTGTTACCAGTGATCATCCTGCTGTTCGCCCGAGGCGTATCCCACTCGTTGCAGATGGTGCTTCGCTTCGATGAAGAAGTGTCCAAGGACGGGGTCACCATCCCGGAGGGTGCCACCCGGACCCTTGCCGAGTTATTTCGCCCGGGGATGCTCGGCATTGCGACCGACGGGCTCTGTGCCGCTGCGGTGGGTTTGAGCAGCATTCCATTTCTTCAGAAACTCGCGCTCATCGCGGTCATCTGGGTCAGCACGATCGCGATCAGTGCAAGCGTTCTCACTCCGGTGTTCCTGGCGGGATACCGGAATGTGGATACCCGTCCGAACTGGATTCGCCAACGGATCACCGCCGCGCTCGCTGCACTGGGTCATCTGGCGATGTCGCCGGGACGGTATGTGGTGGTGGGCCTGGCGCTGACGCTTTTCGCCATCTCCTCTTTTTCGGCAATGAACCTCCAGATCGGCGATTCGAGCGCCGGGTCACCGATCTTTCGCGAAGACTCCCGATTCAATGAGGATCTGGCTGCGATCAACTCGAAGTTCGGCGGCACCGACACCTTGATGGTGGTCGCACGCGGCGACGGGCCGGATGCGCAGAAGGATCCCGAGGTACTGGAAACCGTTCATGCACTGCAGCGCTATATGGAGATGCAGCCCGAAATCGTCCGGAGCTTTTCGGTTGCAGACATGATGGTGTCCATCAACCGATTGCTGCATGACGACAATCCCCACTTCCAGGAACTGGCCGACGACCGATTCGTCAATGGCGAGCTGATGTATCAGCTTCGGGCAAATTCACAGCCGGGACAGCTGGAAAGCGTTATCGATTCGATGTTTGAAAACAGCGCGGTGCAGTTCGTCATGAACAGCCGCGAAGGCGACGTCATTCGAACCGCGTTGGCCCGGTTCAATGAATTCGCTCTGGCGCACGACATCAAAACAGCTTCGCTGGAGATCGGTGGCGGCGTGATCGGAATGCTCGCAGCGGTCAATGAAGTGATCCTGGATGATCAGATCGAATCGATCGGTGTTGCGCTGCTGATCCTGATGCTGGTGTGCACGATGGTCTATCGCTCATCCCACGCCGGTCTGTTCTTTCTGGCGCCGGTTGCACTGTCGAACACGGTCACCTTCGGCTACATGGCCTATCAAGGGATCGGCATGACCGTCAACACCGTTCCGGTAGCGGCAATCGGTATCGGACTGGGTGTCGATTACGCGATCTATATCGCCGATCGCGTCAAGGAGGAATGGGAAGCAGGAAGCACCGTAAAAAAGGCAATGATCGATGCGATGGCCAGTGCGGGCCAGGGCGTGCTCATTACAGCCACAGTACTGATCGTCAGCGTTCTTCTCTGGCAGTTTTCCTCGCTACGGTTCCAGGCCGAGATGGGACAACTGATGGGCTTATGGATGGTGGTGTCCGCATCTTCGGCACTGCTTCTTACACCAGCCATGATCTATATCTTCAAGCCGCGATTCGTCTTCACAGAAAGAAACAATGAAATTTTCGAAGGCAGTTTACTAATCAATTAGAAACTGAATTGAGATGGGTGTCGTGGAATGTCCATTCTTAGAAGGAAGAACTCGTAATGGCACATGTTAAACACTCCGTTAAGGCAAATTGGCCGAAAGTGACTGCCTCACTCGTCCTGGGCATGACCTCTTCTCAAACGGGCCATGCAGGCTTGATTGAGGACCTGAGTGTCAGTGGCTACATTCGCGAAGGCATCTCCGTCAATCTTGCCGATCCCAAGATCAGCCCCAGTGACGATAAAGATGACAAGTACGATGTATCCATGGCGCGGACCAGCATCCGAGCGGATGTCACGGGTCGTATCAGCGACGTCGATTTCACGGTCGTCGGCCGGTTCAGCCGAGAGATGATGACCGATTACCTCTCTCGCCTGGAGGAAGGTGGGGCAGGGAACGAGGCCATGCTTTCCACCATCATTTCCGAGTTCGGGATCGGCTCGCCACGAGAGGGGGATCTCAGCGCGATTTACGACGAAGACGCCGAGATCCGGGAAGCATACTTTGACTTCCAGGCCCTGAAAAACACCAAGGTCCGGGTTGGCAAGCAGATCGTGACCTTCGGCGAGACCGACTTTTTCCAGGCGCTGGACGTCTTTCATGGGATGGACCTGCGATGGAGAAACTTTCTCGAGGAACCCGAGGAACTCTATCAGCCGCTGATCCTGTTCAATTCGGAAACCTACGTTCCGGCACTCGACGGCACCCTTCAGGTCGTTCTCCGCCCTGGACTTGATGACGCGGACGACATCGGTACCCGAATCGGATTGAACGGCGGTCGATGGGCACCGGACGGACTGCGGACCTTCGACGTGTTCGGGTCCCAGACCATTGGCGCACCCTACAACCTCGAACACCCGGAAGGGGACAAGGATGACCTCACCGGTGCGCTGCGCTGGAGCAGCACACTGGGCAGTATCAACTATCAGCTGATGTGGCTTCACCAGTTTCAGCCCGAAGTCGTCATCAACAGCCGGTTCGCGCCCTATAAGACCGCACCGGAATCGCCGATTGCCGAGGCGATCTATCCCATCGTGGATACCTTCGGTCTCTCGGCCAATGGGTACGTTCCCCTCGGCGACATCGTCTGGGCAACGGAAATCGCCTATACACCGGACAAGCCCTACAACGCGGGATCGAGCCCGCTTCTCAATGTGCTGGACCTGAGCGTCAACAGCTTTCAGCCACGCGATCTTTATCTTCTGGGCGGCTACAACGGCGTGGTCGAGAAGGACACGTTGCGGACCATGGTCCGGGGTGAAACAACCATTGACCTGATGAAGTATCTGAAGACGAATCGTCCTTCACTGTTCTCGGTCCAGGTTTTCGATACCTGGATCATGGACTTCGATGAATCCGACGATATCGTCGACCTTCCGGCCTATTCGGCTACAAAAGACGAGCACTCGACAATCGTCACCGCAGGCCTTTTTCTCAACTATGACCTGGACCGGATCAATGTCGGTCTTGCTTCGGGATTTGACGTTACCTACGGCGGCTACTTCCTGCTTCCGAGCATCACATTCGCTTATGGGGATCACTGGCGGATCAGGGCAGAAGCGGATCTGTTCTATCCAAACGGCGATGAATTGAACAACACGCACCTGTTCGGAACACTCAACAACTCGGATCAACTCTACCTCCGGGTCAGTTATCAGTACTGAAGCGGGTACTTTGGTAGCCATCTCTAATTCAGGAGAGCTGAAATGCGGTTTGCATCAAAAAAGCATACGACCTTGCTAACTGGGGCCATTTTGTTCATTACATCCATTTCGGTTTTCGGCGAAGAACTAAAACCGGGATTCATCATCGACAAAAGCAATCTTTCGTCGCTGGATGATGCAACATTCGAGGGAACACCCGTAAAGGACATGATTCCCGAGAAAACACAATGGCTGATCACGGACCATAACCTGCGCATCAAGCTGGCCGCGAGCAAGCCGATGCCGGTCGTGAAAAAGCCACTGGAACTGGCGAAGAAGTACGACAATGAAAACACGGTCTCACTGAATGAGAATGGCCATCTCATCAACTGGACCGCGGGCATGCCGTTTCCAAACGTCGACCTGACTGCGCCCGATGCGGCGAGCAAGTTGATGTGGAATTTCTATGTTGCCGGAGATGCTTCAAGTTTTGACTTCTTGAATCTCGAGAAATTCGCGTTCGTGTTCATTGACGGGAAATCGGGCATCGAACGGGAACAGATCTGGGCGCTGCAGTACTACAAGATGTGGGGACGCACCTGGAGCGATGAGCCGATCATCGGGGACAGCAAGTTGCTGAATCGGAAGCTGCTGTTCGCGACCTACCCGGACGACGTCCGCGGTGTGGGAACCTTCATCAACGAATACGTTGACGAGCGGCCTGATGAAGCGTGGGCCTACATCCGTAGTTTCCGACGCATTCGGCGAATCAGCGGAAACAGCTGGAGCGAACCCATTCCGGGTACGGACCTGCTTCAGGAAGACGACATCGGGTTCCAGACGAAGCCCTCCAACTATGCATCCTGGAAGCTGCTCGGAAAGAAGAAACTCCTTCTGCCCATTCATCCCGATATGGAACTGTTCACCTGGAAGCCCGATGCCGGCAGCCAGAAGAACGAGTATCCCGCAATGGATCTGAGTGCCGCGCCTTATTGGCACCCGAATCCGGACTTCGTGGTCTGGCAGCCGCGGGAAACCTACGTCATCGAGGGCGTGCCACCGTCTTACCATCCGTATGGACGCCGAATCATCTACATGGATGCGGCCACCCATACCATTCCCATGGGTGAGATCTATGACAAGCGGAATGAATACTGGAAAGGAAGCATGCATCCGGTGATGGTCTACGCCGATCCGGCAATGGACCTGAATCTGGCCTTTCCATCGTTGGGCGTCATTGCCGACTACAAGCGGATGCACGCGACGAACTATGTCACAGGCAAGCCCGACAACAAGATGATGAACACGCCGGGGATCAACGGCAATCACATCAATGTTGAGGTGCTTCGAAAAGGCGAGCCGGTACGGCCGCAATAGAAGCAGCGGAACGACAGGTCGAATCATGTCCCTTTTTGTCCTTCGGATAAGAAGGGACATGATGTTCGCGACAACTCATGCCGGAGGTATACCGCACATGACCATCGAAGTCGATCAATGGCGCAGCATCATGGGACGATTCGTTACGGGCGTCAATGTTGTCACAACCGTGGACAAAAATGGCAATCCAGTTGGGCTCACGGCGAATGCCTTTTCTTCGGTCTCTCTTGAGCCGCCGCTGTTGCTGATCTGTGCCGACCGCAAGTCGGAAACGCTCAAGAGCCTGCTGGGAACCAAGCGGTTCTGTGTAAACATTCTCTGCGAAGAACAGGATCTTCTGGCACGAACGTTTGCATCCAAGACCGCAGACAAGTTTCTTGATGTGCCCTATCACATGGGGACCTTCGGCATGCCCATCCTGGATGGTTGCATTGCAAGCGTCGAGGTGGAGCTGGTCGAGTCCTATGAAGTGGCTGATCACTATATCCTGGTCGGTCGGGGGCTGATGCTTCATAACGACGGCGCGCTTCCAACCATGCCCCTGGCTTTCTTCAGCGGCCGGTTTCATAAACTCTCCGCCTGACTGACCACCTCGGCCATGAATGAGCATCGCCGTGTGGCACACCCGCCATCG
>OBIC01000090.1_pt1 | contig 43020 bp, 43 predicted proteins | sample 1519831 | NCBI WGS metagenome assembly OBIC01 (sample SAMN03019805, study PRJEB22545) | beach sand metagenome | biome: beach; feature: sea beach; material: beach sand | place: USA: Municipal Pensacola Beach, FL | collected 2010-10-20 | depth 40-45 cm m
AGTGTGGTGATGGATCTGGGATGGGTGCCAGAGGAAGCACCTCTAGAACCAATGGATGTAAAAATTTGCAACATGAGACAACTGTCAAAACTAATCTATTTACTTACTAAAGACCCTAAATATTTTAATATTCAAATTTTTATACTCTATTACTATCTTTATCCAACTTCACCATATCCTCAATCCTTCCAATGACATCAGTACAAAGATGTGGTTTAAGGGAAGTATAAATATAGGACATATGAATTGTTGTTAGGATAATGTTTTTAATTATATGGATAATAGTTCAATTTTATGAGATAAATGAAAAATATGCCATGGTAACCATTTTATGATCATTATATTTTGAGATTTTTCTGATCTGACTATGAGCACTATTAAATTTATTAATAGATAACTATTGTTTTAGTCCATGCCTCTTTGGCATCTTTGCATTCACAATGACAACAGAAATAAAGACTGACACATGGAAGAAAACAGCAAACCAAACCACATAAGAAGATCCAGGGATGGCTACATTTCTCTGGTTCGTCTTGAGAACCTTCTACACCTTGTGCTTTTGATGATTTTTCCATCAGAACTGTTGGGTTGAGATTTCTAGAAAAGCTAGAAGTATAATAATATTTTTTTAGAGTAGATGATAATAATTTTATAATTCAATTTTTTAACCAATCATTGACTGATAATAAATAAATTAATCAATAATAATTTCTTCATAATCTATCGATTCCGGACAATCTTCTAAATAATGTGTTTTGATAGTAAACTGTTTACCATTTTCTATTCTTATAGTTTGGATATTAAATATACTCCTTACATAGTCTTCATCATATCCATAACAATACAATCCTCCGTCATCTTGTTCATTTAACATATCAATATGATCTTCAACTGCTTCAATTAAATAAGGATCAGTTCTCGGAACAAATTTAAATATAAAACTCTCATACTCCTGAATAACCTCAAAATTCTCACCTGAATATATTTCTCGTATATAATTTATGATCTGTTGACGATATTTATCAGCATCGATCTCGTTGATTTTAGTTAAATAAGCTTTTCCAATGTCTGTAGATAATGGTAATTGGTAATCAGAATTACAAGTTAATAACATAACTTTAACATTCTTTCCTGGTACATAATCATTTTGTAAATAATTTAATATTTCTTCTTTCTGGGATGTTGATAAGAGTTTTAATTGCTCTTTCAGGCGATTAAAATCATTTTCTGATATTCCATCATCCATTTTCGTAAGTTTAGAATATGTTTTATGATTATCAATTGATTATTGTATAAAATATTCAATTTTTCAAAATAAACAAAGAGATTAACTTAGGTAATCAACTTACTAGCCTTTGATGGACTAGCTGGTGGTGTAACTCCAATTTCTTCCAGCTCGAGGATAATGCTCGATTTATTTTTCTCCGCATTAGCAATATCAACATCCCGAATCTTATAAGTCGAATTACGGATATTGGCCTGACCTAAACAAGTAATCTCACTTCGATAGTAAGCAGTAATCTTGAATGTCGTAAAAGGCAAAAAGAGAACCTCTTGATCTTGCGGCGTTTTGCTAAACTTGTGAATTTTTTTACCACACTTGCTCTTAATAATAAAGATCATACCACGTTTTAAATTCATCAACTCTGTACAGCATCGCCAATCACTGCAAGCCAAACCAAAGGTTGACCAGGTGAGAGTGTTACCAACTTTGTAAATCTCCGGATCAAAGGGGAAATCAACAGCTCGATAAACTTCTCCAGCATAATCTGGAAGTAAACTAACAGCCTGATAGAGACAGTTGATGAACGGTTGGTAAGTAGAATTTTTATTCCATTCCGTCAATGCCTTATTGACTCGTTTGAAAATGGTCATATTACCGGTATACATGTAAAGAGCCAATTGATGAATCGGTTGTAGTTTGGTTTGTCCACTAGCAGCCATCTTCACCAAATGCACCTTAGAGTCCCAAATCATCCATTCGATCTCTTTTTTACCACTTGAGAACTCCTTTCCAGATCGTTTGAGATTCTCCATAAACCCAAGCAGTGAGACAATACCACTAGATTTGAGGTTAGTCAATACACCCTTATCAACATTATAGTCAAAACCATCATTCATCTTAATCATGACATTGAAATCTTTTGCCAAACTTTCCAATGTTTCCGGCTTACCGGGTTTGACATTCAAGAGCATCTTATTTTGAACATTACCAATACACAGATTCTTAACGCGATCGAGTTGTTCCAGAGTTTCAGAAGAAGGTTTAATTCCTAAATCATAGCCTAGATAAGATTCCCAGAAAGCAGGCGACAGGCCGTAATCATCCCGCTTGTTAAAATCAGCACCCATCAGCCGTAAACCTTTAATCAGATTCTGATCACCATTAAAGAGAGCCATGGTCAGAGGGGTCTGACCTTGACCCATATCCATGTTAGTGATTTCATTATAATCATAAACACCAAGAGACTGACCATACTTCATTAGTGTTTGAGTGCATCGGTTAATGGTTTCCTGATCTTGATCAAAAACAGTGCCCAAACAAACAGCCAGTTTATTAGTAAAGAATTCATCCAACAGTTCTTCATTACCAGCTTGTTGAGCGTAGTAACTTGGTAGTCGACCTTCAGAGTCTTGAATCTGCAAGCATTCACGAGCTGCTTCCTTAGTGAGCAGGAATCGAACAGCATTGACGTGACCTTGTTTGATGGCAATATGTAGAGGAGTGTATCCACCCACGGTTGTCTGACTCTTCAAATCAGCTCCCAGATCACAAAGCACACGGATACTGTTAACTCGATTGTAAAAACAGGCTAAGTGCAGTGGAGTTGCACCTTGGATAATAACATTATCAATTGCAGTACGACATTCCAGATCGGCACCATACTTGTGACATACTTTAATACATTCGGCTTTATCAAGTTCTGTGCTGGCCAAAATGGGGTTGAGACCATCAATATCTGCACTCATTAATTGATATTCTTTTCTTTCCTCATCAGTGCAATGCTTAAACAGAGTCTCTAGAATGCGCATATGTCCATTACGGCAGCAAATTAGCACTGGACCGTCCCGATTCTTATTAAAGCATCCCAGCTGAGCACCTGCATCCAAAAGCATTTCTACAAGTGTTTCTGATCCTTTCTGAATCGCTGGAATCAGTGGACTATCACCTTTGAAATTACACTTGTTGACATCAGCCCCAAGAGCAATCAGTTCAGCTACCAGATCAATATGTTTATTGCAAACGGCTATCCATAATGGTGTGGTTCCTTTGCAATTTTGTCTCCCAATAGCCATTTCAACATCCACATAATTGAGAAGGAGATGAAACATTTCTAGATAACCCTTTTCACAAACAGCAAAAAGTGGCCAGGTGACTTCATCTTCCATTTCTTTATCATTATTCTCCACCTGAATATCCATAATCTCATCTGGTTTAGTTTTACCACTCTTCAAGAGAATTTCCACAGTTTTGAGATGATCCGCAGATGGTTTAGTAAAGAGATGGAGATAGGGTTTCCAAGAAAAGGGTTGAGGAATTTGATCCAGTTTCTTTTCGACAATATCACTCATACCTTTTTCAATCGCCTTCGTAACATCAATATCCTTATTACTTCTCTGACTTAACCAAGTGGTGGCATAATTAGTTGGAGCATTGTTAATCATATCATCATCAATGGCTACATAACCATCATTCAATAGTCGAGTAGCAGTTTGATAATAATTTTTAGAAATGCAGGTTCGGAATAGGCAATTACAATCCTCTCCAAGGGTAACAAAACCATACTTCCGAAGAACATCATAAGTCTTCCAATAACCGTACATGACAGCCAGATCTAGTGGTGTTTGCAAATCATTATTCCTTGTAGTTAATCCAAAAAGCTTCATTTCTAGAATCTTTTCCACCAGATGCACTCGACCAATCATACAACATACCATCAAAACATTATTACCATTATCATCCACTACATTTTTCCAAGCATCCACATTTTGATGAAGCCATTTGACAACATCAGCATTCTTACCGATACCCAAGAGTTTAAAAACTGGATGGGCGTCTCCTCCAGCATTCATCCGATGACATTTGTTAACATCAAGAGTATTCCAAACTTTCTGATAAGATGGAATATATGTTGGAACTGGTTGAATCAGATGCTTTGATTGAATAGTGACTGGAGCTGGATGGGCGCTTTGCTTGGTCTGATACTTACCTTCATATTTCATATCTGTCAGCTTGAGTTTGTTGACTTCACCACCAGCTTGTAGTGTTTTCATGGTTTCCATCAAACTTTCAAGACGGTTCATATTCGGACTTTCACTCTCCAACCGACAGAGAATGGCTCGAGAGCGTTGTTCCAAGAGTTGGAAATGAAGACGGCGTTCCAATGTATCCTCCTTTTGATTGGAAAGAGTGATCACCTCATCAGCAATCTGATCCACCAGGCCAGTATACCATTCATTCCAAACTTTGGGATCATTTTCATCTTCGGCATATTCTGTAATCACCGGGAAAGGCTCATCACCATCAACACTAATCCTAATGTTCAGAGGTTCCATTGAATTGTATCCGGTAAGATCAATCCAATATTTTCCACAATCACCAGAAAGTACTTTAAATGGAACATCTTCTGTGACCAGTGTCAGAGGAACCACTGATGATTTGGCAATGACATCCAAAACACTGTTGATTTTGTTTGATAGACTGTCAAGATCTTCACTGGGATCAGCAAACCGATAAGCGCCCTCTTGACCAATTTGACGAAGTGAATCCAAAAAGTTAAAATCATGGGCACCAGTAAAACCAACACAATGAACAGTATAGGGCTTGGTCCAGATTTCTTCAATCCGTTTTTTGAGACCAGAGACTAATTCATGACGCGGTACACCCGAGCCATCTTGTCCATCGGTCAAAAAGACGATAGTGATGGAACTGATTTCTGGATTGGCTTTGTTTTTGTTAATCACTTTAATGGTTTCATTAAATGCTTCACGGAAATCAGTGCCACCCGATCGGTTGAAATTACGGACCATATCCTTATAATGATTCATGGGCAAAACCTTATCAAATTCAACATTACTTGCAACACTGTCATAAAATACAACCGTGGTGAGCAATTGATCATATTTAAAAGTCAAGTCAATGATTCTTTCTAGAGAAAACTTGACCTGAGTCATGGGTGAACCAGCCATCGAACCACTGGTGTCAACCACAGGCAGGAGCAAGGTTTTGAATTTTGATTTCGGATTGGAATTGTTAATCTCTAACTTACCGATAACGGTTTCAAACATGGACTGATTGTTACGGAGAACTGATACCTTGGCTCGCCATTCAGAAGTGTCAGTCACTTTCTCTTTTCCCTTTCCATCTCCTAAAGAGAGCGTACCATTATTGACTTGTTCAACGAGATATGCTAAATTGACAGCTTTGGGTGCAACTGATGCATCAAACCCAATCAACTTATCCACATTGTTACATCTGGGACATTTGCTAGAAGCTTTCTGCCACTCAACCATGGCTTCTCGAGAAACCGCACCACCACAACAAGGGAGGTTAATGGGATCTTCAAGAAGGCAAAGGTTGATGGGGCACTGCAGATCTTCTGGGTTCAAACTCATGTTGTATTGAGTGATTAATAAAATTATTAATAATAAGGTTTTAGTGTTATATAATCAATTTTTTTATAGTCCCTTTCAATAATATTACGCAATGGTTTTATTCTGCGGCTACTTGATCATATAACCATTTAATGAAAATAGTTATAAGATTACCACAGAATAATGCCATTGCGTGAAACCATTAAATCAAATTTTGAACAAACCTTTAAAACTATTTCTCTTTTGTTCTTTTTTTTCACTCATACCATCAATCTCCTTGGCCTTCATAAAAGTGTAAATTGCACCAAAAAATTGACTGCAGTTATCATTGCTATACTGCATTTTCTCTACCAGACAAATTTGTAATTCTTCTGGCCACTGACAAAAACTATCAAATAAAGCCTTATCAGCGTAAGATAGTTGAAATGGCATATTAGAATCAAATGATGATGAACGGGAAACTTCCATGGCAAAAATAAAATAGCCTTATGGAGGTCAGACTGGATAATATTTCAATTAATGGTGCATTCTATTAATTCAAAAATCAATTTTTTAGTTTATTAATTTCTTGTTTAAGAGTTTTCATCTCTTTTTCAATTAAATTAATTTCCTTTTCTAATTTATCCATTTTCTCCTTTCTCTCTTCCTTATTTAATTTAGGATCATCAATCGCATTTAGATCATTTTTAAAAATATCCAATTTATGATTTAAATCATTTACCAAAAAATGAATACTATTATTACTCATCCTATAATTATAACAAGTTATTTATATTTTATCATGGTTTAATAAATTAAAAATTAGACAATTTTGACAGTCTCGTAATCACCACTCTCTGACTTATGTTCTTTGATCTTCCATTTCTTTCCTTCAGGAACAAAAATTGTTTCAATGGCAACACGATCCTTGCTATCATCTTCCCAATCATCATTGTCATTATCCATATATTTCTTGGGATTTTGGAGATAGTCTTGAATTACTGCAATCAACTTGGGATCATCTCGACTTGTATATTTGAAAGTGAATTCCCATTCTTCAGCCTTTTTCATACACTTTTCCATCCTCTGAAATACTCTTGCCTCTTCTTCAGCTTTCTCTCGACTCATTTCCAAATATTGCATGTTATTACAGACTCTTACTTGGAATTTTTGTTCTTCTAGTTGAGCCGAAATTTGAGCCAAGGGACTATCAGTTTCAGAATCACTATCAGATTCATCATCATCACTGCATGCTTTGTGAATAGCCTCCAAGACATTGATCGGCAATCCTATATCAGTGTTTTTCATAACAACCAAAGTTACTTCCTTTCCAGGAGCAGACTTTTTCACAATTGATTGAAGCCATTGATGTAGCTCCTCTTGTTGCTGAGGAGAAAACTGTTCAATCTGTTGTTTGAGAGTGGCAAAATCTACTTCGGAGAGAGCAGTGGCCATGATGTGGGTATTTTCCGCTGAACGAATGAGTTGGAAGGGGTTAATAAATAGTTTTTAAATAATGGACGGCAGCCGATTTAAATATCAATTTTTTTTGGCCCTTTATTCGCAGTTAGTTTAGAAAAATTGATATTTTAATCCATTGTGGTATTAAATAAAAGATACCAAATTATTACTCCTTTCTTACAATCCTCTGTAAGAGTTTTCCACTCTCTCATGGCTGCACCTGGTTCTTCAACCACTATCCACCCAAATGATCCATTTGCCGGATTGGCAGATGAAGTCAAAAGGGTACGGCAAGAAAGAGTTCAGAAGGCAAAAAAGGAAATCAGTGAAAAAATTAAGAAGGTTGTCCTCCAAGAAAATAATGTGTTGGATATTGATTTGACTCAATACACTAATCAAGGAATTACAGATGCTGAACTGAAGGAAATCCAAAAAGAAATTGAGGTAATCGGATTAAAGGTCAAAGCTTACGATGGAACGAAATATGACGATCAATGGAGTGGTTCCAATGTTCGTGTTTACACATGGAAAATTTCACTTTAAGCGGTTTATTTATTTACAAAAAGTTGAAAAATCAATTCTCTAATTATTAATTACAATCAATTTTCATCAACCACTCTCAAAACACCATTCACCCATGGATCTCTACAAAAAGTACACCGAGTACCAAAAGTTCAAGAAGGATCCAAAAGCTGGATTCTCTTACGCTCGAGAAAACTTTCCTAATGAAATTAGAAAGATTAAGGATGGTGTAGAAATTGTTCCTGCATCTATGTTGGATGAACTTGCTTTTAACTACTGGCATCTTTGTTTGAATAATTCATTCTATTTTACTTATGATGATTATGCTCTTTATGTTTGGTTTACAAAGAATGAAATTCCTGCACCCGAAGGTATTCAAATGAAATGGAATACTCTTTCTCCTGAACGTAAGGCCCATCTGTTGGCTGTGTCTTAAATACTGTTATTTATTTATCATTTAATAAATCCTATATAAAAAAATGAACATTAAAAAGTATATCAGAAAGTTATTATCCAAATAATTTAGATATATGAATGATAAATCCTTAAACAAATATCCAATATATGATCACCAGGACTCTCTCAGGATTGCCCAAAGATTTTCTAGAAAATGTCCCATGACTCCAGAATACATCGAAAGGTTAGCCAGTGAACTTAAAGTTATTATTGGGAAAGGTTTTGTGGATCATCTTCTTAAAGTTACAGAAATTATAGAAATGACAAAAGATATCCCACATATCACCCGTGGATCTGCTGGGTCTTCATTGGTTTGTTATCTCTTGGGTATTACTAATATTAATCCAGTAGAGAAAAAGATTATGTTTGAAAGATTCTTGAATGCCTTTAAAGACTCTTCGGATATTGACCTTGATTTCCCCACCAACAAAAGAGACATTGTTTTCAAAAGGATTTTTGAAAAATGGGATGGAAAAGTGGCCAGAATCTCTAATCATGTCACATATGGTGAAAAAGGTGCATTAAGAAAAGCCATTAAGGAAATGGGATATAAGAAAAAGGTTCCGAAAAATAAATGTAATATTGATTTCTTTGGGAAAGACCGGCGTGATGAATTGGTTGATAAAAAGAATCAGTATGTAGGTAAAATGAAATGCTATTCCTTACATGTCGGTGGAATTATCTTTTTTGAAGATGGTGTTCCAGAAAAGTATGTTCTTAAAGATAACCAGGTGAATCTAAATAAAGATGATATTGATCGCCTCAAATATTATAAAGTAGATATTCTATCCAATCGTGGGTTGGCCCAGCTTTTTGATATTTCTAAAACACCCATTGAAGACTACCCATCAACGGATCAAAAAACAATCACACTTTTACAAAGTGCCAAAAACCTAGGATTGACATTTGCAGAAAGTCCAGCCATGAAAAAGATTTTCCATATCATTAAACCTAAATCTGTTGATGATTTGGCCATCTGTTTAGCTCTAGTTCGCCCTATGGCTGCAGATAACAAATCTAAATTCAGTGAGGTGGATTATGAAGAGGGAATGATTATTTTTGACGATGATGCCATTAACTATATTAAAAGTACTCTTAACTGTACCAATGATTTGGCTGACCGATACAGGAGATCTTTTAGTAAAATGAAATGGAAAGATATTAATTATTTTAATGCTATTACGAAAGAGTTCTCAAATCAGAAAGAGATTAATGGCAAACTTACCAAACTCCGAAAATATAGCTTTTGTAAGAGCCATGCCTACTCTTATGCCTACCTAGTTTGGGCACTGGCTTATCAAAAGGCAAATAACACAAAACAGTTTTGGATTGCCACTTTAAATAACTGTCATTCTTACTATCGCCGATGGGTTCATCCCAGAGAAGCTATAGCAGATGGAATAGATTTACCCCTAGGGTATGGACCTTGGAAGCTTTATGATAATCGTGTGGTTTCAGTTAATAAAAAGAAAAAAGCGGATAAAGAAATAACGGATAAACTTGCCCAATATAAAACCTATGGTTATTGGACCGGCAAAGAGTTTTTGGATAATATGTATGTTCAGTTTATAAAGAAAGGAGGTAATTTAGTCAAATTTCGGGGTTTGATAGCAGCTGGACGATGGCACAGAAAATGGAGTGGGGGTAAATATAAGTACAGTACCTTTGTCACCATTGGCTATCAAACAGGGCATTTTGTGGATCTTATCTTGGATCGGTGGCAAAGTGTGAAGGGGTATGATGCCATCTCCGGTCAGGCCAGAATTATGAGTAATCAACGGGACAGTTATATCCACCTTAATGTAATGGAATATCAATTGGAAAGGCTATAAAAAATTGATTTATAGATCCATTGAAAGATCCATTAATTTTCACCCTAATTGTTTTCTTCACCCTTTCTGCCCTCTCGTTACAAAACATGACTGAACATCCGCTTTTGGGAGTACATCCGCAATCTCATCACCATACGGAAGATGATTCCTTTGTTGAGGACATGATCAACACGGGGCAGTTCATGCTTGCTGACGACACCATGCTCTATGGGCCTGACGGCTTTGTCTCAGATGATGACGACGAGGATGCAGTCCCCATCAACTCCGGCACCGTCCCTCAAACTAGGGGGTGGATGCCCATCTATCATCTTGATGACGGCACCATCTTGGCCATTGTGCCAGATGATGATGAAGAGTGAGCAATCAACTCTCCAACCAATTTATCTCAAACTGGTTGAAGAAAATTGAAATCATAAACCGTTGTTAAATCCATTATTTAATCTTGCTAATGTTATCCACAGTCTCAGATACTAATCATGGCTGCTTCTCAGTGCTTTGACGACTGCGATGAGCTTTTCGACGAGGATCTGCAGGAGAAAATCCTACAATGTGTCCAGGAAAAGTTTGGTGTGAAGATCACTGACACTTCTACTGTGTTGATCTTCCATCCAACCCATACTGCAACCAACTACAAGGTTCAGATTGGTTCGGATATGTACATTTTTGATTTGCAGTAGTCTTTTTCTTCAAAAGGTTATTTCAACTTAGAGTTTTAGGATGAATTATACATAAACAAATATCATTACTCAAACCTATATGAGTTTATTTAGAATCAAAAGAACAATTGCAAAATTCAATGATCATTCTTTAACACCTAAAGTTTACCATCAAGGACAGATTGTAAATGTTAATCAATATTCTGTAACACTTTTAAAAAATAAAAAGACGACTGTTAGGTATAATTTTTGCCAAGACAGATACACAAATATGTATGATTTTTTTAAAAATATGCAAGATGATACTAAATATGCAGGAGGTTATGACTTGGACAAATTTGCTTTATTTATCAAAGATGATATCATTTATGTGATTCATTCAAAATATTATGGCATTAAAAGCGATCGGGTAAGGAAACTATGGTTTGGTTTTGTTGTCGAGTGACTGCGTCACTTCGCTACGCTCAGCTCACTACGTTCGCATATAGGTTTTTGTACTCGAGTGACGCAGTCACTTCATATAATAACTCTATGAGTTATTCTTCCAGTCGTCATAAAAAAATTGAGATTTCAGAATACTCGTTTCACTTATATGTCATCATCCTAATTTTTTTATTCCTTCTTCCAGTCGTCATAAAAAAATTGAATTATCAAGTCTCTACCACCTCCATTAAACACATCCTTTAATGCTTTTGACGATTCACAATCATGTCGTCTTCCTCATCATCACATCCTTCTTGGATGCGTCCAGGCCCTCACCGCCAGGCGGTTTTGGATCAGCGGGCTCGAGAGGAACGTGAGACGCAGGATGCAGTGACTGCCTTGGAGAGTTTGTCTGATCCAGCTTTGGCGACACCTCCATCTCCGGCCTACCCAATCCTATCACCTGTTCCCCTCGTGTTCCCACGTCAAGCAGCCCGTACCGCAACAGATGCTATGACCCAACTGGCTGCCAACGATCTCGCTGACAATGGGGTGATTTTGATGTCTTCTTCTGGTGGTCGCAAGAAGAAGACAGCCAAGAAGCGACAGGCAGTTGCTTCATCATCAAGTTCTTCATCATCCTCTACCCAAACTTTGAAGCGCTCTGCGGATACTGATCGTCGTGCAGAAGAAGTCAAGAAGACTCGTCCAGACTCTACGGATCAGAGTGCGGTGCCTTCATCATCTGCGTCATCTGCGTCATCTTCTTCATCGTCTTCATCATCATCTTCATCATCTTCATCTGCAGTTGCGGCAACACCGGCGCCGGTGCCACAAAAAAATCGCATTGGCATGCGTGTCGTGTACTGCAACAAACCCAACAACCCCAATGTTCGGATGTCCATTACTATGCATTGCCCTACTGCAGATCAGAGGAAGCGGGTTTATACTATTTTTGACGCTTTGTCTAAGAGCCATGTGATTGCCTTTGAAGCAGAGAATTGCACCGGTCAGCATTAAAATCTTATGATGAATTTCTTCACACGATTGATAAAAAAATCTATTTTTTATTAGTTGTGTATCATTTATTTATAAAAAAATTGATTTATTCATTACAATATACTTAAATAATAATCAATAAGTTAAATTTATATAAATGGGTGCAGTAGAAAGCAGTATGGCCAAAATGAAAGGTCAAACAGTCAATATTAAAAAAACTAGAAAAGATGTATTAGGTGTAAGTGAAAAATACATCCAGTTTATTGATAAAAAAAAGAGAGTTACAGAATACAGGTATGCACCTGATAAAATCAGTGAGATGTACGATTTTTTTGCCCGCAATATGCCAACAGAATTTACATTGTGTGTTAAAGATGGGACAATTTATGCAATCATGGTTGGGAGCTATTTGCCGGTTTTCAGTGATAAAATTGCAAATGGGGTTTTTGGGTATAAGGTGAAAGCTTAATTTTTCATTCTAATAATTTTAGATCATCATTTCTAGATAAATAAAAATGTGGAGCCATAAACTTTATAATATCTCTTGCCAATATTCCATTACCAATATCATTTAAAATCAATGCTGCATTATGTGCTTTAGTTTGAAAATGTAGAAGCTGGTTTGTATCACGAATATTATTTTGGTTTGCACAAGCAAGCATATAGTCACGAACAAGTGGCTTTAGATATTTTAACAAAGGATTTACTATATTTTTAATTGTCTTAATTCCTTTTTTATCAACCGTCCAAGTTGATTCTTGATTTTTAATTAATTCTTTAATTATATATGTTAACCTAGTTGTATCAGAATTCCATAATGATTGTTTTGCAGGATCTTCTCTTTTGTAAGCATTAACAAGAAATTCTCCTAGAAATTCATCTAATTTATTTTTCTCATAGTAATGTATAAGAACTTCAACAAGACTCATCTCTTCAGAATCATTCAAGTCAGAGTAATCTTCTAATGCTAACAGTGGCGGTGCATCTTTATAATTATTAATAACAAACGTAATACCACTCATTCCGGCCTTATTAATTTGAGATCCAGAAACTATAAGAGATTTTAAGAATTCAATATGTTCATTTAATCTTTTCTTGTCATTTTCTAAAGAATTAATACGTTCTTCCATTTGTTGTTTTTCCACTTCATTTATTTTATTATTTTGAATTGTATCATGTTGTAATAATTTCAGTTCATCATTTTTAACAAAACACCTTTTCAAATGTCTATTCAAACTACTTTTTGTAGTAAAATTATTCTTACAATAGGGGCATTTACTACATTTAGCATTGGTATACTTTTGGTTTACCTTTGGTTTAGTTTTGGTATGCGGTTGTAGATGTACATTTTGTATATCTGAAATTGTATATTGATCTACCTTTTTATTATCCAATGTGTGTTCAATTGTATACTGATTTACTTTATGACTATTTGATCTCAAATGATTCATAAAAGTTGACTTGCGTGAGGTTGTATAACCACATTTTTCACAATTATAATACATTAATCTGAATACTATATAAATTTACTATATACTTTTTTATCGTTTAAATAAACAAATTGTTCTAGTATTCAAAAACACATCAATCAACAAATAATTTGATGAAACATGTATACTTGTCACCTTTGATTTTTAGCAGATTTCTCAAAATTCAATTTTCAAGAAATTTTTATGAATTCAATTTTTTTAATTAGTTAGCTTATAACTTGGATATTAAATTTTTAACGAAAAAAGTTATTTTCAGAATTTGGTCCGGAAGTGAAATTTTGACACACAAATATTTGTGTAATAAATTTTTTTTTTTTAAATTTATTACAGAAATATTTATTTGAATTCAGTTCAAACAAATATTTGTGTAATAAATTTAGAATTTCCATTAAACATATTATTATTTCCTATCATCCATCGACACATATGTCTTTCCCTCAAATATCCGGATGAATCTCGGCGTATACTTGCCATTTCGTTCATGTTTTTCTTTGGATTTGTCCTTTTTCTTGTTTCGTTTAACTTTAATCTTTTCCTGATTGTCCATAATAATTATTTATTATAGATTATTTTTTTTAAGATAGTTGATCATATTACAATATATTCAACTTTTCAAAAATTTGATATTATTTTCTTTTGATTATTCTTTTATTATTCAGTAAACAATTCATCATTAGCTTTGTCAACGGATGACTGTCAATGGACGACATCATGAGCTGGAATACATCCTGAGGAAGGGGTATCAACAGCTCTTGGATCTTTACAATCAAGGTGCACTTCATGAAAACTCTGTTTTTGATTTTGCGATTGACTATGATAATGTGATGATGAGCTTTTCAGAAGTGACAGAAGAGGAAATGAGTTTTCTGGCAACTCAATTAGAAAGTTATAAAGCCTCCTTATTTAAATCACATCTTCCTCAAAACGAGATCATGGATTATATTCTTAATGCTATCATCTTTAATGTTCGGAAATATTATCATAATAGAATTCCGTCACATGGTTGGAATGATATGGATCTTCAAGATTATCCTCATTTTGTGAATTATTATGGATCTCTTTCATCGGATGACTTGCTGTTTGTTAATGATCGGTTAAGGGATTATTTGAATATTCACTTTCCTGGGTTTCGGTTGGAGGTTGGGTTTTAGGAAATTTGAAAATTGATTATAATAGATAAATCATCTTTATTTATTACAGTTAATTTAATATATATGTGTGGCATTTGTGGATTTATTGGTTATTTCCCAGGTTATGAATATGTCTTTGATGGTATTAAAATGCTCTTGGCGAGAGGCTATGATTCAGTAGGCTGTTGTTCTTTTGATGCAAATAATGAATTTCTTATCAGAAAATTTTTATCTGATCATGGGGATATTGATAAAATGATGGAAAATCTCAAAAATGAAAAAACTGCATTTGGGTCCACCAAAAACATCATGATCCACTCTCGATGGGCCGTTTGCGGTAATAAGTGGGATATAGCAAATTGTCACAGTCATTCAGATCACAAAAACCGCTTTTCCATCGTCCATAACGGTATCATTGAAAATTATATGGAGATTAAACAACAACTTATAAAAGAAGGGGTAACCTTTAAATCACAAACTGATACAGAGGTCATTGTTAATCTTATCAGTCATCATTTTGACAAACTTGGTTGTATTGAAAAAGCAATGGAGACGGCATTCTATCAACTAGAAGGAACTTGGGGAGTAGTGTTACTTTCTACTCTCTTCCCAGATAAAATGTTCTGTGCCCGTCACGGTTCTCCTTTATTGATTGGATTTGGAGATAACTTTATGATGGTCGCCTCCGAACAGAGTGGTTTTTGTAACTATGTTAATAACTACATTTGTTTGAATGACCATGATATTGTTGTTTTAGAAAAGAAAGATGGAAAAGTAGAATTTAATAAACAACATAATTATAGTTTTAGAAAAGTAACAGCAGATTTAGGTGATAAAACTCCTGAACCTTATCCTCATTGGACTATCAAAGAAATCCATGATCAAACAGAATCAGTTCTCAAAGCTATGGGCATGGGAGCCAGAATTAGAACTGATACAACAGTTAAACTCGGTGGGTTGTATGAACATAAAGAACAGTTAAAAGAAATAGATAATTTAATTCTTTTAGGATGCGGAACATCCTATCATGCCGCATTATTCTCATCACATATTTTCAAAGAGATCGCTGGTTTTAACAATGTACAAGTTTTTGATGGTGCAGAATTTTCAAAATATGATATTCCTAAGCTTGGTAAAACAGCACTCATCTTTATCTCTCAATCAGGTGAAACCAAAGACCTTTATCAGTGTTTGGAAATTGCTAAGGATAATAATCTACTCACTATCGGTGCAATTAATGTTGTGGATTCACTTATTGCCCGTGAGGTTGATTGTGGTGTTTATCTTAATGCTGGAAGAGAGGTTGCTGTAGCATCCACTAAAGCATTTACAACTCAGGTGGTTGTCCTTTATCAGATGGCAGTCTGGTTTGCACAATCAAAAGGTATTAATGAGTATAAGAGAGCCCAAATAATATCTGATCTGAGAAGATTACCTATTGATATCAAGTCAACGATTGAAACATCGGATCCTCTTTCGGATGTTGCTGCAAACTACTTGAAAGATATTGGCAACCTTTTTATCTTAGGTAAAGGTCAAACAGAAGCTATTGCAAAAGAAGGATCATTAAAAATAAAGGAGATCTCTTATATTCATTCAGAAGCGTACAGTTCATCTGCATTAAAACATGGTCCTTTAAGCTTGATCGGTCCATCAAATCCAGTTGTTCTCATCACTCCAAACGATCATAATTTTGCAAAGAATCAGGGTATATGTGATGAGGTCAAGTCGAGAGACACCGAAGTGATTGGGATTAGCGATATTGAACTAGGTGATAGTTATAAAATAAAATTTATGGTACCGAAGAATAAAACATTTAAAGACTTGTTATGCGTAATTCCTTTGCAACTCATAGCTTATAAAGTGGCTGTTCTAAGAGGTAATAATCCGGATTTTCCTAAGAATTTGGCGAAGATTATTACTGTTTAAGAGTGACTACGAGTGACATAGTCACTTCGCTGCGCTCAGCAAGCAACCTTGCAAATAAGGTTTTTTATTTAATTTCTTACCGAAACAAAGTATAAAACCTTATTTGCAAGGTTGCTTACTGAGCGCAGCGAAGTGACTATGTCACTCGGACACATCTCAATCTTTTTTTGTGGTGAGATGTTCTGAGGCATCCTTGATGAAACACATGAATTTGGATTCCTCAACCGGCGGATTGGATCCACAGCTCGAACAAGTTGGGTGTAGGGTCTTGTGATCACAAAGATCAGTATTCAGCATGCGCCGATGCTGCTTGTCACCAATGTGATCACAAGTGCCATCGCGGCACTCTTGAGGGAGTTTGTCAAGGATATTAGCCAGCAGATAAGCAGCACAAGAGTGCGAGAAAGGAGAGGGAAGAATGAAGGGGGAAGTGGGAATACTTATGGGTCTTTTATAATGGACTTTCCAACAAGTTCACATTTCAACTTTTTTTGTTGAAACCATAAAAAAATACATTTAATGTTCATCATTTGCAAACTTGTTTGCTGAGCGTAGCGAAGTGACGTAGTCACTCGAACACATCTTAAGGTGACTTCATCAATTGTTTGTTTTCCTTTTCAAACCAACTGATTTTCTCTCGAAGCTTTTCAAGCTCTTCTTCTTTCTTCTTGGTCTCTTCTTGAATCTCTTGTATCAAGTCATCAGTCTCCTGCCAGTTTTTTAGTGAAACTTTAGCCACATGTTTCCAAAACTGTGTCATCTGACTCAATTCTTCCTTCTCCTCAGGAGTGCCATCCTCTTTGGAGGCCAGTTCTTCTAGACGCTCTCTGTATTTCCGATCTAGATCTGCATCAAAATGAGGAACCTTGTTGTTGGCCAGAAGCTTTGCTGCACGTTGCACGGCAAGAGACACTCAGAAGTGAATTGATATTCCGTTGTTTCTTTAATGGGGTTAACAATAGATTTATTATTCAATTTTTCTATTAAGTGATTTTATATTTTATTCATGATAATCATTAAAGTTCTGTGTTCCTACAACATCACATTATCTTTATAAAAAAAGGTTAACTTCAATGCGTGATCATAAACTCAAAGATAGTGTTGCCATCAGGAGCCGTAGTCCTGATAGCCTCACAGAACTTCTCTTCGAACTCATTGAAGTCGCTCATGGTCTTCATGACCGATCCATCTGGATTTTGATATATTTTGATTTCACGGAATGCAAACCGTGTACCAACAGAGCTTGTTGGCTCAGTTTCTTGTTCAACAGGTGGGGCAGTAGGTTGTGCAGCAGGTTGCACAGCAGTCGCCCGTGAACGCGAACTGCTGCGGATGGGTGTAGGAGCAGCGGGTTGTGCTGTGGTCCGTGAACGCGACCGGCTGCGGATGGGCGCAGGTGCAATGGGTTGTGCCGCCGTCTGTGGCTGTCCGGGAACTTGAAATGAAAAATTCGAAGACTCCATTGTTGGCAATGGTGGGGGCAAAGATGTGTTGCCGAAAGGGTTTTTCACATCCACTGGTAGGAAGGTCAAATTCACTGGCGTCTGGCGAGCCATGATGAAGGAGAATGATGCCAGGTTATTTTGGGAAACTACAACGCTTCGAGAATTCAATTTTTTCAATTTTCATAAAAAAATCACATGTAAAAAGTTCGTCCATTGACACTCATCACACATCGACCATTACCCGACATGGCCACAGAACTGCTGCCACCTCCTTGACTAATGGTCATGCCGTTCATAGAGATTGTTTGACCACTTGGTCCCTGGACAACTGTCATTCCAGGCATACTGATGGTTTGTGTAGATGTTGAAGTGGATTGTTGTTGACGACGTCGTTCTTCATCTTCCTTTTCTTTCGCAAGACGATTTTCCTCTTCAACTTCCTTCCGAATGCGATCCATTGCTTCAATGCTGATGGAGCAGTTTTGTGGCCGCTCCCTGCGACGGAATGCATTGCGGAACTTTTCCTCTTCGGCAATCTCACTCATGCGTTCAGCAGAAAGAAGACCTGAAAGAGGAACCTGACCTGTCTTAAGACCTTCGCGGAATTTATTTTCCGCCTGGGCAATCTCTTGGGACGACATTTTAGATGTTGTAGAGGGGTGGTGAAGGTGTGGTAGGTGAGAGATGAAGAGCTAATTAAAGAGAGTTAATAATGGCCCCTTGAACGACTTTAGATTTCAATTTTTTTATATGGAAAAGTTGAATTTTAAACCGTTAAACCATCAATTTCTAATAAAATATAAATGAATTTTTTTAATGTTCTTCAACAAACAAGAAGAAATTATCGGGAAAAAAGAGAGCCACATATTGAAGATATCATCAATTTGTTTCTAGCTGAAATAAGGTTAACACTAGAGGATAGAATGATTAGCGCAGAAAATGAAGGAAAATGGCATACCACTTATATAAAAAAATTCGATGATAATAATTATAAAGGTTTGGATAAACGAGAACAAACAATTGTAGAAAAGGAACTTGGGAAATATCTAAAGAAAAAACATTCAAAAAAAATAAAATTTGTGCCTATACTTATCTACACACCGTACCATACCAGCTTGCATCTAGGTGGGTTTTATACTTTAATTATCACTTGGTTACTCGATAAATAAAACCGGAATAATGTCCTTATAGTTCCTAAAATTTTTGTAAATGTCTCTTACAGAAATCTTCAATCATTGGTTGATTATTTCCAGTAATTCTATCACATGAAAAACAGATGAGAATTACTTTTGCATTTTCATCTGTCATAACAAGAAAATTAAGACCACCCCAAAATTGGTGAATTGAGGTGGTGTTAGGCAATGCTTGAAATGGTTGTCCTGTAATTAGTGATCGATAACTACATTCAAAACAAAAAAAACCTGATTTTGAATCAAAATGATATCGATTGCAGTTAGGTCGAGTGCAGTAGGTGATAGTTAACCCTTTGCTAGAGTGGTTGCAGTGAGCCATAAACTAGTGGTTGTTTACGGGAATGTTTATTGTTTTCATAATATTAACAACAACTATTTGTGTTTTCATTTTTTTATACCAAAAATTTGAACATCTATCACAATAATAACCAATACCATTAAACTAGATTCAATTCCTCTACAGAAAATGCCCACAGCTAAAGACTTTATTTACACCACTATGATATCAGTTATCATTGCAGCTGTTGGATTCATACTAGTTTTTCCTCATATACTTGGAACTCACATCATATGGTTCAATGATCATATCTGTGTTGGATGCCCTTATTGGTCTTGGTGTGTACAGATTACCGGTTTCTTGACTGGTTATGGTATCTCCTTTATTCTTCTAGTTGTTGGTTGGATAGTATACAAACTTTGTGATGATAGTGGGCAAAACAATAGAATAGGAAGACGTTCTCGATATAACTGTAATGTCTAAATTTATTTATGATCTATAAAAAAACCCATAATCTCCTCATCACTCACACCACTAACAAATATATAATTCTTAATATGATAGATGATGGTTGCAGGAGAATATTTATTTTCTGGTATCTTATCTAAAACATCTTCAGATAAATCCCTTTTCATCATCGTCCGATAAATTTGTTTAATCTGATGGTGATCACATAGTTTCAATTCAACCTTAACATCAAATCGACCATCCCGATAAAAGGCTGGGTCTAACACTTCCAAATGATTGGTGGTCACGATAAAGATACTCCCATCCATGGTTAAAGTACCTTGCAAAATATTAAGGAAATACTCTAAACTTAATTTACTTGATTGATTGTTTATAATCTCACTTACTTTCATATCTTCTTTAACCGCATCTCCTCTCTTATGAACCACATCAGTCATGGCATCAATGTCTTCAATGACCACAATCCCACTGTTAGGCACATGTTTGTTAACATACTCAAAGATCATCTGGAGATCTTCATTCAATTTAGCCCGTTGTAAATCCACATAATAAATATCCCTTTGAAGGAAAGTGGCAACAGCTTGAATAGTTGTTGATTTTCCTGTTCCTGGAATACCATATAACAGTAAATTAAGTTTATTTTGTAAACCTAACTCTTTCAAGATATCACTTTTATCGCGGAACTGAGTGAGACTGTTAAGTAATTTTTGTTTATCACTTTCTCTTAAGAATAAAGTATCAATATTCTTTTCTATTTCATTTAACTGTTTAGAAACTACTTTCTTTTGTAATTTTTCGGTTTTGATGGTTTTAGGTGGAGGGGCCTGATTTAGGAAAGTTAAGACATCGACAGGACATTTATCAGCTGTGATGTTCATTTTCTCAATCAGTTTCTTCTTTTCAATATAGGTTTCATAATCTGGATTATCTTTCTCTGTGATTATTTTATCCTCTTCTAATTGGAGAGAATAGATTTTAATTTTATTGGTGTTTACTCGATATGATTTATAAACCTCTTCAAGTAAATCTGTGACTATTTTAGGAGTGTCTATTTTATGGGATGAAGTGATGGTCAGATAAAGGGTGATCTGATTGGTATCTTTTGTATCATCTTCTTTTTTAGATTCAATCGCCTGTGTTCTTTTATTTTTAAAATTAGAGAATGTTGGATATGCCTTGTTAAAAAGATTTAATGGGACAAGAACATCCATAACTTCTGCACAAAATACATCAATGAGAGATCTAAATTGTACAGGAGGATAATCTTTTTTTAATTTATAGGTTTTTGTTAAATCAATCAGTGTTTTTCCTGTGTTTTTGAGTGTTGCTGCAGCCTCCGAAATGATATGAATACAATGGAAATTTTTTAACATAGTACCCAAAATCATAATTTCTAATAGAGTCTGATCCCAATCAAAATTGGAATACTGTTCAATAATTAAATCTGTTAAAATGCGATCATTCATCTCATTATGGTCTGATGATAAAGTTATGTTATATCTTTGTTCTAAATAATTAATCATTTTTTTAGGTGTTTTATATGTTTCCATAAACTTGTTATAAACTTGACTGATAATATCTCTTTGTTCTGGTGTTAATAAGTCAATGTATCTTTTAACTGTTGATTGCTGTTCAATTGAGCTAAGCTGATGTGAGACTGACACCACATCATGATTCCTTTTATTAATTCTAAAAACAATTACACCATCACAAGAGATAGTAATATCCCCTTTTTGAATTACAATATTACTGTATTTTTCCATAAATATCTGCTCTTTGGTGTTCTTAATATTAATCTCTCCTAATGATTTTTGAAAAGATACCTGATCATTCTTATGGATGTAGTTGTAAAAGGCCCACATAGAGTTAAAATCAACCGTAATAGTTAAACTATCACTAAACTGCTCAATCTGATCTACAATCTGAATCCTTCTAATCTGATTTCTGTTTCCTCTTTTCCACTCCCCTATTTTGCCAACCAACCAGACACTCATCGCAGGTGATTTTTTAATCAGATCAAAAACATACCTCATAAGCAAATTAAGGCCATTTTTAATTTCATTAGTGGATAAGAGTAATAAAAGTTTCAAAATATTCAATGGAGTAATTTGAAAATCAGCCTTTAAAATTTTACCCATATTAGTTGCAATGATATTGTTAATAATCATGTCTGTGTAATGCCCACCACTAAACTGTTGTCCTTGGGGTCGATAATTATTTGGATCATCTCCTTGTGACATTTTACATGAATATACTTTTAATTGATAACCAGTTAATTATAAAAAAATAAAATCAAATTTTTTACCATCAATTACTTAAAAAAAGATCTTAATAGTTTTTTCTATGACAGCTCTGCAGACTGGACACGTATACATTTTCTTTTCACATCCTGCACACATAGTCAAGTGTCCACAAGGTATACAGGCAAAAGATCGTTCATCATCGCAACAGATTAAACATTCAAAATCATCTGGCTCATAATCTGGAGTTGTTCCAGTTTCTTTTTGTTTAACATTAATCTTCATCTGACAATTTTCAAAAATAACATTGTTATAAAGATCAAATTCTCCTGGAAAAGGTTTATCGTTAATGATTTTAATTTGAACAGTGGTTGGCCCGATGGTTAAAATGAAACTCATTGGTAGCTTATGTACATCTGATTTTACCAAAATACCACAAGCCTGTTCTTCACAACTCATAATGGGATTGTTTGAATTGACAAGTGCATCTTTAATAACTGGATTAGTGTCATCCTTAATCATTTTTGATTTAATTCCACCAGAATGCCATATATTGTTACATTTGGCCCCATCTAAAATTAACATATATTCTTTATCCATATAATTATAAATTAGGTTTACATCATAAAGTGAATCATTCGGATCTATAATTTTTGATAGTTCATGCCGTCCTTTCAAAATATAAAGATCACCACAAAAAAATTGGAGTGCTTCGGAATTAGGTTGACACATAACACCAACTTTCATTTCATGGATACCAGTTGTTTTAATCTGTAGTCTTAAATTAACTGTGTCTAGTTTAAATAGGCTATGAATAAAATTTTCCCATGACATTTTGTAAATAGCAGAAATAGGATTTGTTTCCAATTCCACATTTGGTAAAACTATATCATTGTAGCACTTGATTGTTTCTAGAGGTACTACTGAAAATTTAATTTTATCCGGATTTAGATCATGGACCATAAAAACTAAATTATTTACCATATCTTTTTCATCAAATGGATTTATAAAATCTTTTTCTAAATACTCTTTTCTCAGATCTCTAATGTATTCCGAGGACATATAACCGTCTTCTGCAAGAGTTTTTTCTCGAATCTTATTCAAAACAAATCCTAATGAAGTTTCTGGATGCAAATAATAACATGCCATCTCATATAATTCTTCTAGAGTAAAGTTAATTTTCTGATCAACAATATGATCTTCTTTAAAATTGGTAATATTAGTTTGTTTGATACCATGGTAAGATAATATAATACCATCAAGCAACTCATCCATGTCAATATTGTTTGTGAAAACTGGTTTCTTTATAGTAATTCCTTCATCTATTATCTTTCTAATTAAAGCAGGGAAAAACACTGTATTTAAGTAAGGGGTTAAATTTTCCAGGATATAATGTAATACAGTGCAATATTTTACGGCAACATTTCTGTGCTTTACAGTGTCATTCATAATTTCCTTTGAAATAATTCCCATCCGGGTATCAGATGACCCACAACTATAAAACAAGAAATCAGAATGTACTAGAAAAGAAAATTTATTAAGAATTTGTTTAAAAACATCAATTACAATGGTAAAATCTATCTTTTGAGAGAATCCATTATAATTTTTATTCGAAGGCAATTTACACGAAAAATGTAATTTATGGCCAATATTATCATCAAAGATGTATTCATGGTTAATTTCTGGTTTATTGGTTTTTAAAATCTTGGAATGAATTACTCTCATTTCACCAATCATTACACGAATACATTGTGGGATATGTTTTGGAAAATCAACATCACTGCGTAATATTTTTAATGCTGGAACAATAATACCATCTTCTGGAAAAACAACAACTAATTTACCAACTTCTTCAAGATATTCTAAACACCGATCACAATAAAGATCAGCTGGCATATGCTTAATAAAAATTTGACTCAAATCAATATCTATCTTCATGATCCTCCAGGCCTCACAATCTAATTCAAAACTGAAAAGCTTATAAAGATCATTAATGAAAGAAATTCGGTGCTTATAATCTTCACACTTACAATCGATCAACCTTTCCTCTTCATAGTGCTTGGTTTTGGTTACATCATGTGGTTGATATATTTTCTCAATGTGAGAGAAATCCTGCCCCATATTTCATGGAATAACGAATGATACTTTAATATAATCCTACATAGTCTTATGAATTGATTTTCAATTTTCTCCATTAAAATAACAAATTTGCGCAATGGCTTTCATTCTGTGGTATCCATAAAGTTAATTTCCATCCAATGAATTACAAATTTATGGATACCACAGAATGAAAACCGTTGCGTGAAAACCATTGTGTGAAATCTATTATATGAAAACCAATATGTGAAAACCGTTGCGTGAAAACCAATATGTGAAAACCGTTGCGTGAAAATTGAAATTTTATTCTTCTACTAGATCCTTTATTTAATGAATAACAGTAATATCCCTCTTTCAAGAAATGTCTACTCAATTAACTGGCCTGATGGCCATTTTGATTGGGTTGTCATTCCTTTGTTTTTGCCTTTCCATCCCTTATTTTTTTGCGACAGTAATTGTTTGGGGGATGGATGACATTTGTCAAGACAGTGATTATCTGTCATGGTGTGTTCAATTAACTGGGGCATTTATTGGTTATGGAATCACTTTCATCATACTTTTAACTGCATTTGCCATTTTTGAATTTTACGACTATTACAGAACAAAAAATTTGACAAAAATAAAATAATATAAGAAGAGATTTATATGATATAATTAATATTATATAAATGTCATCTGATACACTCCATCAATCAGAAAATCAATTAAGAGTTTTTGAAAAGGGAACCTCCCAACATCAACTTTATATTGATATGTATAAAAACCAAACATATGAATATGTCGTCAATAAACTCCAACACTATAACCAGTTTAATAATCTGAAAATGTCTATGAAAGAAGCATTAAGTATGATGGACCAGTTTGTTGATCCCAGTGATCCAGACTTGATTGAAACCCCCAATTCAATTCATGCTTATCAAACTGCAGAAAGAATCCGGAAGGCACATCCGGAAGATTATAAACTCCAACTTTGTGGATTAATTCATGATGTTGGTAAAGTTTTGTACAAGTTTAATGAACCAGGATGGGCAATTGTTGGAGATACTTTTGTAGTTGGATGCCATCCACCCAAAACCATGGTTCATTATGATGATTATGTTAAATACAATCCTGATGCCGCAAATCCAAAATACAATACCAAGTTAGGAGTTTATCAAGAAGGTTGTGGATTAGAAAATCTAGTCTTATCTTTTGGTCATGATGAGTATCTTTATCAAGTTCTTAAACATAATAAGAATCATAAACTGGAAGATAAATACATTAATATCATTCGCTTCCATTCATTTTATCCATGGCACACTTACGGGGAATATCAATATTTTATGGAAGAAAAGGATTATCAGTTACTGGAGGATATTAATGACTTTAATCAATATGATCTTTATTCGAAGGCTGATGTAGACTTTGTCTTGACTAAGGAGTTAAAGAAATATTATGAAGGATTATTAGATGAGTATTTTGGAGGAGTTATGGAATGGTAATTATCTTTTGTCTATGTGAAATAAAAAATAAATAATATGATCTATATTATTTATTTTTACAATAGATTCGATATGAAAGGATTGATCACGTCAGAAAGACTATGATCGGGAGGATGACTGGTCTTTTACCTTTTAACCTGTGGAAATCATTGGTACCAGCATTCTATAAATATCATCACATAGTAGTGAGAGGAAACTCCCTGGATCCCGGTGCAACATGGCAATGCTGGACAGTTTGTAAGCATTCAGAAATCGCTCCACTCTAGGAGAATCAAGAGTGACCCAGGAGGGCAAATCTGATTTCCTGCAAGAAAGACCAAAAATCTCCACACTGAGATCATCGGAATATGTACGACCGTCGTCATCCCATTCCTCTGTTGAAGTAGTGGTAGAAATCCCAAAGAAGACAGTTTGCTGCAAAATAATTGCAAAAAACTTGCTCTTCTCGGTATAGTTCGAATAAAGATCGAGGTAGGAATAACCACTCTCGGTTATATTCTTGTCCAGGACAAACAGAAGTTCATTCTCGACTAGAAAGTCATAAGCCGCCTCATCCATATGATAGGGATCATTGACTGAGGCAGAACACATCTTCTCAATTGAGAAGCGATCTCCATAGACATCCATGATCTTTGAGGGGTCCTGGGCGTAGGACAGTGAGTGGAAGATGAAATCTGATCCGTTGTCCTGGAAAAAGGTAGTACCCCGGTATCTACAGGAGGTGTAACTGATCCCATCTTTCTTCCAAAAGAAATAGGTACGACCGTGAACTCTTTGAAAAAGTTGCAATTGTCCATCTACCCATTTTTTTTGGACGGCGTACCCCTGAAGGGGACGTTGCGGAAGATCCATTCAAAACAATCAAGCAAGACTAGTATCTATGCACGGAATTGGGTTGAATGAGAAGGATAGGGTGGTTTTAGAATGGATATTTTAATTAGTTCGATTATCAATTTTTTCTGGAGATAAAGAAATATAATAGGTTTTTGGAGAGACTCCTTATTCAACTCATTTCCTAGACATCATACAACTTATCGATAAGATGCCAGCCAACTTCCACTTTAGAATTGCATTTGAAGACAATAGGGAGTCTCCACGATGGATTTCCAACAAGAAGAATCAGGTTCAACTTTGACCGACTGATTGTCTTCATGAAAGCATCCGCCACCCCGTTTGACTCTCTGTTTGCACATGATGGTTTTCACAAGACGAACCTCTCGAATTTCATCTGTCTCCTGAAAATCCTTCAAGATTTTATAGAAAGGCCTTGGATCTGTTATCCTGAGCTGAAAAACGGTGATCAGGCAACAATTCCTGACAAATTCATCAATAACCAACATTGGATCTACTCCAAGCCCAGTTTCTTCTTCGAGTTCTCTGAGAGTAGCACTTAACATATCTCCATCCAGGGTTTCTGGTTGCCCTCCTGGAAAACACCAACCCCTTTTCCGATGACGGACCATGAGATAGTGGTTTTGCCCATCAATCCAAACCAAAACAAGAGCTGCAACGAAGAAAATTTGTTTTTGTCGGCATTGTGAAATTGGAAAATTCATCATATGATAACTACAATAAGGATTATCCATTTCCCGATGGAGATTACAAATCTTCCAACAGAGGGCGCAAAGAACTGTTTGTTTTGTCTGTGTCAAATCAATCCAGCCAACAGATCGGTTCCGATAAGGACAACAAGGACAAATGTCAAACATGTCTTCCAATTTTTGAGCAACATCATCAAGAGAATTATCAATAAATTCTAGAAATTGATTTCCTTTAAAAAATCTCTCATAAATCGCATTGTCAACTTTAAAATTTTTCCTATGCAATGATGAGATAATGATACTTGCCACACCTTTTGAGATATTGGCTTTCAAAAAAACAATGAGAGAGTCAATCGTATTGCCATGCCTTAGACAACCATTGTTGATGGAGTACCCTGTGTTGGCAAGCATGTCGCGAAAGATTTCATAAGGTCTTTTGACCCTTTGAAACTGTTCATCATGAACTTTCACATGAAAGAAGCTTATGGGATTTGGGTTGGAAAAGTAGGAAAAAGGTTCGGGTTCAGGAGATTTCTTTCTCCGACCTATTTTCTTGAAACAAAACGTGTATGGTTCTTCCATGAAGGAGATTTCAGGTAGTGGGATTATTATATGGGAATTTATAGTGTTCAGTTATCAATTTTTTTAGGCTAAGTGACAACGAAGAATAAAGAAATTGGGATGACGAAATATAAATGAAATAAATATTTCTAAATCCCAATTTTTTCATACGAATAATTCATTATTGTTTGATCATTTTAATATCATCTTTCTTATTAAAGGTGAAATATGGTGCAATGAACTTAATGATATCGTTGGCAAGACAACCAGTGTCTATAACATTTATAATCAAACCAAGTTCAAATAATTTTTTCTGAATTTTAAGATTGTCTTCATTCCTTTTATAACAGTCTTTTGCATCTAAACTCCATAAATATTTTTTTATATAATCTCTTATATATGATAACAATGGTTCAATTATATATTTTTTTGTCTTGACACCTTTTGGGTCATTTGTCCAAATTGCCTTTTTGTCTAAAATTTCTCTAACAATATATTTTAATCTAGATTCATCTGAATTCCATAAAGATTGTTGCCTTGTATCATCTTTCTTATAATATTTGATGATTATTTCTCCGAAGTATTTATCTAACATATTGTGTCTAAAATTATAGGCAAGACTATCAATAAGATCATCATCATTATCTTCAATCACAGAATAATCATCAAGTGGAAGTAATTCTGGTGCATCTTTATAAAATTTATCAAGATTTGCTTTTACAGAAATATTATAAACTTTATTTCCTGTAATGGTAGTGCAATTTTGGTTATTATGCAATAGAGCTTTTAGATCATCAATTTCTTTTTGCATCATTTCTATCTTTAATTTAGAATCTTTATTTTCATCTATTACTTTTTTAATTTTACACGAATTAATATGTTTTAATAAGTTAGGTCGGCTACTAAATATCTTATTACAATGTTCGCATTGATGACTTTTATCTTTACGGATATTATCCCCGGTGGATTTTTTTATCATTTTTTGTTTTTTACCAGTTGCATGTAATACTTTATCCCCGTGTTTACGAGTTTCTATATGTCTAGAAAAATGACTTTTGTCATAAGTCTCATAATCACACGGATCACATCTATATTTCATTATATTTATTATACTATATTATTTTATCACCGCAAATTACAAATAGCTAAAAATAAATTATGGATGCTTCTTACTTTTTCACCATTTTAATTAAATCCATATATCTCCAAAGGTGAATTATAAAATTTTCAGAAATAGTCTCAATTATTTTTGCTGATGTAAAATTATTATTATTAACTCTTTACTTTTTTAGTTATGATTTTAACAATATTTGGTAAAATTTTTAATGTGGTTATAAATGTTAAATTTCCAACACAAACTTTTGTGTCGAAAAATTTCAAAACCGAGTTCCAACTTGAAAATTGTTGAAATTTCTTAAAATTCTTCCATCAAATTCCACCAATAAAAAAATTGTTTAATCCTCATTAACTAAATAAACCCTCTTCTTATCTTTATCATCTTGTGCATTGTACTCATGAAATCTCATGACACTCTCAATTGGTTCCCGACAAGTTGGACATTTATTTCCATTCATCTTAAGAACACTGTAACATCCTGCACACATATTGACATGATGACATGAAACCAAAACCAGTTCACACTTTTGATCCATACAGACAACACAAGTGCCTGGATTTTTGAATGGGTTGTCGGCTTCTGTCATAACAACATCAGGTTCCATTGGACTCTTCTTATGATCTTCAGGATCAACAACTGGTTTATCTAGGTCTTCTACAATCTTATCAAAAAGGAAAATACTATTCGGATCTGTTAGTAAATAGTCTAAAATAGTTTTGTTGTTCGAGTAAAAATTATACATAATTGAATTTTTGCGAGAGTAGTTGTTCGTCAGCATTTTATGATTTATTGTCTGATCCTTAATCAGACTAAGAAGTAGATTTTTGTCATTCATAACATAATTAAAGAGATCGGCATCAGAAGGCAGAGGGCCGTCAGCCATTTTCAGGGTTGTGTCAAGGTCACCTGTAGATTCTTGTTATAATATGGATTATTATAGTAATAGTCAATTTGAATGAATTTCAATTTTCTTCAAAACCTTCTAAAGGATAAAAAAAGAAAACTAATCAGTTGCACCGGCGGCGTAGACGGCCATGTTCTTCTCCGGAGAGCTCATGAAGGCGGCCATGGCAACACTGCCAGTGATCTTGGTGCGGCAGGTAGGGCAAGTGTCCTTGTCACTGCACCACTTGTCCTTGCACCCACCGCACATGTTGAGGTGACCACACAAGATCAGGATCTGGGAGCAAGGCTCATCCTGGCAAACAATGCACACACCCGGGTTGTCGAAGATGGAGGCGAGGGTGCGCTCCTTCTCCTTGTCCTTCTTCTGCTCGGCGGTCTCCTCATCCTTCTTCTCCTCAACCGGTGCCTGAGGTGGCATCCAGCCAGGATACCAGAAAGGAGTCACACCGCGCTGGGCAAAGTGAGTGCACAGCTCCATCGGAGTCATCGGCTTGCCAACCTCAGGGCAGCACTTGACCGGACACTGAGTCAAGCCCTCCTTCATGATGAGATCCGGCGACATGTCCTTGCGCAGAAGATAGGTGTTCAGATGGCCGTCACGCCAATAGTCATCCATCGACGACCACTGACCACACGCACGACGATGAAGCTCGTTGAGGGAGAAGCCAGGATCATCCGCAGACTGACGCCAAGCCTCGGCAAGATGGGCCTTGAGACGACCACCAGAAGTGAAAACCCGACCACACTCTGGATAGGCACAGCGCATCTCCGTCAACCGATGGGCACCCTTGACGGGATCCAGAGGAGCCATGCCCTGATGACTCTGGAAGAGGCGGTCACGACGGGCCTGCTCATCGGCCGCAAGATCGCGACCACGCTGCACAGCAGAGGTGGTGATGGTCGTCGAGAGGACAAAGTTGGTCTCACAGATCTTGTTGATCACTGCAGTCGGGATCGGAAGGTCATGCATCTTGAGACCGAACTGACGAGCGTAGTTCAGGAACTTGAAGACGTGACCAACAGTCTGATCTGCATCGGCATTCTTGTCACCCATGCCCACGTGACGGAACAGACCAGGCTTGTCGTCACATGGGTAGAGTGAAGTGATGTTGTCGTTGATGTAGCTCATCTCACGCCAAACCTCAATCAAGCGATCCTGAGGAAGGTAGCAGGAGTGCTGATTCATGAGACCAATGAGACCACCAAAACCACGACCTGCAATCTCCTTCTGGATCATGCCAGAGAACGCCAGTGCGTAAAGGAACTCGCGACAGGCGTTGTTGCTCTGGCCCTCATTGAAGACACGCTTCAGGTAGGTCTTGGTGTCCAGCTTCTCCATCTTGTTATCATCAGGACAGTAGCGACTGGCCATGATAGAGAAGAGGTAGATGGTCATCGGCTCGCGAATGTGGGAGAACGGAATGCCGCAGAGAGTTGCCACCCAGAGCGGATCCATCCAATGCTGGAACAAATTCTTGGCATCCTTGGAGAACGGGTTGTAGGCCCACTGGTAGACCGAACGAATCAGATGCTGACGAGTCTCCGGGTAGTTGTGGACAATGTGCAGCATGGCACGAATGGCGATCAGCGAGTACTCGTAGGTTGGCTCAAAACTCTGCATCTCACGACACTCAGTCCGGCCACCCTTGACCATGAGCTTGGCAGCTGCACGCAGGAGCGTCGGAATGACCTGACGAGTGTAGGCAGCCAGAGTCTTCTGGAACTCGGGATGACGATCCCGCTTCATCCGCTCCAGCGTACCGTACTCTGTTGGATCGGCAAACAAAGCCAATTGCTGGAACAGATTCTGCTCACACTCAACGGCCTCCTTGTCAGAACGGAAGATGACAAGGCGATCGGTGATCGGGTGGTACTCACCGTCCTCACCGCGGAAGCGAATCGTGAAAGCGTTGCGCTGGCAATACTTGTTGACAATGTTTCGGTCCTTTGCTGAGGGAATACGCACATTCAAGCCAGGGAAGGCAGTATGATAACCACCATTCTTCTCGGTAGCAGTACCACACTCACCTGCACGACGGCAGTTGACACAGATGTAGCAGGGCACCAGATCAACCACCAAGCGAATACCCTTCATGGTGGACAGATCAGGAACACTCTCCGTCGGCTCCGCGTTCTTGGCGTAGGGCTCGAAGAACTCCGGGACCGTATCAGTCACAGTGGTCGTTGCGCCTGCCTCACTTGACGGAGTTGAAGCAGCGGTAGCAGCACTCTTGGAAGCGTTGATGGCCTTCTGCTCATCAGACTGCTTCTGGCGCTCCTCCTCGGTGATGTGAGCTGGACGAACACAGGCCGCAAGACCAATGTTGTCCTTCGATCCACAAAAAGTGCAAATACGACGGTTCTCAAGGAAAACCCGATTGAGGTAATCCTCGTCAAGCTGTGCCTCATTGACTTCCGGCTCGGCCACCACCGGTAGGCCCTTCTTGGTGTAAAGTCGGCGAACACCATCAGAGGTCTGGCGAACCTGAACAAGCATACCTGCTCCGTTCTTCCAGACCTCATGGATGACTCCGGCCTTGTTCTCAGTTGAAATCTTGGTCCAATTGGTAGACATAGTAGATGTTTTTTTCTGGAAATCAGAAAGCATAATAAATCTAGATTAATGGCTCCGTCAGACTCTTTAAAAATCAATTTTTTCTATAAAAGTTGATTTTATGGCCCTTTGGTTGAGTAAATATATATATCCTTATTAAATGGGTTCTCAATCAAATACTGGTGATGGTTTATCTCAAAGTGAAATCAATAGCTTACGGACCTATAGGTTTCTCATGGTTTTGAGTTTCATGTGTTCCTTACTTTTTATAATTACATTTAGTGGATTGGTTTTTCAATTTACCAAACCTTGCCAAACTGACAATAAAGACTCTATTGGAACAGGTTGCACATTGCTTATTTTCTCATCTTCCTGTTTAATATTTGCTATCTTATGTCCATGCTTAATGATTATTTTTGAAAAAATTAATCAATCATGGTGTCAAGCAAATGAAGAACCAGAAGATTTTGAAATTGAAATGAGAGCCTATCCCTAATCCCAAAGAGCAACAATCGCATTGATGAGCACACAGACAATATTCTGTGGGCCGGTGTGACCCCAACCCGTCTCATTGACTTTGCAAATTTCTTTAAGCAACATGCGTGTACAGGCATTGTCTGCCACAACACCTCCAGTCATGCAAGGGTTGTCAATGTCCAAATCATCCGCTTCCAATTTGGAAAATGGATGAATGCCATCCTCACAATTGCACGGGGCCATGTTGCGTGGACAAGATGCCTCAATTGTGAAATCAATGAAATCTCCATAGTCCACCTGATGGGCATTCACTGTCAGGGTCATGGATTGCCCCCTGTAGGTACCCAAATCCACCACCTGGTTGACAATGGAAAAAGTTTCTTTGCTGGCGCTCATGAGGAATCAGTGTTTGGCGAAAGAGACAGAAATTGTCAGAACACTATGTCTTTTTTCAATAGGCATATCAAAATAATGGATTATCAATTTTTTTCTGATGAATATAATGAAGAAGAAAAAAATTGGGATGATGATCAATGAATGAAATAAATTGTATCAGAAATCTCAATTTTTTTCTGATGAATATGATGAAGAAGAAAAAAATTGGGATGATGATCAATGGATGAAATAAATTGTATCAGAAATCTCAATTTTTTTATCTATAAAAGTTGAATCTTTAACTTCTTATCATTCATACCAAATAATCTTTCATTAGACTGTCACCGTATCCTCATCACAATGGATATTGACACTGATTACTACTACAGGAAAATGGTAGTATTTTCCTGGGTCTTCTTGGCCTACCTTGCAATGATCCTTCCAATTGTTTTTGTCTATGGAATGATGATGGATCAATGGTATCCAATTTGTGAATCATATTTCCCTTCAATTAACCAATATCTTTGTTGGTTTGGATTAGGTTTTCCTTCTCTCTTGACAACATTTTTAATTTTAGCTATACTTGCATCTCCATGTGCTCTTTGTTATGGAGTTGCATATTATTTTGATCATAGGAAAGATATGTTTAAAAAGAAATCCGATTAAAGTTTATTTATTAAAAATTGAATATTAAATAGTTTTATATTCCTTTATTATCCAATTAATTATTTTAAGTTGTCTGTTTACAACAATCATGACACCTGAAGAAAAATCTTCTTGTGTGGATAGACTTCTTTTCTTTTGGTGTCAGTCTTTAATCTTTGCAACTATAGTTGTTGTGGTATATGTATTCTTTTCGGGAATTGGGCGTATTGTTTCTATTTTTTGGAATATATGTCATCATCATATCATTTGGTGGTGTTGGCCATTAACGGGAATTGGTGCCTTACTCGCACTTTTGATAGTAGTTGTTATAATTATTTTACCATTTGCATGTTGTTTTGGAATTGCATATCTTTGGGATAATCCAGATATTATTCGAAAGTTTATATGCCAATTTAGGAAAGATAACAATGAATCATATACTGAACAACATGATGAAGTTTAATTTTTTTATCTCAATAACTATTATAAAAATGTTAAACGTTCCATTACCAGAATTAAATCAATCGGGTATAGATCCATTATTTTCTGGAAATATTAAAAGACTTGCAACTGCCACAGGTGTGAAAATTATTGATCATCACCATTTCCTTGCCACTAATTCTGTTGGACAAAGGATGTATTTGTTTTATTTTAACTTTGAAACCAAAGGATATACTCTCTTAGATCAAATTGATACAACCTATCAAAATAAACGGGTTGCCTCTGAACTCATTGATTATGATGGAAAAGGTCTTATAGCTATTAGCAATTTCACTCCAGGTTCACAAACACTTTATAAACTGACAAATAAAAAATTGTATCATCATTGTGATCTTCCAAAGTACAATACTAGAAACAAAGGGGCACATGGAATTGGTTTTGTACCAGGCACAACCATTATATCTTCAACCTATTTATCTCCATATGAGATTACTTTTTATGATTATATAAAAAAAACCAATGTTTATCAAATCACTTTTGAACCTTTCTATGCACCAAAAGATGTGTTTTTTACAGATACTAATCATATGTTTGTTATTTATACTACCGGTAAAATATTAAACTATTCTAAAGATAACAATTACACATCAAAAGTTGTTTATTATGAAATAGATCTAAATAAAAAAACTCATAAAATTATCAGTAGCTTCCAAATACCAGAAGATTCACATACTGATTCGATTGTTTATCATAAAGGAATTATTTTTGTTGGTAATCAAAGAAAGGATAGAGTTGAGGTTTTATCTTTAGAAAATAATAAAATCTCTTACTTGACAAATATTGAAGGATTTAATTTACCTCATGCTGTTGATGTTGAACCCACTCAAGATTTATTATTGGTTTCAAATTATGGTGATAATTCCATTTCCATATTAGAAATCCCAGCTGCTATAAAACAAAAATTTATTCAATAGGCCTCATCTACAAATATCTCATGATGGACTTTGTTTAATTCATTTTCCTGTTTCTCTTTACTAGTTTCTTGACTGAAAATTTCTTTCAATAGTTCTTCTTTTCTAATTACTTTCATATCTTTCTCAGCGGTCAGTTCTATCTGATTTTTCATTTTCATTTTCATACTATCTTGTGGTGGAGCCACTATAACACCACCTGAAACAAGCATATTCATCCAAAAATCTTTATCAAATCCTTCTGGGAAACTATCAGTCATAAACTGGTAATATATTTGGTTCGTATTGCCGTAGTGTAAAAGATGCCTCATATGATCATCCTTAATATTTTCATTAAACCATCTGTCTCTTTCTTGTTTCTTTTCAATCATAGTCTTTTGATCTAATAGCCATTCGAAAGGGTTTTCTGTTGGATATGACCAGTCCAAAGATTTTTGCCAGAGTCTTGTTGCAGTTTCTAGTAATTCTTTTCCATTTTTAACACCCATATTTTGACAAGTGTCATAATATGGTTCCTCTAAACTTTTATCAATAGGATTAATTGGTGTACTATTAGGAAACATTATTTTAACTATGTTCTATTTTTTTAGATTAATAAAATAAGCAATATAATAATCAAATTTTTTTTATTCATTATTTATTGATCCTTTGAGTACTGTTTGACTAAGACCGTAAACAGCAGCAATATAAAACAGATAGCTCACAATAACCACCCATCCTTTTTGGAAATCACCATACTTATACATAGTGTAGTAAACTATTGACATTAAAGATAAAACCAACATAAGGAATATTTCATTCCAAACAAACTCCAATGCCTTCTCTTTTTTATTAATGAATAATGTTGAAAATATACTTATATTTATACTTGCTAAGATGGCAGCCAATTCAGTTGAAACATAGTTACTTAGATAAGATACCATGGATACCACAGAACCACCAACCAAAAAGCTATATAATAATTCTGAACCACTCATATATTATAAGTAAATAAAAAACTATTTTCCTTAAAATTTTAAACTCTTCATCATAAAGCTATATTTATTTGCATATTCTTCAATAATTTTCTTAGTACCTTTTCCTGCACCATGACCAGTATTGGTTTCTACTTTAATCATGAGCGGGTTCAGTTGATAGAACTTGTTACCAACTTCATGTTGAAGGGTGGCCATATACTTGTAGGAGTGTAGCGGGACAACTCGATCATCATGGTCTGCCGTGGTTAAAAGTGTGGCTGGATAGTATTCATGTTGATTAATATTATGGAGTGGTGAGTATTTATACAAAACTTTAAAATCCTCTTCCACACTTGGATTACCATAATCCGTTGTCCAACCGTGCCCACAAGTGTGAAGATGGAAACGAAGCATGTCCATAACTCCAACCTCGGCAATTGCACAACCAAAGAGTTCGGGTCTTTGATTGATACAGGCACCGACTAACAAACCACCGTTAGAAGCGCCATTAATACAAAGCTTTTCTGGTGAGGTGAATTTATTGGTAATTAAGTATTCTGCTGCACTAATAAAATCATCAAAGACGTTCTGCTTATTATTTAACTTTCCCATATCATGCCATTTCTTCCCATACTCACCTCCACCTCGAAGATTAGCAATACAAACTGTAAAACCAAACTCTAACAGAGCTGCTTGCATAGTACTAAAATGTGGAGTCAGACTGACACCAAATCCACCATAACCGTAAAGATATACCGGGTTTTGTCCATTAAGTTCCAGATCCTTTTTAGAAATGACAAACATTGGGATTTCTGTTCCATCCTTACTCTTATAAAATACCTGATTAGCATTATATTTATTAGGGTTAAATGTAGGAACACTTGTTTCTCTAAATAATGTAGATTCATGAGTTTTAAAAGAGTATCTGTAAATTAGTGATGGATGAAGGAATGACGTAAATGTATAAAACATCTCATCATCATCCTTATGACATGTCACATTAACTGATCCAAGTCCCGGAAGAGTCACTTCTCTGATTAACTCCCCAGTTGATAGCTTGTGCAAATACAATCTATCAGAAACATCTACCATATAAGTCAAAACCATACAGTCATGATTAGTGCAGGTTACTGATTCTAATACTTTATGTGGACTTTCTGGAACAATTGTACAATAGTTTGTACCATCAAAGTTATTTAAATCAAGAGATACAATTTTATTATTAGGTGCACCCCTATTAGTCATAAAATAGAACTTGGCTCCTTCATTCGTAATATAGTCCCATTTTGCTAATTCATCACTTACTAACTCTTTAAAATAAAAGTCACCAACTTCATAAATTTCACTATAAAGAAGACGGTGCTCTTCACTACAACCGTTACTTGGAACCACAAAAAGATACTTTCCATCATCACTAACCCAACAAGAATGATAATAATTCGGACTTAGTGGGTCGTGGTAAACTAAAACATCACTGCCTTGACTTGTTCCAACTCGATGATAATAGATAAGATGGTTAAGGTTAGAATCAGTTTCTTGGCCAGCTTTAGTTTGATCTAAATCAACTAAGTACCGTGAGTAGAAAAATCCTGATTCATCATGAGTCCAAGTGATAGTTGTAAACTTTGCCCATGAAACTTTATCTGGCAGATTTTGTCCAGTTTTAACATCCTTAACATAAATGGTCATCCAATCACTACCATTCTCATGTAAACCATAAGCCCAATATTTCCCATGATGAGAAAATTCATTGTCTCCAAGAGCAGTTGTACCATCTTTTGATAAAGTGTTTGGATTAAAAAAGACTCTGGGCTCTGAATGGAGTAGATCTTGTTCATACATAACTGCCTGATTCTGCATTCCTTCTTTCTTGAAAAAGTAGTACTTACCATGATCTTTAAAAGGGGCTGAATACTTATCAAAATTATAAATTTTTGTTAATCTTTGTTTGATTTGTTTATATCTTGGGTATGATGTGATATACTCATCTGATAATTTATTTTGCTGTTCAACCCATTCTTTGGTTTCCTGACTATCAGGGTTTTCCATCCATCGATAAGGATCACTAACTTTAACACCAAAATGATTTTCGATAACCTCTTCATCACGACGAGGCTTTGGATAGTTCTTTTTCATCTCTTTAGATTTACGTGGTTTATATTCTCTAGCTCTTTTCATATAGTTATTATAAGAAAAGGGATATAGCTTTAAATAATTATATATCAATTTTATGACATATAAATAAATAATGCTCAGTGAGTAGAAGTTTCACAGCAACTCACTCTAACAGTATTTGCAACCACAAGCTCGATGAGGATACTTTGGATAAGGAAATTTGCATGTGTTGAATAACTCTTCATGACAACCAATCATTCTTCCAAAACATGTTTGACAGATATGAATAAAATTTTTGCTAATGTTATCCATATTAAAATTATACTCTAAACTAGGATCACATACATGGCATCTCGTATACTCTGGCAAATGTTTGATACAGTAAACTGCTTCACTGTTATAACCATTAAGACTATGGGCAGTTGAAAAACAAATGTCAATCATATTACAAATTTGACAATACTCTCTTTTAGTCGTGCCAATGATATCTACCAGTTTATCTTTCATCTGGCCATCTTTTTCATCTACAACTTTAACTAAACATTGTTTTTTAAAATGTGTTCCCGTACTATCCATTTATTCATCGTAATTAGACAAGTTAATATATATCATTAATTATTTTCAACTTTTCAAAAAATTGATAAAAAAATCTATTGAACGGTCTTATTATTAGAATAAATCAATCCCCTATCTCTATCTCTTTCCCCTATAAAGAAATGTCTGATGATTGTTGTTGCACCTGCCCTTCAAAAGAAGAGCTGTGTGAAAAATGTTGCTGTTGTTTCAGTGTATGCTTTAGTGATAAATCATTCAGTTCTTGTATCAGTGATTGTTGCTTTGGCACATTTGAACTTTTCTGTTCTATTCTTTGTTTATTTGCCGATGATGATGATTGAACTAAAATAAATGATATTATAATAGTAAAATTATGATATCATCAAGTTTTTTGTAACCAATCCTTTGATACTGTTTCTCTTTTTCATAGGACTATTGGTTTTATGATACTTTTCTAAAAGATCTGGTGGGATATTTTCAAAACGGATACCTGTATACGAACCACAATAAGCACAGTTGAGATCCTTGTCTTTATCTAAAATAACATCCCCAATTGTTAACTTTTTTTCACATCGGGGATTAAAACAAGTGGTAATTTTATCACCCATAGCAATTTTGGATTCTTTGGCACCCATGATTTAATGAATAATATTTATAATCAAATCATATGTTACATTATAAAAAAAAATCAAATTTTCTAGTCAAACGATTCCACCGCTAATCTCAATATCCATTTCAAAAGCCTGAACATTGTAATAACTTTCTAAATTATTAAGCTCCATTTTATTAATTCTAAATTTATTTGCTGGAATAGCATACCATGGTGCTATTATTAAATTTTTTATTTTGTAGCAGTTTTCTGCATCTTGTAATGAACGACAAATATACTTGTTGAGACTCACATCCCCAGCACTTAAATAGACAAGATAAATCTTTTTGTAATTTAACGGTGTAAATGTCGGGGTCTCAGGAATGTTGTTAACCACCTCATCACCTGGCCAATTATAGTAGATCAGTTCATTCTTAATTTTGAGTTTATGCTCTTCCTTGGTTCTTTCCTGATTCTTATTTAGAGTAAAAGAAAATTGTAAACATCCATTCATAATTTTTCCATGATAATCAACAGTGAGCAAAGTCACATACCAAGAATAAACTCTTGGATAAATTTCTGTTGGATTATCATGGTCTATGACATATTTCATTTTCTTAATGAAAAGTGCATTTATCCTCTCATAGGCCTGATCTTCATTGGCGTCAATAATGTATTGAATAGATTCTTGGAAAAAAGTATAATCTGAATGAATTTCTTCATGACATCCAAAAATATAATATTGATAGGTTAAATCACCAGGTGACTCTTTTTTGGGCTCTGTGTGACTCATCTTAAACCATGAGTATGATTATTATAACCGTTATATTAAATTGGTATACAGATAAAAAATCAATTTTTATTTATCACACATACAGTTGGCCATATCATCTGGTTCTTCACTCAACTCCAACTCTTTAATTATTTTTTTGGTTAATTCAATTGGTATATCCTTAGTGTATTTTGGTTTAAGCTTTGGATATTTTCGATATAGCTTTCCAATGGCCAGTTCTTTGCCTTTTGTCTCCATCATTATATCAAATGCTACACCATACTTTTTCGGTATTTCTAAAAATTCTTTTGGTATCTTTTCCACAAAAACTGAATGGGAACCCACGGGTTTATTAGGCTTCTGTTCGCTGAGATGAACTTTTGGTCTGATCCCTCTTTTTTCCCATGTTTTTAAAATTCTGGGCATGAGTTCATTGATTGATTTTTGTTTAGCATCGGGATGATATTTCTTATAGCAGTAATAATGAAAAATATCAAAAACCATTGGGACATTCAAACTTTCACAAATTTCTAAAACTTCTTCGGCATCGTAACACTTTTCATCATTTTCCAAAACCACTCGATCTCTAATATTTTGAGGCATCATCATAAATCTTTCTTTGAATCTTTTGATGGTCCCAGGTTTGTCACAATACATACCACCAATATGAACAACCATAATAGATTGTTTATCCATTCCCATCATTTCAAAAAATTTAACATGCATATCCAAATCTTTGACGGTGGCATTAAATACATCCATTGATGGGGAGGCTATTTGATTATAGGGCCCTGGATGAAAAGTAAGCCTCATTTTTTCAGCTCTCGCAATCTCTCCGACCTTCTCTAAATAGGGACGCAAAAATTCTAGAGTTGCAAATTCCTTTCCGGTATCACCAAACTTTTCTATGATTTTCGGATTGGTTGCATGAGGAACTAAATCACTGCTAACTCTCATCACCGGAATCCCGTGAGTTGCATTCCAACATAGCATTTTCGCCAAATCTAGAACATTATCTATAGCAGCATTTTTAGCATCATCCAATCCTTTCTTTTCAATGACTTTCATGATTCTGGTTCGGCTTGCATAAACCTTCTCATTATGTTTTAGGCCAATGTTCATACAACACAACCCTAATCTTATATTTGGATATATTGGTTCCATTTATTTATATATTAGATAAACATTAAAAAATAGTGTTTTTTTCATCGTTCATACACAACCATTGCGTGAATCCATTATAAAAATACAATAAAAAAACATTAATTAATTTTACAATAACATGTCAACTCTCCAATGATTACCTTTTTAGCAAAGTCATCCCACCCTTCCTTATAAAGTTGTGACAGTGTTAAGTAAGACAGTGCCAATAAAAATTCGGTGGGATGATTTTGCTTAACGACCGGATGATCAAAAATTTGATTGGCTATTGGATATTGTTTTCTAATTTTATCTGTACCAATATTTAAATCACTTAAGGTTGCAATAAACTCCCACCCTCCTTCGATTCCTTTAACAATACTATGTAAAATATAAACCCTTTCTGCTAATTGTCCTGTTGGAAAAAGAGCATTAAGGTTTCCTTGTTGAAACATGGATTGATAAGGAACACCACTTTCTAAATGTCTTTTGACACTTTCCCAATAATCCCTCTGAAATTCCCACAATTTTCCAGTTTGATTTAAATGATTCATTTTCTTTATACCATAACTTAAAAAAAAATATAGTAATATATAAATATATCAATTTTTATGGAAAGAAAAAAAGTTATCATTAAATATCATAACGGTGATTTATATCAAGGGAGTTATGAAAATGAAATGAAGAATGGTTATGGTGAACTGATAACAAAATCAGGAAGTATTTATAAAGGTCATTGGAAAAATGATCAGAAACACGGACAAGGTAAATGTGAATATTCTTATGGAAATGTTTATAATGGAAACTGGAAAAAAAATAAATATTCAGGGTTTGGTGAATATGAGACTTTGGAAGGAACTATATCTAAAGGTCACTGGAAAAATAATCAATTACATGGGAAAGGAAAGATCATTTATAGTGACGGACAGATTTATGAAGGAGATTTTGTTCACGGCTTAAGGAACGGTGATGGTATAGAAGTTTTAACTCCAACAAATGTTTATATCGGTAGTTGGAAAAATAATCAGAAACATGGAAAGTTTATAGCCCAATTAGGAAAACATACTTATGCAGAGGGTGAATTTAATAATGGTCATATGACCGGTCAGTGGAAAATCATAATGAAAGACTATATCTTTGATGGCCAAATCTGTTTTGAGGGAAATTTAGAAAATGGACTTAAGGAAGGTTATGGAAGGTATCAGTTTTATAGCGGATCTGTATATGAAGGACATTATAAAGATAATATGATGCATGGTCTTGGAATGATAAATTATAGCGATGGTTCAATTTATAGTGGAAGATGGAAAAGAGATAAAAAAAAAGGTTATGGTGTATACATATCAGCTAAAGGGGATGTTTATGAAGAGTTCTGGAAATCAGGTATGCTCAAATCTAGGAATAGAATTTCTCCAAACAAATCGATAAAAGAAAAAACAAAGAGGAAATTTAGCTTTCAAAAATTTAATCACTTATTTATACCCGTGTTCTAAAAAATTTGAACATAAAATTATTTGATTATTATTATATTAATCAAATAATTCTACTATCTAGAATGTCCCAATACATTGACATTGGAGCAAACTTGACCTCCAAACAATTCACTTTTATTCTATAAAACTGAGTGGCTAG